>Ga0307985_10002565_pt1 | contig 10131 bp, 9 predicted proteins | sample EllFjometageno80_FD_203155 | JGI IMG/M metagenome (GOLD analysis project Ga0307985, IMG submission 203155) | Marine microbial communities from Ellis Fjord, Antarctic Ocean - #80 | ecosystem: Environmental > Aquatic > Marine > Unclassified | place: Southern Ocean | collected 2014-10-09 | reverse complement strand
ACGGTCAAATTGTTGGAACTGAGCTACACAGGAGGCAAGTACCGTGTGGAAAGCTATGCAGTGAGCCCTCTTCCACTGGGCGCTGTTGTTGAAAAAAATATCAACGGCGTTGATGCCGTTTCAAACACCATCAGAAGTGTCCACGCACAATCCAAGACGAAACTGAAAGTTGTTTCCGCTGCGGTGGCGGGTTCTTCGGTCATCACCAAAAGGATTGATATGCCAGGTGGTCTCAGTGAAGATGAGATGGAAACTCAGCTGACCCTGGAAGCCGACCAATATATTCCCTACCCGTTGGAAGAAGTGGCGATCGATTTCGAGATTCAGGGGCCCTCAACACGGCGCGAAGGTCAAGTGGAAGTGCTGCTGGCCGCATGCCGACGAGAAACTATCGAAGCGAGGGTGGATGCCATAGAGTCTGCGCAGTTGAGCGCCAAAGTGATGGATGTTGAAGCCTACGCAATGGAGCGCGCATTTGCGCTTATACAAGTTGAGGCGGGTACCAAAGTCGACAGCACTGTGGGAGTAGTGGACATTGGCGCAACCATGACCACGCTTAATGTGTTAGCTGGCGGGAAGACGATTTATACACGGGAACAATTATTTGGCGGTAAGCAACTTACCGATGAAATCATTCGCCGCTATGGTCTGTCTTCGGACGAGGCTGGGCGGGCCAAAAAGCGGGGTGGGTTGCCCGCCGACTATGAACCTGAGGTTCTCGAGCCATTCAAGGAAGCGGTGGTCCAACAGGTGGCCCGTGCGCTTCAGTTTTTCTTCTCCTCAAGTCAGTTTAATAATGTCGACTATATTATTCTGGCGGGCGGTGTTGCCGCTATGGATGGCTTGTCCGAGCGGGTTCAGGAAAAGCTAGGCACCCCGGTCACAGTTGCAAACCCCTTCGCCGACATGACAATTTCGCCGCGTGTAAATGCTGCCGCGCTCTACAGCGATGCCCCCGCCATGATGATTGCTTGTGGCCTGGCTTTACGGAGTTTTGATTAATTGGCACAAATTAACCTACTTCCATGGCGCGATGAGCGCCGCCAGGAGCTCAAAAAAGAGTTTCTATCAGTAGTTTCGTTTGTTTTCGTCGTAGGCGTGGCGCTGGTGTTACTGGGCGACCGTGTCCTCAACAGCCAAATTGATGAACAGTATTCGCGAAATAAATATTTGACCGAACATATCGCGACATTGAACAAGCAGGTGGCAGAAATTCGCGACATTCAAAAGAAGCGCGATCAATTGTTGGACCGCATGAAGGTCATCCAGGAATTACAGGGCAACCGACCGTTTATTGTACGTATTTTAGATCAGTTGGTTAGAACCGTTCCCGATGGTGTTTTTTACACCAAGCTGATAATTCGCGATACGGACATTGCCATCAGTGGCATTGCAGCGTCCAACAACCGGGTATCGAGCCTAATGCGCCGGCTGGATGCCTCTGATTGGTTGACCGATCCCAATCTGGACGCCGTACGCGCGGCTCCCAACTATGCCGATCAAACCACTACATTCGATTTGACGGTACGAGTACAGCCATATCTGCCAACGTCTAGTGCAGACAGGGGAGAAGGCTAAGTATGGCATTTGAAGACGTACTCGATTCATTGCGGGAATTCGACGTCAATGATCTGGAAGTCGATAACGTTGGTTCGTGGCCCATTGCTGTCAAGATATTCATTTGGGCGGCTTTGCTGACAATGGTTCTAGTGGTTGGCTATTACTATCATATCGAGGGTTTGCAGCTTCAGTTGCTATCGGCGACAGAGAAAGAGGGCGAGCTGAAGGAAGAGTTCGAGACAAAGGCATTCCAGGCTGCAAACCTGGACGCCTACAGGGCGCAGATGGTTGAAATGAAAGAATCTTTCGGGACCCTTGTTAGTCAGTTGCCCAGCGACACCGAAGTTCCTGGTCTATTGGAGGATATAACCAACAAAGGGCTGCTCAACGGGCTTGAAATTACCTCTATTGACTTGGAGGCAGAGCAAGCCAAAGAATTCTATGTAGAGCTTCCTATTTCGATTATTGCGAAGGGTTCATATCACGATCTGGGTGCATTCGTTAGCGCAATGGCGGGTTTGCCACGTATTGTAACCCTGCACAATTTTACGATTTCTGCCGGCGACGCTAATACGAACCAACTTAATATGAGTTTTATTGCCAAAACCTATCGCTATAAGGATGGGGGCGCATAGTCATGAGAAGCGCTTTATCAACTAGTTTAGCCGTGATTTTATGTAGCACGTTGTTAGCCAGCTGCAGTGGCAACGAGTTTTCCGATCTGGATACCTTTATGGCGGGGAAAAAGGCGCAGCCCGGTGGGTTTATTGCACTCATACCGACGTTTAGCACCTATGAGGCTTTTGCCTATAGCGCCGCAGTACAGCGCAGCCCATTTGATAGGCCCGTAGAAGTGCGTGAGATCACCCAGCTACGGGGAGTGACTGCGCTCAAGCCGGACAACAGTAGAGCCAAGGAGTTTTTGGAGCAATTCACCTTCGACTCACTCTTAATGGTGGGAACATTGAAAAAAGGGGAGCAGGACTGGGTCCTTATTCAAGACCCGGAAGGCGGCGTACACAGGGTTCAGCAGGGCGATTATGTGGGACGTAATCACGGAAAAATTATTAATACCACTGACACATATACAGCGGTAATAGAAATAGTTAGCGATGGAAGTCCGGAGGGCTGGGTAGAACGCCCTCGCGCAATTAAATTAAGCGGCTTATAATCCCGCTATTGGTGAATGCCATGTTGATTAAAAAGATGATAGAAAAATTGAATTCGGGGAACGGGCTAGTGAAGACAATCAAGGGCAATGGTGTAAGCAGTTTCTGGCTGGGGGCAGTGGGGTTGCTCTTGGCGATATTTGCCAGCATTGCACAAGCCGTACCCAGTATTACCGATATAGAATTTAGCACCCGACCCGGTAGTAAATTTGAGATCCGGCTTGATTTCGACCAAGTTCCAGCCGATATAAATGCCTATACTATTGAAAAGCCCGCAAGGATCGCTATAGATTTTCCAGAGACTAGCAGCGCGCTAGAGCGCAAGCATTATTCTCTTCCTTATGGTAATGCCACCGGTGTAATAGTGCTTGAGTCGGGTGATCGTACTCGCATGGTAGTTAATCTTGTGAAGCTCGTTCCCTACGAAACCAGAATAGAAGGCAATAGCTTGTTCGTTACCGTCGGTCAGGATGGAGGCGCGAGCTATGTTAAGCAGGCATCCGATCCGAATCGACTGGACACGGCCATAGAGCCCGTGACAGAGGTTCGTTCAGAAATCAGCGATTTGCAGTTTCAGCGCACCGAAGAGGGTGAGGGCAGGCTGATTCTTGAGCTAACTGACCCCTCCGTGGACGTCAATGTATTCAGCGAGGCGGATACCATTAAGGTGCAGTTTGTGAATACGACAGTCGCAGAACGCTTAATGCGCCGCTTTGACGTAACCGATTTTGCTACCCCTGTTGCGAGTATTGATGTAAATACCACTGAGCGGGGAGCTTCGTTGACACTGAAAACAGCAGGCAATTTCGATTACCTGGCCTATCAAACCAACAACCAGTACATTTTAAGCGTCAAGCCTCTGAGCAAGAAAGGAGTGAAAGAACGCCTTGATGAGTTTGCTTACGTGGGTGACCGGATATCGCTTAATTTTCAGGATATTGAAGTAAGAACGGTGCTTCAGCTGATAGCCGATTTCACAAAATTGAACCTGGTGGCCAGTGATACGGTGTCTGGACGGATTACTTTGCGTTTGCAAAATATACCCTGGGATCAGGCGTTGGAACTGGTGTTGAAGACACGTGGTCTCGATAAGCGGCAAGTAGGTAATGTGCTTATGGTAGCCCCCGCTGCGGAAATCGCAGAGCGTGAACGTCAACAAATTGAGGCCAATAGACAACTCGCTGAACTGGCTCCTTTGCAAACTGAATTCATCCGTATTCGCTATGCCAATGCAGAAAGTATTTTCGCATTGTTCGGCGCCGGGTCAGAAGAAGGGGGCCGCTTGATTTCAGAGCGTGGCTCAGTCATTGTCGACCCCCGAACCAATTCGCTTATTGTGACAGAGACAGGCGCCAAATTACGTGAAGTACGTGACCTTATAGAGCTGGTGGATATTCCTATCAGGCAGGTAATGATCGAAGCGCGTATCGTAATTGCCCAGTCTGATCTGGATCAAGAGTTGGGTATTACCTGGGGCGGCGGTTATCTGGATACCAGTGGCGATCGCATTTTTTCAGTATCGGGTGATACAGACAGCGTAGTAGCGCTGAATAATACCGTGCTCGCTGGCGGGCAGCCCACGTTGTCCGTTCCTGGAGCTTTGCTGGTAGACCTAGGCGTGGGCGCTGCCACCAGCGGGTTCGCTGTTGGCTTTACCAGTGATGACCTGTTTTTGACCGCTGAGCTGTCTGCACTGGAAGCTGCGGGAAAGGGCGAAGTAGTTTCTCAACCTAAAGTCATTACTGGCGACAAACAAACAGCGACCATTTCGTCTGGTAACGAGATCCCCTATCAGGAATCTGCAGCAAGCGGCGCAGCGACGGTTTCTTTTAAAGACGCTGTCCTTAAATTGGAGGTAACCCCCAACATCACGCCCGATGACAGAATTCTTCTGGACCTAATTATTACTCAAGATTCTCTGGGAGACTATATTCCCACAGGCCAGGGTGGTGTGATTCCATCGATTAATACAACCGAGCTAACTACGCAGGTTTTGGTTGGTAATGGTGAGACCGTTGTCTTGGGTGGTGTATTCCGTACCGAAGACCAGGAATCTGTCAGGAAGGTGCCGTTCCTCGGTGACCTACCCTATATTGGCAGATTGTTTAAAAACACTTCCGTCTCAAAGACTAAAACCGAAACCTTAATATTTATAACGCCTCGTATTTTGGCTGACAGTCTTCTGGACTAAGGGTAAAACTGGCCTCATGCTCCCACTTCATCGCGTGTTTTTGGTCGGCCCCATGGGGGCAGGAAAAACAACAATCGGCAAGTATTTAGCTCAGCGCTTAAATCTTGATTTTGCCGATACAGATACCGAAATTGAACGGCGCACAGGCGCTGATATACCCTGGATTTTCGATGTTGAGGGTGAGGAGGGCTTCCGAGATCGGGAGCAGCAGGTTGTGGAAGAAATGACATTGCAGGACAATATGTTACTCGCTACGGGTGGTGGGGTTGTTGTGCGGCCCGCAAACCGGAGAGCTCTATCGGCCCGGGGCTTCGTTATTTACTTACATGCCTCGGTGGAAGAGCAGGTCAAGCGGACTCATCGCGATCGGCGTAGGCCGTTATTACAAAATGGTGATCCTGAGGAAGTACTGAGAACTCTGATGTTGCAAAGAGATGAGTACTACCGTGAAATTTCCGACCACGTCATTAACACGGATGACTGTAGCCCGCGGGCTGTTGCGCAACAGTTGGTTAAAGAGCTTCAGTAAGTCTTCCCCGAACGGTATTATGTTCGGCACTGGTGTAGGCAACTTTCGTGTATTTCTAGGACAAGCAACTTTGCCAATTTCAAGACCGATTTTCGGTTATAGATACTTCTTGGGAGGACAGCCCTGTGGCAATGCTCATGCACACACTTCACGTTGACCTTGGGGAGCGCAGCTACCCACTTTATATCGGTCGCGATTTGTTTCGTGATTCTCCTTTATTAGCAAAACATGTGACCGGCTCTCAAGTTGTAATTGTCAGCAATGAGACAGTTGCTCCACTGTATACCGATCGCGTCAAGCAAGCCCTGGGGAATCGGAACTTGATCACCGAAGTAGTACTTCCTGATGGAGAGCAATACAAGACCCTGGAAAGCCTGGCGGGAATCTTCGACCAGGTAATGGCAGACAACCACAACCGCGCTACCACCTTTATTGCCGTTGGTGGGGGCGTGGTTGGTGACATGACCGGATTTGCCGCCGCTTGCTACCAAAGGGGAGTGAACTTCATCCAGGTTCCCACGACAGTATTGGCCCAAGTGGATTCTTCGGTGGGCGGAAAGACTGGAGTAAATCACCCGCGTGGGAAAAACATGATAGGGGCTTTCTACCAGCCCGGCGCTGTATTTATTGATCTCGATACTCTGCAAACTCTGCCTCAGAGGGAAATTGCCGCAGGTCTGGCGGAAGTGATCAAATATGGTTTGATTTGCGATCTGCCGTTTTATCAATGGCTTTGCCAACACATGCCCAATTTACTCGCGCGTGAAGAGTCAGCTCTGGCCGAAGCTATAGAGCGCAGCTGCGCAACGAAGGCGCGGATTGTTGCCGCCGATGAGCGCGAGGGTGGGATTAGAGCTATTTTGAATCTTGGGCATACTTTTGGTCATGCCATCGAAACGGCGCAAGGCTATGGCAACTGGCTGCATGGAGAGGCGGTGGCGACCGGTATGTTGCTAGCAATGGAATTGTCGGCCGACCGCGGCTGGCTTGCCCGGGAAGAAGTGAACGCCTTCAAAGCCCTATTAACCACCATGGGCTTGCCTATACGGGTTCCTGAAAACATGACTCCTGAAGAGTTTATGGAGCATATGGCGCGAGATAAGAAAGTCCTGGATGGGCGCCTACGACTTGTGCTGCTGAAGTCGGTGGGTGAGGCCTGTATTTCAGATGACGTTACTCGTCCTGAATTATTGGCTTTCCTATCCAAGCATTGCTCTGGCGCCTAGCCACTATGAAAGTAATTATTTGTCGGTTCGCCGTCGCGATTATCTACAAGTTTAGACCACTAAAAAGTGTGTATATCACTAGCCTTTGCGCTTGGGTAGTATCCGCGCTTTTTCAATTTAAAGTTGGGTTGGGAAACAAACAATGACAGAACTGAAGAACGATCGATTCTTACGCGCCATGTTGCGCCAACCCGTTGATCGCACCCCTGTGTGGATGATGCGCCAGGCCGGAAGATATTTGCCAGAGTATCGCGCCACAAGGGCTCAGGCAGGGTCGTTTCTCGACCTGTGCAAAAATGCCGAATTGGCCTGTGAAGTGACTATGCAGCCGCTGCGCCGCTATCCCATGGATGCAGCGATATTGTTTTCAGATATTTTAACTATTCCCGACGCCTTGGGTCTGGGGCTCTACTTCGAAGAGGGTGAGGGCCCAAAATTTCATAAAACGGTGCGCAGCGAAGCTGATCTTGCAGGGTTGGCGTCTTTTAAGGCTGATGATGATCTCGGCTACGTTATGAATGCAGTGCGCACCATTCGCAACGAGTTAAATGGCGAAGTGCCATTGATTGGGTTTTCTGGGAGCCCCTGGACACTGGCCACTTATATGGTCGAAGGTGGTTCTTCCAAAGATTTCGCCAACATCAAAACAATGGCCTACGATAAGCCGGAATTAATGCACGCCCTGCTCGGGTTACTGGCAGATGCGGTTGTAGATTACCTCTCGGCACAGGTGAGAGCGGGAGCCCAAGCTTTACAGATTTTTGATACCTGGGGTGGAGCCTTGAGTGCTGCAGGCTACAAGGAATTCTCTCTTAAATACATGCAGCGTATAATTTCCCGCTTGCCAACTGAGGCAGACGGACGTCGTATTCCGGTTATTGTTTTTACTAAAAATGGCGGGCAGTGGCTGCCGGCTATTGCACACTGCGGTGCCCAGGTAGTGGGTATAGATTGGACCACCGACATTGGCGTAGCCAGATCACTAATAGGTGATCGCGTGGCCCTTCAGGGCAATATGGATCCAAGCATGCTGTATGCCTCACCTGCGCGAATTCGCAAGGAAGTGGCGTCTATTTTAGAAAGCTATGGGCATGGCAGTGGCCATGTGTTCAACCTTGGGCACGGCATTACGCCCGGAGTGAACCCAGATAATGTCACCGCATTTGTTGACGCGGTGATTGAGCTGTCTCCGCAGTATCATCAGGCTGACTAGGCTGAAACCTCGCCGGTTTGCACTTAAACAAGCCTAGCGGCTTTAGTTTCCTCAGCATCTTCATCGCAACAAAAGTCGTGGTCCATTTCCAGAGCCGGTTGGTCTGAAGCCGGCCGGCCTACGACTTTAGCTGGTACCCCCGCAACGGTTGTATGCGGCGGGACCGCTTCCAGCACCACGCTTCCCGCACCCACTTTAGCGCCATTGCCAACACAGATGTTTCCCAGTATTTTTGCCCCGGCGCTGATAAGTACGCCGTCACCGATTTTAGGGTGGCGATCACCTTCATCTTTACCGGTTCCTCCCAGCGTCACAGACTGCAAAATGGAGACATTATTACCTACCACTGCAGTTTCACCGATGACCAACCCGGTGGCGTGATCTAGCATAATGCCGTAACCGAGCTTGGCTGCCGGATGGATATCTACGCCAAACACCGAGGACATCCTGTTTTGGACAAAGAGTGCGAGAGATTTACGTTCGCGTTGCCACAGCCAATGTGTAACTCGGTGTGCTTCAAGGGCATGGAAGCCTTTGAAGTATAGAAAGGGGATTGAGAGCTCATTACACGCAGAATCCCGCTCTTCCACCGCCAGCAGGTCTGCTCTTAGAGCTGTCGAGGTACAACTATCACTGGTAAGCGCCTCCAGAATGACTTCACCTAGTAATAAAGAGGAAGTTGTTGGGCTGTCCAGCATGGTGGCCAGGTGAAAGCTTAAGGCCTGCTCTAAGGTGGAGTGATTTAAGATGGTTGCGTGCAAAAAGCTGGCCATTATTGGCTCTAACTTGGCCTGCTGTTTCGCCTCAGCGAAAATCCGGTCCCACACGACGTCTTCGGTTGTTGTTGACATGTTTGTTTCCTAACAGTGTTTCATTTTTTTAAACAGTAAGTAGCCATCACTTTAGCCCAAATTGAGCGTGTCGTCACTGCGTATACTGCGTGTCAAACTGGCACTATAGCCCCATAACTGGTGGCCACTGGCTTTGTATTTCTCTTCAAACAGAGTTATGGGTTCCTGCTGTGGGAGTATGAAGACGCACCCCGGATAGCCCGCTAGCTGCAACGCCAATCCGAACTCTTCCACATAGAGTCGCCAATTCGATCGAAGTTCAATGTGCCCGCCTAATTGTATAAGCCATGAAAATGCCGCACTGCCGTGCACGCGGCGCTGTAGATGACGGGACTTTGGCCATGGGTTTGGGTAGAGAAGATAGTGGATGTCGACGGCAATTTTTTCACGCAACAGAAGTTGCCAGATATCCTCGCAATCGCCCTGAAGCAGCAGATAGTTATCAGCGCCATTTGTTATGTGCCTCTGTAGGCGATGGGCAGACTTATCAACACCCACCACAAGATGTTGTGGGTGGCGAAGGGCCAGTGTTGCTGTGCTTTGCCCCGTGCCGCAGAAAGAGTCGAGTATTAGTGGGCGTTTGTTCTCTTCTAGGCTGCAAACTAGCTGCTCAAATGCAGCATGGCTGTGGGCAGCGACAGGTTTTCGGTGTGGGTGTGCGAGGTGGCGGCGTACAAGGTCAGGCAATTTTGGGTGTGTATGCTGTTGATTGCTGTGTACGGCACGAGAATTTGCTGGCAATGGACTGAGACTCCCGTGTAAAACAATATTAATTTCAAGTTGTGGTTCAGGCATTGCGTTGGGTTGATGCCACTGCGATCATAAAGCCTTAGGATTATACTATCCATCCAGCTTTATACACGACATTGGGAACAGTTGATGCACAAGGATTTACGGCCCTTCTGGGTAAAGAACTTATACCTCAAATTCAGGCACAGGTACGCGGAATATTTTCTGCGCCCACAGTGTGAATATTTGGGGTCTTTTCACACTATTATGAAACCTTGGTACGTCCACATCTCCGGCCCTAATATTCGTATCGGTGAAAGCTTTACAGCAATTGGTGAGCCGATGCACCGCGTTGAAATCGGGGTATGGGGCCGGGCGCAGGGCCAGGGTCGGATTGAGATCGGTGATTGTGTTTTGATGAGCCCGGGTTCACGGCTAAGCGCTAGCGACGAGATTATAATTGGCGATGGTGTGATGATGGCCAATGGCACCTATATTACCGATTCCGACTGGCATACCCTCTACGATAGGACACAGCGGGATGAAAAAGTGACTCCTGTTCATATAGGCGACAATGTTTGGTTGGGAGATCACAGCACCGTACTGAAGGGCGTAACAATTGGAGAAAATAGTGTTGTTGCTGCCCGAGCTGTGGTTACAAGC
>Ga0307985_10002563_pt1 | contig 10133 bp, 17 predicted proteins | sample EllFjometageno80_FD_203155 | JGI IMG/M metagenome (GOLD analysis project Ga0307985, IMG submission 203155) | Marine microbial communities from Ellis Fjord, Antarctic Ocean - #80 | ecosystem: Environmental > Aquatic > Marine > Unclassified | place: Southern Ocean | collected 2014-10-09 | reverse complement strand
GGATGGGCTAGTCGGCTTATTAGGATTTGATGGGGATGTGGTTGATAAATGCAGCGGCTAGAGGAGGAGTGTAGAAGGGGTGGGTTGTTAAATGGGGAGATAGTTGCGTGGGATAGACTGCGTTATGTGGTGCAGGGGGTTGTGCAGGGTTGTGTGCTCGGTGCTCGGTGAACAATCGCGCCCGTATCAACATTGCGTCCAGACAACGAGTGCGCTAAGCTTAGCAGCGCCCTGTATACATGCTCACCGGGTATGCGCAGCTGTTTAATGAGTGAATCGAAGAGGGTACGGCGCAACCAGGTTTCTTCGCGCGCGCGCGAACACACGCTGATCGCCGCTACAACTGTACAACTGTACTGCGTCGTCGCTAACACAAAGCACACAAACACAAGCACAGCCACAAAACTACAGCGAGTCCACACACACAGCTCGTCGTTGAAGTCGTTGTATTCGTTTTATTCGTTTATCTTTCTGGTACGCAAGGGTAATGGCGTAATGGGTAACCCCTACAACTGTAACAGGTAACAAGTAACAGGTAACAGGTAACAAGTAACTGGTAACAGGTAACAAGTAACTGGTAACTGGTAACAGGTTACTGGTTTACTCGTGCTGCGCGTTGGAGGGATACAAAACATGATACAGCTTGTACAAGTTGGCCAGACTGTCACTTTCTGCTGAACACTATTCCTTAACGCAGAAACAATTCCTTAACACAGAAACAATTCCTGGATACCCTCAATATGTTCGCATTCCGCTCCCGCCTTCACCAACTATCCACGTCTCCCCCACCTCCGAGAATCACACGGGTCTACTCCTCCCCCACCTCCCCCTGCCCCTTCATGTTTTTGTTCAATAACGATGTAATGTCGGAGATTGCTAAGTACATTACCCCTACTGAGCTTTGTGTACTCTTGTACCAGGCGGGACGATCCTGCAGAAACATCATGGCAGAGAACGGGGAGGAGTCGATGTGGAGAAGTCTGTTGATGCGCGACTACAGCACTCATTACAGCACCAGTCCTGCCACCACTGGCGGCAGAAGCTGGTTCACGATGTGAGCGCGAGGCGCGAGGCGCGAGGCGCGAGCCGCGAGGCGCGAGGCGCGAGGCGCGAGCGATTCTTATTATTATTCGTTTACTAACCTTAACCACCGCCACCGTTTCATGTGTTCAGGTACGTGTACTGCTACACGCGCTCCATGGAACAGAGGTACTATCAGCTCCACAGCACCAGCGTCCTCGCGCACCGCCTCTCCTCGTTCCTGAAGGACCGAACCTCAGATTCCGGCCAAGACCTCGTGGGAGTCGTCTTCGATCTGATCAAGATACCTAGGAAGGACATCGCTCGCGCCGTCTCCATTCGAAGGCAGGTAGCGATGAAGACGGTCGTCGTGAGGAGCGGGGTGCGCTTCACGGACTTCCGAAGAAGAGAGGGGAAGGCGTGGACCTCGTGAGTGCAGCGCGCGAGCCGTCTCTCTGAGCCGCTTGTTTGGTCCGAGCGCTCACCTGCAACGCCTTCAACACGCCCACTAACTCATCAACGCGACCCTGTAGTCCCATGAACTTCCTTCCGCTCGACATGAGCTTCGACACGATTGCTCCAGGACCGCTCGATCTGAGCATGACGGAAGAAAACACAAGGGGCTTCGTTTGCTACGCCATCAACGCCATCGAGTTGAGGGACGAGCACGAGCCTTTGCGCATGAGCGTCGTGTGGGCCTTGTTCAAGGATTTGGCAGTGTTCAGGTGAGCCCAAGAGCGGAGCGACGCGACGCCCGCTCACAACACACAAGGCGATGGTCCCCAACTCTGGCGCTGAACTTTTAAGTCGGTGCGAACAAGGGGGCGGCATTTCTCAGCACTCCGCTCGCTCGCTCTCGGCCTCTTTTCTCATCGCCTGCTTACCAACCCCTCCTCTCTCTCTCTCCCAGCGACGAGGAGAGCGCGATTGTCGCCGAGCAGCAGTGGGGAAAGAAGCTGTTCTACGCGAGTTTGAAGGAGACGGGAGCGATGCCCGATCCGCCTGTGCTCGTCGCTAGCTCGGTGTTCAACAGGAGGACGGGAGAGGCGGTGCACGGCGACTTGGAGAGGGCGGCGGGAGAGAGGCACACGAGGGCTTTGGGCATGCTCAACAAGAGGCAGAACGAGGAGCGACGAAGGGGGGTGGCTGCCGCCTGCAGCCTTACGCCAACAGCGGTTCAGGAGGCCAAAGTCCTTGGTCGCGAGGCACACTAGGGTGCGAGCATGCTCAACAACAGCAGAATGAGGAGAGGCGGCAGGAGGTGCGTGATGTGCGCGCCATGAATATTGATGTAATGAACGAAAGCCACACCTTTCCCTAACAAGGACCGCTTAACTTTTCCCCTCCTTCACCATTTCACTGAATATCATGGGCTCGGAGCGTAAGAACTGCTCCACGTAGTGCTCAGCGATCTCCATAGGATAAACCCCAACCAATCCCTTCCCTGCACTCATGCAGGCCGTGTAAACAGACTGCGCTTGCTTGGTGTCAACGTCGTCGACCACGTTGGTGATTCTCGGTACCACGTGACTCTCGGTGTAAGATTCGTCTCCCAGCAGCATGACCTTGTATCTTGGTGCATCCTCAACCTCAACTTCGGCTCTCGTCTGAGGCTGCCCCACCTGCACCTTCTGGTCTTGCGCTCCTTTAGGGGGGGCGGTCTTCTTCTTGATGTCAACCTTGGGCGGTGCATACGCAGGTGCGCCACCAGGCGATGAGAAGATCGTGGTCACTGTGGGAGAGGCGTGGGAGCGAGGGAGGAAAGCAAGGGAGGGAGTGAAGGGGGCGACAGAAGAGAGAAGTGAAAGGGCACACAGGACGCCCAGAAGGCAAGCGATACTCAGCATCGGAGAGAGAGTGCGCGCGCTGTGGAGTGTTAGTGGCGAGCGCGGGGGGGGGTAGGAGGGAGGAGCACGGATCAGCTTACGCGAAGGATGATGTACAGTAGGGCGCTCGCATGAACTTCGTGACTTCAGCGCGTCCTTCAGCGCGTCCCACAACTTGGTACAATACTCGATGCTGCTTGCAGGCCTTGAACACGGGCTTGCCCTTGGCTAAGCTCGTCGCGCATGTGTGTGTTTCGTGCATTCGATCAGAGCACGCCGATAACAGCACGCCGATAACAGCACGCCGATAACAGCACGCCGATAACAGCACGCCGATAACAGCACGCCGATAACAGCACGCCGATAACAGCACGCTGGTGACTCCTGCTAGTAGCAACGGTACCGTAACTCGAGCCCGAGCGCGAATCGCTCACAGCTCACAGGAGCGTCGCTAGGGGGCGGGCGCCACACAACACAACATATTATGCAATGTAGCATTAGGTGTTATAGTGTTACGTATTACAGATAAAAGACCACCGAACCCAAGCGCGGGCATATGTAGGTAGCACACAAAAACTCAGCTGCTCAATTTATCGACATCCAGTTCCTTGCTTGCTACTTCTGTCCCCCCTTCCACGCGTTCACCGCTTGTAGTGTCGCGAGGAGAGGTCCGAGTTGTTTGATTGTGGCGTCGTCCTTAGCAGTGACGTCAGAGCACAGGTGAACGTAGTCGAATTCACGCGCAGGGTTGGATGGCTGCGGGGGTGGCGGGGGTCGTGCACAGGCTGCCGATAACCGTTCCAGTTCCGCCACGAGTGATGCTATGTGGTCTGCGTCTATGGCAGTGTCTAGCTGCTGGGTGATCTGCAACTTAATTTTATCTCGTTCGATTTCATCGGCGGTGGCTGCTGCTGCAACACTAGTGGGAGCCGGGAGTGGGCGCTGCCGCACGAAGCCTGCACCAGTTAAAATGTCCACCGCCTCTGGGTGCTGGAGAAGGCCAGACCACAACCTGTCGTTTCGGGCAGGTAGCCGCCTGAATTTTGAGCCCATTTTGGTGGCGCCGTTCCGCAGAACCGTCGAGAGGAGGCGAAGGCAGATGGCTGCAGGGTCCTCTGTGCTGGAAGAATCGGACGAGGACATGTTTTGTTCTGATTCAAAGCGCGCTGCCAGAGCATCGAGCCGAGTTCGCGTGAGCTGCTGCTGGCTTGCATAAGGAGCATCTCTTTCGTCGCGTAGCTTGCGGCTGGCTTGCGCTAGCTCGGCGTCTTGCTTTGCGAAATACAGGAGCCGCGCCTCGCGCTGGGACTGTGGCTCCGCCTGCGGCGCCGCTGACGACGTCGTGTCGTGTGTGCTGCTGCCACCGAGGTCACCGAGTGTTTCGCCACCATTTGTGCCGTTCACTGGCCTCGCTGCCCTGGCAGCCGCAAGGTGTTCTTCGCCACTCCGCCGCTGCTCCAACAATTTTCCCCGTTGCTCCGCGTCCGGCAGGATGAGGATGTGTCCCAGCTGCTCGGGTTCAAGGGTGGCAAGCTCGTCGCCTTCCGCGTACTTCTGTTTCTTCTCCTTCTTCTTGTGTGTCTTCCCGCCATTATGCTTGCCGCCCCCAATTGTCTTCTTGCTGCCACCCGGGTTCGACGAACCGCCGCCTCCTTTCGAGGAAGAGCCGTAGCCCATGTTCACCGGCCGCTGGGCAACGCCAGGCGGAATTAATGTGTTGAAGGAGGAGCCGAAGCTAACCACTGGAGGGGGGGGAGGAGGAGGAGATGAGAGAGGGAGAGGGAGAGGGGGGAGAATAGGGGGGGAGAGAGATAAGGGGAGAGAGATATTGAAGGCCTTGTTCGCATCGCCTTTCAATGCGCCCTCAATGCGCCATTAAGTTCAACACATTACACTAGGGTTACATCCTCGCTTCATTCTTCCTCAGCCCCCCCGCTTGCTCAGAAAAGACTCCCTGGCGCCGCTCCGTGCAGCTCGTTGTAGGCCCAGTTGGGCCTGTTGCCCATGTCCATGCACGGGCCCACAAACTTGCTTGAATACTTGGCGGCGTTCTTCATCTTGAACATCTCCTCCTTGCTTAGCTTGAACGGATCGTCGCCGGCGTCCCCGAGCTCGGCCATTCGCTTGTGTTCCTGGCTGTACATGTGTCTGGTGAACTTGGCGGTGAACTCGGCGTCCCTGTCCAGCATCGGTCTCTCGCTGACGAAGAACTGCTTCTCCATCTTCTCTGCCTCCTGGTTGCTGATCACTCTCTTCTCAATCAAAGGGTTGCCGGCAGCGTCCCTAGGCGTCACGCTCAAGTGCTTCGGGTACGGGTTGAACGACATCTGCTCGCTGATGTTCAATGCAAGTCTCGCGTTGGCCGCAAGCATACTCGGGCCGAGTTCGACCAGGTTAGGGTCGGTCTTGAAGGCCCCGATGTCCATGCTGCTCTGCTGGAAGTAATTTATGGGCACAATGGGCTGCAAGGGGTGGGGGGGGGTTAGAGCGAGAAGCGAGTGTTAAGAGATATGGGTGTCAGGGCAAGAATATTGGCGCTCTGCTGCTTGCTTAGGGCAGTCACGGTCGACTCCTTCGCCCGAGCAACAAAATTAATTGTTGGCACGGACACGCTCGCAAACGGCGCAAGACAAGCTCGCCCATGTTCACACTGCATACTCTGGCACACTGCATACACTGGCACACTGCATACACTGGCACACTGTATACACTGGCACACTGCATACACTGGCACACTGCATACACTGGCACACTGCATACACTGGCACACTGCATACACTGGCACACTGCATACACTGGCACATGTTGCTTACCTTCCCGTCCGCAGTTCTGCCGGTGGGGCGGTAGTAGGGCGACCACATGGGGTGGCCTCCCCCGAAATCCACCTTCTTCGCGCTCTTGGCCTTCATCTCAGACATGTCCACTCCCCGGGCAGTCTCCTTGCCTCTTTCAGTGTACTTGATAGAGCGCTGAGACCGGCTGCTTGCCATCGAGCTGAACATCTCGGGGCGGTTCGTCATCAGCTCGTAGCCCTCCGGCTTGGACTTCGGCGGCGGAACGTAGGACGAAATAGCCTCTCTCTGGCGAAGAGCCCTTGCATTTCTCTTTGGATTGTGAGCGTCTCCGTAGAGGCGGTTCACGGCTGCTGACGAACCAGTTCTCACGGACGCGAGCGCTTGGTCGCGATCCCAGTTAGACTTGGTCTTGGACGGGCGAGCGGCCACGAGTGACTCTGTCATCGTAGTGTGAAAATGGCCAAGGCAGGCAGTTGAGGACGTTAGCGCGTTCACGCGTTGTACTGAAGCCATAAGAAGCCAGCTGAGCTGAACTGGCACGCCCACACACACACCCACACACACCCACACACCCACCCACCCACATACACACACACACACACACACACACCTCTGGCCCAGAGCGTAGCCTCCCGGTGAACAAGGAGTTGCGTAGCGCGAGCAGCGTCAGCGTGCGCTACTCTCTAAATCGCCGCGTGAACGGTGTCGTCGAGGCGCCGTGAGGGGAAGACGCGCTCCGAGCTATATTGCATTCGTACCCCCCTTGTTCACCGTGTTGGTCAATGGACGGCGGTTTCGCTGTACAATTATCACCTTGGGCTCGTTAGCCCAGTGGGCACTAAGGGCACAACGAAGACTCTACAAGTTTCGTCGCCCTCCCTCTCATCCCCCACCGAGTTTCTTCGCCCTCCCGCTCGTAGGGCCCCCCGCCATGGAACTCTCGGAGCTGAATTCCCGTCTCAAGCACGCCACACTCCTTCGTTCCCAAAACTCCCCCCCCCTCCAGAGTTTCACTCTGGGACCGGATGGAATCTTCCGCTGCGTGCTCCCCATCCCAATTTCAATTCCAGTCGTGACGCTGGTGCGCCCTCAGACCTCTCCGGTTACTCACGCTGTGTTCCTGGCCCCCCGGTCGGGGCGCGAGGTTGACAATGTTTCCTCCAGGTTGGAGGACAAGCTCCAGAAGGTCAGATTTGCTGGCGCCGAACACCTCAAGGACCAGCTAGCGATCTATAAGAGGGCCCAGCGAGACAAGAAGATATTGTTCGTCAAGAGCAGCGGGCACCATTACGTCAACGAGAATGTAAGACGAGCGAGCGAAAGGGAGCGAGCAATTATTTTCTAGGTGTGAACACAGCGCGGCGCCGCTTGAACAGTCGATCGTGTGCATACGATTGGCGAGGAGCAAGATTGTGCTGGCGAACGGGTGCGAGCAGCGTGTGGGCGCGGCTCATTGTGCTTCATGGTGGGTCCTGCAGAACGAGGAATGGGGTTGCCGGGCGACAGGCGGCTGTAGTCGCGTTTCTGTGCCCGTACGGCGTGCCGGGGGACTGTGGGTGCTCTAGAAGATGGGTGCAGCAACGTCTTCTTGGTCTACTACTCACACGTGTTTGGGCTCGCAGGTGACGGGAATTGATGACTATAATAACAAGAAGGCGGTGGCTGGGGAGATGAGGAAGACGGAGGCGGAAGTGAAGCATGCCATAGCGGTGCAGAAGCGCAACGCTAGGCAATACTCGATTATAAACGACAAGATCTCCAAGACGCGGGAGGCGATGAACATGCGCAAGCTGCGCATGAATGCCATGGGAGAGTTCATTATGTGGTCGAGGTGAGACAGCGGATCACGCAGCGAGTGAACGGCCGTCGTTTTGCGGGGGTCGTTTTGCGGGGGTCGTTTTGCAAAACGACCGCCGCAAAACGACCGCCCCTCCCGCTCTCTCAAACGCTGCCCTTCCGTTCCCTCAAACACGGCCCTTCCGCTTCCTCAAACACGCCGCTCCCTTTGTTCGCACCGGCGCCCCCTTTGTTCACACGTGTATGTGGCGTGCGTGTTGCGTGCGTGTGGCGCCCCCGTGGCCCTTTACTCACACGTGTATGCGTGTATGTAGCCTCAACAAGAGCAACACTGTGAGCAAGAGCTGGCTGGCGATGCTCGTTCTCGCTAGGAGCGGTGGGCTGATGATGGAAAAACTGGCCAAGCACCGCGAGGAAGCCGCTCGTAATTCCCAGCTGAAGGCCGTCACTGCGATTACTTTCTTCTTGATTAACAAATGCAGGCAGAAGCGGAGACGACGGAGCGCGGACCTGCTCATCGGTTTCTTGAAGTTCGTCAAAAACGACGGCCAGATCAAGAGCATAACCAAGAAGCTCATGTGGACCATCAGGAGGCTGCAGGGTTTGATGCACGAGCGGGTGCTGTGCAACCAGGCGCAGGTAGTGATGATTGGAAAGAAGTACGAGAAGGTGATAGCAAACTATTTGATCGAGGATGCCAAGACAAGGGCGGAGCTGGAGGTCAAGGCGAAGAAGGCCAAGCTGCAGGGCAAGATGGCAAAGAAGGTAGTGGTGCCCGAGGCGAAGCTCCCTCTACAGGCCAAATTCAAGCAGAAGCAGATCAAAGAATGGGTGATCAAGAACCGGCAGATGTACGTGACCAAGCTGATGGCGTTTGAAACGTACGAGCTGTGGCCGGTCGCGATCGATCTCATCCGCGAGAAGTCGTTGTTCGGGAACCCGTTTGAGGCGAGGAAGTACGTCACCAAGCTGAAGAAGCAGGGGAAGTTGTACGACTGGATTGTTGAGAATGGTGGGGCTGATCATCTGGAGGGAGGAGCGCCTGTGTACAGACGGATTCCGAGCGATGAGCAAATCATCAACGACATCTACGAGCCGGCTATCGAGCGGAGCAACCGCGCGACAAGGCAGGAAAACGACATGGCGGAGCTGATGAACATGCTGCAGGCCGAGATGGGGCTTGGGGATGACCACGAAGTTAACGAAAAGGCGGACAAAGAGAAGGCCGACAAAGAGAAGGCTGACAAAGACAAGAAGTCCCCGCCGAAGAGAAGAGGAAGCCGGATGGTCAGGAATCCGAGCCAGAGCAGCGTCGGCAGGAGGAGGAGCACGAGCGTGGGCGGGTCTTCGATTAGCTCCGTGAAGAGTGTGAGCGCCGTGAAGAGTCCGCGCAAGGTCGAGGAGGGGTCGGATGATAAAACGGCAGAGAAGGCGGCGGGGCTAGCGGCCGCGCTTCTGGACGACGACGCCGGGAGCGTGGCGTCATCCAGCGTGCGGAGCAAGAGGAGCACATCGACGCGGAAGCTGCGGAAAAGTGCTAAGCCGAGCAAAAAGGCGGCCAAGGCGCCCACTGTCATCTCATTCGGGGGGGAGGGGGATGACGTAGAGGGGCTAGGGGAATGAAGTAATTATGTACCACTTACATTGACACAACGAAGTGCGCTTGTTGGAACAATTGTTAGAAGAAAGACGTAATTAATGGCACGTGTTCAGACTGAGAAGAAAGAGGTGGAGGATATTTTCGTTCTGCAACTTACCCTGCCTTCCACGGTACTAGAATGGACAGGAAACCCGTGTCTCTGAATGAAGCCCTTTGCGAGAAATATCCCCTACATGCGTCTATTGAGCAACTCGCCACGCCCGAGGCCTTCTCCACTGCCAATCCTGACCCCGGACTTCTACCTCATATTATTGCATTAAGACGCTGCAATGATCCTAGTGTCATTAAGCTGCTGATCAGTCGCCATCCTGCGGGGCTCGTCTCTGCTGTGCGCGTTCGCCACCACAATGGCAGCAACCACGACGAGATCCACCGCTTGCTGCTCGACTGCTACGCAGAGTTCAAGCAGCTCATGTTCCCTCGCCTCATCGAGCTTTGAGGCACCTCCGGCGCTCTGGAAGCTCTTGTTGCGGCGCACTCCGAGGACGACCTGTCGCTGCGCTTGCTCTGCTTCCGCTGGTGGGACAAGGTGCTCGCGCGCATCAGGCAGCTTCCTACCCAGGCTGCAGTCGCTGAGCTCTTCGCCCAGGACGAGCTTGGAGAGACTTCGTTTGCTCTCGCGTGCGCTTTCAAGGCGCCTGTGGAGGTGCTGGAGAGCATCATCCTTCAGGGCAAGCAGGACGCCAAGAAGAGGAACATCCTGGACATCGCCACCATTTCTCTCCGCCTTCCTATGCACTGCATTGCCCAGGACCACCCCGATCCCGCCGCCATCAAGCTCCTGGTACGCCACCACCCCTCCGCCCTGCTCGCCAAAACCAAGGAAGGCGCCACTCCCCTGGACCACGCCATCCTATCCAACGAGAGCCCCGCTGTCGCGCTCCTCCTGGGCGAGCTCACCGCCGCCTATAAGCAAGGCCACTTCTCCGGCCTCATCCGCCTCTGCGGAACCTCTGACGCTCTGGAAGCTCTCGCTGTGCGCTCTACGGATGACGTGTCGCAGCGAGTGCTCTGACTCTGGCTCGTGGGAGGCTG
>Ga0307985_10002561_pt1 | contig 10140 bp, 11 predicted proteins | sample EllFjometageno80_FD_203155 | JGI IMG/M metagenome (GOLD analysis project Ga0307985, IMG submission 203155) | Marine microbial communities from Ellis Fjord, Antarctic Ocean - #80 | ecosystem: Environmental > Aquatic > Marine > Unclassified | place: Southern Ocean | collected 2014-10-09 | reverse complement strand
GGTGAGCACTGCGGAGGGGGCGATCTTGAACGCGCAGCACCAGGCCATCAGGGAGAACGTCGTGAAGATGGCGGAGGAGAGGATGCTGGCGTTGGAGGAGGCAAGCGACGTGCCGAAGGAGAAGGCGACGCCGGGGATGGACCTCAGCAAGATCGTGGTCATGAGCGATGTGTCGGGGAGCATGTCGGGGACGCCGATGGAGGTACGTGCGCGAGCGAATGCGCGAGCGAATGCGCGAGCGAATGCGCGAGCGAATGCGCGGGCGAAGCGAGCATACGCGCGTGCGAAGCGATCACATCTCTTTTACTCGCGCTCGCCCCGTTCCCCCCAGTAATTTCTGCAAGCACATCTCTCTAACTCGAGCGAGTAAAACCACACCGCCTCTCCGTTGCCTTTTCATTTGTTCACACTGTGTGTATTGCAGGTTTCGATTGCCATGGGGCTGCTCATCAGTGAGATCTGCCACCCAGCGTTCCGCGATTTGGTCATGATGTTCCACGAAACGCCAACGTGGCATGATCTGAGCTCCTGCGGGACGTTCGTGGAAAAGGTGCAGAGCCTGCAGAGTGGAAACTGGGGCGGAAGCACCAACTTCGAGGCGGCCATGCTGCTGATTGCGAATGTGGTGGAGAAGAAGAAGCTGAAGCAGGAGGACATCCCCACGCTCATGGTCGTGAGCGACATGCAGTTCAACCACGCGTACGGCGGGTACGGCGGGGGGGGAGGCAGCGCCTGGAACACGGCCAGCGAGAACATCAAGAAGCTCTTCAGCGACTTGGGCAAGAAGATGTGGAGCAAGCCGTTCGAGGTGCCGCTGATTGTGTTCTGGAACGTCAGGTGCGGAACGGAGGGCACGCCGGCGGGCAAGGACGACGAGGGCGTCATGATGCTGAGCGGCTACTCCCCGAGTCTGATGAAGTTCGTGCTGAGCGGAGAGATGGCGGAGGTCGTGGAGGACATCGTGGTAGACGAGGAGACGGGAGAGGTCACCAAGGTCACGAGGAAGATCACGCCAGCGGAAGCTCTCAGGAAGGTGCTGGACGACGAGGGGTTGGGACTGGTGAGGGAGAATCTCGCGGGCAAGGATCTGGAGGTGTAATTAGGCATTGGATGCTCACAGTGTCAAAACATGTTTTACTACAGGTACGAGAGAATCTCGGACCACACATTTTCCAATAGAGGAGGAGGAAACTTGTAGCGCGTTATAGTGGATTTAGGTGCCGCAGGCGGCGTATAAGTGAGCAGCTAGAGATATTGGTCTCCATCATAATGAGCTTTATTACTCATTTTTTTTCAGAGTACAGTATCTGAGACTTTACACATAATCACATAAAATGAGATTTTCGAATTTGTTTACTTCCACAACTAGTTTTAAAGGTATTTGGAAGCACTGTACATAAGTAATGGCAAATAAAATGACACTTTTTTAGCCAAGCAATCATTTCGACGGGGGAAAATCCGGATTCCGACACATTGAGTGGCGCGCAGGTTCAGTCCAACACCGCTGCACATCAGCGCGTTCGACATCGAGAAGCGGTCCGGATTGAGCGGCCTCAAAACTTACATCGCAGATAACTTTACACTGGCTCGGCCACGCTGTTCACCCGCCTGCCCCGTCGTTCGCACATGTGTATGGGGCAGATCGCACGTCCGTCCTTATCGCATCCTGCGATCACGCCGGAGCCGGTTGCTCTGTTCATCACTCAGCACAATTACTTGTGCAGCTCGTTTAGCTTCTCTATCGCCTCCAAGCGCCCAACAGTCAGCTCTTGTGTGCAAAAAAGGCAGTGCTTCAATTAGATGTAGACTGGGGCGGCGCCGAACCCCTCACCCATGAAGCCCACGATAACTCGGAGAACGTCGTCGGGAACGTCGTCGGGAACGTCGGCCAGACTCTCCAGTAGCTCAGAAACGGGCTCCTCCTGCCCCAGACCCTCAAACTTCTGCCGCCTGGCGACGCTGACGCACGCCAGGACGGAGACGCGGCGGCGACCGACGACGAAGCGGTGTCTGCCCCACTCGGTGACGGTGGCGAAGCCCCTCGTCTCGGCAGCTGCTTCGAGGCCGGTGCAGCCGTCGAAGGCCTGGTCGCCGATGGACGCCACAGAGGAGGGGGTGGTGATGGTGGTGAGACCGGTGCAGGTCACAGAAGGCCTGGTAGCCGATGGACGCCACAGAGGAGGGGGTGGTGATGGTGGTGAGACCGGTGCAGGTCACAGAAGGCCTGGTAGCCGATGGACGAAGTCACAGAGGAGGGGATGGTGATAGTGGTGAGACCGGTGCAGCCCAAGAAGGCCAAGTCGCCGATGGACGTCACAGAGGAGGGGATAATGATGGTAGTGAGAACGGTGCAGCCACAGAAGGCCCTATCGCCGAATGACAAATAGGAGGGGATGGTGATGGTGGTGTGATTGGTGCAGCCACGGAAGGCGCTGGAGCCGATGGACGTCACTCCCTCTTGAACCGCCACGGTTCTGACGCTGTCGTTGCCTTCCAGCGAGCCGCCGGTGTAGTTGACGAGGTCAGTGTCACAGTCAGACTCGGCTTCTGAAGGGACCTTCCCTGAAGGAGCAGCTACCTCCATGGCTGCAAAGGTGAGGTAAAATAAAGACACATGCGTTCACAATGGGCCACCGCGGGGGCTTTCGGGATTGCGCGCTCGGCGGCGGCTTGCTGAGCTTCGTCGCGACAATTATGGCACTGGGAAACGCATAGGGGAGGCAGCTTTGGTAGTTTAAAGGTGTTTACAGTTCATCATATTCTCCGGGAGTTGTAGGGGGGTGAAGGCAGAGAAGGACTGCGCAACACAAGCATTAGAACCGTGAGAGGCGACTGGAGCGGGCGCTTGCCCGGGGGTCGGAGTTGCGATGCAGTACCTGTCACCAACGTTTGGCATCCGAGCCAGGCCTGATCAGATCGGCAGTCTCCACACGCGGCCCTCGCCCCTCTGTACTTTTCTACTGTTCGCTCGTCCTATTGCGGTGCTGTGCCGAACCATACAAGCTACTGCATCACCTGGCCATAACTAGACTGAAGTTCGCCCTAAAAACGTGTACCATAACACGTGTACCATAACTTCCTGTATACTTCCGTATAACACCGTATCACTTCGCAAAGTTCACCCTCGCCAGAACATCGTTCCATATCTCTTCGTGCTCCCTCTTCGCGCTCACTACCGTCTCGACGGTGAACGCCTCCAGCGCCTTGTCGACGGACATCGTGCCCATCGCCGAAGAGCGGCGGCCTGAGAACGCGAGTGAGTCCGGCGATCGTCCTGCCGCCGCGTTCAAGTTTATCTTGCCGAAGATCTTACTGAACTTGTCCACGATGGTCGCCAGTGCACCGTTGTCCGTACCAGCAGTGAACAGTGAGATCTGCTGAGCATAGATACCCTCCTTCGCGTTCCTAACGATCTCGTTCAAGTCCTCGTAGAACGCGACGGCGACGATCGGTCCGAACTGCTCCTCGGAATAGAGCCGCATGCCCTCCGTAACCCCGTACACGATCGCGGGCGCCATGAGCGTGCTGGCGGGTCCGCCGATGATCGAGCCGCCGACGATCTCGCCGCCCTTTGCTTTCGCGTCCGCCAGCAACGCCAGCATGTAGTCGATGCGCTTCTTGTCCGGGAGCGGCGTGATCTTGCTCGTGTCTTCCCACGGCATGCCCACGGGTAGGCTATGGACGAGGTTCGTGAACTTGGCCTTGAACTCGTCCCTCTTTGCGACCGGTACGTACAGCAACTTGAGCGCCGTGCACCGTTGGCCGTTGTATGATAGCGCCCCGCTAAGCGCCGCAGTGAGCGAGTCCTCGAGCGGGTCGTCAGGGAGGAACACGGCCATGTTCTTCGCCTCGAGCTGCGAGAAGACTTTGAGGCGGTGAGGCTGGGGGTGGGAGCGGATGAGGCTGTCGGCGGCTGCGGAGCCGCCGATGAAAGCGAGGCCGTCGACGAGACCGGTCTCCATTACGGGCGGGCAGGTTACGCGACCGCCGCCGCTGATGAACGTGAGCGTACCGGGGGGGAGAGTGGATGTGAACGCGTCGATTGTGAGGAGGTGGACGAGGGATCCGGCGGCGGGTATCTTCATCACAACGGTGTTGCCGGTGAGGAGAGCGGGGATTACCATGGCGTAGGTCTCGTTGAGGGGGTAGTTGGCGGGACCGAGGGCGAGGATGACACCGACGGCGGCGCGGCGGATGTAGGCCAGTGTTCCGCCGAGGTCAGGACTGGTAGTGCCCCAGTTATCGCGTAGGAGGGTGATGCAGGAGCGAATGAATACGATGGTACGGTCGAACTCGGCGGTGGCGTCAGCCTTGGTTTTACCGATCTCGAACATAAGCGCGTCGATCATCGCAGTGCGCTTTAGCATGAGCTTGACGAGGACTTGCTCGATTGCGACGCAGCGAGCCTCGGTGGTAAGCTGAGGCCACGTGCCCATGCCGCCGTCCCACGCGGCGACTGCGAGGTTAAGCTGGGAGATGGATTCGGCGGGTGTCATCTGTGGGAGAGCGCCGATCTCGACGGGGGCGAAGGACTCGCAGGTGTCGGGGCTCTCGCTCGACTCGGGGCACTCGCAGCATGCGTACACGGGCTTGGCAGGTTCGGAAGAGGGCAGGAGACTGGTAGTGATGGATGGGAAGGTGGGGGGAGGGGAGGAGAAGGAGGGAGAGAGCGAGAGGAGGAGGAGGGCTAGGGCCAATCTCATGGTAATGGAGCTGGGGGGGGGGGGTTAGCGAAGGGCGCGAGTGTGTGTGTTGAGGAGTTACGTGAATCAGTAGCACAGCAGTGTCAAAGCAACCGGAAGTTCATAAGGTGGCACAGGGTTTTAGATTGGAGTCGCTGGCGTCGTTCTTTCGACGTCGAGCCGCTTGGCGGTATCATCTACCATCATACCCCCTTCCAAAGGCTGGTAACGCTAGAACCCTCTCATGGCAAACAGCTTTGCACCTGCCCTCATAGAAGCATATGGCAATGATATACGTTGTCGACGCAGACGCCTGCAACAGGGGGAAGAGAAGCGGGAGTGGAACAAAGCGAAGGGGGGAAGTGACAGGACGAGGGGGGGGGGCGGCGGAAAGTGGCAGTGACAGAGGGGTGGGGCATTGCGGGTACTGACCGGCAATGAAGTGGCACGAAGATGCCAGATAAGTCTACTCAACGCGTTTCGCTGAGAGCATCTCTTTTCTTCCGAGTGATTTATCGCCACCAGGATTTCGATATCAAAGTTCAGCTTAACTTTGCAATTCCCTCGACGACCTTGGCGAGCTGGCTCTCGAGCTCCCTGAGCTCCTCCCTTGCCTTCTCTACGACCTTCTCTGGTGCCTTGTCGACAAACCCTTTCCCCTCCAGCCTGCCCCTCAACTTTTCACTCTCGGTCCGCAGCTTCCCCTCCTGCCTGGTCAGGCGCTCGAGCTCCTTGTCCTTGTCTATCAAGCCGCTCATAGGCAGATAGACCTCAATGCCGTCCTGCACCACCAGCCTCACCATCTCCCCTTCGCTCCCGCCGCACACGGCCTCTGCCTCCGCGCTCCCGCTCTGCAGGATCCTGACCTGCTCCCCCTCGAGCCTCGCCAGCAGCACCAGCGCATTCCTCTCCTTCTCGAAGAGCTCCCCCCACCCGCCTTCTCCCACGATAATGTCCGCGGGCACCTTGGCTCCCTGCTCGACCTTATACTCGGCGCGCGCGTTGCGCACGCTCTTGACGACCATTTGGAAAGTCTCGAACTCTTTCACGGCAGCATCGTCCTGGAACAAGACCTCTCCCTCCAACATGGGCCAGTCGCTGAGCATCAAGCTGTGCGCCGCCTGTCCTTGCTTCATCTCTTTCTTGGGCAGGTGGTGCCAGAGCATCTCGGTGACGAATGGCATGTAAGGGTGCAGAATCCTGAGCGCGCGGTCGAGCACGTACACCAGCACCTTCTTGCTCTGCTCCGCCGCCCGCTCGTCCCCTCCCCCGGCGCCTTCGTAGAGCCTCGTCTTGCTGGCCTCGATGTACCAGTCGGCGAAGTCGTCCCAAAGGAACTCGTACACCTTCCTCCCCGCCTCCCCCAGCTGGTACCGCTCGATGTCCCCCGTGACGCCCTCCACCAGCGAGTGGCACTTGGAGACTATCCATCGCTCGGGCAGCGCCAGCTCCCCAACCTCCGCGGCCGAGAGAGGGTTCGAGACGCCGAACTGGAGGGAGGCTTAGGTTAGGGCGAGGCTTCGGGTATGTAAGTGTTGCTACATATATGCGGCAGTTGCCACATTTATGTGGGTGTTGCCACATATATGTAGCAGTTGCTACATATACGTGGGTGTTGCTACATAGTGTTGAGCGGCGCGTTCGCTTCGCGAGCGCACTCCACTCGCTCCGCGTCCCTACTCACCCTCTCGTCGTAGTCGTCCCGCCCCCTGTCGTCCTTAAGCGCGTTCTCGACCACGAACTTGCACATGTTCCACAGCTTGTTCACGAACATTTTGTTGCTTTCGATCTTCTCGACGTTCAGCGGAATGTCCTGGCCGGGCGTGACGCCCGTCACGAGGGAGTAGCGCAGGGAGTCGGCGCCAAACTCGTGGACCGTCTCAACGGGGTCGATGACGTTGCCCTTGGTCTTGCTCATCTTGGTGCCGTCGGCCGCCCGCACCAGCCCGTGCATGTAGACCGTCTCGAAGGGCGCCTTGCCCGTGAGCTCGATGCCCATCATGGCCATCCTCGCCACCCAGAAGAACAGGATGTCGTAGCCGGTCTCGAGGCACTGCGCGGGGTAGAAGCGGTCCAAGTCTGGGGCCATACACACGTGTGAACGAAGGGGGAAGGCGGTGTGAACAAAGGGCAGCTCTGTTTGTGAGCGTGGAGCGTGGCCGTTTATTCGCATGTCACACTTCGGCTGCGTCGCGTTAGAACTCAGCGAACGTCTTACGTCGCGCATGCATGAAACCCGCTTTGCTGCGCTTACCCGTAAGTTGCTGCTGTGTCTGCCCTTGGGCGCCCCAGCCGAGCGTCGCGAAGGGCCACAGTCCGGAGGAGAACCATGTGTCCAGCACGTCTTCGTCCTGCTCCAGTCTGACATCCTTGGAGTAGCCCTTCTCCACCGCCCGGTCCACGGCCTCCTCTAGCGACCGCGCCACTACGTAATCCGAGCTGCCGTCGACGTAGTAGACGGGAATTCTGTGGCCCCACCAGAGCTGACGGGAGATGCACCAGTCGTGTATGTCATGGAGCCAGTTGTACCAGACCTGCGCACAGTGTGAACAACAAAGAGTGGAGGAGGGGTTGTTTGGAGCAGCGTTACGCGCAAATCGCTGTGTGTTGTTGGTGCAGCCTGCCCTCAAAATGACCGATTAAACGCCCGATCAACAACGCGGCTCTCGCTTTGGGCCGCTCCGCTTTGCGCCGCTTCCTCACCTTCTCGAAGCGCTGCGGAATGATCTTAATCTCGCCGTCTTTGACCGCGTCGAGCGCCTTCTTGCCCATGCCCTCCGTCTTGACGAACCACTGCGAAGAAACGAGCGGCTCGATGATCTCGCCGCCGCGCTGCGACCGCGGCACACGCTGCATGTGCGGCTCCACCTTGATGGCCATGTCCTGCGCCTCCATCTCCCTCCACAGCCTGTCGCGCGCCTCGAACCTGTCCAGCCCCTCGTAGTCCTTCCCGGCGACGGAATTGAGAGTCGCGTCCTTGTTCATGATGTTAATGGTAGGCAGGTCGTACTTTTGGCCGAGCGCGTAATCGTTCGGATCGTGGCCCGGCGTGACCTTGAGCGCGCCGGTGCCCTTGTCGATAGAGACGTATTCGTCGGCTATGATGGGGATGGAGCGGGGGGGCGAGGAGAACGGGACGACGGCCCTCTTGCCGATGGCGTTCGAGAACCTGGGTGAGTTGGGTGAGGGGGAGGGGGGGGGGAGCGCGGGGGGTACATGCATCGCTGTTTGCGCGTTCTCTCCCACCCACTCACCTCGGGTCGTCGGGGTTCACGCACACGGCCGTGTCGCCAAAGATGGTCTCGGGCCTCGTCGTGGCCACCGGGAGGAAGTCGTTGGAGCCCTCCAGCATATACTTGAAGTAGTACATCTTGCCCTCCTCCTCTGAGTAGTCCACCTGCGGAGAAGCGAGTGTGAGAGGAAGAGGGGCGAGTGAGAGAAGGGGGCGGGCAGCGGCGAGCCACACAAATTCGCGGGGTTGAGGGGGCGGGCGCGTCCATTGGCGGAAAGTGTGTTCAGAATTCGAGCGAGTCGCGGTGGATGAACGAACGCGTTATGAGCGGCTCGCGATGGTATTCTGAACGACCGGCTCGAGAGCACGTCGCGGCGAAAGACCTGCTCGGAACGCACTATTCGGGCTCGTCGCGCTATATGAGCGGGGGGGGGTTCGATCAGCGTGTTTTGGGCGCAAGGCACAACCAACGAAGAGCAACAAATCGCTCTTCGCTTTGCTCGTCGCTCTCGAGTCCTCACCTCCAGGTCGCTCACGGCGGTCTTGAGCAGCGGCGCCCAGTTGACCATGTACTGGCCGCGGTAGATGAGTCCCTTCTCGTGCAGTTGCAAGAAGGACTCGGTCACGGCTTCCGAGAGGCCCTTGTCGAGAGTGAACCGCTCGCGGGACCAGTCGGCACTCGCGCCCAGCGTCTTCATCTGGCGGGTAATATGTCCGCCCTGCTCGTTCTTGTACTGCCACGTGCGCTTCAGGAACTCCTCGCGCCCCACTTCCTCGCGGCTCGTGTTCTCGGCGAGCAGCTGCTTCTCCACCTGCAGCTGCGTCGCGATGCCGGCGTGGTCCGTGCCGGGGAGCCAGAGAGTGGGGCGACCACGCATGCGGTGGAAGCGCGCGAGAATGTCCTGCAGGGCCACGAAGATTGCGTGGCCCATGTGCAGCCGGCCAGTGACGTTGGGCGGCGGCATGGGGATCGTGTATGGCTCCCTCGTTGAGGGGCCCTGGTACGTACGAGTGAAGCGAGTGTTAAAAGAGGGGCTACAGATATGTAGGTGTTGGTACAATATGTAGGTGTTGCTACTTTTATGTAGGTGGGCCCGCACATTCCCAAACACACAAACCTCTGGCCCAGAGCTTAGGAGGCGATGTGAACCGCGCTGAGCACAGCAGCAGCTCAGAGCGAGCGATTCGCGCGTTCTTCGCAGCGCGTTCTTCGCAGCGCGTTCTTCAAAGGGTTGCAAGGGCGCTTGTTCGAGGGTGCCACACACACACACACACACCTCTGGCCCAGAACTTATAAGTCGGTGTGAACAAAGAGAGCAGCGTGTTTGAGCCGCTCACGACGCGTTTTGGGCCGCTCGCGCATTCCGAGCAGCGCAGTTCCCACAACTAAACACGCTAAAGGGTAGCAACTGAGGCCGCCGTTGTTTGTTGCGCGGAACGACCGACTCAGAGCGCACATAAAGTGCGCATCTCGCCACTCTTGTTGCCTTTCTCGCCGCTCGTGTCACATTTCTTGTATCCGCTTGCTCATAACCTCTTCCATATCCCCTTCGACACGTCCTTACCTTGGCATCAGGTGTGAATTGGTCCGAGGATGACCACCATTGGTAGATCTCCTTCTCGAAGGACGCGGGGTCGTACGATGTCGCTAAGGGAGAGTCGCGGGAGAGAATGGACGGGAGAAGTACGTGTTGAGTGTTGGGTTGAGAAGTGTTGTGTGTGGATTGTGTTGCGAAGAGGCGAGTTTTCCTTAAGGGGAGTCTCGCAAGGGCGAAGGCTTGGGACCTAAGGGAGAGCATGGGCGTGATTTGGAGGGATAGAAGAAGAAGAGGAAGCAGCATGTAGGGGGAGTGCAAGAGTTTGTCGAATTGGGGTTGCGCCGGAAACGAGTTTATCAGGAGACGAGCCCGCAAAAGTAAGGAAAGTCTTATTGTTTTTTGCAATGATGACATGTTCTCAACAAGCGCCACAGCTCCTCTAGTACCTAGTAGTAGCTACCGCCCCCCATGCCCCCACTGACGCCCCCCTTCCAGACCTTTAATAAACAAACTACTGCGCAACCTGCAAAGTATCTTAAATGAACTGCACCGGTCACGGCTACAGCCTGGTCCTCGCCATGAAAAGAGTGCCGCACGCTTCCACAAATGAATTACCCCTACCCGCAACTCTCCTTCCGCCCCCCCCCCCCCCCCCCCAGCCCCCCCCCCCCCCCCCCCCCCCCCCGGG
>Ga0307985_10002559_pt1 | contig 10160 bp, 18 predicted proteins | sample EllFjometageno80_FD_203155 | JGI IMG/M metagenome (GOLD analysis project Ga0307985, IMG submission 203155) | Marine microbial communities from Ellis Fjord, Antarctic Ocean - #80 | ecosystem: Environmental > Aquatic > Marine > Unclassified | place: Southern Ocean | collected 2014-10-09 | reverse complement strand
TGCACAAGGGGGGTATTAGGGGGGCGGACGGACGATGGCAGGCGAATTGTGCCTCGGTCTATGTAAAAAGGTCCACCGGCAGGGAAATTAGGCTGCTTGCCCGGAAGAGATGGAGCCGTTTACTTTGTGAAGTCGGGATGTGGTGGCGGGGCTGCAATATTACGATGGCTGAGGGGACGTTTGAGCTGATTGAGGTGGGTGGGGCGCGAGACTGTGTGGCAGGAACGGGGTGGCTTGGGTTCTGCGACGCCGTACTTCAGAGGAGGGGAGAATCTGGACGTTTGCTCGCCGGGCCAAAACGATTTAGAAATTATCCACAGATTCTAGTCCACGAACTTGACTTCCGTCCGTGCGTGGGTGGCCAAGAGGCAGGAGGAACGTGCTGGGGGTGAGTGGTGTGCGTCACAGTCAGGCACAATCGTCGTAAAAAGCTCACACAACACTGTGGCGCAACGCCGGTTCTGTTCTTTACGTTTCTCAGCAACCGCGTCTATTTTACTTATGCGACCGCACCGTTCTCTTCGTCGCCCGCCGCCGCCTCCTGGTAGGGGCTCACCCTCACACTAAACACACTATTCTTGTGGACGCTCTCTCGTACCAATTTCGCGTAATCCTGAAAGCCTCCCGGAATCATGTCGGGCGGCACGCGCGCGATGAAATTCGCCGTGAACCAGTCGGGCTTCTCTTCTGTCCAGCGCGACCAGTTGGCGAGCACGAAGTCCTTCACTTGGGGTAGATCGTAACCCACGCAAGCTTGTTGTTGCCGAGCACTATCATCTTAGTCGCGTCGTCTTCGCCCTTCAAGAACATGCTTTCCGAATAACGATGCTTCAGCATCGATTCCTACATTGTCCCCGCTCATGCTGCTCATGCAGCTCATGCTACACTCGAATAAATGACCCTGCGTCTAAATTCACGCGGCGCGCCTCAAACTCAGCTGCAATCGATCCGCTCTGCTGTGTAACGGCATCTCGCCTCACAGTATAGCGCACCCCTTTTTTGGCGGGCCGGACAGGAGCTTAACATCAGCGCCCTCCGCAAGCCCCAGTGACAGTCGCACGAGTGTCTCCATCAACTCGGCGCAGCCATTGCGTCGGGCAATGGCGTCGGGCCGGCAGTCAAAGTGTGCTACCGCCGCGCCGCCTGTAGCCGCGAGGGCCTGATCTTTGGTGATGCGCTCGCTGCTCTCGGGTAGGGGTCCATACCTGGTACCAACCCGACCAGCACGATTGGGAGCAGCGGCTGCCCTCGGTCGGGCAGCACGACTGTGGCCTGCCGCAGCCACGCACCGCCAAGCTGCCTTAGGGTCTCATCGTACCCCTTTATAGCCGCCTGTTGCATCGAAGCACAACACCGAGACGCGTGGGTTGTAGTGCCGCAGCAGCGGCTGCTGCTTGGTCTCAAACGAACCAGAGTTCCACACCAGCGCCATGGTCAGCTCAGTCGTGGTCAGCTCAGTCGTCTGCCCCCCCACAGTCTGCGCTCAACGGCTGGCTGGTATGATCTGGGTGCCGATGTTCGGGGTGTGGTGGTCTTGCACACATCGGCACTTTCCGCCCAACGTTTGGCTACGAACAACAGCCGGGGCACAGGCCTACGAAGGCAACTGGTTGATACAAATAGAGACGACTCTAATATTGTACCATCCCCTCTGGCAACAAACCTTGTCGGCCTACCCTAATAGCACCCACCCATCTTAAGCTCCAGTAGTTCGTCCGCAGCCCCCCCCTTGAACCGCCACTGTGCCCCCACCACTGTTCTCTCATGAGCGCCCGGACAATCAAGAGCAAGAAGAAGAAGTCAGCTCTCAAGGCTCTCCTCTCATCACCACCGTTACCAGCGACTCCGCCCTCCTTGAGAGCAGCGCCCACTGTTTCATTGCCGACGCCACCTACCACTCCTACTTCTCCCTCCTTCACCTTCTCAAGGTCCGGAGCGAGCGGAGCGCCCCCTTCCAAGAACCCATCCTCCACCTCAACCACAACCTTGACATTCACCTACAAAATACCCTCCTTGAAAGTCCCCTTACCCATCGAATCACTCCTCAACGGCCCTGTCAAGACATGTCTCAAAGCACAAACAACATTGACCCCTGGCTTCACTGCTCAAGTCCTTGTTGCCGGCCTCACTGTCAATGTAACGCTGACTACCATCGTGAGCCATACGCCCACCAGTCCATCCGTACCATCCTCACCATCCTCACCATCCTCACCATCCGTCGAGGCCATCACCGACTCCCTCGGTTCCCTCTCCCTCGAATCACTCGCCCTCAACCCCTCGTCTCTCGCCGTACTGTCTCTTGACTTCTCCCCTGCCTCAGACGACACAAACTCAGAGCTCGCAACGAACCCATCACCGAACCCATCGCCGAACTTCACGTTCTTCGGCTACGAATCTCTCCTCGCCAGTCTCGCAACCCTCATCTCCAACACTTCCGATGGCATTCTTCTCGCAGGCCCATCAGGGATTGGCAAGACCTCGCTCCTGAAGCACCTTTATCGCGACATCCCTCACGTCTACCTGGACTGCACGACTCTCATTTCGCCCACCATCGGCTACGCTGAGCGCACGTTATCCTCCCTCCTCGCCAACCCCCTCCCTGTGATCCTGGACAATTTGAACATTGTCGGCAAGACCCGCGCCAAGTCGCCGCTCACCCGCGCAATCACGTCCACCTTGCTCGCCGTGCTCGACGCTCCCTCGTCCGCAGCAGACGGCTCCTCTGTACGTCCCCTCGTGATCGGACTGACGCCGAGTCTCAAGGAGCTCGACGTGGCACTTCGCCGACCCGGCCGCTTCTCACACGAGCTTGTCATGAACGCGCCCGACACGGACGACCGCACATCCATTGTCACCGGAGCCCTAAGAATGTTCTCGAGCGCGGCGACCACCAAAGTTGACACATCGCAGATCAACATATCATCGCTCGTTTCGAGCACCCGAGGATACGTCGCGTCTGACGTCATCTCGTGCATCCGCGCAACCATGGCGGACCACATCTTGACCTCGCCTCACTCGCCCCTCACCACCACCGCTCTCCTCACCACTCTCTCCGCCACCCCCCCCTCCTCCCTCAAGGACCTGTCCGTAACCATCCCATCCCTCCCCTGGTCCTCAATCGGCGGCATGACCGCCACCAAACAGTCCCTCCAGTCGACGATTACGCACACCCTCACGCACCCGGACGTGTACGCGAAGTACGTGCAAGAGCGACGTCGAATGTAGACAAGTCGAGCGAGCAGCAACTCGACGCGAGCAAGTGCGAGATTGCGAGCAGCGAGCCGCGAGCCGCGAATTCCCCGCTTGCCGTTCATGTATGAAACACGAGCCTTGTTCCCCTCCCATCTACTCTCGCTCACGCTCGCCCCTCATTTACTCACACTTACCCTGCTCTCCTCCCACCAACCCTCGCTCACGCTCGCTTCGCTCGCAGGTACAATGTGACGCCGCCGAACGGAATACTTCTCTACGGGCCGCCGGGGTGCTCCAAGACGCTCATGGCCAAGGCGTTGTGTAGCGAGACGAGCATGAACTTCATCGCGGTGAAGGGACCGGAGCTGCTCAGCAAGTACCTGGGGCAGAGCGAGACGAAGCTGGCGAATATATTCATCAAGGCGCGGCAGGCGTCGCCGTGCGTCGTGTTCTTTGACGAGGTGGACAGTATTGCGGCGACGAGAGGAGCGAGTGGGGGCGCGAGCGACCGGTTGCTGGCGCAGCTACTGACAGAACTCGACGGGGTTAGGGGGCGAGACCCGCTGCGCCGCGTTGTCGTCGTGGCGGCCACCAACCGGCCAGATCTCATCGACCCTGCGCTGGTCAGACCTGGGCGGATTGATAGGATGGTGTACGAGCGCGAGCGAGGCGAGCGTACACATCAAAACTGGAGACGCGCGAGCGAAGCCAGCATATCTCATTAGCGAGCTCAACCGGTACTCCCTCGCTCAACCGGTACTCACTCTCGCTCAACCGGTACTCACTCGCTCAACCGGTACTCACTCGCTCAACCTGTACTCGCTCGCGTACGCATCCGGCTCAACACGACTTGGACCGCTCTGCTCAAACACCCCGATCAAACGCCGAACGCGCTGCCGCTTTTCACGCTGACTTGTATGTTCTAGGCCAGCGGTGTGTGTGTGTGCGGCGCTTTCCCCCATCCCATAAACCCGAGCGTGCGTAGCTTGTGCATCACCGTAACCCTCGCTCGCACTTCTCATTTGCTCGCGCTTGCCCTGTTCCCCTCCCTTCAACTTTCGCACACACCTTTACTCGAGCTCGCTTTCTTCCCCTGCCAGTAACCCTCGCTCACGCTCGCTTCGCTCGCAGGTACGTTAGTCCGCCGGACGCGGAGAGTCGGGTTCAGATCTGGAAGATCGGGATGGCCAAGAAGGTCGTCGACGAAGGGGTCGACTGGGACGAGCTGGGACGGCTATCGGAGGGGTACAGCGGGGCGGAGATCGTGGGGTGCTGCAGAGACGCGGCCATCAGGTGCATCGTGGAGGGGAGGGACGTCATTTCGATGGACAACTGCGTGCAGGCGCTTCGGGGGGTGGACAAGATGATCACGCCCGACATGATTCAGTTTTACGAGAGCTTCAGAGACGGCTTGGGGGATTAACACTTTAGTAACGGAATTCTGAGGTTTAAAAAACTCGGCGAGTGGGCTGGTTGCCGTAGGCGAAGTGCACAAAGACGCTGCGACTACTTTCTGTTTAGCGCCCGGGACTCCATTCTCATCTTCTCTACAAGTTCTACAAGTTGTTGTCCTCAATCGTGTTGTTCTCCACACTGCGGCCTCATCCATCCTCATCCTTCACCTTCACAACCAACTTGAATTCCAGCGCCCCACCTGTATAAGGAATGTCATAACTGTCACTGCCCGTGATGCAGCAGCACGGGAAGCAGCACGGCTTCTCTTCTTCAGCAGGCTTGGCAGCGATCGCCTCTCTCCACGTCAGGTCCACCCCCTTGTCTCTGAACTCTGCCTCGTGCTTCGTTACGACGTCTTTTATCGTGTTCTCGACCGCCTCGCCTAAAGCTTAGTCGGCCTTGGACAGGCCGCAGCAGTTCATCACACACGCTGGGCCGATCACCCAAATGGGCAACGAAGCAGTGATTGCCAACCCCCAGTTGTTTGCCTCCCCCGCGAACCTCGCACGAAGATCAGTCGCGGCAGCGTTGTACAACTGTAGTCGCTTTTTAAACCGATCCACGCCCACCGGAGCTTGTCACCGACTTCCTCGAGTTTTTTCCTACCATTTATCTCTCGTACGGGTTAGGGTTTTCCATGGCGTACCCGTCCTTGTCAATTGCGCGACAGCTGCAACGCGTACAAGTCGCACTGCTTCACTCGCCTCATCAAGCTTTGAGGCACTGTGCCCGGACTGTTCACGGACGTGACCATTTTTATTTACCATACAACTGTATGGTAAAAGGGTACAGGTGATTTAGGAAAATTTATGCTGGGAGGAAAGAAAGTGGGGGCAGAGGCAAGCGCAGCAGCGCGAATCCACTTACTTTCCTTGGAAGCGGCGAAGCGACTACAAGACAATAGATCTGGTAACAGTTGAGGCCTCAAATCTACTGTACATTGTAGCCTCAAAGTTGGACAGCCCCAGCTTCGAGTGCACGAACAACTAATATGTCGGCGCGACTACAAGGCCAAGACGAATACACTGTACAACAATCACGTTGATGTCGCGAGGCACAAGGTCAACAAGCGAATGAACTCCGTGTTCTCTGTCTGAGTGCCAAGTTACGCCAATATCGTGTACGTCAGCTCTGTGCTGCTTGATGGTGCCCTTCTGCGTCGCCCTGTACCAGTACTCGCACCCAAGCTCACGACAGTAATGCCACACAGCGTCGATGTTGTGAATGGCAGCCTTGTGGTTCTTCAGACTGCTCAACATGTTCGTCTTGTACACACACACACCAACCCCGCACGTCCTCCACGTCCTTCCTCCACTTACTGGTGCACCGATGCCGTGCACGTCGGCTCTGTGCTCCTTGATGTTGCCCTCCCTCTTCGTCTTGTACGAGCAGTTGTGCTCCGGGCAATCAGCAGAAAGGGCAACCAAAACATTCATCAGGCTCAAGCGCAATCTTCACCTTCTTCAGGGCATGCTGCGAGTGCTGCACTCGAATAAATTACCCTGCTATAAATCCACGCGGCAAGTCTCATACTCAGCAGCAACTATTCCATTGTTCGTTCGCAATTTCTACAGTTGTACTTCGAACGAGCTTTACGTGGTGCATTTCTGGCAACATATTTTTCATTAAATCGTGTTCATTTCCAATTCTTCCTCGCGTTGGTGAACACGCTCGGCCCAGTCCTCCTGCTCCCGCTTCCTCGCGAAGCACCCCCCAACTAGCACCCCCAGCAGCAGCCCCAGCCCCACGCCCGCCCCGATGAGCTCGCCCAGAGTCATGTTGACCATCGGGTATTCGCCTCTAACTGACTTCTTACAAGCGCCATTTCCGCTCTTGACGAACCGAATCTCCTCTACGCCCGCGTCCCCGCACCCCGACTCCCTCACAGCCGCGACGCTCTGCTTCACCACGCAGATCTTAGTCAATCCTTCTCTCGGCAACACCGCGGAGATTTCTGCCCACATTCCCTCCCCCAACACTGTCAACGCATACGTCCCCGAGACCACAGAGCAGCCGCCCTCCTCTTGTCCCTGGTCGCGCGAGCGAAACGAGTGTTAGAGGAGGTGAGCAGTCTCGGAAGGCGCTACGAACGGCGAATAACGCGCCACCTCGGCAAGAATTGCGCTACGAGCGCGGCTCAAAAACTCAAAAGGAGCCAAGCGCACATGTGTGAGGCGCGCGGATTGAGTGTCTCACCTCGCTGATCCCCACAACGCCCCACCAATACGCCCCCGCCTCCAGTCGCTTCAAAACGACTTGCACGGTCCTCTCCTCCCGCCCGTTCCACAGCACGCTCTCGAACCTGTCCATTCTATTCACCACTACCAGCCCCGCCAGGTCCCCCCCCCCGTCGGTCCCCCTGTAACTCACGGCTTGCAGCGTGGCGTAGTACGGATCACCCACGTCCCCAGAAATCATGCTGTAGAACGTCTGCCCGCTCGCCCCCTTGTAACCTGAGAATTTATTCTTCGCCGCAAACTGCGCGGGGCCACGCATGGGTGTGAACAAAGGGGGGAGACGGTGTGAACAGAGGGGCTCGCCTCCACATGTGCGAACAAAGTGGCGGCGCAATTTATTAGCTATGGGCCAGAGGTGTGAGTGTGGGCACGCAGCCGCCTTGTTCACACATGTGTATGGCAACAAACTCACCTTGTGGAACTTCCACATCCTATCCGTGAACCTCGCCTCGGACGTGTAGCCCTCAAAGTTGATCGCAAACTTGTTCGCTTCCTCCTTGGCGAGATCCGCCACGTCCGCCCAGTGCTCCGCTCTGCTCTTGCCGAAGTCCAGCGTAGCGTAGCTCGCGCTCAGCATCATGTCGACGTAGCCGCCGTAGCCGAGCCGCTCAATCTCGTCAGTGAACAGAACATCCTGTCCGTTGCTCATCATGAAGTGTTTTGCGTAGGCTATGCTCATCCGCGTCGAGTACTTGTCCTGATCCTCCTCGCTGAGCAGCCTCGCGTTCTTCAACACCTCCAAGTACCGGCAATCCGAGTTCATGACGCTCGCTAGCACCATGACGACGGCCAGATTCTCCACGCTCGTTGGCCAGTTGAACGTGTCCGTGTGCGACGCGCAGACTTTCTTCGACTTGAGAAACGCCCGCTCTGACTTCAGCTCCATGCAGGCGATTTTGCACCCGCCGTCCTGCCAAGTCGAAGATGCAGGTCCCCCCGGTGCGCCGGAAGGAAACCGCAGCACGGAGGGCAGCACGAACTTGGGTTTTCCGCACTCGTCTTGTCCTGCGGCGGCAATCCACGTCTCAAGCCACTTCCCGAGTCGCTCTGAGAACTTGGCGGCTACCTCGGGCGTGAGCTTGTTGTACTGGTACGCCAAAAGGGCGGGCTGGATTGCGCGCACGTTAAGGGCCGCGTCGCAGGCAAGGTCTGCCAAAACACGGTGTGCCACAAACACGATGTAAGCAAAGGGGGGTAACAAATACGGTGTGAACAAAGGGAGAAGGCGGCGTTTCACAAACGCGGCGGGCGCCCGCAGCGGCATGAGTGCGGATGTCGTGACTGCGGGGCGTCGCGTCGCGCAAGAACGTGCTATTTGCGAGTGAGCCGCGCCAGAAAGCGCTATTTGCGCGGCGAACAGCCACTTATGAGCCGCGCCTGAGCGACTCAACTCGCGCTTTGAGCGCAAACGCGCTATTCGCTCGCTCGTTGCAGGAAGCTACGCGACTCCAACGCGATATTCGCTCGCCGCGCCAGAATTCGCTATTTGCGCTCACCTGGGTTGGAGGACACTTCGAGAGAGGAGAAATAAGTCGACGCGAATGAGATTTCGCCTTTGCTATTTTCCCTCGTCCACAAGTCCACGAACAGGGTCGCCAGCTTGTTCGCCTTGGCGAGCCATCGCGGGTCGTCGATGTTTTGCAGCATGAGCGGGAGGATGCTGCGAGCGAAGCGAGTGTCAAAAGAGGGCCACGTGCGCTGTGTGAACAAGGGGGGTGGAGGGGTGATGCGGGAGTGGGTGGACAACAAGCCGGGTAACAAGAAAAATGGCGGAAGAACAAGCCACACCCACATGTGTAAATTAAAAGGGCATCGGTGAGAACAAAACGCGCTGGGAGAGCCGGTCTTTTTGAGCCGGTCGTTTTTGGCCGGTCGTTCGTTCCTCGCCGGTCGTTCGTTCCTCGCCGGTCGTTCGTTACTCGCCGGTTGTTCGTTCCTAGCCAGATATTCTTTGAGCCGATCGTTCCACGCGACTTGCTTGACAAGAAGCGTGCTTTTCGCCTAGCAATCGTCGCGGTTTTCCTCGCCCGTTGCTCAGTTGTACACTTTGCGTGCTTCGCTTCGCCCAGCTCGTGTCGCTCAGCTCACCTGTCCGAGCTGTCCTCGGCGCTGTGCTCCACATCGTGGAGCTCGTCGACAAACCCTCCGGCCATCCTCGGCAGATCCCAAAGCCCGACTCCCAAATTCGTGAAGGCCTCTATAACTGTGTCGTCCTCGAATCCGATGATGAGCGGAAGAGCGCTGCGCCACATCTCCACGTCATCGTTCCAACCCCCGCCGAACTCGCCGTTCGGCAGCTGCCGGTTATCGATCCACCAGTGCACGATCCGCTTCAGCTTGGCCAGGCCTCTCATCTGGTGAGTGGCCCAAGCGGGCGCTCCAGGAGCGGGCGATGTGGGCGTGTCCGGCCACGGTACGGGCGTGCCCAGATACATGTCGAGAACGGGGTTGGCAGTGTAGTGCTTCTTCGCGCACTCAAGGTACTGCTTCTGCTCTTTGTAGAACATGTTCGGGATGATGTTATTCTCGAGCACGCTCCACGCAAGCATCCGCCCCCTGTAATAGCAGTAGAGGGGGTAGAGAGGATTGTCGGTCGGCGGCTCACCTTGCGGGTACACGTAACCTAACAGTGTCACGGAGATCGCTCTCGGCCACACCATATCCCAAAAGTACCCGCCAAGGTAGCCAGTCTCGCCGAGCCCTTCGGATAACTCGGCGAGCTCGTCGAGGTATTCAGAAGAAGCTCCGTTGGAGTATCTGCCATACACATGTGTGAACAAGCCATACCGGGACAACCCTAACATACCGGTACACACATTGTGTTTGTCGAAAACATTGTGTTTGTCGAAAAGGGCAAACTCACCTGTGTGCAACAGACAGCATTGCGTTGGCTGTCTGTGATGGGTACATTCTAACGTACTCCTGTAGTAGGGCTGTTCGCTCGACGTCCTCCGGCTCATTGCCGATCTCGTCAATGCTCGTTTGTTGTGGACTCGGTGGGAAGGGTAATGGGCAGTCGGGTGGGGTGTTTGCGAGGTAGGTTATTGAGATGAGAAGAAGTGGGATTGAGGGGAGGAGAAGGAGGAGGAGGAGGTAGAGAAGGCCGCAGAGGCGAGGGCTTTTTATTGTCCAGCGCAAGTTGGTGAATTGGGCGAATTGGGCCAGGGACCCATGCATGACTAGGGGATGGAGGGATATGGGGGGGGGGGGGCACTCAGCGGGGCGGCGGGCCACTGAGTGTGTTTGGGGGGGGGGGGGGGGGGGGGGCCAAATTTT
>Ga0307985_10002558_pt1 | contig 10160 bp, 11 predicted proteins | sample EllFjometageno80_FD_203155 | JGI IMG/M metagenome (GOLD analysis project Ga0307985, IMG submission 203155) | Marine microbial communities from Ellis Fjord, Antarctic Ocean - #80 | ecosystem: Environmental > Aquatic > Marine > Unclassified | place: Southern Ocean | collected 2014-10-09 | reverse complement strand
AGTCAGACGGCCCGCGTGCTGGCCCGGTCCGGCATGACGCAGGACAAGTTCGACGGCATTCTGGCGCGCCAGATGCCCGATGCGGAGAAGCGCCGGTTGGCTGATTTTGTCGTCCCGAGCGGACGCGGCAAGGCAGAAACCTTGCGCCGGCTCACGCGAATTGCGAGACTCGCCCGTGACATGACGCCGAGCCACTGGCCGCCGGACATGTTTTCTGAGAAAACCGTTAACCGCCGGAGCTCCGATGCGCGAAATCGTCCTCGATACCGAAACCACCGGGCTTGATCCGATCAACGGCGACCGGCTGGTGGAAATCGGCTGTGTCGAAGTGGTCAATCATATCGCCACCGGCGAGATTTATCATCAATATGTCAATCCGAAGCGCGACATGCCGGCCGGCGCTTTTGCCGTTCATGGGCTGAGCGCGGAATTCCTGTCGGGCCATCCTGTCTTCAAAGACGTGGTCGACGATTTTTTAAAATTCATCGGCGACGACCCGCTGGTGATTCACAATGCCGCGTTCGACATGGGCTTTGTCAACGCGGAGCTGCGCCGGCTTAAACGCCGCGAGCTGCCGATGACGCAATCGGTCGATACCGTCAGAATGGCACGGCGGAGATTCCCCGGCGCGCCGGCCTCGCTCGATGCGCTGTGCCGCCGTTTCGATATCGACAATTCGTCGCGCACCTATCATGGCGCGCTGCTTGATGCGGAATTGCTGGCCGAAGTGTATCTGGAACTGCGCGGCGGCCGCCAGCCGGGGCTGAGCCTGGCGGCGGCTGAAGCAGGTGCCACGGGCAAAGCATCCGGCGATGACAACGATATACCTGCGGCGCCGGCGGAAATCCGACCGGCCCGGCCGCATGCGGCATCGGCCGAAGAGCTGGCCGCCCATGAGGTGTTTATCGCGACGCTGAAACAGCCGATGTGGCTGGGTGACGTGGAGATGACCGCCAATAAATAGCGTTATCCCCGCCCCTCAGTACGAGGACGGGGATCTTTCGGCCACTGGTCTCGCTCGGAGATTTCCGCTTTCGCAGGAATGACGGCTCTTATTATTAAATATCGGACCCGTCTGAATCGACGTGCTGTTCGACATACAGCGTGCCGAAATCGATCGGGTTGATCAGCAGCGGCGGGAAGCCGCCGTCGCGCACCGCATTCGAGACAATCGACCGGGCGAACGGGAACAGGTGCCGCGGGCCTTCGATCAGCACGACGGGTTTGATCTCTTCTTCCGGAATGCCGCCGACCTGGACGACGCCGCCATAGGTCAGCTCGACGATAAAGACCGGGCTGTCATCGACCGTCGCTTCGGCGCGGATGAACAGCAGGACTTCGAACATGCCTTCTTCGCCGATGGCGCGGGCATTGGTGCTGACATCGACACTAACATCCGGATTCTCGTTGATGGCCGACAGGGTCTCGACGCCCCGGGGGTTTTCAAACGAAAAATCCTTGATGTACTGCGCCCCGATCATGAAGGGCACGCCCTCCATCTCGCCATTTTCACTCGCGCCATTGGCGCCGTTTTCCATCGGGATATCGTTATCGGCCATTGCTTACTCCGGTTTGACTGTTGGGGCCGTGGCTATCACGGATGGCTACGGCAGACAATCGCGCGCATGGGTTTGTTATCGCCGCACCCGCCTCAATTAGGGGTGTTCCCTAGGGCCAGGTCGTATCCAGCGGCGGGTGTGGATCGGTCGGATCGCAGCGCACCAGCTCGGCATTGCCGACGCGCTTGCCGGTCATCGAGCGCACGAAGCCCCAATGGGTAACGATGGCAGTGTGCCGCCAGTCTTCCAGGGCCGCCATGCGCGCGCGGAATGCGGAACAGCGGTCGTGGAATTCGGGGATTGTTTCTTCCTCGCGGTTCCACCAGACCTCGTCGAGATGGTCGAAGTCGAGATGCGGCCAGTCGGCGACAAGCCCGCCGGTCACCGTGCCGACATCACAGACATATGCCGTGCGTTCGCGCACATCTGCCTCGATAATCACCGGCACGTCGATCCGGTTCGCGAGCATGCGGGCGGTCTGCAGCGCGCGGGTATAGGGGCTGGAAATGATTTTCCGGATATCAAGCTCAACGCACTGTTCGGCAAGCTCAGCCGCCTGCTCGAACCCGAAATCGGTCAGCGGCGGATCCTCGATGCCGGGATCCTGCTTGGTTTCGCCAAAAACGACGTTGAACATCGTCTGGCCGTGGCGGGCGAGGTACATGTCTGAAAGTGCTTTCCAGGTCACCGTGGGGCAATAGCGCTGGCTATTTGTACGTTGTTGCGTGCCCCCGTGACAACGCGGCCGGAAAGAATTCAATCAGCGTTTTGCATTTGCCTGGGCAAACCGGAATTCAGGCGATTTGGGGTCCCCGTCTCCGCGCTGCGTAGCCAAGCCCTGCGAGACCGATCAGGAGTACCGCCCAGGCACCCGGTTCCGGGACGGCTGTGGCGGCGACAAGATCATATTCCGCGGTGTAAAATGCGGGTGAGCTGGTGCCGGCCCAGTTAAACGTGAGGGTATCGCCGGCCAGCATGGCGTTGACGCCGCCATCGACAAAATTATCTGATGTTTCGGTCAGTATCAGACCGATAAAACCTGCACTGGTAAAAGAGATTGTCCATGGCGCGGCGGGCGCGGTCGCGACATCGGTCGAAATCTTCATACTGTCTTCCTCGAAATTGACGAAGACGCCGATGACGCCATTATCGACATGGGAAAACTCCGAAGCCGAGTTTGAAATTGTGACCGGGTTGCTCAATTCGTTCAGCGCGCCCTGCGTCAGCCCGATATTTGCCGGGGCGAACAAATTCGTTCCGCTTCCGCCGAAATTCAGGACGCCAAAGACGCTTTGTCCGATCAGTGTCGCGCTGGCGTGGGTCGATATGCCGACAAACAGACATGCCGTTGCAATAAAAAGGGTGGATTTGCGGATAAACGCTGGACGGTGGGTTGCCATTTTTTCTCCAATTCTTGATGCAATCCCGCGTCTTTGCGGGATGTATGCAGGCCCCGGGGAACGTTTATCGATGAACCCGCCGTTCCGAGGCCCTGTCCATGGCAGTTATGAATGCAATTTTCGTGCCAAATAAAAAGAGTCCTGTAAATCAATAGATTATGGATGTGATACGGCCATTGCCCGGCGGAACTGTAAGCGGCCCCGACTCCTACATTTGTATGAGAGCGCGGGAGCACGGTTCGGCCGGAAGCCTTGTTTTCTGCGGGTGTTGCCCGTGTTTGCTTATGGGCGCATGTGCGGGACGATTCTGAACCCCTGGCTCAGAATTGTAAAGATATCCGACGGTTGTCAGCATATGTCGAGCCTGCGCACCGTATTGCGGTTTGAGGTGCGGACTGGATAGCGGGATGATCTTTCGCGCACCCTGCCCTCCAATGTGGGAGAAATCTGCGATTATTCCGCCGTCTTCGCCTTGTAGCGGCAGAGATCGGCGACGATGCAGTCGGCGCATTCCGGCTTGCGTGCCTTGCACACGTAACGGCCGTGCAGGATCAGCCAGTGATGGCCGTGATCCATCCAGTTGGCGGGGATGCGTTTGACCAGCTTGTCTTCGACAGCTTCCACCGTTTTGCCCGGCGCCATGCCGGTGCGGTTGCCGATGCGGAAGATATGCGTGTCGACCGCCATGGTCGGCTGGCCGAAGGCGATGTTCAACACAACATTCGCGGTCTTGCGCCCGACGCCCGGCAGCCTGACCAGCTCGTCGCGGGTTTCGGGCACGACGCCGCCGAAATCGGCGATCATCATTTGGCACAGCCCGATGACGTTCTTTGCCTTGTTGCGGTACAGCCCAATGGTCTTGATGTGGTCGCGCACGGTGGCCTCACCCAGGGACAGCATTTTTTCCGGTGTGTCGGCGATCTTGAACAGATCCCCGGTGGCCCTGTTCACGCCGATATCGGTTGTCTGGGCCGACAGCACAACGGCGACCAGCAGGGTGAAGTCATTGACGTAGTCGAGCTCGCCCTTCGGTTCCGGGTCGGCGGCGGACAGCCGGGCGAAAAATTCGTCGACGTCCTTGAGGGGCATGGTGGCGCGCATGGCTGTTTTGTAGCGGGGTGACGGCACGGAGGGAAGGGGTGCGTTCAATACTAGATTGTCATCCCGGCCTCGTGCCGGGATCCAGCCTTTGTTGAGGCAGGATACTGCTGAGAACAGGAAGACTGGCCCCCGGCTGAGGGGTGTGAAGCGCACGAAGGCCCGGGGTGACAAATGAATACTGGCTTTCCCCCCGGAAACCCGCGGCCGTTAACCATTCATTCATTATTTCTCGACTCCGCCCCCCCCGGCCGCTCCTATGATTGTCGCCATGGATGAACCGCTTCCCCTGTTGCCAGGTCAGGATCCCCACAAGGGGGAGAAAACCTATCTGTTCGATGCGATCCTGCAGCCCAATACCAGCCTGCAGCCGAAAGGCTTTCTGTTGCTGATGGTGGCGATCGGGTCGGTCAGTTTTGTCGCCGGCATGATCTTCATGCTGATGGGCGCGTGGCCGGTGATGGGCTTTTTGGGGCTCGACGTCGCGCTGATCTATCTGGCGTTCCGCACCAATTACCGCTGGGCACGGATGTACGAGACCGTGCGGCTGACCGCCGACAGCCTGCTGGTCGAGCGGGTCAGCTCGTCGGGCAAGGTGCAGCGCTGGCGGTTCTAGCCCTACTGGCTGCGGGTCGATATCGATCGGCCGGTGCAGCATGACAGCCAGCTTGTGCTGTCGAGCCACGGCAAACGCCTGCGCATCGGCGCGTTTCTCAGCCCCGATGAGCGGGCCCAGCTCGCCCATGCGCTGACCGACGCGCTGGCCAAACTTCGCTCGCCCGAATACCTGCAGCAGGCGCATGACGCGGCCTATCCCGAAGAGGCCGCCGAGGCTTCCTGATCCCCCCGGCTGATCCCCCGGCCAGGCCGCGGCGCGACCGCACTCTAAAGAGAGAAAATATCGGGTGGGGCGGCCGCGGCTATCGGCATAGCCTTTGGCCATGTTTCGCATTTTGTCCCATATCGCCGGCCGGACCGGCGCCCGAATTGGTCTGTGGCAGGACCGGTACAGCCAGCGTCGTGCGCTGATTGCGCTTTCCGACCGGGCGTTGCACGATATCGGTGTTGGCCGATCCGAGATATGGTGCGAATACGCGAAACCTTTTTGGCGCAGCTGACAGAGGCACGCGATGGCACAGCATAAGAGAGAGACCCCGACACCTCAGCAGGCGGGCCAGCAGACGGGCCAGCAGAAGGCGCAGGATTTCGCCCGGATTGAACGGGCACTTGCCTATATCCGCGAGAATTTCCGCGACCAGCCGGAGCTCGACGACATCGCCGCCGCCGCCGCGCTGAGCCCGTTTCATTTCCAGCGCCTGTTCACCCGCTGGGCCGGGGTGAGCCCGAAACAGTTTCTTGGATATCTGACGCTGGACCACGCCAAGCGCGCGCTCGACCGCGCCGAGTCCGTGCTCGATGCGGCTTATGAGGCAGGCCTGTCGGGTCCGTCGCGGCTGCATGACCTGTTTGTCAATTTTGAAGGCATCACCCCCGGCCAGTACAAGGAAATGGGTGACGGGCTGGATATCCGCTACGGCATTCATCCGGGCTTCCTCGGCGATTTTGTCGTGGCCGTCACCGACCGGGGCATCTGCGGGCTGCAATTCGTTGGCGAGGACGGGGCGGAGGCAGCGCTTGCCGATATCCGCCGCCGCCTGCCGGGGGCCACGTTCTGCCACGCGCAGGATGAAACCTGGGCCCATTGCGAGACCGTGTTCGGCCCTGGCCGCGGAGACCCCAAACGGCCGTTGCGGCTCTGGTACAAGGGCACCAATTTTCAGATCAAGGTATGGCAGGCATTGCTGTCGATCCCGCCGGGCGAGCTTGTCACCTATGGCGATATTGCGCGGGTCATCGGCCAGCCATCCGCCGCGCGCGCTGTGGGCACGGCCATCGGCGCCAACCCCATCGGCCTGTTGATCCCGTGTCACCGGGTGATCCGCTCGACCGAGTTATTCGAAACGAAGTACCGCTGGGGCACCGATCGCAAGCTCGCGCTGATCGGTTGGGAACAGGCGCAACGCGAAGACGCGGCGGAGAACGCGGCGGGTGTGGAACCCGCGCGGGTAGTGGCGTAAGGGATAATCCGGCGGGGGCGGCGTTACTGTTGATCGGCCTTGCCGCGCTGGCGCGGCGCAAACGCGCCTGAGCGTCGTTAACCAATCGGCGGTTTTCGTTGGCACTTATCCTGATACCACGGTAGAACACGGCCAACACAAAAAAACGTGATCCTATTAGTATCCTGGGGGTGTAGTCAGGTGTCCGTTTCCATTTTTCTTAGAAATACCGCAATTGCTGCCGTTTTAACGGCGGCGGGCGCGTTGTCCGCGAATGCGGCAATCGTCTCCAACAGCGATATCCAGTCCTTCGAGCCGTTCGGTTTTCTGATCAGCGGCCATACGGCACCCTCCGCGCCAATCGGCGATACGCAGAACCGCAACGGCAGCTTTACGCTGCAGCAGTTCAACGGTGCCCTGGGCACGCTCAATTCGGTCCGGATTGAATTCAATCAGGGCGTCAACAGCGTGATCGACGATACCGGTGGAAGCTGTGCGGTCGGGTTCTCGGAATGCGCAGTCAGTCTGGCGCGGACATTCACCCAGTCCGGTTCGGTAACGCTGGGCACGGCAAGCGCTACAGCGGCCACGATTATCGATGCCGATACTGTGAACTGCGATCTCGGTGGTGGGGCAAATGCGTGCTTTCTGTCTACTCATAGCCGGAACTCGCCTTATACAGAGGCAATCGATTTCACCGCTGCGAGCGATGTCGCAAATTTTGTCGGCGGCGGCACCTTTTCGGTCGTGACCGATCTGATCGCCAGCTATCTTGCAACTCTGACGTCGGAGAGCACCGATGTGTTGTCCGGCGCCAGTTATTCCTGGGGCGGCCAGGCAACGGTGATTTACGATTACACGGCGGGCTCGACGGTTGCGATGCCGGCCCCGGCGGGCGCGGCGTTTCTGCTGATAGGTTTTGCGGCGCTGGCGCGGTGGAAGCGCGCCTGAGCGTCATAAACGACTGATATTAAAAGGGCGGCCCGGGTAGATATCGGGGCCGCCCTTTTTTATTTAGTTGATGACTTTCCCGGGCAAACGCCAATGTCATCCCGGTCTTGTGCCGGGATCCAGCCTTTGTCGGTGTTGAAACCTTCTTAAAACAGGAAGCCTGGGACCCGGAATAAATCCGGGGTGACAATAGCAGTTCGGGTCGAGCCTCAGCCCTCTAGTACTCGACGCCCCCCTAGTACTCGATCCCGAGTACGTCGAACATCAGTACTCGATACCGAGTACGTCGAACATCAGTACTCGATACCGAGTACGTCGAACATCGTATAGAATCCGGGCTTTTTCCCCGCCGACCATAGCGCCGCATGCACAGCACCACGGGCGAAAATCTGGCGTGACTGGGCCTTGTGGCTGATCTCCAACCGTTCGTCCTCTATCGCGAAGGTGGCCGTGTGATCGCCGATGACATTGCCGCCGCGCAGGCTCGCAAAGCCGATATCGCCGCGTTTGCGCTCACCGGTGATGCCGTTGCGCGCCCATTGGGCGACGTCGTCGAGATTGACCCCGCGGCCTTCGGCGGCGGCGCGGCCCATGCCGACGGCGGTGCCGGACGGTGCGTCGACTTTGTGCTTGTGATGCATTTCGAAGATCTCGATGTCGAAATCGTCGTTCAGCGTGGCCGCAACCTGCTTGGTCAGGGCAAACAGCAGATTGACCGCAAGGCTCATGTTCGGCGCGTGCATGACGACGGTTTTTTCGCCCGCCGCTTTGAGCGCGGCTTCCTGGTCGGCTTCCATGCCCGTCGTGCCGATGATGTGGGCGACGCCGGCCTCGGCGGTCAGGGCGACATGGTCGACGGTCGGTCCCGGCAGGGTGAATTCGATGATGGTATCCGATGCGGCAACCACCGCTTCGGCATCGTCGGTGACAGCAACACCGAGTGTGCCCGCGCCGGCGGCATCGCCCGCGTCCTGTCCGATCAGGGCGGAGCCCGGTATGTCGGACGCCGCGACGATCGCGCAGCCGTCAGTGTCGGTGACCTGGCGAATACAGGCCTGTCCCATGCGCCCGCCGGCGCCGATGATTCCGATCTTCATGTCGGCCATGATGGTGTTCCCGTGTCTGCTGTTGCGCCGTATGCGCTGTCGCGGACACGGTTATCGCGACCGGCGGCGAAGGGCAAGCGGTGTTTGCGGCGTGACCCCCGTATCATCCGGGTGCTGCGCGGCCTGCGCGGTTACTTGTCTTTCATCGCTTTCTTTACGGCCTGCTTCGCCTTCAGCTTTTTCTTTTCGGCCGAGACAGCGCGGGTAAGATCGCCGTCGCCGGTCGTCGTACCCTCGTTTCGCATTTCCTCCAGCGTCTTGGCATGAGCCGCTTTGTCGCGCTTCTCCTTGTCGATACCGCGTTGCAGATCCTTGTTCATTGCTGTTCTCCCGATGGGTTCGTCATGAATGATGGGTTCAGGAGAGCGCGGTTTGGATGGCGTTGCCTTAACCTGGCTTAAGTCGGTGTGCGATGGGAGAGAGCTATTTTCGCTTCATGTTACTATCAACTTTATTCCCCCGATCTTGTGCCGGGGGAATAAAAATATGAGCGTTTGCCGCAGGGCATCGTTAAAGCGCCAGGGCCAGCGCGTCGGGATCGACCAGTGGCAATGAACAGGTCTGGCCGATGCACACATAGGCGGTGGCGCGGCCATCGAGCTGTCCCTTGCCGGTCGCCGGGTGGTTTTTGGGCAGCGCGGCATTGGCCGGGATGGCCTGGACCAGCTTGTTCATGTTGGACGCTTTCCACGCAACATCGAGCAGGGCCATCGTGTCGGGGTCTTCGGCGCTGCCGACGATGACCACCTGGGCGCAGGTCTGCAGCAGCTCGTTGGCGCAGAACAGCTCCGTCAGCGGGTAGAAATTCTGCGTCGCCTCGCCGGCGAAGGTGGAAATAATGCGTTCGGCGCGCTCGCGGAAATGATCGGTACCGGTCAGGAAGTGCATCCGGGCGAGCACCGCGGCGATCACGCTGTTGCCCGCCGGGGTCGCGTTATCGGCGGCGGACTTGGTGCGGATGATCAGCGCTTCGGCATCGTCGGCGGTGAAGAAATAGCCGCCGCCGTCTTCATCCCAGTAATGGGTGTCGATCACGTCGATCCAGTCGATGGCAATATCGACATAGGCGCCGATGCCGGTCGCCTCGTAAAGCGCGATGGCGGCGCGGGACATGTTGGCGTAATCGTCGAGCGGGGCCGAATGCTTTAGCTTGCCGGCGCGGAACGAATGTTTCAGGCGCAGGGTGCCATCGACATCCTCCTGCATCCGGTCGCGCACAAAAGCGAAGGCCGAATGTGCGGCGTCGAGCCAGTCGGGCCGATCGAACACGCGCGCGGCATTGGCCATGGCGGCGATCATCAGCCCGTTCCAGTCGGCGAGGACCTTGTCGTCCCAGCCCGGCCAGATGCGCTTGCCCCGCACCGCCAGCAGTTTTTCGCGGCAGGCCTTGAGCTGTTCTTCCTGGGCGTCGTCGAGCAGTTCGGGATGGGCGATGCGGTTGAGGATATTGCCGCCTTCCCAGTTTCCCTCGGGCGAGACGTTATAGACGGTCTTGAACAGCACGGCGTCGGCGCCGTCACCGAGTATTTCGCTGACTTCGGCAGCCGACCAGACATAGAACTTGCCTTCGACGCCTTCGGAATCGGCGTCATAGGTGGCGGCAAACGGTTTGCCTGCGGCATCATTTACCGGCGCGATCATTTCGCGGAGGCACCACTCGATGGTTTCGGTGACGCGCTGGGCGAAAAGCGGATTCTTGGTTTCCTGCCATGCCCAGGTCAGCAGATCGACGATCTGCGCATTGTCGTAGAGCATCTTCTCAAAATGCGGGGCGAGCCACATCGAATCCGTCGAATAGCGCGCATAACCGCCGCCGAGATGATCGTAGATTCCGCCCTGGGACATCTTGGTGAGCGAAAACAGCACGGCGTCGCGCTGGGTTTCGTTGCCGGTGCGGAGCCAGCTGCGCCACAGCAATTCATGGATCGACGGGTTGGGGAATTTGGGCGATTGGCCGAGCCCGCCATGCACCATGTCGAATTCCTGGGC
>Ga0307985_10002557_pt1 | contig 10161 bp, 1 predicted proteins | sample EllFjometageno80_FD_203155 | JGI IMG/M metagenome (GOLD analysis project Ga0307985, IMG submission 203155) | Marine microbial communities from Ellis Fjord, Antarctic Ocean - #80 | ecosystem: Environmental > Aquatic > Marine > Unclassified | place: Southern Ocean | collected 2014-10-09 | reverse complement strand
CGGTGACGGCTTCGAGCTGGCGCATCTCGCCAAGCTGATTCTCAAGCGCTTTGATAGTCGAGGCCGCCGTCTCGAGCTCCTCGATCAGCGCCTCCTCGGTGCTCTCGAGCTGGGTGACGGCTTCGAGACTGTCGTCCATTCGATGCAGTTCCGTCTCGTCGAGGCGCGTGGAGAGGTCTTCGTTAACTTCTCCGAGCCGTACGATAACAGCATTCGACTCTTCGAGCTGGTCTTGCAGGAGCATGATTTGTTGCATCATGTCGGTCTCCCCTTCCTCCATAGTTGCGACGAGCTCCATACTCGTTTCGAGCCTCTCCCTGCCCTTTGCCTCCTCGACCTCGGCCCGCGATATTACACTCACGCTGTTCTCAAGCGTGTCGATCAGGTTGGCCTCGCTCCTTTCAAGATCCGCGATCAAGCTGCATTTCCCTTCGAGATCTTCCACCTTGCGCGCGAGTTCCTCCTTCTCCATCTCCTCTTCACGGAGTCTGGACTTGAGCCGTTCCTTGAAATCGTTCAAGGCCCCGATCTCATCCTCCGCGAGCCTGAGCTTGCGCTCTTTCTCTCTCACGAGTCGCTCGCCGTCCTCGACTTCCTGCTCGGTAGCGATTCCATCTTTCTTGAGCTTCTTCACCTTCGCCTTCTCTCTCTCCAGCTCTAACATGAACTCGTCGGCGTCCACGGTGAGCTGGTTTTGCTTGTTCGAGGCACGATGCAGCTTATCTTCCAAATCCTGGCGCATCACGCGCTCCTCGACCAGCTTGCTCTCGCTCTCGAAACACAGCCTGCGGAGGTCGTTCTTCTCGCGTTCGAGATTTTTCGTCGTGCTTTCCGCCTTCTTGATGGACAGGGTCGCGTCGTCCAAGTTCTTTTGCAGCTCGGAAATCTGCTCCAGATGCATGCTGGTCATGGGCGACGCGGGAGGTTCGGGAGCGGGGGTGGAGAGTGACAGATGGGGGAGGGGCAGGGACGTGTGGTGGCTGTAAGAGGAGAAGAGCGGCGTGGACGGATCGCTTCTCGCCTTGGCCAGGAGCCGCTTGCCCTCGAGGCTCATCGGCGTCCTGTGGATGGGCGGGCGGGGAGACGGGAGAGGGGAGGGGCGGGGGGTGGATTTGGTATTCTTGAGAGAGAGAATTTCGGCTTGCGACTCGTCCTGCTGCCTCTTCAGAGCGGCGTTTTCGGCTCGTAGGGATTCGATAAGAGAGGCGTCGCGAGTGCTAGTTTCGCGATCACTGTTGTGCTGCTTCGTCAGAGTGGCGATTTCAGCGCTGCTCTGGCGGCTGTCGCTGCTGCGCTGCTCCTTGAGATCGGCGACTTCAGCGCGGGACTGGCGGAGCTCGTGCTGCAAGTCTTCGATCCGGGAAATATCAGTAGCGGAAGTCGCGCTGTCCAACGCGGACTGCAGGGAGTGCTCCAGTGAGTGTACCTTGTCCCTGGCCTCCTTGAGCGACGTCTCGAGGGTGGCATTGTTGTTCTTGAGTGTGGCAATTTCGGCTTGCGACTCGTCCTGCTGCCTCTTCAGGGCGGACATTTCAGCTTGTGACTGGAGAATCGCGTGCTCCTTGTCATCGTCCGCAGACGTCGCGCTGTCCAACGCGGACTGCAGGGAGTGCTCCAGCGAGTGTACCTTGTCCTTGGCCTCCTTGAGCGACGTCTCGAGGGTGGAATTGGTCCGCAGCAGATCGCTGACCTGCTCATGGGCCTCTCTCAGTTCGCGCGCTATCTTCGAAATCTTGCCCTCCTCGTCCTCGTGGTCAGCCTTCATAGCCTTCTCGAGCGACTCGGCAGTCATCGAGAGGGTAGAGATGGACAGGCGAGCAACCTGGAGCTCGTGAGACAGGCGCTGAATCTCCGCCTTCTGCGTGATTGAGACTTCGCGCGCCTGCCAAAGCTCCGTCGCGAGCTTTTGGCCCGGCTCGTTCAGCGTCGAAGTTGCCGCGGTGAGGGTGGCGATTTTAGAGTCCTTCAGCTCGGTGTCGGCCTGCAGGGCCTCGAGAGACGCCTGGAGAGCGGAGATCTTCGACTGAAGAGGCAGGGACGAGAGAGTCGAGAGGGACGCGGACTCTTGCTCGTGAGATTCGAGGCTGCGCTGCAGCGTTGAGATGCGGAAGTCCTTGATTTTGTCGTCGTCTTCAAGCTGTGCCAGGGAGGTACGGGCGGCGTGCAGAGCGGCCGAGGAGGTGGACAGATCAGACGATAAAGTCTCGTTCATTTGCTGCAAGTTCTCGAGGGAGTGCTTGGTTTGGATCGAGGTGCGGGTCAGGGTGTCGTTGGCGTCAGTTGAAGAGGCGAGGACAGCGCGAGCAGTAGCGAGCTGGGTGTTGAGAGTTGATACGCTTGAGGCAGAAGAGGCGAGGTCGGATTCGAGAGAATGGATTGTCGACGCTGAAGTCGACGAGCGGGCCTGCATCTTGCTGTCGAGGACGTCGAGCTTAGCAAGAGAGGCGGCGCGTGAGGAAGTCAGGTCGGCCTCGAGCGAGTTGATCTTGCCTGTGAGCGAGGCGTTCAGGTCCGCTTCGCGCAGCGAGTGCGAGGATTGTGACGCGGCTAGGGCGCTTTCCAGAGAACTGATCTTGCCGGTGAGCGAAGAAACCGAGGTTTGTGACGCGGCGAGATCGGATTCCTGTTGCGAGAGCCTCGAACGCGCAGAAGCGAGCTGACCCTCGAGGGCGTTGATCTTGCCGGCAAACTCGTCCTGCATTGACTGCTTCTCCTGCGTTGCGGCGTCTGCAACTGAGCGTTCGTTGCGAAGTTGCATTTCCAGAGCCTGGATCTTGCTGTCTGATGCCCGCGCGAAATTGCTTTCGCTACGGTGCTGCTTCTCGAGCGACTCGATCTTGTCCTGCTCGTCGCGTAGCGTCGCCGTCGAGTCGCGCAGCTTCTTCTCAAGCGATACAACCGCGTTCTCTGCCTTCGCAAGTCCGTCCTCCAAGGTCTGGATCTTGCTTTTGGCGCGCTGCTTCTCTTCGCGCAACTGGCTCTCAGCGTTGTCGATAAGCAACTCCGAGTCCTCCCGCTCGTCACGCATGCGCTTCTCTCCAGACTGCTTCTCGTCGCGGAGCTGCTTTCGGAGCGAATCGATTTCGCGCTCGGCGGTTTGTCGGGCGTCGAGGAGCTGCGTGTCGAGAGACTTGGCAGCAGAGGTACGGGCGTCGAGAAGCTGCGTCTCGAGAGACTGGATAGTGATCAGGGTTGCGGCAGCAGAGCTTCGAGCTGCACTGAGCTCATCTGAGGCGGCGTTAGTGGCGTGTCTCTGGTCGCGCATCTGCTTCCGAAGCGACTCCAGTTCGAAATCGGCGGATTCCTGGACCGACTTCGCTGCTGCCGTCTTCTCGTAGAGCTCATCGCGCAAGGACGTCGCGGCGGACGCAGCGGAGCTTCTGGCAGAACTCAGCTCAGCCTTGAGCGAGTCAGTGGATTCCTGGAGAGACTCGTTTGCTGCCGTCTCCTTCTCAAGCTCCATCTTCAGTCCATCCGATGCTGCAATGGCGGCTAGATTCTGCTTCCGAAGAGACTCCAATGTGCCCTCGGCGACACGCAAGTCGCCAGCACCGCAAGTAATTGAGCTTCTCGCGCTCCCCAGTTCAGCCTCAAGTTCGTCGGAGGCTGCGACTGCAGCTTGTAACTGCTTCCGAAGCGACTCGAGTTCGTAATCGGTAGATCCTCGCACATGGCGCAACTGCAGCTCCAGAGCCTTGATCTTGGCCTTCTCGTCGCCGAGCTCGGCTTTCAGCCCGCTTGCACTTGATGTAGCGCTCTCAAGCTCCGTCTTGAGCTCATCTGATGCTGCGATGGCGGCTTGCTTCTGCTTCCGAAGATACTCGACGTCGCCCTCGGCGGCACGCAAGCTACCAGCACTGGATGTGAGTTCAGCCTTCAGCTCGTCAGAGGCAGCGTTCGCGGCTCGGCACTGCTTCCGAAGAGCCTCGAGTTCGTAATCGGTTGATTCTTGCACATCGCGCAACTGCACCTCAAGAGCTTTGATCTTGCTCATCCTGTCGCTGAGCTCGGCGTTCATCGCATCGGCGTTTGACGTAGCGCTATCAAGTGTGGTCTTGAGCTCATCTGACGCTGCGATGGCGGCTTGCACCTGCTTCTGAAGGGACTCGACGTCGCCCTTGGAGGATTCTTGCGCATCGCGTAGCTGTGCCTCGATCACCTTGATCTTGGCCTTCGTGTCGTCGAGCTCGGCGTTCATCGCGTCGGCGCCGGATGCAGCGGAGCTTCGAGCACCCTCCAACGCTGCTCTGAGCTCGTCGGATGCTGCGATCGCGGCTTGCTTCTGCTTCCGAAAGGACTCAAGCTCGTAATCGGCGGATTCTTGAGCACCACGCAGATGCGCCTCGAGCGACTTGATCTTGGCGGTATTGTCGTTGAGCTCCGCGTGCAGCCCGTTGGCGCTGGACGCAGCGGAGCTTCTCGCGCTCTCGAGCTCCGTCGTGAGCTCGTGGGATGCTGCGATCGCGGCTTGCTTCTGCCTTCGAAGGGACTCGATGTCGCCCTCGGCGGATTCTTGAGCACCACGCAGCTGCGCCTCGAGAGACTTGATCTTGGCGGTCTTGTCGTTGAGCTCCGCGTGCAGCTCGCTGGCGCTGGACGCAGCGGAGCTTCTCGCGCTCTTGAGCTCCGTCGTGAGCTCGTCGGATGCTGCAATCGCGGCTTGCTTCTGCTTCCGAAGGGACTCGATGTTGCCCTCGGCAGTTTCTTGCGCATCGCGCAGCTGCGCCTCGAGAGACTTGATCTTGCTCATCTTGTCGTCGACGTCGGCATTCATCCCATTGGCGCTGGACGCAGCGGAGCTTCTCGCGCTCTCGAGCTCCGTCTTGAGCTCGTCGGAAGCTGCGATCGCGGCTTGCTTCTGCCTTCGAAGGGACTCGATGTCACCCTCGGCGGATTCTTGAGCACCACGCAGCTGCGCCTCGAGAGACTTGATCTTGGCGGTCTTGTCGTTGAGCTCCGCGTGCAGCCCGCTGGCGCTGGACGCAGCGGAGCTTCTCGCGCTATCCAGCTCTGTGTTGAGTCTGTCGATGGACCCGCGCGCGGTCTTGAGAGAGGCAGCCAGATCCTCGGCATGCGCGGTCTTCTCAGAGCAGTCTTTGAGCGATAGTTTGAGGTCGGTTGTGAGGCTGAGAACCGAGGAGTTCGAGGAATCAACGGAAGATGCTGCCGTGGCGAGTTCGCGGCGGAGGGAAGTAATCTCTGTAGCCAGCGACGCTGCTTCAGTGTCCTTGGACATGCTCGAGGAAGTGACTGCTTCGAGGTCAGAGCGGAGTTGGTCGGCAGTTTTACCGAGAGCCCGAAGTGCGCCTTCTTTCGCCTCGACGTCCGCCTCGAGCGTCGCGAGTTTCTTTTTGGCCGCTCTGTGCTCGATCTCGGTAGCCTGCTGCTGCTGTCCGAGCTCGCGACGGGCCTCCTGGAGCTCGAGTGTGAGCTTCCCGTGAGCCGACGTCGTGCTCACCGCCGAGCTCTCGAGGTTCTCTACGGCGAGCTGCAGAGTTTTCACCTGGTTGGTTTTCGACGCAAGCGCCAAAGTGAGCGACGCCAATTCAGCCTGCAGAGTGTCGCGCACCTCGTTGGCGGCCGCTAAACTCTTCTTCGCCGTGGCCAGCTCGTGGGAGGAGTGTCCTTCAGAGCGCTCCTCAAGCTTCTTCTTCTCTTTGAGCCAAATGCGGGCGTTCATCATCTTTCGGATTAAATTGTCCGCGCGCTCCCGCCTCATCATTTTAGCTGCGTCCGCCGATGACGACCGAAGCTCGTCTATCTGCACGTCTTTCTCCGTCACCATGCGCTGGAAGTTAGACTTCAGCTGACGAACAACGTCAGTCTCATCGCCCTCAAGGGACTGCAGGTTCTCGTTCTGCAGCGTTAGCGTCGACAACTTCGTTTTTAGCGAATCGATCGTGGTGTTGAGCGAAGCGACGTCGCCATCGGAGCGAAGTGTCTGGGTCTCGACTGAGGAAGAGAGGTTGGTGTTGGCGAGAGTGAGAGAGGAAATGTTGGCGTTGGCGGCAGACAGGTCGGATTTCAGGGCCGTGCGGGTGAGCTCGGAGGCAGCCAAGGACGTGTTCGAGGATGTGAGGGAGTCAGTCAGGAAGGCTATCTGGGCGGGCAAGTGATTGAGCTTGGCGAGGGATGAGGCCAGGGCCGAGTTCTCAGCGGTGACGGAGTCATTGAGGTCGGCGAGGGAGGCCTGGGCTGCTAGGGACTTCTTTAGGGAGGCGTCAATATCGGTGACGGAGGTCGAGAGGGTTTCGTTGTTGGCGGAGAGGGATTTGATGGTGGCGGAGAGGGATTTGTGATCGGACGAGACGGCGTCCTCCAAGGAGGAAATCTCGGCGTGGGCTTCTTGGAGTGCCGAGGTGAGGGAGGCGTGCTTCTTCGCGAGGAGCGCGTTGGAGGCAGTGAGGGACGAAATCTCGTGGTTTGTGGTAGATTCGAGGGAGGATAGCGTCAAGGCGAGGTTCTTCTGACCAGCGTGATCCGACATGAGGACGGCGAGCTGGGACGAGAGGGAGGTGTTGGAGGAAGTCAGGTGGTTTACCTGCTGGGCCAAGGAGGGGTGCTCATCCGCGAGCGGCGCAAGGACGGACAGTTTGGAGGTCGCGGTGGAGAGCTGGGTGGAGAGGGTCGAAATGGTCGAGGTCAGCGCGGGGTGCTCGTCCGCGAGGGGGCGGAGGAGGCCCAGTTGGGTCGTGTGCGCGGAGAGCTGGGAGGTCAGGTCGGCCACTTGCTGCGTTAATGCAGGGTGCTCGTCCGCGAGGGGACCGAGGAGGGTGAGCTTCGCGACAGTCTGATCGAGCTCCGTTTTGACGGCCAGCAGTGGCGCGCGCTCCTTCGTGAGGGTCGTGACGTCCGATTTCAGAGAGGACAACGTCTGGGATAAGAGCGTGTTCTCGTGGTCGGCGGCCGCGAGCTGCTGAGTGAGCGCCGTGACGTTGGACTTGAACGGCAAGAGTGCCGCGACGGTGGACTGGAGGGACTCGAGCTGGTTCGACGCATCAGAGAGGCGGGAGAGCTCGGCAGTCGCGTGCTGGAGCGATTTTGAATGCGCCGTCACGTCCTCGAGGAGGTGCTGATTCTGGGCTGTGAGCGACGTTATCGAGAGGGAAGTCTCGGTCGAGAGGGAGGACAACTCGATACGCAGGCGCTCGGACTCGGCTTTGAAAGGGGTGGAGGAGGAGAGGCGGGAGGAAAGCGAGCCAACCTGCTCCGATTGAACCGTCAATTGGGCGGTGAGGGAATCGACGCTTTGCTGAAGGAGGGAGTGCTTGTCCTTGTAAGGCACGGCGGCGGCAAGGGCTGCCTCGGATTGGGAGAGGGTCAGGGTGAGGGAAGCGACGCTTTCTTGGAGGAGGGCGTGCTGGTTCTTGTAGGGCGCGGCGGCAAGGAGGGCCACCTCAGATTGGGAGAGGGCCAGGGTGAGGGAGGCGACGGCGGATTCGGCAGTTTCCAGCGACGCTCCGACGCGAGCGTGCCTTTCCTTGTATGGTGTGGCAGTGGTAAGGGCCGCCTCGGACAGCGAGACGGTGAGAGTGAGGGCAGCGACGGTACATTCGGAAGCTTCTAGCTCCTTGACCGTGCCTCCGTGCGCCGCGACCTCGCGCAGCAGGTCTCGCCGCTCGTCATACAGTTCCTCCATCTTGGCGTGCAGCTTCTGCTCCTCCTCCTTGTTCTTCGCAAGCGACGTCTGGTACGTCACGTTGAGGCTGTCGTAGTCTTGTTGCAACTTCGTCTGGGTGGCGAGCGTCGAGGTGAGCTGGGACTGCTGCGCGGCGCTCTGGCGAGCCGCGTGCTCGGCCGCCTGCTCTTGGGTTTGGACCTGCGCTGCCGTTTGGTCGTAGAGGGCAGCCTTGTGTTGGGAAGAGGTGAGGGCGGACCGAGCAGAGGAGAGGTCGGCGGTGAGGGCGGAGATGGCGTCTTCGAGCTGCGCGGTGTGGGCGGCAGTGTCTAACTTGACTTTGTTGGCGTTATCGGCAATCTCTTCTCGGCAACGGATGCGGATAGTGTTTGACACCTTTTCCGCTTCTTCCACGGTGGAGCGCGATTGCGAGGCGAACTGCTCAGATTGCTCGGCGTGGCGGGCGTTGCTGATGCTCAGACTGGCGTCGAGGGCGGCGGAGCGATCTAAGGGGGGCACGCATACTGTGTGAACAAGGGCCACTCGTACATGCAGTGTAGTTTGAACAAGGGGTGGGGGTGGGGTGAACAACGCCTTGCAATCGAGTGTGTGTGGGGTATAGGTGGGTTTGTGTGTGGCGTCTCCGCGCCGTCGCGATCTCGGTCCTACCCCCCTCTTGTCGCGCCACTAACCTGCCTCGTGGTTGTACTTGGCGGCGACAGTTTGCAGCTCCTTCGTAGTCGCACCGAGCGTGGTAACAGAGTGGTCAAGCTCACTCTCCACGGCGTCGAGCTTCGCCGTTAGCTTGTCGATCATGGCTTCGTACTGCTTGTTCTGCTTGGTAAGCCCGAGGTTGCTGCCGACCAACTCAGCCGATTTCGTCACGGCGACGTTGCGAGTGTTCTCGAGGGCTGTGTGAGAGGCGGAGTAGTCGGTCAGGGTCTGTTTGAGGGCGCTGTTGTCGGCGAGGAGGGTGTTGTTGAGGGTGTTGTTGTGGGAGGCGGCGGTGAGGGAGGTGGCGAGAAGGGAGTAGGTTGAGGGGGGGGCTGGATCAGGTAATTGGACTTTGTGAGCTGTGTTCTCTTTGGAGGCGTGGTCGGGGGGAGGGAGTTCGGTGAGGATGGAGAGCGTGGACGTCGTTGCGTTTAGGTGCGTGAGGTCGGCGGAGATGGAGGAGTAGTTCCAGGGTCGCCCCTCTTGGCGGGGGATAGGCAGCAGGGCTGGGGTAGGGGAGGGGGAAGAGGAGGGGGAGGAGGATGAGGAGGATGAGGAAGACGAGGAAGAAGATCGGGTGGGGGAGATTGGACCGCTGCGATGGGCATCCTGGTCCCGGTGATAGGCATCTTCCTCCATGGATATTTGGTAATAAGCAAAGAGGCAGTGGCCAAGGTTAGTGCCTTGGTCGAGACAATTCTTGAAAGTCAGCGACGTGTCCGCCACGTCTTGGAGGGGCTCTAGGATGGCCTTCGAGGCCAGGACCGCCGTGGGATCGGGGAGGCTTGCGTGGAACTTGGTTGTCATGTAGTGCAGGAGGGAGAGAGTGGTGAGGTCCAGGGGGGAGAGGGCGGCGGATGCGGGCGACATATCGTCGAGCACATCGTCGAGGAGAAGGGACTGGAGGTTATTGAGGATGTCGGCAAGGGGTGGTGGGGGGGGGGTGAGGGATTTAGCGAAGGAATGGTAGGTCTCAGTGATGGGTGAAGAAGGGGAGGAGGTGTCTAGGGAGAGTAGGAGCGCTTGCAGCTGCTGGATAGGGGAGGAAAGACTGGGTGGCAGATAGGGCCGAGGCACGAAGGGCCTATACGGAGGAGACCGCGGTTGTCCGTCCATGGAAGCACAGTGGCGGCAGAGATTGAGGCCTTATTGGAGGTTTTTTCCAGAAGGTTTTTGTCTGTCTAGATTTCGAACGCGCGCCGCATTCCCATACAACTATACATGCAGGGGGGATGACCGCACTACCGGACGAGGGCGGTCCGCCTTGGCTTCGCCGCTTGGCGCCGCGATTAACGGGAGGGGCAGTCGTCATTGCTTTTGTCATTGTTTGACTTCTTTGACGTCATGCAATGATCGACGATAGAACTGCAACGGGAGAGGGCAGCGGAGAGCTTGCGGCATACCACGGTTAACTAGGGCTGATGTGTGCTTGTGCGTGTGCGCTGCTGGTGTGTGCGTGCTCGTTGACTTGGCGTTTGGGAATGGCGAGGGATTTGTGTTACTTGCTGAACGTGTCAGTGCCGGCATGAATTGCGCCACAAAGACGGCATTTACTGCAGACGTCGTCGAATACAAGTCGGGGGTTTTTGCGTGCCCAACCATTGATCTCTTCATGCTCCGAGCAATGATCATCAATAGCGGCTCTTTATCATCGGCTTTATTCACTCAGAGGGTTGATCATTGCTAATAATAATGATAACAACACGTCCACCCCCCCCCCCCCCCCCCCGGGGGGGGGGGGGGGGGGGGGGGGGGCCCGGCGGGGGGGGGGGGGGGGGCGCGGGGGCGGGGGGGGGGGGGGGGGGGGGGGGGGGGGGGGGGGGGGGCGG
>Ga0307985_10002556_pt1 | contig 10164 bp, 6 predicted proteins | sample EllFjometageno80_FD_203155 | JGI IMG/M metagenome (GOLD analysis project Ga0307985, IMG submission 203155) | Marine microbial communities from Ellis Fjord, Antarctic Ocean - #80 | ecosystem: Environmental > Aquatic > Marine > Unclassified | place: Southern Ocean | collected 2014-10-09 | reverse complement strand
CTATCCTGATTTCCAAGGGTATTGGGAAAATCTCCATCAAACACCACTACAAAGACCTGAGGAACTTGGAGACAGACAGGCCTACTCTGAAGAGGAGGCTTTTGCGCTGATTGAGCAAGCAAGTGCAAGCCTTCAAAAAAGAAGTTTGCCTCTGGATCCGGATCGAGAACCACCCCAAGAAGGTAGAGTTACTAACCAGGCAGACGATGACTTTGATGATTTTCCTATTGATATAGCGATGATTAATGGCGAATACCGCACGTCTTTAATAATCGATCCGCCTAACGGCCGAATACCCCATGATATTGTTAACCGAGCAAAAACCAATGAGTTTTATTTTTATCTCGAAGACAATAACTTGAGATTCGATGGGCCAGAAGCAGCCTACGGCGGTGAGCGCTGTCTTTTCCCCGGTCCACAATTGTCGATGATGTATCAGCGCGGGCTGTCCCCTTATACCCAGATTGTGCAAACTAAAGATTACTTAATGATACTTGGGGAGTATCCGTATCATGCTCGGATCATTCGTATTGAAAGCGATCACCCAGCGACTGGATTTGCCAAATGGATGGGAGATTCAGTGGGCCATTGGGAAAACGAGACATTGGTCATTCACACCGAGAAAATACGCAGAGAGCAGTCGTTTCCACCGATATTTTCTACGGACCATACACAGATCACAGAAAGGTTGTCACTTGGCGAAAACGGTACCCTTGTTTATGAATACACCGTGACAGATCCGGAATTATATTTGCAATCGTTTACAGCGCAGATTCCATTTACGCGTATGCACAACGGACAGGTAATTTATGAATATGCTTGCCATGAGGGCAACTATTCTTTTGTGGGATCATTGGCTGGTGCGCGATGGGAAGATGCCCAAAGTGAACTTGATAATGATGCAAATTAGCAAACAGGGTACTCAAATCAGCAAGGACACGCTCAAGGGCGGCCTTCAATGTAACGCTTTTCTTGTGCGGGTTAAGCCCTCATGGCCTGCGTTATCGCCTTCGTGTGGTACGCGCTGCGTTAGTTTGTAATAAAGTCCCAACTACACGCTCTTTAAATGACAGAGCGGCGCGTATTTGTTACCTTTTGGCACACAAACTACGGTCGTGTTCGCGTAGCATCCTTAGCATGATTTGATGGGAGTCAAAATGCGCATTAAGTTACATAACTTTCTGATATTGCTTAGCTTTATTCTTGTGGCTGGCAGCGTCCAGGCACAAGTGTACAAGACCGATCAGATTGAGGTTGAGCTAGTTTCGGAAACCAGCAATGTGGTTCCCGGCGAAACACTATGGCTCGCTATCCGGCTCGACCCTATCGAACACTGGCACACCTACTGGAAATTTGGCGGCGATAGCGGCGAAGCGACTGAGGCTAACGCGTGGCAATTGCCAGCTGGCGCGAGCGTCGGCAACATTGTCTGGCCGATCCCTGAGTGGACTCCCTTTCCTGGTAGTGACCTCGTTACATTTACCTACGAGCGAGAAGTATTCCTGCCAATTCCTGTCACTGTTCCGGCAGACTACAGTGCTTCGAGCTTTGATATTCACACTAATGTTGACTATCAGGTCTGCTACGAGATTTGCATACCCGGGTCAGCCGAGTTTGACCTGTCGTTGCCGGTAGGCAGTGCGGCGCAGATCGATGAGAAGTGGCAGCAAGGCTTTGCCGAGACGCGCGCGATGACGCCAGTACCGGCAGAACAGCACAAGCTGCAAGCCAACTTTAACAGCTTCGATGGCAAGTTCAATGTCATGGTCGAGGCGGAAGAAAATTTATTCGATGATATCGATGAGGTTTGGTTCTTCCCAGAACAGCGCCGGATCATGAAGTACGCACCCTTTCGCAAGGTCATCAAAGACGGCAACCGCCTGCAGATTTCTACCGACCAGCACCGCCGTTTCGATACCGACCTTACGGAGCTTACAGGGCTACTCGCTTACATCGACGATGACGGACAGTGGCACGGTTACGACATCAAGCCTCAATCTGCGAACGTGGCCTGGGACCATAGCATCGAAGTAGAGCTCCTCTCGGAGACCACTAACATAGTGCCGGGTGAGACAACGTGGCTAGGTTTGCGACTGCAGCCGGCTGAACACTGGCATACCTATTGGAAGATGGGTGGCGATAGCGGCGAACCGACTAGCGCCAACGAATGGACGGCACCCGAAGGAACGAATATTGGCGAACTGCTGTGGCCGGCTCCGCACTGGCTGCCGTTCTACGACACCGATTTGGTTAACTTCGCCTATGAGCAAGAAGTATTGCATCCCATCGCAGTCACTATTCCAGCAGACTACCAAGGCGATACAGTTGAACTATCAACTTTGGCTTTTTGGAATGTTTGCGAGCAGATCTGTATTCCTGGCGAGCAGCGGCTGAGTATCACACTGCCGGTGGCGCAATCTCCCGAGCTAGACGCTGGCAACGCGCAGATTTTTGCTACCGCTAGAGAGCAACTCCCAATAATTGATCACGGTATCAAATCAATCATCGCCGTTGCCGGTGAGCGAGTGAGTCTCGGGTTCGAAGCGCCAGATGCACTTTTTTCTGATTACACTGACGCGTTCTTCTTTCCTGAGCAGCGCCGCATAGTTAAACCTGGCCCGCTTCGGGATGTGAGCATTGCGGAAAATTTGCTGCAGATAACTCACCAACAACCAAGACGCATGTTGGAAGACCTCACTGAAGTTTACGGAGTTCTTGTTCTAGAGAATGAACAAGGAGAGCGCACTGCCTACGATTTTCAGAACCCAATAGCCGATGCAAACTTAACAACTATAGCGCCTCTTGCTGCGGCGAATAGTTCAGGCAGCGATGATGGAGCTGGCGGCGGACTGCTGCTGTATATGCTATTCGCACTACTGGGCGGTTTTATACTGAACCTGATGCCCTGTGTGTTCCCAGTTCTATCGATGAAGGCACTTAGCTTCGCTAAAAATGCGGGTGAATCCGTGCACAAACAGCGCATGGATGGCCTGGCTTACACCGTTGGTGTAATTGCCGCCTTCGTAGCCTTGGCAACAGTTCTCATCGTGTTGCGCGCCGGTGGCGAGCGCATTGGTTGGGCGTTCCAGTTTCAGCAGCCTTGGTTCCTTGCGTTTATCGTGTATGTGTTCTTCATGATGGCACTGAGTCTTTCGGGTGTGTTTGAGATCGGTGCGGGCCTCATGGGCGCCGGTGGCAGCCTAGCGCAGAAGAAGGGTTACAAGGGTTCATTCTTCACAGGTGTGCTAGCAACGACTGTAGCGACGCCTTGTACCGCTCCGTTTATGGGGCCGGCACTCGGCTTTGCTCTAACCCAGTCTTGGGCGGTTGCGATGATGGTATTCGTATCCTTGGGCTTAGGCATGGCGCTACCGATTCTCGTGCTCTCTTATATGCCATCCCTAACGAAGTACATGCCCAAACCAGGCGCATGGATGGAAACGTTCAAGCAGTTCATGGCATTCCCTTTGTATCTCTCAGCGCTGTTCTTTCTTTGGGTGCTGGGTAATCAGGTAGGGGTTATGGGAATGTCACTGGTGCTTGGCGTGTGTATCTTGCTCGCCTTCGCAGCTTGGATGTACCAGCGCCGCTTCACCATGGGTCCGATATTGCGCACGGTTAACTACGCGGTGGGCGCCATGGCGTTAGTCGCTGCAATCTATCTGATGCAGACTCCATTCTTGCAGACCGTTTCAACGGTGCAAGCAGCGAGTGTGGATGCAGATGGTAACTCTACGCAGAACTACGAAGTCTTCAGCACTGCTCGTCTTAATGAAATACAGGCCGAGGGTCGCCCTGTGTTCGTTAACATGACCGCCGCCTGGTGTATTACCTGCCTTGCTAATGAGCAGACTACCCTGAGTACCGAGCGTGTCGAGCAGGCACTGCTGGACAACGACATTACCTACATGAAAGGCGACTGGACGAACGAGGACCCGGAGATTACCGCTATCCTTGAGCATTTCAATCGCCCTTCGGTGCCGCTGTATGTCCTCTATCCGGGCGACAGTAGCAAGGAGCCGATTATTCTTCCGCAGATTCTTACGCCGGGTATGGTCGCTGATGTTTTTGCCAGCATTTAGTTAGTTAATTAATTTGATACGTTCCATTAGGCGTGCACTGCTCAGTTGAATCTATTTCAAAGTGAGTAATAATCGCCTTCACATTTCTCCCTCTAGCCCAGCACAATTGCTATGCGAATTCAGCTGCGTTTTCTGATTGCCCTATCCTTAGCTTCGATCTCGGTTTTCGCGATTGCCGCAGAGCAAGTTGACGCGCAGGGTAAATACTCTAAGGCACACGCCGCAGCCAGTCAGCTACCACGGCTGCATAGCTTGCTGATTAGCCAAGGCGACGACCTTGTCTTTGAGCAGTATTACAACCAACGGGACCCATCGCGCCCAGCGAACATGAAATCTGCCTCCAAAAGCGTTATCTCAGCGTTAGTAGGAATCGCTATCGATAAGGGGCTGATCGATTCTGTCGATGTGAAAGTGGCGGAGTATTTTCCAGATCTAATCGCCGCGAGTGATGACCTGCAGAAGCAGCAGATCACCATAGAGAACCTGCTCACGATGCAATCGGGCCTAGAGACCACGAGCAATAGAAACTATGGCAAGTGGGTTCTCAGTGACAATTGGGTCGAGTTCGCCCTTAATCAGCCGCTGGTGGCGGCGCCTGGAACTCGTATGCTGTATAGCACGGGGAGTACTCACCTCTTGTCGGCGATCATCACCCAAGCCAGTGGCATGAGTGCTAAGCAGTTCGCACAAGAAAACTTGAGTTTACGGCTCGGTTTCTCGATGTCGTATTGGTCGCAGGATCCGCAGGGAATCTATTTCGGCGGCAACGATATGGAGATGACGCCGCGGCAAATGCTTGAATTTGGTCGCTTGTATCTAAACGAAGGCGTCTATGAGGACGAGCAAGTAATTTCCAAGGCCTGGATAGAAGACTCGCACAAACCACGCGCAAGATCACCGCGCGGCCAAGGTCGCTTCTACGGTTACGGTTGGTGGCTGCGAGATCTCGCCGGCATGCAGGTTCCAGTTGCCTGGGGCTATGGTGGCCAGCTTATCTTCGTGGTGAAGGAATTGGACTTAGTTGTAGTTGCTACATCGGAAAGTACGCCGGGTTCGTCGAGGAGGGGCCACCTAGGTCGCCTCTACGACCTTGTTGAAGAGCATGTGCTATTGCCTGCCAAAGGCCAATAGCTTGGCCGTCTCTAAGTACGCTCTCCTAGCGATCGGATAAACGGTAAAGCTGACTGCAGCAACATACGGTTATCACCTATCTAGAGGGAAAAGACTCAGTGAAAATCAATGTGTATCAGGTCGATGCCTTTGCCAACAAGCCTTTCGAGGGTAATCCGGCGGCAATCTGCCCGCTAGCGCAGTGGCTACCTGAGCAGACCATGCAGGCGCTGGCTGCGGAGAACAATTTATCGGAAACGGCATTCTTTGTTCCTGAGGGAGATGGGTTCGCTCTGCGCTGGTTTACACCAGTAACCGAGGTGGATCTGTGCGGTCACGCGACGCTCGCTGCAGCGTATGTTCTGTTCGAGGAATTGGACTATCAGGCAGAAGAGATTCGTTTTAGCACGAGGTCTGGAACGCTCAGTGTAAGCCGCAATGGTGATTTTCTTAGAATGGATTTTCCAGCCCAGCCACCTATTCCTTTTGAGTTGCCGGTGCAGTTGGTTGAGGCGTTTGGGGCTACTCCCGAGGCCTGCTTGAAGTTTGCCGACATCGTTGCTGTTTTCTCTTCGGAGCAATTGGTGCGAACTGTCGACCCGAATATGTTGCCGTTGGCACAGCTGGACTGCCGAGGAATCATCATTACCGCCGAGTCTACGGAGTATGATTTCATCGCAAGGTGGTTCGGCCCCAGAACTGGGATAGTAGAAGACCCTGTTACTGGCTCTGCGTTTACTCAACTTGTGCCTTACTGGGCAACTCGCCTTGGCAAGACTACATTTCGAGCCAAGCAGGTTTCAGAACGCGGCGGTGAGGTGACTTGTGAATTGGTAGGAGATCGTGTGTTGATCTGGGGCAAGGCAGTGTTGTTCATGCGCGGCGTTATCGACATAGATATCTAGCAGCCTCGATAGGCCATGAAAGCTGCTCGAGACAGCGGGGTAGTCTTCATGTTTTGGTTTGTTTAGCTTGGCCGAGCGCGGGCCTGTAGTTTCCCCATTGCTCATCAATAGAGTGCTCTTGTGTTCATTCTCCGGCTAGGTCTGCATAAGAATGACAGAAATATTGTCTTTGCCGCCGTTTTGGTTTGCCAGCGCAATCAATTTCTTAGCGGCCAAATCTAAGTCGGTAATGTTTTCAGCGATCGTTTCTGCTATCTGCCAATCAGAAATCATATCGGTTAAACCATCTGAACAAAGCATCAATAGATCGTAAGGTAGCCGTGGTACTTCTGCGGTGTCTACATCAACGGCAGATTTAGTTCCCATAGCTCTGGTGACCACATGCCCAACGTTTGCTTCGCGCGCTTCTCTCTCGGTATAGAAGCCACGATCGATTAGATCCTGAACTACGCTGTGATCCTTGGTTAGGCGTTTTACTTTTCGGTTGCGGTACAGGTAGAGCCTAGAGTCACCTACGTGCCCGACATAGATGTGCGACCCAATGACCAGTGTGGCAACTATCGTCGTGCCCATGCCCTTATAGGCTTCTTGCTCTTGCTGAGTGCGAAATATCTCTGCATTGCTTGATGAAATTGTAGTAGAGACAAATTCCAATAACTGAGCGCCAGTTATCGATACAGAAGTTTTCTGCAAAACGAATTTTCGCAGCGTTTCTAACACGAATTTGACGGTCATATGGGCTGCAATTTCACCAGCCTTATGTCCGCCCATGCCATCGGCGAGAACTGCGATGCCAAGCTCTTGATCGAAGCCAATATGATCCTGGTTATATTCACGGCGTATTCCCGCGTGTGTATATCCAGCGATTCTGAGTTTTGTCAGTGCCTGGGGCATCAATCTGTCCTGAATTCTGTAATCTGATTAGCCAGCCTAGTGTAAACTTCGGCCAGGCTCTGGCTGATCTTTTCCTATCCATCAAAAAGAGTGAGATATTGTACAAAAATCAGCAACAACAGTCCGAATAAAAACCCGGTTCGGGCGCTTGTTGGTGATTTATTTCGCTTTTCAGGGGCTAGAAACCTAGCGCCTGGGCTGTCAGGGGGGCACGTTCTTTTCTGGCGCGCATAGGAAAGCGCTTTGAGAAGTTGGATAATGGTATCGACCTTGCTGATAGGAGAAATCTCATTGATCTTAAAGGCTGTGCCCAGGTCGAGGCTCTCTAGGTATTTCATCACGAAATAGGGCATCTCATCGACGGTGATTCCGCGCTCTATCAGCTGAATTATATTTTCAGGCGTCAATATAGTGATAATTTTGGATCCGCGTTCGACGCGGTGTCTTGCTTTTTTATGACAACACAGGTCAAGGGCTAACACCTTAATCGCTACCGGCTGCCGCCGGACTCCTGTATGCCCCAATAGGCATATGCCATAACGCCTTTGCCGGTTTTCAGTCGCTTTGAATAGCCACCCAATTACATCAGAATTCCTGCTTTAGCTGACTACAGGCTGCGGATTGGCGTGTGGTGCTTAACCTAATGAGGGTGGGCTTATGAAAGTGTGATATTCTGCGAAAAATCACGGTGTTAGGATACCAGTACAAGACCGCGTGCAAGGAATCTACGTCAGATGAAAATATCCAGTTTCGCTATATCCACCTTCGCTGTCGTTTTGGTCCTGTACCTACTCATCGTCGGGGAGGCCTTGTTGCTCCCTCTGGTTATTGCCATAGCTTTGTGGTATCTGATTAACACCCTCGCGGCGGTATTCGCGAAAATCCAAATTGGTGCGTTTCAGTTCCCTAGTATTGTTTGCCGCCTGGCATCTATATTTACATTTGTGTTGTTAATCTGGGGCTTGATAAATTCCTTAGGTGGGCGTGCGGATGATGTGATGCAGGTCATTCCTATCTATCAGGAAAACCTTACAGATCGGTTTGAGAATCTTCCGCTGGTTGTCGTGTCTGCTTTTCAAGATCAATTGATCACTGATTGGATAAATCTGCCTGCCTACGCGACATCCGTAGCTTCATCGTTCGCGGGTATTCTGGCGAGTGGGGGGCTGATCATGATCTACGTTCTATTTTTGTTCCTGGAGCAGGGTAATGTCGATCAGAAGATTACGGCGCTATTCAATACTTCTGGGTCCGAAGAGGATGTTCGAAAGATTATCAGTAGGATTCGCAACGACATTCAGAAATACATCAGCATCAAGATGTTCACCAGTTCCATGACTGGCTTGCTTAGCTATACTTTTCTGCGCATCGTGGAAGTCGATTTCGCCGGTGTCTGGGGCCTGCTTATCTTCTTGTTAAATTTTATCCCGACAGTCGGCTCTATAATTGCCACTATCTTTCCTGCGATGATCGCCCTCGCGCAATCCGATGGTTACACCTTGTTTATTCTGGTTCTGGCAGGCATCGGTGTTCTGCAGATCTGTATCGGCAATATTCTCGAGCCACGGCTAATGGGAAGTTCGTTTAATCTTAGTCCGATTGTGATCCTTCTCAATCTGGGATTGTGGCAGTACATTTGGGGCATTCCCGGTATGTTTCTGTGCGTTCCTTTTCTAATTATCCTAACCATTATTCTTAGCCACTTTCCGCGAACCCGGCCAATAGCGATTATTCTTTCCAGCGACGGTAGATTGCGGGTTCCCGAACACGCTGTGTTCGAGCAATTCGATATTGCTTCTAAGGGCACCGGCCTATTGCCTCCGAGCAAGGATAGTGACAAAGACTGAGTTCTAAGGCGGCTTAAAAGCACCTGCTACTGCGAAAAAACCCTGCAATATCCGCGTATTACGCGCTATAATCCTCTGCTTTTTTACACTTAGCTTGCCTTTTGCGGGGCTCGGCTCGACATGCAGATTTACCTAATAGATTTAACGACGAGATTCAACAATGACTAGCGCTGAGATTAGACAGAAGTTTTTGGACTTTTTTGCCAGCAGGGGACACCAAATTGTTCCTAGCAGTTCGCTCGTGCCCGGCAATGATCCAACGCTGTTGTTTACTAATGCTGGAATGGTGCAATTTAAGGACACTTTCCTTGGTGATGAGCAGCGCGACTACAACCGTGCGACTAGTTCGCAGCGCTGCGTCCGTGCAGGCGGCAAGCACAATGACTTGGAGAACGTGGGCTACACAGCTAGGCATCACACATTTTTCGAGATGCTGGGCAATTTCTCCTTCGGCGATTACTTCAAACGTGACGCCATTAAATATGCCTGGGAATTTCTAACAGTCGAATTGGGGCTGCCCGCAGAAAAGCTTTGGATTACTGTATTTGAAGACGATGCCGAGGCGGAAGCAATCTGGCTAGAGGAAATGAAGATCGATCCGAGTCGGTTTTCGCGCCTAGGTGAGAAAGACAACTTTTGGTCCATGGGCGATACCGGTCCTTGCGGTCCTTGTTCAGAAATATTTTACGACCACGGAGATGACGTGCCCGGTGGCCCGCCAGGAAGTCCCGAAGAGGATGGCGATCGCTACATAGAGATCTGGAATTTAGTATTTATGCAGTACGAGAGAAAGGCGGATGGTTCTATGATCCCGCTACCCAAGCCTTCTGTTGACACAGGAGCGGGTCTCGAGCGTGTAGCCGCTGTTATGCAGAGTGTGCACAGTAATTATGAGATCGATCTGTTCCAGGATCTACTAAAAGCGATCTCTGCAATCACTGGGATAGATGATCTCAACAATAATTCTCTGAAAGTCATTGCAGATCATATACGGTCTTGCTCATTCTTGATTGTGGATGGCATTCTTCCTTCGAACGAGGGAAGAGGTTATGTGCTGCGCCGGATTATTCGGCGTGCGGTCCGTCACGGCTATCAGCTCGGCGTAAAGGATGTCTTCTTCTATCAGATCGTTGCGGCTTTGGTCGAGGTGATGGGAGAGGCCTACCCCGAACTTGCGCAGAAACAACAGATTGTAGAGAGGGCACTGAAAGCAGAAGAAGAACAATTTGCTCGTACCTTAGAAAATGGCATGTCCATCCTAGAGAAGGCGATTGCCGAATTAGAGGGAAAAACCATTCCCGGCGAGACAGTATTTCGCCTTTACGA
>Ga0307985_10002555_pt1 | contig 10168 bp, 8 predicted proteins | sample EllFjometageno80_FD_203155 | JGI IMG/M metagenome (GOLD analysis project Ga0307985, IMG submission 203155) | Marine microbial communities from Ellis Fjord, Antarctic Ocean - #80 | ecosystem: Environmental > Aquatic > Marine > Unclassified | place: Southern Ocean | collected 2014-10-09 | reverse complement strand
GTTCAAGTGAAGCTTTGGCTTATACACAACATTTGTGCCACGCACATCTGTGCCACACCCATATGTGCCGCACCCCGTGTGCTTCTTGTTCGCACTTTGTGCTTCTTATTCACACCATACCTATCAACTCCAGCACGTCGACTTCGCCATTGGAGAGGCGGCAGCGAGAGTGGTATGGAAGCTGAGCAGCCACCCGACGATATTCGGCACACTCACGTCGGCCAAGAGCGATATACCGCGCCTGCTCCTCAACAACCTCATGCGTCGCACGAAGCACCCCACATCCGCACAAGACGACGAGAACGACTCGTACTACTTCACCACGCTCGGCGCCTTCCTCTCCCTCGTCCAAGACCCCACCGGCGTGCCTTCCCCCCACGTTCAACCCCTCCTCGTCAACCACGCCGGCGCCCTCCTCGAAGCCTGCGTCCGAGGATCCCACATATCCACCAAAAAGCTCGCTGCCGAGTCCCTCTCCCGCGTCCTCGCCACCTCCCGCACCGCCCGCAAAACCGTCGCCGCCACCGGCAAAATACCCAACATTGCTCACCTCCTCCAGTCCTCAAACACCTACGTGGTCCGCGCCGCCGCAGCTTGCATCAACGTCTACGCGCGCACCCCGCAAGACCGCAAGATGATCAAGGGTTGTGACGTGCTGGATTTGTTCCATGGGGCGCTCAAGGCCTGCTTGTGGTGTAAGAGTGAGATGGAGAGCACATTGGAGGTTGTTACGAGCGAGAGTATGACGAAGCCGCATCAGCATCACTACGCAGGCAGCAGTCAAGACCTCGTTGAAGGGATTCTCGAGTATTCAAGCTCCGCGCTGTGGGGCTTCGCAGTCGTCCTCGACAACGACGACCACGCGAAAGAGCTCATCCAGTCGGACGAACGCGAAGACGGAATGGGCTGGCTCGACTCCCTCCTCGACCTCGTCAAATTCCACGACGTCCGCCTCCAATCCGTCGTGACTACCGCCATCGCCGGCGCTCTCGGCGTCCTCTCCGCCTCCCTCGCTTGCGAAATGTCCTCAGTCCCCAACGCATTCACGTCGATTCTCAGAGCATGTACCACCTCCACGTACCCCCCCGCGCTCGAGTGCTTGTCGAGCGCGCTGGCCCACATGTGCAAGGACGATCCGAGCGTCCTCAAGGACCAGATCGAGAACCACTTCGCTGGTAAGAAGAGGAGAGGAGAGGAGATGGAGATAAGGCGAGCGGGCGAGAGGCGGAGAAGAACTGAAGTGAAGAGCGAACTACGGCGAAGCCTTGTACTGCTCATCCTTGTACTGCTCATCCTTGTACTGCTCATCCTTGTACTGCTCATCCTTGTACTGCTCATCCTTGTAATGCTCATCCTTGTAATGCTCATCCTTTACCCTTGCTACACACGCTCACCCTTGTACCGCTTCGCTCTTGCAGTCGAGGAGGTGATGAAGATTTGGTCAACCATGATAACCTCGAATCCCGCCAACCTCCTCCCCATTCTCAAGAACTTGGCCTCGACGCTCATCTACATGGCCAACTCGTCCCACTCAACCTGGCCCGTCGAACGCCTCTCTTTGCTCGTCCCCACCCTCAACCAGCGTAACCCCTCAACGCTCAACTCCTTGACCGCCACAATCTGGTCCCTCTCCCGCTGTCCAACCAACCGCAAGGTTCTCGGCAATCTCTGGGCAGTCACAGGCCTCCTGCAGATCCTCAACTCGTACTCGGACCTCACCCTGAAGGAACGCACCCTCGGCGCGCTGTGGTTACTCGCCGGGGAGCCGAAGAACGCCGTCCGCCTAGCCCTCGGCGGCGGCATCCAGACCCTAGCCTCCTTCCTCAACTTCGCCGACGAGGCGACCTACACACCCTTGAAGACGCTTACCGTCGGCCTCCTCTTCCACATCCAGTCCAATCCCGACATCTTCGCCCTCATGAAGCAGCTGAACATCGAGGAAAGCCTGGCCAACCTCCTCACAAGCGCGCATATAACGCCGTACCTCCACGTCCAACTCGCCGGATTGCTCTACTTCATGTCCCTCGACGCAACCTGCCGCGGCCGGTTGGCGGCTATTACGGGGAAGAAGGGCGGCCCCAACCCTTTCTATTTGGAGGATATGTTTAGCGACATGGTGTTTAGGGATAACGAGGAGGTAAGAATTGCCCACACACACACACACCTCTGGCCCAGAACTTGGAAGGCGGCGTTGAGAGAGCCAATAATACGCCAAGAGCGACCGTCGGCAGCACACACAAGTCCTGCGCGGTGCTCGCACACACACTCACACCCTGCTTCGTGTTTACGGTCCCACTAACCCACCCCCCACTCACAGGTGCAGATGTTGGGGGTGTTTGGAGTCACGTTGCAAGCGATGAGTGTGGGCGCCAAGCGACACTTCTCCAAGAACAAGGTCATTTCGGGGATTGGTCTGATGCTTACGGACGAGGTCAAGTTTAGGCGGGGCGATCGTGTCAAGATGCTGCATGCAGTGCTCAATTTGAGTCAAGACGACGGCAACAAGAAGCAGATCAGCGCGAACTTTCTCCCCGAGTTGATCAAGCACGCGAGAGGGGGTAGTACGGCGACGAGCGAGACGCAGAGCATGTTGTCGGAGTTCGCGAGCAGTATTTTGAGTAACTTGAGCAATCATGGGGATTGCAGGGCGGAGATGTATAAGACGACGTTGAGTTGCGCAGGGGCGGCGTTAGAGGGGTTGCACCGAACGATGGCGGGAGGAGAGAGTACTGTGAAGACCATCTTGCAGGTAAGTGATCGTTAGGAGAGTGCTCAATGTTGAGAAGGGGGAGTGCTAAGCGAACGAGACGCTAGGCCAGCGAGCGAGAACGGCCCATACCGACCGGCTCAAAACGCGACCGGCTCGAAACAACCCTTCTCTAACGTAACTCGACTCGCTGCAGATGGACTCGGCGCACCTATTCGAGACGGTAGATCATGTGGGGGGGGTGACGGCGACGGTGCTGCAGAGGAGGCAGGCGATGGAGGCGGCCGCGGAGGTGAATACGAAGGCGGAGGAGGCGGCAAGGCGGAAGCTGAAGAGTTCGCTGGGGAGGCCAGTGACGTCGTTGTGGGAGGACGAGCCGGTTGAGAATCAGATGGCGAAGGCGGCTGAGACGGTGAGGATGGCGGATTTCATGACGAAGGCGGGAGCGTCCTGGCACAGCAAGTCGCAGACGACGTTGGCGAAAATGTCGGTTTTGTCTGTTGGGGGCAAGGAGGGGAAGGAGGGCGGCATCCTGGGAAGCACCGTGCCCCATTTGTCTGCGAATGGCAAGAAGAAGAGTTTGACGTTCAGTAATGACGAGGAGAAGAAGGACGATGGAGAGGGCAACGATGACGAGAAGAACGAGGAAGGAGAAGAAGAAGATGATGATGATGATGAAGGGGACGATGAGGATCCTGAGCGTCCCTCAAGTTCCCCCGCTACTTATTCCAGGCCCAACTTGAAGATGAGGCGAGGTCGCACCCCAAAAATTCTGGCGCCGCTTCGGTCGTCGCACAGAGTGGGTCCAGTTGGGCGTTTGGGAAGCAGCGACACCGTCGAGGGCGAGAATCGTTGGCGGCCTCCGATCATCAGCTACGACAAGAGCACAGCCTCGACGTTCGAGAACCCGGACAACGGCGTCGTGGTCACATCCGGGGTCAAGACGGCCAACAGCGAGAAGATCAGCGGCGCGAAGTACAGTATCACGCTGCTGCCTCCCGTGCACTACAACAAGTTCAACTTCAATACCAACAAGCACATGAAGTTGGACGAAAGAACGAGCATTAAGAAGCCCTCGCCGGTCACGCTGCACATGTGGAAGAAGAGCAACGGGAGCAGCATCGGGCACGGCTTGTTTGAGCATTTCGTCTCGGAGAGCGGAGAGACCATGTACTTTTACCACACCTCTAGCGTGGTGTGCGAGGCGCTCGAGCCCGGGCCGTACCCTCGCACCGCCCTGCCCGACACGCTGCACCACATTCTGCAGGTAAGTGAGAGAGAGAGAGAGAGAGAGCGACGCCGTGGCGAGCGAAGCGAGGCGCGCAGGCAAGCATCTAGCGTGCAAACGAACGCCGCATGCAGCTTGCGCTGGTACTCTCTTGTTCGCGTGAATGCGAATGCGATGAAAATGGCATGCGGCTAACCCTATCCGGCAGAGCTCTTACCCGAGTCCGCCCGCCGTGCGGCAGCCAATGGGCGACGTGGCCAGCGCCAAGCCGTACATCCCCTGCGTGATGCCCTGCCCACCCATCGACAAGCACTACATCCCGCTGTGCAGCCTGGCCACGAAGGCATCACTGAGGAGCATGAAGCCTAGCTACGAGCAGATTAAAAGGGCGAACATGTTCGGCGCTATCCCGGCCGAGCCTTTGCGGCTGATTTGCAGCATGGAGCCCTTGGAGGTCGAGAGCAGCGAGGAGGAGGAGGAGGAGGAGGAGGCGAAGGAAGTGGAGGCGAAGGAAGAAGTCCTGTGGACTCTCGACGAAAGCGTGTTCAAGGACAGGAAGAAGAGAGCGGACTCGAAGGACTTTTTCGACACACCGAAGGTCGTCGAGAGGAGTTTGGGCACCGACTTCGAGAGAATGCTCAAGGAGCCCAGGTTGGCCAAGCTGATTGCGAAAGAGGATGCCGAGGTGAAGAGCGGGGAGGCCAACGTGGAGAAGGAGCTGGACGAAATCAAGACTGCTCTGCTACCGCTGTACAAGACCATCATCCACGCCTTCGAGTACTACTGCTTGATTGCCAACAACTTCACGCGAACGGCGTTCGAGATGGGGGAGAACAGCTACAACAGGTTTTGCGTTGACTGCAAGCTGATCGACAAGAAGTTCAGCACGGAGTCGGCGAGTCAGGTCTTTGTTGCGGTGAACTTCGAGAGCGACAAGAAGAGCGCCGAGAGCGCCATTAACGAGGACAAGTGCTTGATGAGGATGGAGTTTATCGAGGTCATCATCAGGGCGGCCATCATCAAGTACAAGGAGGACGCGGGGGGGGATGTGAGCACAGCGGTGGAAATGCTGGTGCAAAAGAACTTGGAGCCCAACATTCCTCCCGAGGGGAAAGTGAACAGTGATGCGTTCAGGAGGGACCGGATGTACAGCAAGCAGGTCGAGGAGGTCATCATGAAGCACAGGGAGGCGCTGGAAGTCGTGTACGAGAAGTACAAGCACTTCAAGCCGGTGGCGGGGTTGGCTATATTTAGCATCCCGCAGTGGATCCAGTTCCTGAAGGACACGAGGATGCTGGAGGAACACAACGACGATTTCAGCGCCAGGGAGGCCATGCTGGCGTTCTTCAACAGCAGGATGTGCGTGGTGGACGAAGTGAAGGGGCGAAACAGGTACACCGGAAGCGCGGAAGAAGCGCGCGAGCGAAGCCAGCATTGACGAGCTCAACCTGTTCCATCCCCCCTCGCTCGCCGCTCATTCCCTCGCTCGCCGCTCATTTACTCACACTCACGCTCGCTTCGGTCGAAGGTACATTAGCCTGAGCTTTGTCGATTTCGTAGAGGCCTTGGGTCGAGTCGCCGACATGATCACGGTGCCGCTCGGGAAAGACATCGAGGACATCGCGGGGTTCGGGGGCAACATGATCGGTTACAAGCTGGCGGTCAAGAAGGGCGGTAAGAACGAGGAAGAGAAGAAAAGGATGCTCGTGAGGAGGCCCAGCACGGCGTTCTTGGTCACGTCCGAGAGAGGCTTGGCGGAGAAGCTTGACAAGACAGTGGAACTTATCATGGGCTCCATCGGGCTGATGAACAAGGGATACCTGCAGTACGAAAAGCACAGGGTTCATCTGGTGCCGCATTACATCACGGAGGAGCAGCTGAGGGAGGACGGGGCTTAGATTAGAGGGAGAAAGAGCAGGACGGGACTTAGAAGGAGCTTGGGGAGTAAAATTGTAGAGTAGTGCATGTTGATGTTAGCAAGCTGTGACACGAGCACGTTGGAGTTTCTGTTCAAATGCTCCCTCACGTGTAATTACTGGTTGGGCTGACGGGCCCCGACGGACCCCGCCCCCCGCTATTCCTCTCCTTCTCCTCCGCCAAGCTGACATCCATCTCTTTCTTGGCCGCCTCCGCCTCCTTCCCGACGTCGACCCCCTTGAACAAGCTCCGCACGCTGCCCCTCACGCCTCTCTGCATGCTCCTGTAGGTCTTCCGAGGCACCCGAAGGCTCGCGTAGATGTCCATCCCGACGTCGTCCGCGTCGACATTGGCCGCGAACAAGTCGTCCTTCGTCACTACTCCCACCAGCATGCCGTAGCTGAGCACGTAGACGCTCTTGCACTTGAGCATGGTGAAGATGATGTGCACGTCGTCGCACGGCGTCTGTGCGTTCAGCGTAAAGGGCGCTGCTTGCACGTGGATCTCCCTGTGGTGCAGCAGCTCGTGGGTCTTCCCCAACAACTCCTTCTTTCTCTTCTCCTCCTTCCCACCGCCCCTCAGCGGGCTCAGCGTGTCCCGGTCCAGATTGCCGTCGTTGACCCTGACGTCCTCCTCCACGCCCTCCAAACTATGCTCCGCGTAAAACTGCCTCACTACCTCCTCGATCTCGTGCTTGCTCACGCTTCCGTGCAACAAATTCGTGTGCGTGCTGTCCACGATCGGCACGTCGTGGTCGAACTTTTGCTTCAACACCTTGAGCATTTCAAAAGTCGTACAGCTCTTGCTCAACACACTCACGTCCTTGGTCATGATCTCGCTTACGATGCTGTCCGGCTTCAGCGTAACGTTAGGCAGATACGGCAGTTTCCGAGACCTCAGGATGCTGTCGTATATACTGAGCGAGTAGCGACTTCCGGTGATGCACGCCGCGAAAACGCCCACGAACACGGGGATCAGGAACTCCATCTGGCCGGTCAACTCCAAGCAGATCACTGCAATGCTCACGGTCCGCGTCGCGCCGGCAGTGAACGCGGCGGCGCCGACCAGCGCGTACCCGGCGGGCAGAGAGTTCTGGTGCGGCACCGCCAACTGCACGATCTCGCCCACCATCCTCCCGAACGACGCGCCGCCCGCGAGCAGCGGCAGAATGCACCCGCACGGCACCGCCACCGTCAAACTCAGCGCCCCCAGAACCAAGTTCGCCATAAAGAACAGCATCAGCGGGATGCACACCGCGTACGGGCTGTCAATGTGCTCCTCGAACGTGCGGGGAATCGCCCACGTAACGTTGTTCAACGGAACAGTGTCAACCAGCTCCTTGATGTTCTTGCCGTTGCTTCTGTGCGCGAACGGCCCCAGCAGATACACTGTGCTCGTCAGCAGCGCCACGCCGAATCCCCAGATCGCCTCCCTCTGCCCAGCCGTCTTCCCCGCCAACAATCTCCCCTTCAACCGCCCCAGATGCTTCGTCATGGTGACGCTCAGCGCGCCACATCCTCCCAAAAAGATGCCAAGAATGGCGAATATCGGCAGCTCCCAAAGAAAGTAAGCTTCGGACGGATAATCGACGTAGAACGTCGGCAGAAACTGCACCTCCGTGTCCAGCGTCACCACAACGTCGATCAAATGGGACATGAGCAGCGCGGAAATGGCAGCCAAGAAACCCTTCCAGTAGTTCGCCACCATGTAGTACGTGGACGTGACCTCAATACTGAACAGCACGCCCCCAATCGGCGACCTAAACGTGCTGCTGACCCCCACCGCGCACGCCGCCTCCAAAATAGCGAGCTATGCATACAGAGCGAGTTGTGTTAGAGGGTGAAGCCTTCTGAGCTCTGGGCCAGAAGTGTGTATTCTTACCTGCACCGACTTGTTATCTTTGATTCTGTTGAACGGCTTGACCCTGATGATGAGCTGGGGAGAGAGGTGAGTTGCGAGTGTGCATGGGTGTGTGTTCGGACTGGCTTGCTCACCTGGTTCGCGACGGCGCTCGAAATGTGCACGAACGGTCCCTCCTGTCCAATGAACATGCCGGCGCCGACGGCGGTCGTTAACCCGACGAGCTTCGCCGCGAGGGTCTTGAGGGACAGGTAGTTCTTGATCTTGGCGCCGGTGAGCTGCGTCTTCATCTGGGGGATGCCGGAGCCGGCGGCCACCGGGGAGATGTTAAAGGTGAGGAGCAGGGAAAACATCATCATGGACACCGTGAAGAGCGACCAGAACGCCCAGCCGCCGTGGTAGCCAAAATTGGCAGAAGCCCAATCGACCAAAGAGCGGCGCAGGTCGAAGAGGTACTGTGGGGGAAGGGGGTGAGGAGGGGGAGGAGGGGGAAGTGTACGAGATAGTTTGGAGCGTGTGTGAGTGTTTATGTGACGGCTGCATACGAGGGTACATGGCATGTGGCTTACCTCCTCCGCCTTGCCGACAATTTTGTGCAGCGTCCCCGTCAACGCCCCCAGCAACCAGAGCAGGGACATGGTCTTCCACCTCATGTTGAACACGTTCTGCTGGTTAGTGATGGGCTTCCTCATGCCACTGTACTTGTTGGGACGCCGATCGCGGAAGTAGTCCAGCGTCACGTCCTGCTTGACGAGCGATTGCCTTCTCCCGGTGCTCATCGATTCCCTTCTCGAGCTGCCGCCAGACGTCGGCGAGTCAAAAAGCGATCCCTCGGCGGCATTCCTGAGCATGGTGGCACTCATTCCACTCTCGTTTGCGCCGCTAGCCGCTTCAGTCCTTGACGATCTCGTCACCGCCTTCTCCTCCAAGTCGTTATTCACAGGCCCCTTCGTCTTCGAGGTCCTTGCCACGCAAATCTCCGCATCCTGCTTCAAGCTCTCAATCCTTTTCACGGAAATTCTCCTAGCAGTTCTCTCGAGGTCATCCCTAAACCGAGTAAACGAGTTAGCATGCAACCGAAGGGTATATGAGTTTGCCAAATTAAGTGTGGCCATTCATGTAAGTGTAGCCATTCATGTCTGTGCCATCCAATTGTGTTTGAGCCGGGTACACTTGTGGGCCGGGTACACTTGTGGGCCGGGTACGGGTACACTTGTGGGTCGGGTACACTTGTGGGCCGGGTACACTTGTGGGCCATCTCTACCGAAAGGTACACATGTTTTGCCAGGCGTGTTTTGCATTTCCATGAGTGGGTTCCATGTGTGGGTTCCCTGTATGGGCCCTACCTGAACCTCAAAAACGACTGCCCGTCAAGCGCGGCTTGCGTGCCATTTCCAGCCACTCCCCCCCCCTCCCCCGTATACGATCCCGCATCCCCCCCAAACGCCCCCCAGCTATCCCTCGCAATAGTCGACCCCCTATCCCTGCCAGGCAACGCCCCATTAGAGTCGTTCCGGCCATTAGAGTCGTTCCGACCGCTTACGTCGCTAAGTAGACTGGACTGGCGCACGTTATCGTCCAAGGAGAAGATGCTTCCAGAAGCGGGGGGGAGGGAGGCGGCGATTTCGGAGCTGTCTTCACTGTTGCCTTTCATTGCAGTGCAGGACAACTACGATGGGCAGTTAAGGGAGATGGGGGCTGGAATATCATGGGGTTAGAGGGACCACACAATGGATTTTTTTAACAAGAGGGGGGGGGGCTGCTATGAAGCCAGTCTCTGTGACTCACGGTTTGTGTAATGTTCTGTAACAGTGCAGTGATCAGTTGTTAGTTTTTCAGCCAAAGATTGGCTAGCGAGAGAGAGATCGCAACAGGCATGCACTTGAGTGCACTGGAGTGCATGCATGAGTACTACTTGAGTACTCTCTCGCAATAAGGACAGTGCAAACTGATACACACACACACACACGCTATCACATAAACGTGCACATACAGTCCCACGCAACCGTCATAAAAGTCTCACGGCGTCTCAGGTTTAGGTTTGTACGGCGGGTCGGCGGGGATTGGCGTTACGGAACGAGCTTGGGCTGCCACGGAAGCGCGAACGGAAGCGCGAACGTAAGCTCTTTGGTGACGCGCAGTGAGGCCTAACCCTAGCAGTCAGCTGGAGGCAGTGCTTGTGTTGTAAAATCAGCTGTGTAAAACGTGTAAAACTGCTTGGCTCAGATAACTGCCATGATCAGCCTCGTCTCGCAACTTACACAATCTCCCTTCCGTTGCTCGTGACCTTACGTTAACATGCCTGAGCAGATCGTCGAGCAAGAGCTCTGGAACATCTTCACGTTCTACACGCTTCATGGCAACCCCCTAGCTCCCGAGCACCTGGTAAGGAGCGCAGTGCCGGCAGGGAATGAAGAAGAAGGGGGAAGGTCATTGAAAGGTGGCCGTGGGGGGAA
>Ga0307985_10002552_pt1 | contig 10172 bp, 7 predicted proteins | sample EllFjometageno80_FD_203155 | JGI IMG/M metagenome (GOLD analysis project Ga0307985, IMG submission 203155) | Marine microbial communities from Ellis Fjord, Antarctic Ocean - #80 | ecosystem: Environmental > Aquatic > Marine > Unclassified | place: Southern Ocean | collected 2014-10-09 | reverse complement strand
AGAGGTGGTGGGGGGGCGCTTGCGGACGCGACCGAGCTCGGCGTTTCGGGCCACGCGCTCGGAGAGGGGGGCGTGAATGTCCTCGTCGGAGTCGGCGCCGGGCATGGTGAGAGCTACGTTGGGGGTAAAGATAGAGGGTGTTGCAGCATCATTTTCAGAATCATTAGAGTCGTCATCAGAGTCCCCAGAATCAGAGTCATCAGTCGGCAGGTCCTCGAAGGCTGCGGGAGGGGCATCTGAGTCTTCATCCTCGTCGTCACCAAACCGTTGTTGGGGTTGGCGCCTTCTGAGATTGGATAGTGATTCCGCCTCAGAATCATCATCATCAGACGAGTCCATTTCAGAGCCAGAGGAGGCAGCTTCCATGAGGGCCATGCGGCGATCGAAGTTAGTATCTGCGGATGATCGCGACATTGTTGATTTCCGCGTAGAGAATCACCGGTCCGTGAACAAGACAACGACCGAACAGAGAGTGCGACGATCGTGTGGCTGCCTTATATTGGCTATCAACGCCCCTTAATTGCCTCCTATGCCTTCACTAAATACTGCAAACAACGCCCTCTTATACTCTTACACCCCCCCCCCCGCGCGCTATGCACTAACGTTCAAATCCTCCCCATCCAACTTCGCGAAATACAACCTCGCCTGATCCAAGCTCGCGTTACCGTTAATCTGAAACCCCGCTGCCAACGTACTCTGCTGCTTAACCCTCTTCTTCTTAGCCCCCTCCTTCTTCACCTTGCGGGTACTCGGCGTGACCGTCTTAACGCCCTTCTTCGCCCCCTTCTTCAAACAAACCGCAACAATCGACACGTCTAACTCCAACTCCTCACCCGCGTTACTCTTCCACATCCGCCCCGCCGCGAAGATATCATCGTCACTGTCCAACGACGCGCGCGCGGCAGAGAGGGGGGAGGAGTCAGAGTCGAAGGAGACGTTAGCGGGAGTCGTCGTGGCGCCGCGGGCGGGTGTCTTGCGCATATTAGAAGACGGGGTGGCAGCGAACACGTCAACGGTCTCTTCGGCGACCGGAGACGTCGCGTCGAGCGACTCGGTGTCCGAGTGATCAAAGGAGAACTCGGTAGGGAAAGGAGCGGGTTTGGACTTGGCGCGGGAGGTTTTGGTGCGGCGGACGGGTTTCTTCTTGGGCGCGATGACGAGCTTGCGACTCACGAACTCGTCTTCGGAGTCTGAAGAAGCGGCGGAGGCTTCCGTTGCGATGGGGCTTGGGAGGGGCTTGACGTTCCTCTTCGTCTTGGCGGGTTGCGGGGCGGCGGTATGGGTAGGGAGGGGTTCTTCGGAGTCGGCGAGCGCGATAAAAGAGCGTGAGGCGACGGTGGCGGGGGCGGAGTAGCGGGACTTGGCGGACTTGGCGACCCCGGCGTACCCGCGGCTGGGGCGGGAGCGCTTCTTGGTGGCCTGTTGGTGTGGGGGAGCGGGGAATGTTGGGGAGGAGACAGTAGTGATAGCAGAGTTGGCGAACTCGTCATCGTCGTCGAGGCCCTCGGCTTTGGAGGAAGAGCGGAAGGAGGGCACGTCGTTATGGTCGTCAAAGCTCTCGTCGTTGGCGAACGAGACGGCCCGTTTTCCGATCGGAGAAGCAGTAGTAGAGGAGGGTTGTGAGCTATCAGCATAGGCTTGGGGGGCGGGAGTGGCGGGCTTGATGCAGACGAGGCGACAGAGGTCGTCGTCCCACTGCATCACGGCGCCTGTGTCGCTGGTGAGGGAGTGGTTGGTTCGCTTGTTGTTATAATTGGGTGTGGTGGTGTTGGTCTGTTCGGGGAACAAGGAATCAAAGGCCTGTTCGGCCGACTGTGGTGCGGTCTCGGCATTCTCAACGGTCGCGACGGGCGTCTGTGGGAAGTCAATGGTAGGTTTTGCCCTTCTGACGATTGTGTGTCCGTTGTCGCCTCCATATCCGCGTGCCATGGCCGTGGAAGGTTTGTTTACGAAGGCGGGGGAAGAGCAAAGAGCGGTAGATTTGATGAGTGTGTAGTGTGAGAGCAGAGTGTGAGAGGGCGGGAGCGAAAGCGGGCACGAGCGAAGCGAGTGGTAGAGAGGGTAGGGGTAGGGGCAGGGGTAGGGGACGTGATGTTGTTAGTGAAGCAACGTTGTCGTGCAGCCGTGCCGCAAATTCTATCAATTCAAAATGTCCGGTAGATATTTAGAATATTTAGAATTATTTGCGAAGACATTAACGCACATTAGGGACGCGTGAGTTGCAAGCCATGCGACATTGCCAAAGAAGGATCATGATCATGCTGAAGCATGCGCAAGGCCGCACACTCTATCTGCGTAGCGTGCCCCGTTGATAAACCCTTGACAATAAATATTAATTTATGCAGACAATAAAACATAACATTAAACCATAACCTGTAAGGATTTATGACACGATTAATATATGCCACATTCTGCATTTTTATTCGTCACACATTCTTAGTAGTTGCGTACCCACTGCCGCATTGTCATTGCATTGTCATTAGTCGCCTACCACTTCGTCTCTAACCCCCCCACCCCAGCCCCATGTTCTCCCGACTAGGCCTCTTAGCCCTCCTCCTCATCGGAACCCTCCTCCTAATGACTTCTCCCCCCACACTCGCGCTCACTCAACGCAAGCCCATCGGCGCCAGCGCCGTCCACGAAGCTGCCACCCGTCAGAGTCCCGCATCAGCGACAGCTAGCCCACCTTACGGGGAGAATAAGGTTCACATCACCTTCTGTGCCGCCTGAGGTATGAAGAAGACTTACGTCGAGCTTTCAAGATACATCATCCAGCAGTTCCCGGATTTGAAACCCGCCGACATATCTGGGAACATGGACGAACCCCCGGAGTTCTGGGTGGTCGCAAGCCAGATCACGGCGCTCCTACAGATTGTCGGCATGGCCTTCGTCGTCCTCGGCGACTCTCTTCTCGAAATGATCGGCCTCTCCAAAGAGCAACAGCCGAAGTGGCTGGAGTCCGCCAAGGAGAACCGCATGGCCGTTTTCTTCGGTCTCTTCTTCCTTAACAACTTCGCCTCCTCCCACCTCTCCACCGGCGCGTTTGAGGTCGCGTACAATGGCGAAGTCGTGTACAGCAAGCTCGCGACGGGGAGAATGCCGACGGTGAAGGACGTCATTTACGGGATTGAGAGCGTTAGGAGTGCGTACCATACGGCGCAGGGGCAGTTGCCGGGGATTTAGGAAGGGGGATGGGTTGTGTTGGGGCAAGGTGTATAGTAGTATGGGCAGCGGAGTGTGGCGTGTGGCGTTTGGTGTGTTAAGCAGTCTAGGGGGTGGCGTGATAAGACCTGTTCGTTATACCACCTCGTCTCACAACGCGTGCTGAATTTGAAAGCTCCAGCGCGTGGCGTTTGACGAGGCGGAACGGACGGTGTCTTGCTGCCCCGCAGTGGTCCTTCGTTATGACGGGAGAGGGTTTACCTCTACCTGAGCGAGAGCAGAAGTACGACCGTGACGTAACACATTAGACGGTATCGTGTTGTTTCCAATGTAGTTTACTAATGGAGTTTACTTACTTAGGTACTGCCACCGTTTTGGGCGCTTTCAAGTGGTCGAGGTCAGGGCTGACAACTTTCAACTCCCCGGACTGATGTATGTTGATCTTCCTCATAGCCTCAAGTGACTCCAGCTCATCCGTCGATCCAGATCCCTTCACGGCAGCTGCGGAGTAATAGAAGATTCCACCAACAAACGCGAAACACGTTGCAGCGACAGCGAGGTTTTTGTTGCGCATGTCGGACCGTTGTTGGGGGGAGACGGGGGAGGAGAAGTTGCGGCGGAGGGGGGTGCGGGAGTGGTTGATTGCACGGGAGAGCATGGTGAAACGGCTAAAGGAAGAGTTAGTAAAAATTAAATTATAATTTGTATGAAAAATTGTATCACGGTCGCAGTAAACACGCTCTTAGATCTATTAGCGTCTAGCAGTCTCAGCTTGCTCGCCCTTTGCCGTGATTGTCACTGCGTCACTCTTGGCACTGTTTATCTCACACGAAATGAGGGCCGGGACGAGTCGAGTAGTTGCTGAGGTGTCTCACACAGGCCGAGACCAGCGTCGTGAACGTCAGCGGTGAAGCAATATGCTGTCATTGCCTCGCGCTTGGCATACCTTGTCGCGAAGTGCACAAAAACGAGAGCACGATTTTGTACGTGTTTTGCGCTGCACGAGTGCCTAACCCACTGCCCGCCTCCATACGTGTCCTACCCCGCCACCAACCAACGCATCATGCCGCTGCAACGTTGCAGTCGTTACGTATCGTGTTTGGAAAACATCGTGATTCAAGAAAAGAGATGAAATGAGGACACGGAGCGTTGGAGATGGCATAAGGGACGAGTGTCGCTACCGCGTCTCGCGTGCGGTCAGCAGCCAGTGTTAGTTGTTATGAGTGTTACGGGAGAGTGAGGAGCGTGAGGGCGGCTTTGCGAGTGCGAGGAGGCCCTCCGAGGTAAAATTTATGCGAGATTTGCTTCATCCTCTTAGTCGTTGCCTCGCGTACGTGCCCGAGTGCGACTGAGCACAAGGCGAGATGTTGGGCAGGAGCAAGCCCCCCCCCGCCCCCCCATTCACATGACGTGTGCTACGCCTTTGATGCCGTTCCCCCCCCCCATTGATCCCCATCGATACATCCTCTAACATACCCACCCCCCACCCTCTGTCATTCATTCCACTCCTTACCTCTCACCTCAGGTCTGCTACACTCTTAGCGTCGCTTTCATCCCCCAACACCCCAACTCAAAAACATGGGCGGCGGTGGCTGGTACCACGTCCCCAAAGTCTGGTCCCCCTCTGGCGGCTGGTGGGTAACCCAAAAACACTGGAAAGTAAACACCGGCGTCGCTGCCGCCTGCATCTTCATGGGGATGTGCGCCACGTTCACCGTCTCCATCGGGAAGGAACGCAGGCCGATCCCACCTGCGTGGAGGATTCCCAGCCAGAGTTGGGCGGTTCATGCACTCAAGGACGACCCGAGGTTGGCTGATCCCAAGTTCTAAGCTTATTAAGACGCAGTGTAGTGCAAACCAATATGAGCTATACTTCCGCTATTGCTTTGATTTGGCCGTTACCTTTGTCGTAACGCAATAGTAGTTGTATTATCGTTACCTCGGCAGCACGCTGCTGTCAGTGCTGAAGTCGCTAAACCCCCTCTCCCTCCCGCTCTTCCTCTTCCCGCTCTTCGGGCTCTTCCTGCCCATGTTAGCCAGAGCCTTGATGCCCTCCAGCGCCGCCAGCGTCCCAATCTGACCCATCCCCGCGAACCCGTCCACCCTCGACGTGTCCGTGTCCGCGCTCGGGACGCTCCAGTTGTCCATGTCGTTCTCCTTCCCCCTCTCCAAGTCTTCGAACCTCTCCACAATGCTCAGGCGCAATGCCTTCCTCTCGTAAACGCTCCCGACAACGTTCTTGACCTCCCTTAACAGCAGCTTGTTCCTCACAATACTGTCCGTCTTGCTGGGCATGCTCCTATCGATAGGCGGCAGCACCATCCCTTTCTTGAACCCCTGCGACACTCCGCTCTTGATGCTCTTGTTCCGGTCCCGGCACCCACCCGTCGTCCGGTAGATCAGGTCGCAGATGACGTCTTCGTCGCTGATCTGTTGCTTCCCGATCTCCACCATGACCTCCTTCGCCAGCCTCTGGCTCTGCTCTCGCTTCGTCTCTTCCTTCGCCACCTCCCCCGTCGCCTCCATATCGAACTCCCCGCCCAAGCTCATCGCGACCTGCAACTTCCTCGTCGTCCCGTTGATACTGCTCGCCTGTGCCGCGTTCTTGAGATCCACGAGACTCATGTTCATGAGCCGGTAGCTCTCGCCGCCGTCCTCCGCCATGCTTTTCACGTAACTGTTGACGTCCTTCCACGTCGCGAACGCCGTGGCAACGGTCATGGAGTCCGGGACGATTCGGCCGAAGATCTTGATCATCCTGCTGTGCGTCTTGGCCGCGAGAGTCAGGCTGACGTCCTCCCTCTTCTCCACCTTCTGCTTGCTAATGAAGCGCGTCTCCTTCGCCTGGAACCAAGCCTCGTTGAACTCCGTCCTGAAGTCCACCTTCCCGCGAGCGTGCATGCTACCCTTTGGCGCTAAGCCGATGCTGCAAACGGCGTTCCAGTCAAGCAAGGACATCATCTCCTCTTGAAACGGCTGGTCCATGGTGAACAAATGCAGCCGCCTCTCGGTGGCCTCCCTCCAGTACGTCTCCCCGAACAGGCACTTCCTCAGCTGACACTGCCAGAAGAACCCGTACAGCAAGAACACTTTGTTGCCATCCACGCCCTTCGCGCCGTCCTTCCCCTCCTTCCCCAGGCAGAACTCCCTGAACTCGTGGTAGCTAATCCCGCCGCTCATGTCCGCGTCGATGTACGCGTACAAGTCCACCGCCTTCTTGCTCACCCACTTGTCGCTCTTCTTCCCCGCCTTGTTGTAACGATCCCTGCCACACGTACACAAGTGTGAAAAAAGGCCACAAGCAGGTGTGAACAAAGGGGCGAACGATGTGATTCAGCTCCGCCAGTCTTCAAATTCATCGATTCGTTTCGCCAGCCTCACCTGATGAAGTGCTCCATGTCGGTCAGATCGAGGCACGTCTTCTCCATCTCGAACGTGTCCCCGCGTCGACTCAGTATCCGGAACGACAGCTCCACGCACCGCTCCCGGTCGTACGGCGCGAACGTGAAGCACAAGTTCAAATAGTCCCTGAACTTGACAAAGCCGTTGAACTCCTTGTTGAAGATCATAAACAGCCGATCCCTCTGCCACGACGAAGTCCCGCTCTCCTGCGTGACCTGCAGGAACAACAGGAACTCCGACTTGTCCATCTGATCGTCCCCGTTCACGTCCATGCCCTCCCACTCCATCAGCCACTTCAGCTGCTCCTCCCGGTTCATCTTGAGCAGGTGGAACAGCACCGTGATCTCGCCGGTCTGGCCAATGTACTTGGAGAACAGGTACTCCTCCCTAAAGTACACATGTGTGAGCCCATACAAGGCATAGGGACACAGACAAGGACTCCAACACTTACCTGTTCAATTTGGAAACGGGTATCCCGCAACAGTCCCACATGAACTTCGCGTAACCCAGCATGCACAGCTGCGCCATGCACGCTCCGATGAACTGCAGAGCTCCGTAAAAGTACCTCGGCACGCAGCAGACACACATGTACACTCTGTAGCAGCACCCTCGTTTGCTCTTCTTCTTGAGCAAGGCGACGAAGGCGGCGTCCTCGGAGGCAGCTGCGGTGGGGGTTGCGGGGGTTACGGGGGCACCGGTCGGCGTGACTCCTTTGGCGGTAGCTACGTTGTCAGCCTTGGCGCCAGGTGTAGCAAATGGCTGGGGGACTGAGCTGCCCTCTGGTGATATTGCTGCCCCGGATTGAGACGACGTCAGTTTGCTCATCAAGGAGGAGGTATGCTGGTTCGGTGGCACGTGAGCTCCCGACTTGAAGGAGTGCGTTGCCTTGGGCCATGCTTTGTGCTCCGCCATGACGGTACAATGCCTCTTTGTTGTGCATGGCATAATTCAACTTTGCGTCGTTTTTTTCTTCTTTTTTTCTTCCAGTGTCTGAACACGTGCCATTATTTAACTAAATGTTATTCAACGACACGAGACCGTACTCTTTTCCCAGTCTGAACACGTGCCATTAATTAAAAGTTATTCAACGACACGAGATCGTACTCTACCTCCACCTGTACGGCGACTGGGGTTCCAATCGCACCGCCGCTCCCCTGCACTTTTCCCCCAGTCTGAACACGTGCCATTAATTAAAAGTTATTCAACGACACGAGATCGTACTCTACCTCCACCTGTACGGCGACTGGGGTTCCGATTTCTTTTTCCCAGTCTGAACACGTGCCATTAATGACAGGAGACCGTACTCTACCTCCTCCTGTACGGCGACTGGAGTTCCGATCACACCGCTCCCCTGCACCAGCCGCAGCGGCGCTTAGGCGCGCGACCTGCCACCTGCGTGGCCGCCGTCGCTTGAGCAGTAGTGCCTGCTGTCACAGTCACGGTCACAGTCACAGTCACAGTCACATCTCAGTCACATCTCTAACACACCGGTGGCAGGCATCGAAGAGGGGACCTTACAAGACGCAAGGGAAAGACGCAGGGGAAAGATATAGATATAGGGGGGCTTACAAGACGAAGGGGGAAGATAATGATGGGGGCGGTGGAGCGGATGGTGGTACTTCGGGACGGTAAGGTCGAAGTAAGTCATATTTAAAAGTTCCGCCAACCTACAGTTGTAATCAATTTTTTTGAGCTTCGCTGCGTCCTGTAGACTGCGAGCACCGCACACCAGCCTCTCCGTACACCTTGCGAGCTCTCCAACGCCCTCCCCCCCCTGGCAGCTTCATCCCCTCCGGTCCAATGAGCTTCTCCCCCCCCCCCCTCTCGACCTCCCAAACCTCCCAAACTTCCACCCACACCTCAAGCCTCTCCCACTCCTCTACCCCAAGCTTCTCTCAGCTAGATGCCGCGCACAAGGAAGCGCTTCGCCAGATATCGCGATGGCGCAAGCGCTACAGTCGGCTGCTCGAGGACTTGCACGAGAAGGAGGATCTGATTGATCAGCTACTTCTCCGGGGTGATTTTGGGCCGGAGGAGTTGGAGTATAAACACTACACTGATACGGCGGAGACGGAAGTGGAGGATGTTACGGAGTTGGAGAGGTATAGGGAGAAGGCGGAGGGTGGGAAACGGAGGTATGTTAAGTTCGTGGGGAGTCCCAAGAGCGAGAGGGGGGAGGATGAGAAGGAGGTTGGGGTTGTCAGTCCTGGCGGCAGTCCTGGTGTTGCTAGTCCGGGCGGGCACTTGAGTGATGACGAGAGCGACAATGAAGTTGAGGAGGGAGAAGAGGAGGGAGCGCAACTAGAGGAACCTGATGCAGCGGCCGTACCAGACGTCAAGACAGACGTCAAGACAGACGTCAAGACAGACGTCAAGACGCCGGCGCCCCCCTCCCTCTCCCCCTCCCCATTCGACCACTTTCTCGTCATCGGCTCCCCCCTCGAGTCCACCGGCGCCCCCAAGCCTCCCACCGCCCTCAACGGCATCAACAAGATCCTCGCGACCTTCACCAAGCCGCCCACGACGAGCACCTCGGTCACTACGAGCGCCCCCGAGGTCCTTCTCCACTACACGCACGGCCGATCGCCCAGCCTGCCGTCCCCTCTCTCGTCACTGAGCAAGTTCTGCTTCCCCTCGGACGTCCTCGTCACCCCCCTCGCTCCCTCCACATCCATGTCCGAGATAAACAACGTGTTATTCGGTCCCTACTGCTCCCGAGGCAACGGCACCTTCATCTTTACATTCGCCGACGACACGCAGAGCGCCAACAACGATGGCGCCAACAACGATGGCGAAACAAGCACAGTGTACGGTGTGTGTGTAACTCAGCCTCGGATAATCGGCTCGTTCACGGTCCCCCGCGTCTACTGCATCCTAACGCGCATCCCTCACTTCGACCTGCACTTCCGAGTTCTATTCGACGTGCTCGCGGCGCAAAGGATTGGTCGAGTGCCGAGCACTTCGCCGGGCCAGCACGCCAACGACCACGTGGGCACCGTCGCGTGTGCGTACGACACGCTCCCGTTCCTCACATCCGTCATGGACCGTTACACCAACCTGAACATTACGAGCGAGCCGGGGACGTTCGTTACGTTTCAGGTGTGCAACCACCTGCCGCCGATCGTCTTTAGACCGGTGCCGAGTATTAAGACCACGCTGGATGTGGCGCAGAGGCGGCTGAAGGTGAAGGCCGGCTTGCGTCAGTCGATACACGGCAATGCGATCTACCACGGCTATCACGTGGACCGCAACGTGATGAAGACGAAGACATGGATCGAGCTCAGGAGGGAGAGTATTAGCGCGACGGCGGAGTGGTCGCTCGCGCCGCTCTTCTCGCAGCTGCCGCTGCCCGTGCTGCTGAAGGTCATCGGCGAGTGTATGAAGGAGACGCAGTTGATCGTGCTGAGTGAACGACTGGGCATGCTGAGCTCGTGCGTGCTGGGGTTGGCGTACTTGCTGAAGCCGCTGCTGTGGGTGGGGCCGATCATCCCGCTGCTGCCGATGAGCATGGACGCGATTCTAGGCGCGCCGGTGCCGTTCATAGCGGGCTTTCCCAGCGGGAAGGTGCCGGCGGAGGTGGAGTTGGGGCCGGGGGTGGGCGTGCTGAG
>Ga0307985_10002550_pt1 | contig 10177 bp, 8 predicted proteins | sample EllFjometageno80_FD_203155 | JGI IMG/M metagenome (GOLD analysis project Ga0307985, IMG submission 203155) | Marine microbial communities from Ellis Fjord, Antarctic Ocean - #80 | ecosystem: Environmental > Aquatic > Marine > Unclassified | place: Southern Ocean | collected 2014-10-09 | reverse complement strand
CCCATCCCTGAATCCTTGCCCATGACCCGCCTCCAAACAATCACCTCCGTCAGTTCCAGACATACCATGAATCGAACAAGGAGTAGCAGTGGGATGCATGCGTACTTGAGGTACGTGAGGTGTGAACGGGAGTGTTATAAGAAGAGGTGGTGCAAGACGCCGTGGTGCCACTGTGTGTATAACACATGGGGCCGGCATTGGGAACATACGGGGGTGGCGAACAAGTGTGTTGGGCGAACAAGTGTGTGGGGCGAACAAGTTTGTGGGGCGAACAAATTTGTGGGGCGAACAAGTGTGTGTGGCAAACAAGTTTGTGTGGCAAACAAGTTTGTGTGGCCCTTTGTCTACACCGCCGCTTCCTTTGTTCAAACATGTGTGTGGCTCACCCACTCCTAACAACCGTTCAGCGCCTCCGCCTCCGCCATCCCCGCATCCTCCCCTGAGTACCGCGGCGACTGTCCCTCCCAAGAAGCCTTCCGCCGCACCCGCAACCGCTTCACCACCTCCTGTCACGTGCACACCGATCGCGTGAACAGCGTCACGTTCGACAAGAACGGCCTGTACGTCGCGTCCGCGGCGGACGATAACTCCGTCGTAATCCTCGACATGATGAACAACGAGACCGCCATGTCGTTCTACGGACACGAGCATGACGTGTACTCCGTCGCGTTTCATCCCACGGGGTACTACGTCGTCAGTGGATCCGCGGACAAGAGTGTGAGAGTGTGGGACTTTAAGACGAAGGACAATAATGAGGCGTGTGTGCTGAAGGGGCATAAAGGGTACGTGAGGAGCGTGGCGTTTAACCTGCTGGGGACGTTGATTGTCAGCGGATCCGCGGACAAGACGGTTGGGTTGTGGTCATTTGATGTGGATGACCCTCGCGCGAGTGTCAGAGTGCTGACGCTGAGGGGGCATGGGTTTGGGATTGGGAGTGTGGCGTTCAGCCCGTGTGGAAAATACGTTGCGAGCGGGAGCAAGGATACCTCGGTTAGGGTGTGGGATGTCTCCGAGGAGAAGCAGAAGGAGATTGAGGAATTTAAGAAGAAGGGGGGCAAGTTGGCCCAGGGGGAGCAGGAACCTAAGTTTGAGATGATGAGGATTGAGGTGAGTCCCCCCGACCCCGCGTGAATCCCCACCCGCGCGCGCCATCCCTTGTTCACCCCGCAAGCGCCACATACCCCTTCCCCTGGTTCACACAGTGTGTGTGTGTTTGTGTAGGCCCACTTCCGCGACGTGTTCTCCATCTGCTTCTCCCCCGACGGCATGTACCTAGCCACCGGCAGCATCGACAGCAACGTGACTGTCTGGGAGTGGCGCGCGCACCGCCTCGCCATGAAGCTGACTGACAGCACCGGCGGCGTTAACTGCGTGACGTTCTCGCCCGACGGCAACACGATCATAACAGGAAACGAGGACGGGGAGGTCCAAGGGTGGGACGTGAAGACGAAGGAGCACATTTTTATCCTCAAGAGCGACGAGAATTCGATCAAGGGGCACTCGCAGGCGGTGTTTGGGTGCGCGTTCTCGCCAGACGGGAAGACGATCGTGTCTGGTTCCGGCGACAGCACGGTTAGGATCTGGGACATGTGCACGAACGAGGACCCGATGACGCTGCGCTACGCGACCCTCAAGGACGTCCGCGTCGTCACCTTCTCGAACGACGGGAAGTATGTATTCAGTGGATCCAATGACCGCACTATTCGCAAGTGGGACTGGACGTCGGGCGGTGTGCTGCAGGAGTACGAGGGGCACGGGAAGTACGTTGGCGCTCTCGCCATGGACCCGAAGAAGAACAGAATCGTATCAGGATCCTTCGACCAGACGATCAGGTGAGGGAGTTGTGGAGCGAGCAGAGCGGCTCTGCGTGGCGGCGCCGCCATGTGTGTGATGGGGCGGCTGTGCGTCGTGTATGCCGTCCAGCGAGCTGAGCGACGCGGCTTAGAACTGTGTCATTCTATTCTTATATGCCCCCGCCCAACTCAAAGTGCCCCCTTTGTTCACACATGTGTGTGCCCCTCTAACACTCGCTTCGCTCGTTCACTCGTTCGCAGGGTCTGGGACCTTGACTCTGGCGACGCGATCGTCCTCGAGGTGCGCGCCAAAGTGACCTGCCTCAAGTTCTCCGCCGACGGCAAGCACTTCCTGAGCTGTGCCGACAAGTTCGTGCGCATCTGGGACGCCAGTACCCTGCAGCCGATCACCAAGCTGGAGCCTCACAGGGGAGCTGTTAACGAAGCGGTGTTCACCAAGGACACCCAGAACGTCGTCAGCTGCAGCGACGACGGCTCGCTCGTGATTTACGAGCTCAAGTACAAGCAAGCCTTCACCAAGAAGTTGTACATGACCATGCAGGAGAACCAGGCTGGCTCCAACCGCATCCTGTCGGTCATCGCTCACGACTCCTACGTGTTGTCCGTGGACGTGACTCGAGACGACAAGTACATCGTGTCCGGCTCGGCGGACACGAACATTCGGATTTGGAACATGGACCTCCAGCTCTTGCGCGCCTGCTCGGGGCACGGCGAGATGGTCAACTCCGTGGCCTTCTCTCCAGACGGCAAGTTCTTCGTGAGCGGCTCGAGCGACACGAGCGTGAAGATATGGGACGTCGAGACCGCCGTCCTCATCGTAGACTTGTTTGACATGCACTCAGATAACGTGACGAGCGTCGCGTTCTCGCCCGACGGCACGTCAGTCGTGGCGGGCGCCGAGGACAAATCTGTGTCGGTGATACCATTCCTCGCGTGGACCGAGTTCACGCCGGCCGCCGTCCACGACGACGTGTTTGTGGTCGACTTCAAGAGGCGAGAGGAGGCCAACCACCAGACTGGCGTGGGCAGCTTCGACTGGTCGGAGACCCCCACCGCACTGCTGCTCGAGCGCAACCCCGTCTCGCTCTGTCAGCAGCGGGAGGACGATGACTCGCGCAAGAACCTGTTGCATCTCGCTGCCGAATTGGACTGCCCGAACTTCTTCCACCATTGTGAGTGCGGCCCCCACACACGCCCCGTTGTTCTGATATACTGGTAGCTAACCCACTCCTTCCCCCCTCCCCCCAGTCGTCGACTTGGACAAGACGGAGCCGCTTTTCAAGCGGCGCATCGCGCTCGCGGCGTGTCTCATGGAAGACTACGAGGGGCACACACCCCTCTACTACGCGCTGGAGTCTCAGAACACGGCAATCATCCAGTGTATCTTCAAGTGCCTGATGACGGCCTTCTCTCCCGACTTTTGCCGCTTCAGCAGGGAGGACGCTCGCCAGAACCACTTGCCCGACCTCTTTCCGCTCGCCGAGTGCATCGACATCAAGGATGAGTACCCCGCGATGGTTTTGAAGCTCGTTGCGAGGTTCAAGCTTATCGACAGTTACGAGAGCATCGTGAAGAAGGGGTGCGAGAAGGCACCACTGGGAGAACACGAGTTTAAGGTTTTAGGGTCGGAGGAGCGGACGCCGTCGGAGTTCTGGAGGGAGAACTTCTACCACCTGAAGGAGAAGAGCAAGAAGTTCAAGATGGGCGATACGGTGAGGGTGAAGTACGGCACTGGTAACTTCACCACGTACTTCGAAGGCTCGGTGTCCGGCGCCAACCTTGACAACACATTCAACATTGAGTTCGACGACGGTGTGGACAACAACGTGAGGAAGGAGAGGATTCAGCTCGTCGTTGCGGGAGGAGACGAAGGGTGGGGGGTGGGGGGGGCGGACGACGGTGGTATGTTGTCTATGACATCCGTGCCAAGCGATGTTCAGGAAGAAGACAAGGTTGCGCCGGTGACGGCGAAGTTGGTGCCGTTTAAGAACGCCGTCGGGAAGGGTTCAGAGCTGCTGGCGGCGGTGGTGCACGCCGCGGAAAGCACAAACAAGTACGACGTGTTTGATAACGAGGTGCTGCAGGCCATCATTGATTTCAAGTGGAATTCCCACGTAAAGTGGAAGTTCTTGAAGCACATCGCGCTGGACCTCGTCATGGTCTTCTCGTACAGTTTCGGCGCGTACCTGAGCACGTTTAAGGCCAATCGAGACAATCCGTGGGCGCTGTTTCCGACGCTCGTCACGATGGTTCTGTGGATGTACTTTGTGAGGCACGAGATGAGGCAGTTCTATTACGAGAACGACAAGTTGACCGCGATGCATCCCACCATGTTTCTGCGGGCAGGGTTCCGTCACATTATGGGGACTGTTTGGAACTTCTTGGACTTCTGGAGCTTGACGATGATAGCAGTCACGAGCGTGCTGAGGATAATGCGATTCATCTACTTCTTGAATAACGGCTATGAAATGAAGAGCTGGGTTACGTTTAACAGTATTGGATTCGGGTTTGGGCTGCCGTTTGTGTACATCAACTTGTTGAAGTACATGCAGGGGTTCCAGCAGTCCGGCGAGCTCGTGAGCATGATCATCGGAATCATGGCAGGCATCAAGATGTTCATCTTGATCCTGATCACGGTGATTGTTGGCTTCACCTTCGGGTTCTACGTCCTTGCGAGAGGGGGAGACGGGCTTTACGACAACGAGATGGGCACTGTGGGCTTGTTTAGCGAGTACTCGCACAACGCAACAACATACTTAGGGTTAGGGGACGTGAAGGACTTTGAAGCGGGGATGCTGAATGTAGAGAGCATGGAGTTCAAGGGCTCGATGCTGGGAGCGTACGCGTTGATGCTTGGCGCGTTCGACGTGGAGGAATTCGCGGGGTTCAGCAACTGGTATGCGGCCGTGGCGCTGTTCGTGGTCTTCACGTTCTTCGTGAACATTGTGATGCTCAATTTGCTGATTGCGATCATGGGAGACGTGAGTGCGCTGCCCACACACCGCACACGCACACGCCACACACACACACACCTCTGGCCCAGAATTTAGGAGGCGGTGTGAACAAATGTCGGCTCAGAGCGCGCGAGGCGGCTGGCTTTGCGCCATTTGTGCTTGGGTTGTTTCGTTCTCGCTACACTGGTACGTACTATACTAACCCAATTGCTTTCAGATCTTTGAGCAGATTCAGGAGAACGCTAGAGCGCAGTTCTTGTTCAGCAAGGCGCAGCTGATCTTGGAGCTGGAGAGCCTCATGGACAAGGATGATCTGAACGATCCGGCCAAGTTTCCCCAGTGGCTGCAGGTGCTTACTCTGACTGCCGACAGCAACAAGGACGAGGACAGCTGGCTGGGGAAGATGAAAAGCTTGAAGGGCAAGGTCACGAGTGTGGGTTTAGAGACGCAGGCAAGCTTGACGAAGGGGTTCAAAATGGTGGAGATGGCGATGAAGAAGCTGGAGCGGGAAGGCAGGAAGGCGGGGGAGGAGGAAGACAGTCCGAGGCGGGCAACGATGGTTGTGTTGGAGGACGTGGTCAAAACGATTACCAATTCAAACAGCTCCAACAACTCAGTGCAGGCGGCTCAACACCACAATCACGGGGAAGGGGGGGAGAAGGGGAAACTGCTGTGGGGAAAGCTGAAGAGAAATTTGACGACAGCGGCGGCACGAGAGAGCCAGTTGGAGGATGAGAGGACTGGGAGGGTATCCGTAACCTTGACCAATGAGACCATGCAGCACATTGACGAGGACGTGCATATTGTCGACGAACACTTGAAGGGGGTTGACGAGCACGTGCGCAGAATAGACGACCACGTCAGCACATTAGAGGACCACGTGATGGGCGAGGTGCGGGTTGTGGAGAACAGCGTGAATGGCGTGGTGGCCAGGATTGAGAGCCTGAGGAACGAGAACAGGGAGCTGCGGAGTATGATGGGCGGGATTTTGGAAATGCTGACGGAGGATCGGAAGGAAAGGGAGAGGGAGAAAGAGACGGAGAGGGAGATGGAGAGGGAGCGGGAGCGGGCGATGGAGAGGGAGAGAATGGCGGCTCTGTAGCATTTATGGGGAAAGGCGTGTACATTAGAGGGGTGGAGAACATATAAACATTAGCGAGCATCGGTTTAGATGCCAACAGCTTAAATATCTAAAGATTTGTTCGCTATAGCCCCTCCGACCGCCACCGTTGTGACCGCGAGCAGAGCCTTGAGCGCCCTCTGCGTTTTCTCCGGCGTATCGATGCTCAAGAATCGTGGGAAGATCCTCACCCTCTCCCCCCCCCCCTCGTCCTCGCTGTCCGAGTTGCCTTCCTCGTCCCCCTCCTCCTCGTCGTCGTCGTCGAAGTGGAAGAGAGACGCGGACTTCGGCCGACCAACTTCAAACACCGGCCGACCTTCAAACACATTCTCCTCGTCCCTCTCCACCCGAGGGTACAGAGCGTACACCGCGACAACGAGAGGTAGGATGAACGAGATCAATCCGTTCAAAACTAAGCCTCCCCAAGTGAAGATTTCTAGCAGGTTCTTGCCTTGATAGAGGAGGAAGGAGGTGAACCACGGAAGCACTGCTGTGAGGAAGAGCCCTCCTTCGTGGGTGGCGACGCCGGCGTTGACGAGGTTGTAGCGCATGATGATGCAGAAGAGCGGGATCCCGAAGCCGATTATGAAAAATGAGAAGACGTTCGCGCACATTTGCGTGGTTACGCCTTGATGGCCGGCGGCGAGGAACGCCAGAAAGTTGTTGGGGACTGAGGCGATCGACATGGAGCCTGTCACGCCGAGGAGGGTATAGAGGAGGACCACGGCGAGGTTGGAGTGCCAGATGATTTTGGAGGGGGGCAGAGACGGGGACTTCTCGTGCAGCCAGGCGGGCATCGTGGCGGTGAGCGAGAAGTTGAACAGGACGACGCCGAGGAGCTCGGTGTAGGAGGAGCCGAACCTGCGTCACGAATACGTGTGAGCAAACGCACACGTGTGAATAAGGAAAGGGGGGCAGGGAGAGAGAGAGAGAGAGAGAGAGAGAGAGAGAGAGAGAGAGAGAGAGAGAGAGAGAGAGAGAGAGAGAGAGAGAGAGAGACGACGACGTGAGCGCACTGCGGGCCTCACCAGATGATGTTCTCTTTATGAAACCCCGTGCTGGCGAACGAGTAGATGAACTGCCCCCCGAAAACGAGCAACAGAACAAACGACAGAACTTGCGCCCCCTCGTTCTCCTTCATGTCCTTCAGGCAGAGGGGGAGGAGGGCCAGGGTGGTGAGGATGTAGCCGAGGGTCAGGATGACGGGGGAGTAGCGGGCAGGGGAGAAGGGGAGGCACTCGGTGCCAGTGTCGCAGTCGCCGTCCGTCCAGGTCGTGAAGTGGAAGGGCTGAGTGTGGGAGGGCGTGGCGTAGGCAGGGAAGGAGAGGGCGTAGGTTTGGCCGTGAAGAGTGGCGACGAAGGCGTCGACGACTTGAGAGGTGGAGACGATTGACGCGACCATCTGGGAGAGGACACAGCACGCGAACAAAATCTGGGTGAGGATGAACCAGGTACGGGAGATGTAGTGGTGGAAGACTTGGGAGTACTCAACATTCCGTTGGAAGTTGCCGTTCCTGGGCATGGCCGCAATCGTTGCGGAGAGGGACAGGGACGTTAAGCTCGACAGAATCGAGATGGCTATGATCGTCAGCGTGGTCGGGATCACGCCGGACTTTTGGAAGGTTGCTGGGCTGTTAGGGTATCATTAAGAGGGTACATTGTTAGACAGAGGGGCGCAGGGTATCAAAGGGCAACAAAAGGTATCATCGACGGGGCATGAGTGGTATCGAAGAGACATCAAAGGGGGTATCAAAGGGGGGGCAATGCTTTGTTAGTGCTTCTCACTCACAGATCAAGCATGCCAGGCCCTGTCAAGTTGTTGATGGCTATGGCAAGAGAGCTGAAGTAGCCGATCCCAACCTTGGACGGGGCGGCGGCCGGGCGCGAGGTCAGGGGAGTGCGCTCGGTGGCTATCATGCGGTGGTAAGCTGATGAGATTGAGGTTATCTTGGAGACAATAGGCAAAAAAAGACAAGATACGTGTGAAGAGTTATCAACGGCCGCTCGCAACGCGCGAGTGAGCACAAGGCTGAGCACACAGAGAGGGGGGTGTGCATAAGAAAATAACAGGGGGTTTAGCTAGCAACAATGCAAATGAATTCAAGCCGCCTCGATGAAGAGCCTGAACACCTCGATGGCGTTCTCGCGCCTTTTCTTGTCCTTGAGGATGCATCCTCCTCCCGCGCAGTACGCTGGCGCGCAGTAGTTGTGTCCCGCAAGCGGCACGACGCCGCTTCCTCTAATCTGATCGAGCTGTGAGCACACCCTCGACGCCGCGTTCTTGGCCTTCTCACACCCTTCTCCGACCATGACGAGATTTGGGATGTTCTCGAGCACGCGCGTCCGCGATATCGCCAGCGCCTGCCTCTGGTCGTGGTGCATGTACGAGTACGCGTACTTGGCCACGTCGGACATATTCATCATCTCGAAGTCGCCCAAGTACGAGGGGTCCTCGCTGACCCACTCCTGTACGCCAAACCTCCCTAGCGCCACGCCCAAATACCCGTGTGTCATCAGCCAGTGTCCGAGGCCCGCAAAAATCCCGTCTCCCAGCGTCGGCCCGTTGAACTCCGCGTTCAGGACCGCAATGCCAGTGAGCAGTCCCCCCTGCCTCGTCCTCTTCTTGAGCTTGTTGAAGTCGTCGCTCTCCCTCTGCTTGTCCTCGCTGGCGGCGCGGATCACGATGTTAGCGCCGGCGCCCTCTCCGAAGAAGATGAAGCGGGAGAGGTCGAGGCCGGCGACGACGCGGTTCACGCGGCTCGCGAGCGCGTCCATCTTGAAGTCGGAGGCGGTGAGCGCCGGGGTGGGCGAAGTGTCGTCGACGTCGTGCCCCGGAATGGCAAAGTGATAAAAGCACGGGCGCGGCGTGGCAGTCGTGGTGGTGGCCTTGGACCTCTCCAGCTCCATCAGCGCGCACATCTCCACGCTAAACTGCAGCAGTCCGCTCCTGTAGCTCGTCCCGAAGTCGTGAACTGTGACCACGTGAATCGTCGCCAGCTTCGGGTCTCCCACCGTGCACACGCGCGTCTCGGCCACGGTAGAGTACTTGATGGCGGGAGGATTCACGCGGAGAGCCTGCGCGAGACTCAACCTCGTGATCTCCTCCTTGCTAGCTTGCTGCTTGATGCCGTCAGTGACCATGGAAGACTCGTTCTTCCCACCGTTCTTGTTCGCCCCACCGTCCTTGTCGTCCGCCATGAAAGTTTCAGGGGACTCGTACGTGGCGATTAGCGCGTCCTTGCGCTCGGGCATCCCCATGTTCCTGTTCCCGAGCGCCGCCTCCCGCCGAATCGCGGCGCCGTCGCCGGTGCCTGACCACGCGCTCCCCCCCCCCGCCGGTCCATCCTCCAGCCACTGTTTATGCAGTTTCGGTTTAAACCTCTCGTTATGATTCGCCCATAAGTTCTCCCTAGCCACCTGCGCGCTCTCGGCGGACGTGTCGAGGGGTGACCCGGCGAGGCGGTACCAGATCATGAGGACGACGCAGGAGACGGTGACGGTGAGGGCGCCGTCGCCTTCGAAGAAGAGCTGGGAGAGAGAGAGATGGTTAACAAGGGAGGGGCGAAGGAGAAGAGCACGGAAGAAGAGCTGGTTGGAAGAATTGCGCGGCGCGGAATGACTAGCTCTTCTGTCTTGCTCTAGGCTTCTCGCTCGCAGGCTCCTTCTCCCTCGTTCCCCTCTTAACCATCACGTCTCACCTGCATACACCAGTTATACCACGACAAGTTCTTGTCAGTAGGCCAGAACAGGAGCGTGTCGTACGGGGTGGGAGGGAGGTAGGGGTCTGGCATGGTGGTGGAGAGGCTGGGGGGGGGGGGGTGAGGGAAAGGGTGAGGGAACGTTGAATAGAGCAGGAAGACCGGGAGGATATGTGTAAGGTTGAAGTGCCAGTGCCAGCAGACCATAGTAGCAGCAGTATTGTGAGAGAAGCAGGGATATGGGAGAGAACGATCAACAACAAGTCTTGCTCGACTGAATTCGCGGTTCATGATGAAAGGGCTCGATCGAGGCTACTAAATTCAGCGAGTAACGGCGAGAGCAGGGTGAATTTGAGGTGGTGAGCAAGCGGATGTAATAGCGGCGGTCATACGCGTGGCTGTTGTGTCTTGCAAAAATTCGTTTATCTGACATTTTTGATTTTGACGCACATAATTAAGTTACTGGTGCTTCCCCTTTGCTCCCTTCCTTCTCTGTAGAGATCATTCCGCTGAATATAGTACTTACTATCTAGTAACCAATATTTACTTGTCGACTCCCAATAGACAACCGCGGTACAGACAATCTCTTGG
>Ga0307985_10002544_pt1 | contig 10190 bp, 5 predicted proteins | sample EllFjometageno80_FD_203155 | JGI IMG/M metagenome (GOLD analysis project Ga0307985, IMG submission 203155) | Marine microbial communities from Ellis Fjord, Antarctic Ocean - #80 | ecosystem: Environmental > Aquatic > Marine > Unclassified | place: Southern Ocean | collected 2014-10-09 | reverse complement strand
TTCAAGCCCCCCCCTCCTCCTTACTCCCCTCCCTCAGGCGCACTTGATCAACTCTCTGCAGCAGTGGCTCGACCTCTCCGTGGTCAGCCAGGTGCCCATCTCGCTCCTCATCATGTCCCGCACCTTTTTCCTCAACGGCACGCTGGCGACTCCGGAGTCCGCGTCGTCCTCGCTCCAGGACACCATCTCCTCCATGGACAACGACGTCGTGAACGAGATCGTGCTCGGCGTGGCGACCCCCGAGGAGGAGAAGAAGAACACTGAGATCCTCAAGATCAAGCTCGACGTGCTCGAGACTGAGAACGAGAAGATCAAGGAGGAGTACGAGGCGAGGAAGAAGGAGGAAGCGAAGAAGGAGGAGAAGAAGGAGGAGAAGAAGAAGATCCGAGAGGAGAAGGAGAAAGAGAAAGAGAAAGAGCAGGAGAATGAGAAGGAGGCCACTATGTTGGAAGAAGGTGCCGTCGGCGAGATCCTCGAGGTCCTCGAGCAAAAGACCTCCGCCGCCTCCACTACCTTCACGCCCGATGACACGCAGCCCGCCCCTGAAGAGAAACCAGACTCTCCAGAGGAGACCTCGGAAGTCACCGACGACTCCGAAGACCCCGAAGACTCTGATGACCACGACTCCGCCCTGTCCCCCGCCGAAATCGACGCCATTAAGGAGCTCGTGTCCGCCGATCCCGTGACGTCCGAGAAGAGCGAGGTGGAGAAGATCAAGAAGAAGATCGAGAAGGACAATGAGGATGAGCTCCAGCAGCTCATTGAGGAGGAGCAAGCGAGGCTGGAGGAGGAGGCGAGGCTGAAAGAGGAAGCGAGTCTGGAGGAGGAGACGAGGCTGAAGGACGAGGAGGAGGAGGAGCTCACAACTGTGGCGGACTCTACGGCGATCAAAACCGATGCGGGGTCGGACACGACCACGTTCACGGTCGACGACACTGATCCCTCGGAGCCGACGGAGTCGGCTCCGGCAGAAACAGCTCTGGCCGCCAACGACCCGCTGGACGCGACGACCCAAAAGCTCAAGAGCAAGATCTCCAAGATGCTCGAGGGCATTGAGTCCAAGATCGCCGAGATCGAGATGTCTGTCGGCGACAAGATGAACATCCTCGACAAGGACCACGACGGCGTGATCTCCGTGGACGAGCTCAAGGACGTGCTGCAGCACACGCTCAAGAGGAGTCTGAGCGACGAGGACGCGCAGGAGATCATCGACGACATCGACATCGACGGCGACGGCATGATCCAGGTGGAGGAGCTGCTCCAGTACCTCGAGCTCGAGAAGCTGGTGCGATCTGTCGAGAACGAGAGCTTTGACGGTCTGGACTTTGAGCCCACGATTGACGACGAAGAGGGGGAGGAGTACCACGCAACGACGAGCGACATCTCGTTGCGCAACCAGCCGGAAGAGCCGACCAAGGGCGAGAAGAAGGCGGAGGAGCAGGAGGAGCTCGTGAAGGCGGTTGTGGGGAAGGTGGAGGAGAAGAAACAGAAGCAACAGGAGAAGGAGGAGGCTCTGGCGAGGGAGGAGGAGGAGGAGGAGTTGCAAGATGCGCTGTTCGCCGAGGAGCAACAGGCACCTAAGAAAGACTAGAGCACCACTTGTCCAGTGACAGCGCGCACGAGGTCAAGATTTGAAGGCTTCCCGCCGTCACACACCCTCTCATGGCGTCGTCTGGAAACGTCCCCGTTGCCGCAGTCGTCGTAGCCGGCCATGCTTACGTTGGGGCCTCCTCAGACCGAGAGATCCCTCTCGCTCGTGGGCCTCATCAGACACGAGTTTGGTACCAGAAATGCAATCATACCCTTGGGCCCCAGGCCCAGAAAAATACCAGCAGCTAACACCCCATTCCAGGTCTTGAGCAGACGAACATGGTCAAGGCAATATATACGGCCAGTCGCCTTGCGGGCATTCAGGTCCCTGCCGGCGCTTCACTAAAGGACAAGGCGAAAAGTGTCTGCGAGGCCATTATTGGCATTGCCACAACATGTGCTGGAAACACTGCAGAAGACTCTGCTCCCTCGGCTCCCTCTGCCCCCCCCCGCAACGGCGGTGCCCGAGGTTTTGACTTTTGACGCGATCCCCGAACTACACTGACAACTCGGCATGCGCCAACTATTGCACCGCCTGCTCCACCCGTCTGACTGGAGACGTTTCGGAGATTGAAAGGGCGCTGCAGGCGGCTAGATCGGTGGAAGCAGCATCTCGCGGAGCGGCGGAAGCTAGAACCGCGCGCGCTGCAGCGCAAGCCCCTGCTCCCTCCCCTGCTCCTGCTCCCGTCCCTGCTCCTGCTCCTGCTCCTGCTCCTGCTCCTGCTCCTGCTCCTGCTCCTGCTCCTGCTCCTGCTCCTGCTCCTGCTCCTGCTCCTGCTCCTGCTCCCGCCCCTGCTCCCGCCCGCATTTGGTTCAACGCTGCTCCCGCCCCCTGCCCCTGCTCCCGCCCCCGCCCCGATCTACGAGCCCTCCCCCGTGGTGCTCGTGCGCAAGCGAATCCGCAACGGCAAGCCTGTGATCATCCGCTTGACGGCCCTGAACAACGACCTCAAGTACTCGTATACTGACGCCGAGTCCAAAAAGCTCCCGGACGTTGTCATCACCTCCTCCTCCAATTCGATGCAGAAGGGGTGGATCGCCGTCGATGAGAAGAACGGCATCATCGCTGTGTTCCGCGCATGGCCAGGCGACAGAGACGGCGCCGCCGCCGTCACGCCGCTCAGCAGTTCTCCGGACGCAATGACGGCGTGCCCATGGTTACCCCCGAATCGTTCCGTGGCGTGAAGATTCTGAGGTGCGAGGACAAGGGGTGGCCAAGGCGCTTAGTTGCGCCGACCGCGTCAACACGCTTCACTGGCGCGAGTCCGCTTTCCACGAGGAGGGCGGCATCGCCGTCGTCTCGCTCGACGCCGACCTCCCTTCCGCCACCGCAATCCCTTCGCGCTCCCTGTTCCTCGACGAGGTGCTCCAGTCCTCCACGGATGACGAGAAGATCTACCACCGCGCTCTCTTTCGCCCCGCCCTGTCCATGCTTCGAGGCAAGAACCACACCGACCTCAAGGTTCTCGTAATGGGCGGCGAGTCCTCGCGCACGGCGACGTGTCCATGTGTGTCATGTGCGAGATCGACGGAGAGGTCTGTAACGCATCCAAGGACCACCTGCCTACCATGTCGAAGGGGCTCTTCGACCTGCCACAGAAGGGGGACCGCCGGTTCGAGCTGCACATCGCAGACGTGATGGAGTACATGGCCGAGGCCGTGTACAAGAACATCAAGTTCGACCTCATCGAGAGCGACTTGTCGGACGGCATCGAGAGCGAGGAGCAGGACGGGACGCCGGCCAGGGTGCTGTATACGGACGAGTTCTATAGTCTGGCCAAGGATTGTCTGCAGGTAAGCCGACCCCCCCCCCCCCCTTGTTCGACTACTACTACTATGCCTGTAACTCTAACTCTCGCGTTGCTCCAGGACCACGGCATCATGGTCCTGTACGCAGGTTCGCGCGGTAACATTCGGTATGAAGTGAAGCACGAGAAGACCAACACGACGCGGGAAGGCTACTCAGTGACAGAGAAGTACGGGCACAAGGGACAGCAGTCCCGCCAAGTAACGAAGTACCGCACCGCCGTCAAGAAAACTAACAGCGGCCCGAGCGGAGCGGGAGCTGTCGTCCACGGCTCCGACATGGGCACGAGCGGCGCGGCGATTTTGGGCAAGGCGTTCGGGCACGGGAACTCGCTCGAGTACACCGTTAACATGCCGTCGTTCTCGTTCGAGGGCATGGAGGAGATAAAAAATGAGCAATGTACGGGAGATTCTAGCAACAGCACCTATGACAAGGTTGTTCTGAAGGCGGGACCGATTGACGCCGTGTTCAAGATCGTGCCCAAGACCGGCAAGGACGACCTCTCGAACCTGTGCGTGAACACCTTCAAGAGATCCAAGACCTCGAAGAGCTGGTACTGCTGGTGCGATCAGTCCAAGTGCTGCATATTCAACCCCATGTGGTGGTGTCCGGCGCGATGGTACGACACGGGCTTGCCCTATGTTTACACCCACCTGGACGCCACTTTAAGTTTGGCGTTTGCGAACAACGACATAGACAAGTGCGAGGTGAGGCGAGCGAGCAGCCCACGAATCGGTGGCGTTTTCTTGTGCTCTTGTGCTCCGGAGAATTGTCCGAGATCCCTGGAAAGCCTGGTTCAAGGACGGGGTGGCGCGGCCTTTGAATGAGCCGAGGCTGCGCCCGATGCAAGATGAGGTGGAAGGTGCGCAGAAGGGAAGTCCGTGCGTGGGCGTGGGCTCGGTTTACTTGGCCAACGGGGACAGCGGCAAGGGTGGGGGGGTGAAAGTGAGCGGGTCCGGCAGGATTGTCGAGATCAGCGATGACTGCGTCGCGGACGGGCTGATCTTCAAAGACGACGGGATTGTTACTCTGACGAACGAGGGCAATGACGTAGAGATAGCGGGGATGAACAAGGTGCTGGAGGAGGCAGGGAGTTACGCTAACTTGTTGGGGCTCAAGGCGATCGTGAAGATCAAGGCGCCGGAAGCGAGGCAGATGGTGACCAGATAGAGCAGTGCTGCATAGCAGATAGCAGTGTTGCATAGCAGATAGCACTGTTGCATAGCAGATAGCACTGTTGCATAGGGTTCTTGTTTGTGCGCCGCCCTTGGGTGCGCCGCGTCCAAAATGACAGCCCAAAACGCCTTTTCCGTTTGCGCACACTACGCGCCCTCAATGCTGCCTTCCTTGCGCAAGCGCGGGTCTCCCGCTTCGCCTGCTTCGTCCTCTCGCTCCCGCGCCTACTCGGAGAACGTGTACTCCGACACCATCAATGCCGCCGCGCCCCCACCAGGCCCACCAGGCCCACCAGGCCCACCAGACAGCACAACTGACACTCCCACCCCTCCCTCGCCCTCTCAGCGCATCGTCAAGAAGCTCAAGGGTGGCGGTTCCAAGATCAAAGCGGCCATCAAGCAGTCCACCCAGCAGCGTCGCTTCTGGTTCATCATGGGCGGCTTCCTGGGTTTCTTTATTCCCACACTTCTTTTCGCCCCCAAGATATTGCACACTGTTGGAGTTACGGAGACGGACCTTATGGACGACTTCATAACCGGCACTATGATGCCTTTCATCAACGACAAGATGAGCACAAGGTACCTAGACAACAGCGCGAGGCCGGGCACCACCCTCGCTGGTCAAGGAGCTGCTAAGAAGCATCCTGTGTTCCTCGTCCCGGGATTCGTTACGACGGGGCTGGAGCTGTGGGAGGGGGAACCGTGCGCCCAGAAGTACTTCCGGCAGCGGATGTGGGGCTCGACGACCATGGTCCAGAACTTCCTGCAGGACCGGGACTGCTGGCTGCGACACTTGAAGCTCGATCCTTTGACTGGCCTGGACCCTCAGGACCCGGAGATCCGGCTTCGGGCGGCGCAGGGCTTCGAGGCGGCGGACTACCTGATCTCGAACTACTGGGTGTGGGCGCACCTGATCACGAACCTGGCCGACGTGGGCTATGACAGCTCCACGATGCACATGTTCGCGTACGACTGGCGGCTCGCGCCCAAGCAGCTGGAGCAGAGGTAAGACTGACACAAGCAGCGAAGCCCTTTACACAAGCAGCGAAGCCCTTTGTTCGCATCGCCTCCCCCCGATGTGTGTGGCTAACACACGTGTTGCAGGGACTCCTACTTCTCCAACCTCAAGGCGCAGATCGAGACGTCCTTCGCTCGGACAGGCGAGAAGGTGGTCCTCGTTTCGCACAGCATGGGCACCAACCACATCTTCTATTTCTTGCAGTGGGTGACTCGCGCCCCTTCCTCTTCCTCCTCTTGGGTGGACAAGTACGTTGAGGCGCACGTGAACATCGCGGGTCCTCTTCTGGGCACCCCGAAGGCGCTCACGGCGCTCCTGAGCGGCGAGATGCGCGACACCGCCGAGCTGTCCGCCTTCGAGCCGGTGCTCGAGAACTTCTTCGGGCGGAGCAAGCGCCGCGAGCTGTTCGGGACGTGGGGCAGTCTCTGGACGCTCATGTGCAAGGGCGGCAATGGGATTTGGAGCGAGCCGCTTATCACGTTCACGGATAGCTGGTCCGGGGTCAGCAAAGAGGTGGACGTGCTTGAGGGAGATACGGGGATGGAGATGCTGCGTGACTTCGGGAAACAGCAGGTGAGGCGCGCGACACACGAAACAACAACAAGGTCACGACGCCGCCCTTTGTTCACACGCTCACAAACGGCGTGCGACATGTGTGTGGCGTCGCTTACACCGCACTCACCACCCTACCATCCGCAGAAGAGGAGCGCGGAGGAGTTCCTCTCCCTCCTGGTGAACTGGGGGGGCGGGTTCGGCCGAGAGATGTCGGAGAATCTCTCTATAAACTTCTCGTCGGACGGTGGGAAGAGCGCTGGCAACTACCTCGGTCCCTCGGTCCACGAGAACCAGTGGCACAACCCTCTGGCGGCGCCACTGCCAGACGCAAAACACATGAAACACTACTGCATGTACGGCGTGGGCATCAAGACCGAGCAGAGGTACTTCTACAAAAAGAACCCGTTCATCGAGGGCGTGCCGTACGTGATCGACACTAGCATCAACGACGACAAGGAGGCGATCAAGAACGGCGTGAAGATGGGCGACGGCGATGCCACGGTGCCGCTGGCGTCCATGGGATACATGTGCAGAAGCGGGTGGGTGAACAACCCGGCGTTGAATCCGTCGGGTAGCAAGGCGGTGACAGTGGAATATCCGAACGGCGGCTTCATATGCGCCGACTTGAAAGATCCGTTCAGGTCCGGCCCGTTGGCGAGCGACCACGTCGATATCATGGGCAACTTGCAGTTGATTGAGGACGTTGTGAAGATTAGCACCGGGTTTGGCGAGGTGCAAGACAATGTAGTGTCGGACATCGACACAGTGTGCAAGGAAATAGACGCACGGGTGGGCGAAAAGGGCGGGGGGAAAGTGGAAGTCAATTAGACTCGTCAAGAATTTCGTTCAAATCGGCCGTCCAAAAAGCAAAAAAGGGCGGAAAATGCGTTTTGCGTCCGGGGTGTCAGCACATGGGCTCTTTCTCATTTGGGGGGGGGGCGATTTTAGTGTTCGGCAGTGTTCTGGAACCACATTGAGCAGGAGCATATTTTGAGTATTGGGGTTAGAAAAGTGAGCAAAGTTATGAAGGGTTAGAAACGAGCACGACCTCAAGTGTTTTTTTGGACGAATATCCAAAAACACAAAATGTGCTTTCGGCCGATTTAAACTGGTCGCAGGTCTATTATTAGTCTTCCCTGAGCTCGTGCAAGCGCTCGCGATGTTACTTCTCACGCTCTCGAGCTGTACCCGTCGTTGAATCTACCGACGTAGTCGCCGTGGGGCTTCTCGGGCTCGGTGTACTTCATCTTGCCCTCGTCCCCCCTCACCCAGCCCTGCACCGCTCTCGGGTTCGCCGCGTTGGCGAATTGGTCCGTCATTGCCCACGCGGGCCCGACGTGCTCGAGCTCTCTGCCGTTGTCCCAGCCGCCCTGCGGCATCCACTTGGTCCCCTGCTTGGGCTTAGGGCGCGCCCCCCTGTCGTCCTTGTCCTCGTTCCTGTCGAGCCTCCACACCATAACCGCGCGGTCCTTGCCTCCCACGCTCACGACGTGCTTGCCGTTCTTGAGAAACCTCACGTTCATGACGTGCGCCGCGTGCCCCTCGTATTCCCGCTTCGCAGCGCACTTGGCCACCGCGGGGTACCTCAAGAGATTGACGCTGCCGAAGTCGTCCGCGGTGACGATCAGCTCCTGCTTCTCGTCGACGTCACAGCTGTTGACGTCCGTGCCGTCCGAGCCCGCGTTCCAAATGCCCATGACCGGGAAGCCCAGCACGCACGTCCACGTCGCCCAGTTCGTGTCTGCCTCCAAGTTGTCCATCGTGCTTCTGATCTGGCGCCCGCTCGCCGTGTCCCAGTACAGAATCTCGTAAGCGCCGCAGTTGCTCTGAATGATCCTGCTGTCCTTGCTCCAGTCCAGATGCGTGATGTACGACGTGTGCCCCTTCAGCCTAAACTTAAGCGTGTACTCGTCGTTCGCTGCCTTCCGCGCATTCCACTTCCCCGCGACGCTGTACACGTCCACGTAGTTGTCGTGACTGCCGATGGCGAGCATCGTTCCGTCCGGACTGAACTTCAGGTCGTCAATGTCCTCCTCGCAGTCTTGAATTATCGTGTGAATCTTGAGGTCCTTGGTCGCATCCATCAACTCGTCCCACCGAATGATCAGGCACGCCCCGCTGAACAACCCAACAGCAACATGGCGCCCGTCCGGGGACACCGTCACGCTCTTGGCGGGAACGTTAAGTACGCGTCTGATCGCGCACGCCATGACGACCGTGTCCCAAACACACATGAAGCCGTCCTGCCCGACCGTCAGGAATAAGTCGGGGAGCGTCGGGTGGGCGCAGAGGCCGTAAACGTGCGCGCAGTGACCGGTCCGAGCGGGCGGGAGCATCTTGGAGGACGCGACGTCGACCATGTTGATGCTACCCTTGCCCATGCCAACCGCGACCACGAGGGAGGTTGCATTTCTCAGCAGCGCCATGTGCTTCAGCTTTGGCTTGACTGGCTGCGCCGGATTTCCCACCCAAACGTCTCCCTCCCCCCTCAAATTCGCGGTCTTCGGCTTCGCCTTGTCCTCCTTCATCTCCTTCCCCATCGCATTCTTCTTCACCGTCGCCATGGGCCCCGTCGTCCTCTCCCTCTTGGACGCGAACAGAGACCCTCGCTTCACCGCCAAAGTCGCCTTGCTCAACAAGGAGTCAGGCTCGCTCAGCATCCTTGGGTGCCGCTTCGCCGCCGGGTTCATGTCGAACTCCTTGGCGCAGTTCAACTTTAAATCCCAGCACTTCAGAACCCCGTCCCCTCCCCCACTATACAGCAGCCTATCAACCGGATCGAACCTCACGCAGTACCCCAAGTAAACTCCAGCGCAATCAACAGCCTTCAAACACGTCCTCGTCGAGATCCTAAACACCCATAGCTTCCCAAGCGGCTTCGCTGACGCGTTCGACCCCGCCACAACCGCCAAGTCCGTCTTGCTCGCATCCTCCTTATTCGGAACGACTGCGATGCTCTCCACAGTATGCGCCGTCCCGAAGGCCCCAAACTTCGCGTTAAACGCAGTGAGCGGTCCCGTCGGATGGTCCGGATACAGCGATTCCGTGGTCGGCGTGTACTCCCAGAACTTCAGATGCTTGCTCGTTCCCGCGGTAATTATGTACTGGGTTTGGACAGTTGAGGGTTTGGACGGCTTGGCGCGCGACGCCGGGCTCACGGAAGCAGCTTGCGATCTGGTAGACGCCCTGCTGCCAACGCTCCTCTTGTCACCATCCTTTCGTCCCTCCGCCGCTTCCACCTGGCACCCCACCCACACAACCTCCCTGATTGCGATCGGCGTCCCCTGCTGCGTCGCCCTCGTCGCCATCATCTTCGGTATCACCTCGTCCGTCTCCTTGTCCCTCTGTCCCTTCAAGTTCCACACACACATCGTATGGCTGTCGTCACACCCAATTCCAAGCACAGTAACCCCGTCTGGGCTCAAACTACATCCAGCAATACCCCTCGAGAACACGCCCACCCCCAGCCGATACAACTCTCCACACGCCACAACATCCCAGATCGCAATGAACGGATACTTCCCCATCTGCCCACTAACAGCGTAGCTCTTCCCCGCCAGCGCGGGCCCCGCAGCCGCGGTGTACGTGGTCACCGACACCGCCGTGATGTCATCGTCGTGGCCCTTGAAGAACCGCTGCTCCTTCGTGGTCGTGTTGTATACGACGCCAAGACTCGCAATGCAGTAAACCAACGTGTCCTTGCCAACGGCGTAAAGGTTCGTCTGAGACCGATCCCCGACGAACCCGAACACGTTCGTCAGCGCCAACTCCTCCACCGGTTTCCTCCCTGACATGACAATATCATCCGCGGCGAAACCTGTCGGCGGACACACTGGCGTGCGCGAGTATCTGTAGTTGATCCGGTCCGGAACGGCAGTGATGGGGTGGTGCGGGATCAAGCGCTCCCCGGTCCCGTCGCCATCGAACGCGCCGTACCCGTTCTCGGGAGCGCCGGTGATCGTGTTGGGTTCGTGGAGGGCGTACACGTGGGCGGTGGAGCGGTGGGTGTTTTGGGCGGTCACTAAGTCGTTCAGGGTGGGGGGAG
>Ga0307985_10002543_pt1 | contig 10191 bp, 13 predicted proteins | sample EllFjometageno80_FD_203155 | JGI IMG/M metagenome (GOLD analysis project Ga0307985, IMG submission 203155) | Marine microbial communities from Ellis Fjord, Antarctic Ocean - #80 | ecosystem: Environmental > Aquatic > Marine > Unclassified | place: Southern Ocean | collected 2014-10-09 | reverse complement strand
ACGACGCCCGCTCCCGTATCCTCACCCTCCCCCCCCCCCAACGCTCCTCTGCCGAAATCGAGTGCCGCCTCGGCATCGTCCAACAACCCTTCGGCGTCACCGACCGCCGTCTCTTCTCAGACTACTCGCCAACCCTCTCATCGAACCATTGCTGGCTCGTTAACTACGCCGAGACTGATCCCACGTAAGTTCTTTTTGAAAGTGAAAGAAGGGGGGAGGGCGAGAAGCTGAGAGGCGAACGCTGAGAGGCGATAAAGAGGGCCACTGTGAGCAAGTGTGTGGTACCTGTGCGCGTGTGTATTGCCTGTTCACAAGTGTGCAGCGCCTGTCTACCCCCCCCTCTATACCTCTTGTTCACACACACCCACCCACCCAACATGTGCGCGTGCTTTTTCAAGGAATTTCCCTTTTTCAAGGCATTTCCCGTGACGCGATGCAAAGTGCCTCTTTTGTTCACACCGCCGCAAGCTCCTCCTAAGTTCTGAGCCATCGGTGTGTGTTTGGCCTCATCTCACCCCTCCCTCCTCCGCCCAGTTCCCAAAAGATGACCCCCCTCGTGTCCACAACCAACCCCGGCATGCCCCCCAACTTCATCACGGGCGTCTCCCACGAGCACTTCCACAAGTCAACCGCCGACGGCCTCGCTCAGTATTCCCCAATAACCGCGTCGCTCGGCGTGGAGCCGAACGCGACCACTCCGCCTGACGCGCTTGTCGCCGTGACACAGCTGACTGAATCCGTGTACTACACCCCTGGCAGCACCTCGCGTTACATTCAATCCTCCGGCAAGCAGCCGGTGTTTGAGAACAAGCAGCGGGTGTTGACGAAGGATCTGGCGGTGCCGAGTGGCAAGTATGATGTGAGGTTGACGTTGGCGACGGAGGTGGCGTTGGAGGCGACTGCGGAGGTACCGAAGGGGATGACGTTGCAGCGAGAGAAGCACAGGCACTCGTTCACTCGCAAGGACGGAAGGTTCGCGTGGCAGCTGGACGTGACGACTGTCATTGCGGCCGATGGGACGAGGGCGTACGAGATAGAGATGGAGATGACTAGGTGAGGAAGGCAAGAGAGCGAGGAGGAAAGCCCCACTAACACGGCGTGAACAAGGAGGGCGGCGGTGTTGTCAGCCGAAGGCGAGCGCCACGAACACGGCGTGAACAAGGAGCGAGCGAATGCACAACGAGCGGCTCAAAACGCGGTATGAGCTGCTCGAAACGCGCTATTAGCGCTCTCTGTGGCTCTTCGCTCGCAAACGGCGCGTTCTGGCGCTCCTCGTTGCTCCTCGCATTGCGTGCGTTCTTGGCGATTGCGTTCTGAGCGCCTCCTCTGTTCACACTGCATGGACATGCGCGTGTGTGTGGCGCCGCCTTCCTCTTCCTCATTTGCTCACACCGTGGTTGTAGCGGGTGGACTTCCAAGCTAACCTCAATGCCTGATTCCACCACTGCTGAGAGGGAGAGTGTTGCCTCGACAATAACAAACCTTGCCGAGCAGCTCGTTTGGATGCTGGACCATCTCTCTCCGGTTGAGAGTGACTTGGACGTAGGTCAGTTTCTGCACGTGCACAAGAACAAGGACGCGGTTAACATTGCACAGAGGCAGTGCGGGGCTATTAGGGGGTACTCGGAAGGAGGGTTGTCGACGTTTAACTCGGCGGTTGAGAACAGTCATCGGCCGAGTTTGCCGCCGGTGGAGAAGAGGTTCGTGGGTTGTATGCCGGTTAGTTTCCAGAGGCATCACTTGGAGACGGTGCAGAAGGGCGATTATTACGTCAGTGAGAAGACGGACGGGGTTCGCTATCTGATGGTCTTTACGGGATCGAGTGCGGTGCTGTTGGATCGGACGATGCAGGGGTGGGCGCCGATTCCGTCGACTGACGACGCGGGCGGGGATCCTTTCCTGCAGTTGGCGCAGTGCGTCGCGCCTGGGACTGTGTTTGATGGGGAGGTCGTTATCAACAGAAAGAGTCGGAGGGCGCAGTTTATCATCTTTGACGTGTTGTGTTATGGGGGGACGTGCTTGACGAGGCACAAGTTCTCGGAGAGGCTGAGGGTGCTTAAATCGAATGATTGGCTCGACGCGAACAACTCGGGTGAGTCCACAAGCACACACCCCACACACACCAAACACACACCAAACACACACCAAACGCACACAAAACACACACCAAACACACACCAAACACACACCAAACACACACCAAACACACACCAAACACACCTCTGGTCGACGTTCTCCTTTCCGCGCCCCCTTTCCGCCAATCGACGCGCCCCTTTGTCCCACATGTATTCTCAGCACTCCCCTCACCCTTCCTCTTTCTTTCCTCCCCACGCAGCTCGGCTGCCTGCAACGAGCATTGTGGACACCGATCTGTCCAAGGACAAGAGCGCGTGCCCTGCTCTGCCGCTCGTGAGGAAGATATTCCAGAGGAGAGCGGACGTGGACTCGTTGTTGGACAGGGTCACGGTTGATCGGGGGCTTCGGATGTACCACAACGGCGCCAATCACCAGCATTTGACGGACGGCATCATCTTCCAGCCCAATCTACCGTACGTCATCAGCACGGACTTCAACCTGCTCAAGTGGAAGTATCTCGACACGGCGACGATCGATGTCGAGGTCAGCTTGAAGAAGGATGGGGGCTTTACGTTCGTCTGCGATGCGGGGGATGGTGCGGTTGTGGACATGTCCAGATACATCGCGTTGCCGCCTCAAGAACTAGTGCGCTTGGAGGCCGACAGAAACGTGACGGGCTGCAAGATCGCCGAAGTCGGTTTCAATCCCATCGGCGAGTGGTATTACAAGTGCATGAGGACGGACAAAGATCGCAGTAACCACATCAGCACGGTGATGGGAACTCTTCTGGAGCTCGCGGAGGGAATTAGCATGACGGAGATTAGGGTTAGGATGATGAAGGGGGCGGACAGTTGGGAGCGGAATCTGAAGGAGATGGAGGTGAAGATGCTCAGGGCGGCGAGGGTCGAGGAGGCGGGGGGAGAGAGTGCGCCGCAGAACAAGAAGCGGAAGCTGGACGAGTGAAGGGCTAGGATCTGCTTTATCTTGAAATCGAAGACTGGATCTACTTGCTTGACGACATGGACGAGGATATGAGACTCCGTTCGAACCTACATCACCAAGCTCTTCACTTCCCAGATCGCTCTCTACGACGGAGCCAAGGGCACCATGATCCAGAACTACGGCAGGCACCGCCTCCAGGAGGACTCTTACAGGGGCGAGAAGTTCAAGGACTGGTCGTGCAACGTGAAGGGTAACAACGACATGCTGTCCATCACTCAGCCGAAGATCATCAAGGACATTTACCTCGCGGAGATCGAGCGGGTCATGGACTTTCTCCTGGCCGCGGTCGTGTTGTTGACGTTCTGCTTGCTCCTTCTCCAGCAGCTCGAGAGAGCTAGACGTCCTCCGTGACGACCACGCGTCGATCCAAGGTAAGAGACCTTTATTTTATGCGCTGCTCGAACTCTTCACTGTAAACATTTGTTCGTATTCGCTTGGCTCGGACCTGACCTCGCTTGTTTCTCTGCTTCTCTTTCTACTGTTCTTTTGTTAGTCATTTCGGCCACCCATTGTCGCGTCTGCCCGTACTCTCTTTTCTGTCAAGTGAGAAGCGAGAGGAGGGAAGAGAGAAGATGAGGGGCCAGTTCGGCGAACAAACCCTAACCTTGATGGACATTCCGCCCAGAGCGTTGTCTTTCGGCGGAAACTCGAAGGCTGGATCTACTTTATCTTGAACTCGTAAGCCTCGCCCGCGCACTGCAGCTTGATGTCGAGGTCTCTCCGATTCTTGTCGTTTTCCTCGATGGTGCACACGCCGTCGAGCGTCTCGTTCTTTTTAATCTCAATCGGCCCGTTCTTGTACAGCGGGAACAGCGTCTGCTTCCAGTGAGTGGTGGTCGCGTGCGGCGCCGTGCTGAACCCGACTGGGGGTGTCGCGTGCGTGAACCCCACCTCGAAGTAACCGCCGATCCCAGTCACGTTTGACGTCGTTTTGTTCGCAATCGAGAACGACACCGTGATGCTCTTCGTCGAGCCAACAGGGCACGTGTCTAGATCGAGCGTAAGGACGGGTTGCGGATGGCTGACGACTTGCCTGGGGTCGATGATGTCCACGATCGGCTCGGCTCTTGCGAGCGGCTTCACGGCCGACATGTTCACGCCGCACACGTCCTCGAAATGAGCTAGCTCGTCGTACGGATCGTTGTACGAGAACAGGTACAGAATTGCCTTGTCCGGAAACATCTTCCCGCCCGGCTTCATGAAGCGGTCGCGCGCCGTGAGCACAGAGTCGAGCATGCCCTCGTACAGCAGGAAGTAGCCCATCCACTCACTCACAATCACGTCCACCTGCAGGTCTGGCGGGTGCCAATCCTCCAGCTTGCTGTGCACGACCGTAACGACATCCTCTAGCCCATTGTCGGCAATTATCTGACGCGCGAGCGCAGTCATGGGCCCGGACGCGTCAAGCGCATACACGTGCTTTGCGCCTGCCTTCGCAGCGAAAATTGCGAGGATCCCGGTGCCGCATCCGACGTCTAGGACGATCGCGTCTTTGAAGATTGAGGGGTCGGAGAGGGCCTTGTGGTAGGTGTTGGTACGGGGACCATCTCGGAGCATTTCCAGGTGAATTGAGATATGAGAATAAGCATCAACATAGTAGTCGTTGGACTGGAGGCTGGAGGAGAGGGCGCTCATGAGTAGGTGAGTAACCTGAAGAGAATGAGGGGATTGGCCGTTGAGGGGGACGGAAGGAGCTGCGGGTTGTAGGCGACTAGGGTCGGGTAATCAGTAGGGCAGGGAGGTCTGATGAAGCGGATGAGCGGATGAGGTAGTGAGTAGCGGCTGTCACCTGTGTTGATGTGATGCTAAATCGCCATCTCGCCGACAAAACGACGCTCAACAAGCACCGCGAAGCAACGAGTGAGGCGTCTACGCTAGAGCTGCCAATCTCCGCCAACCACACGCTACTTCACCACCATCACCCACTCCTTAGCTAACAACACACGCAGGAACCCTGCCCCCTGCGCCCCCCATGCTTCTCCTCTCTCTCTTCCTCCTTCTCCCCCTCCTCTCTCTCTCCTCGTTCAGTCCCATCCGCATCAAGGTCGTCCACGACACCCACACTACCGACACCCAAACGTACATCTAAGAGAGTCTAATCCCCGACGTGATCGACTTCCTCCAAGCCAGCCTCGCGGTTCCTCACTCCACCTGCCCGCTCGTGATCGCCTCCTCAGCTCTCCTCGACGCGTGGATGGTACGTGCGCGAGCGAAGCGAGTGGAAACAAGCGAGCTCGCGCCGCGAATGTTCAAGCGAGTTGCGCTGGATCACCGCCCAGATCAAGCAATTCGCGCGCACAGCCGGCTCGAAGAACGCGCTATTTGGCTCGCCGGAGCGGACAAATGAGCAGTTCGCCCGCGCTTTGCGGGCCGCTCGAGCTGCCTTTCTCACCTAGTGGCTGTACTTCTTCGAGTTAGGAGGCGTGTGTGAGCGCTTCGACGTTCTCGAGAGGCGCGCGCTGCAGACGTACGGGAAGCAGTCTTACTCCTCCTCCTCGGCGTTTGACAACGACGCCGATCTGGAAGTCGGAGAGGGGGGGCGACACATTGGATAACGCCTGGGAGAGCAGCGTTGCGTACGTGGGTGGTTGACTCATGGATCTACTTCTCAAAACGGGTTCTGTGGGCTAGTGTTGGTGATCTTCGGCGGCTGCTGCCACGCCAAGGACAAGAGTCACGCCAGGGCCAAGCAGGCCCTGTTGTCCAGCAATGCGAAGGGCAACTACGAGAGTAGCCCCAACCACCACACGATTAGGTTACCGATGGGTAATATAGGAGCACACCGTAGGTTGTAGATGTCACCGTAGATGTCTCTGTAGATACACCAGACGTTCAGATCAATTCGTAAACCATTAGTTTCCCTCTCCTTCGCTCTCAATCTCACTGAGCAGCCCCAGCGCCTCATCCGCCATCTCCTCGTCGTCCGCCTCCCGCACGCCTCGCATGATGTCCAGCGCAGTCGGCGCCGCTCTGCTCGGACTCGCCATCCCCAACCACGCCAAGCCGCCCATTCTAAATGGGCTGCTCTTGCTGATGTCCTTCGCATCCTTCCTTTCCTCCTTCATTGGCGTCCCCCACTCCCCCTCCTTCATCTCCATCACGCCCCCCTCGTACTTCTCGCTGACATACTCCTCCAAATCCGGCAGCAAATAAGTCCTCCTCAACGCCCACCCCGCCAGCAACGCGCTCAGCAAATAAGGCGCTCCCGGATACTTCGTGTCTTCCGTGAACTGCATCAACACGCCGAAACAGAGTGGCCCAATCCCCTCCGTGAGAGCCTTGATCCCATTGATCGCGCCCAGGCTCTCCCCAATTTTATCCGGCCGAACAGCACTCGACACCAGCCCCGTGATGCTTGGGTAGACCAAGTTCGTGAGCGTGCTGAGAAAGACGCATCCAAAGATCATCCAGCTTTCCGTCGCAAACGCAATCAAGACGCTCTGCGCTGCGAACGCGATCAGGCCGAGCCTCATCGTCTTGACCTCCCCTATTGCTGGCACGACTATGCGGACTAAGATTCCCTCGGCGAAGACGGTGGAGATTCCGAAGGCGGACATCAGTTCACCTAGGCGGCCGGGGCCGAAGTGGAAGACCTTGGTCACGTAAAGGACGAGCGTGGAGACGACGGCCCAGATGGACGTGTAGTACAGGAACGTGATGATAGCGATCTCTCGAAGGAACGGATCGTGGGTGAACGTGTGGCTGCTCCTGAGGAGGCCGGGGAGTGACGCGAGGTTCGTTCGGGCGACGGACACGAAGTCGCGGACGCGGGTGAGGGTGTGCTTGGGGGAGAGGATGGGGGAGGGGGGGGGGGTGGATGTAGGGCGGGTCAAGGCGACGGACTCGGGGAGGAAGAAGTGGATGTACAGCACGTCGATGACTATCAGTACGAGTGACATGGCGAAAACGCGGCGGACTCCTGGGTCCGTGAGCTCGGAGATAGCTGCATTGGTGGTGGGAACGACGCTGATCGCCTCGTCGCCGCCACCAACCTCCTGCTGCCCGACCTCCTGCACGTCACCCCCATAGTACCGTCGGTTGTACCGCTCCACGAACTCGTCAGGGTCAGCCATGTACCCGCCGAGCATGGGCCCAATGGTGAAACTCAGCCCGAACGTGGCGAGCGCGAGGCCGTAGCCGGCGATGCGGTCGGCGGAGGTGGTGACGCAGTCGGAGATGTAGGAGAAGGTCAAGGTGAAGGTGCAAGCGAAAAGGCCGGAGACTCCAAACAATATAATGAAGAGGCGGAGGGCGAAGACTGTTACTGTGGAGGGCATTGCGTGGTGGTCGCCGCCGTTGTCGTCGTCCTCGGTCGCGACAGGGGGCGTGGATGAGCAGAGGCTGACGAGCGCCAGAGCGATAACGGGCGATGCAGTGCCGATAACAGTCGCAATAAGGACCGGCTTGCGGCCTATTCTATCGCTTGTCTTGCCCACTGCAGGGTTGCGAGGAGACGAAGAGGGTTAGTGAACAGAACAGCAGCTGTGGGAAACAATGCATGATACACAACGCATGATACATGCTACATGATACATGCTACATGATACATTTGAGGTGGCTTCCCATCCTCGATATACTTAGTAACCACCAAACATGAAAACATGTCCCCATTTATGTATAATTCGCCCCCCCAAACAATTCGCTCCTGCTCCCAGCGGCGCTCCTGCTCACCTGTGCTGGTGCTCATGAAAGCCAGCAATCCCTTGGCGGCCTCCGCGAGTCCCATGAGCAAGTATATCGAGTCTGGGAACGTCGTTGTGAGGAGGGGGGGGAGGATGGCTCTGGTGAGAGAGATGGCGAGGAACTCGAGGAATAATACGGGGAGAATGGAGTAGTAAGAGGGCATGGGGAGGAGAGAAGGTTTGGCCAAGGCCGAGTGGAAAGTGCGACCGTTGGTGGGGCGAGTTGGTGGGGCGCAAAAACAATGGCGAGCGAGCTGAGCTTTGGTCCGTCGCGAGGTTTCCGCGCGGACAAAACAAGAACTGGGTGCGCAAGTGAAGCCAGCGAAGGCTTTTGATTCGACTATCTTCTTCTAAAACCTTTTCCATTTCTCCCTGAATGATCGGCCAGCTCGCGTTGTGGCTCATCATAGCTAACTATCTAACTAACTATAAACTGTACGGAGTCCCGTAACAGCGTATCTGGACGACGCGCGTCCACCTCATCGGCCGCTACCTGGGTCTTCTCGGCTAACCAGGCAGCGGTGCCGATGAGAGAGGGCGTTCCTAAACCCCTCTCTTAACTCTCCCAGTAACTTTGACTGCCGCCACCAACGCAGCCCTATCTGCCTCCTCCCCTCACCAAAACATTCCCTTCTTCTTCTCACCTTCTTCCTGCTGCTCCTTCTGATACCCTCCAGAACTGCCATAACTTGCTGCAGCGCAGCCTCCGTCTTCGCCAGTCGCTCTTCCATGCTGGCCATTCGAGCGCTCTCCGTCGAGCTCGACCGCCCCGCCTGCACTTCGCTCCGTAGCTTCTCTGCCTTGGAAGGCGTGGCCTTCTCATCGGCGGCCTTCTCATTCTTCCCCTTCATCCTCTCATTCTCCGCCTTCAATCTCGCAATCTCCTCCTCCAACTTCCCGCTCTCCTTCTTCGCCGCCCTCTGCACCTCCACCTTCGTAATCTCCCCGTCGATGTGCTCCTGCGTCCCCTCCTCTTGCATCAGCTTTGCGCCTTCAGGCGCAGTCCACACCGCGCTGCCATCCGCTCCACTCCCCCCTGCATGCCGTCGTACTCTCTGTCTACATCGTACTTCTCAAAGAAGTCCGTCAGCTTCCTCAGCTCCGCTCCCCTCTTCTTTTCTACTTCTTCGTCAATCACGCCCTGCAGCACGTCGAACTCAGCGACAGTGCTCTCCTTGTCCAACGAGTCGACGAGCGAGCCTGCCTTCGACAGCACCGCACTGACCCCGCTGCTCGGGTACGGCACGCCGATCATCTTGGTCAACCCGGCCACGCCGTTCATCATGCCCACCGCCTTCAACCCCATCCGCATCACGGGCATTTGCTCCTGCACCAGCGCACTGCTCGTGGTGATCTCGACAAGGTAAACGTCGCTCGTCACGGGTTTGCTCTTTACTTCGTCCACCAAGTCGAAGTACAGCGTCTTGCCCGTGTACGAGTCAGCCATCTTCTTCAGTTCCTCCTGGATCAGATCCTGGGCGGCCTGGAGCGAGACGTTGATGAGCTTCGTGCACCTGTTGAAGGCATTCTTGGGGATGACCTTGTATGCATGTGGGCGAGGGGGCACACACGCAGTGTGAACAAAGCCACACACACAGTGCGAACAAAAGAGGCGCGATGTACAAACGACCGGCCAGGCCACACAAACACGCGCTGGCCTAAAACGGCCGCCACATACCTGGCCTAAAACATAAAAGTCGGTGTGGAGCGGCAGCATGTTCGGCGTGTTTTGATCGGCGTGTTGATGGCAGAGTCGTCGTTTCAAGCCGGTCGTTCAGCGCGAAAGGCGCGTTGTGGAGTTGGCGCTTCCGGAGTGAGCGGCACGTAGTGCGACACAAAGCCGCGTTTTGGCGCTCGGGTCTTAGCTTGTGAATCGCTGCTTGTTCTCGTCTGTTGGTCAAGTTCGGCCGGAGCGAGCGAGGAGCGGCTCGAACCAAATTCGCTCGCGACGATGGGAAAAACGTGCGGGAGCGAGCGAAGAGCGGCTCGGAGCGCCATCGCCATTGGCGAGCGAATGGCTCGACTCACACGCAGCGCGTTTTGAGCCGCTCTTGGCACATTTTGAGCCGCTCTTTGCGTGTTCCCAGCCGCTCATTTCCGCGACCCGCTCGCAGCAGCGTGTCCTGCTTACCGTCATGCCCTCGGGTAGGATGGCTGTCGTGAGTTCCGCGAAGCCCATGAACGCCTCCTCTGCCAGCATCTCACCTTTTTGTTCAGCCATCTAGAAAGGGGGTGACTGGACAGGGGCGAGTAACTGTACGGATATAATAATTATCATTTGGTGTGTGGGCGCGACCGTATCGCGAATACAAGCCGTGTTTCACCTGAATCAAGTTTATCTCAACCCTCTCCGCTGTGGGCTTGCTTACTTGCTCGGTTGTTGCTGGGCAAAGTTTGTGGACGGGCACGTTTGTCAAAGCGACGGGAAGAG
>Ga0307985_10002540_pt1 | contig 10193 bp, 6 predicted proteins | sample EllFjometageno80_FD_203155 | JGI IMG/M metagenome (GOLD analysis project Ga0307985, IMG submission 203155) | Marine microbial communities from Ellis Fjord, Antarctic Ocean - #80 | ecosystem: Environmental > Aquatic > Marine > Unclassified | place: Southern Ocean | collected 2014-10-09 | reverse complement strand
GAGCAACATTACCGCGAAAAATAACGCAGATTGAAGGAAGCGATTAAAAAACAGATATAATTTCTGTATGAAAAAATTAGGCATTAAAGACCTCATAAGAACAATTTAAATATTACAAAATAATTTAAGAGATGTCTAAAACAACAAATTAGATGTCAAAAAAGCTTCTGTTACTTTATTGGATGTAAGGTCGTGTTAAAAAGTAATAATAGCTAACGCAAGTAATAAGTTCTTGCATCCAGATATTAATCATATGATAGGAGACTCTAATTTGTCATCTTTTTATACGTTGGATAAAGCTTCATTTGAGAGAGAACAAGTGATTACTTGAAAAAGATTTGAATCACCATGATCTAGCCACTATCATGGCATTATCAAATAGCAGTGTGATGATGGAAGTATATATGATCCAAAAAAAATAGAAGCCTTATTTATTTGATGTTTTATTTATAAAAAAGGAGCTATTTTTAAGATCATATTTGAAAGGCATCGAACTTAACCTAACAGAATTCTTCATTCTCTTCCTTGCAGCCTTTATTCTAGGCTTGTCCAAATCTGGTATCAAAGGTATTAGTGTCATTATCGTGGCCATGTTAGTTTTCATTTTTGGAGCTAAAAATTCAACAGGAGTCCTTCTGCCCATGTTAATTGTAGGAGATATTTTTGCAGTCATCTATTATCACAGGCATGCTAAATGGAACTATTTAATTAAACTCCTGCCCCCCATGGTCTTGGGTGTTTTATTGGCCACTTGGGCAGGAGATCAAGTACCGGAAGAAATTTTTAGGAAAAGTATGGCCGGGGTAATACTGATCTCAGTGCTAATGATGTATTGGTGGGAGAAAAGAAGTTCGAAATCTGTTCCTGATAACCTCAGATTTTCCGGTTTAATGGGGCTAATTGCTGGATTTACCACCATGATCGGAAATTTAGCAGGGTCTTTTGCTAATTTATATTTTTTAGCAATGCAGCTTCCAAAAAACGCTTTCATTGGTACCACCGCCTGGTTATTCTTGATCATTAATTTGTTTAAAGTACCTTTTCATATATGGAGTTGGAATACAATAAACATGCAATCTATTTGGACTAGTTTCCTGACGGTTCCTTTTATCTTTTTAGGTCTATTTGTTGGAGTCAAGATATTAAAAAGAATTAACGACAAGCTTTTCAAAAATTTTATTTTGATAGCCACTACTTTAGGTGCAATTTTGATATTCATTACTTAGCACCAATAAAATAATTGCTATTGCAATACAGTCAGCTATTAATTAGCTTCAACCAAACCTTAGGCTATGAAAAAATTGATCTTTATATTAATTACTGCATGTTTTAGTGTTTCTCTGAGTGCTCAAGTCTCTAATAGACTTGAAATGCTTGACATCTTCAATCTAGAGTATGTTTCTGACCCTCAAATATCAGAAGACGGTACCAAAATCATTTACGTCAGGAATTTCAAAGATGTAATGACGGACAAGAACTTATCCAACCTTTGGACTGCCAATTTTGATGGAACGCAAAACAGGCCACTGACTACAGGCAAACAAAATGACCGTTCACCTCGATGGTCACATGACGGTAGTAAAATTGTTTATCTCTCCAACAAATCTGGTAAAACGGAGCTTTATCTCAGGTACGCAGATACCGGTGAAGAACGTGTTTTGGCCAATACAGAAAAATCTCCTTCCAACATCTCGTGGTCTCCGGACGATAATTTATTGGCTTTTAATATGTTTGTTCCTACCCATAAGGCATCTCCGATTAAAATGCCTGAAAAACCAGCAGGAGCCCAATGGAATGCCGCTCCTAAATACGTAGATAATCTCAATTGGCGAAGAGATGGACAAGGAGAAGTGCCTTCAGGTAACCAACAGCTGTTTACGCTACCTGTTTCTGGTGGAACTCCAAGACAAATTACAAACACTGCACATGACCATACGGGTGCTGTATGGGGTAACAATGTCAATCAGCTTTTTTTTAGCGCCAATCTCCGTGATGACTCAGAATATGAAATCATGGACAGTGACTTGTACTCCGTAGATTTAAATGATGGAACATTGACAAAATTGACGGATCGATATGGTCCGGATTCCAATCCTAGGATTTCTCCTAATGGCAGACAAATTGCTTACACAGGTTTTAATGACACCTACAAAGGCTACCAAATCTCTCAATTATACTTATCTAATATTGACGGAACTAATCCCACGCTCGTTTCAGGTGATTTTGATAGGGATGTAAACAGCATAAGTTGGGCCAAAGATGGCAAGGGCCTCTATTTTCAATATGTTGATAAAGCACATGTTAAAATAGCCCACATCACTACCAAAGGGAAAGTCACGGACATCACAGAAGGTCTTGGCGGTAACTCGATCGGCAGACCATATACTTCTGGTGGATTTACAATTGCCAAAAACGGCAATTATGCTTATACCTGGTCTGAAACGCAGGAACCAGCAGATTTGGGTTCGGGAAATGCCGGTGAAAATCGAAGAATTACGAATGTCAATGAAGATTTATTCGATTATAAAAAATTGGGTAAGGTGGAAGAAATATGGTACAAATCATCAATTGATGGCTTAGACATTAATGGATGGATTGTTACACCTCCAGACTTTGACCCTAACAAAAAGTATCCATTGATTCTAGAAATTCATGGAGGCCCGTTCTCAAGTTATGGCCCAGAATTTTCGGCTGAAATTCAATTGATGGCAGCATCAGGATATGTAGTATTATATACCAATCCTAGAGGAAGCACGAGTTATGGTGCTGATTTTGGTAATGAAATAGATAAAAACTATCCGAGTAAAGACTATGACGATTTAATGTCAGGTGTAGATGAAGTAATCAGTCGCGGATACATTGATGAGAACAATTTAATGGTAACTGGCGGCTCTGGCGGTGGCGTGCTCACCGCGTGGATCATTGGTAAAACAGATCGATTCGCCGCAGCTGTGGTAGCAAAACCTGTGATCAACTGGTACAGCTGGGCGCTTAACTCTGATCTAAATATTCTGGGGACTAGGTACTGGTTCGCTAAGGAACCATGGGAGGATCCGGAAGAGTACATGAGACGCTCTCCTATTTCTTTGGTTGGCAATGTTACAACTCCGACTATGCTATTAACAGGAGAAGCTGACCTGAGGACTCCTATTCACGAAACAGAACAATATTATACCGCATTGAAACTTCAGAAAATTCCTTCTGCCATGGTACGAATACCAGGTGCATACCACGGAATAGCGGCTAAGCCTAGCAATTTGATAGGTAAAGTAGCTGCGATCTTAACTTGGTTTGATACTTACAAAAAGGAGTCTGTACCGTTAGATATTAAGCGATAATCACTTTTAGCTAAAGACCTTTTTCAAGGCTTTGTTAAATAACTGAACTTCCTCTATGGTTCCCATACTTACCCTACACCAATCTTCGTAAGGAGGAAATGGTCTTCCTACTAGTACACCTTCAGCCTTCATTTGTTGATTGAAAGTCTGAATTGGTCTACCGGTTTTAAAGAAGATAAAGTTGGTGTTTGACCGAATATATTCCAAGTTCAGTTCATTAAAGGCACTATACATCAGCTCCTTGCCTTCTTTAACTTTGCTCAAACTGAATTTGTAAAACTCATTATCTTGCATAGCTGTCATGGCAGCTTGTATGGCAAGCACATTTGTATTAGCAACTACATTCTCTCTTAACTTCTTAGCAATTACTGGCTTTGCAATCAAATAACCAACCCGCAATCCAGCAAGCCCATATACCTTGGAAAACGTTTTGGAAACGATGACATTCTCACCCTTTTTTACCAATGACACCATTGAAGGATAATCTTTTTCTTCGATAAAATCGTAATAGGCTTCGTCACTAAATACAATCGTTTTCTTAGCAGCTGAAGTACAAAAATCAATCAACTTATTTTTTTCTAATAAAGTTGACGTAGGATTATTAGGGTTACAGAGGAATATTAATTTCGTTTTTGACGATATCCTTCTCTCCATTTCGTCCACATCATGAGTCAAGGTTTTGTCTAAATCCACCCAATTGATAGTTGCTCCCCATTGTTTTGCATAAGTCATCATTGCTAAAAATGTAGGCCGAGCTGCAATGATCTCGCCTCCATTGTTGGCATAGGTCAATCCAGTTACTTTTAATCCTTCAGTCGATCCGCCTGCCAAAACAATGTGATCTGTGCTCACTCCTTCTTTCTTCGCTATCATACTGACCAGTTCATCCATATAAGAACCAGGATACCTGCATCCCCTATCAAAAGCTTCAGTCATAGCTGATTTTACTTTTGCTGAAGGACCAAAAGGATTTTCGTTGAAATTTAGTCGAGCAGGCCCATCTAAAAGACGAGGATTAAATTCACGAATTTCTCTTTCTGTAAGTGTCGATGCAATGGCTTGTCCACCTAAAAGGGATAGCGCACTAAACGCCCCTCCTTTTTTGATCCAGTCTCTTCTGTTCATTTTGATTGAATTATTTGTGCAAGGAAGTTATGGAATTATTTACTAACAGTTCAAGCCATCCATAAATCTACTTCACTTTGCTAGAAATAAATTTTCAGCTTATGTCCTTAGCATTAACAGTTTAAGCGAAATAATAGATGTCATCGACATAAATCATGGGGTTCATGACAAGGTTTTTTTAATTATTTAAAAGCTGGTAGATTGAAACAATCACATTCAGAGCAATATCTGAATCAATTTAAAAATCACAACATGTCTAATGAAGATATACCTGTAGATCCGGGAAAAATAATGCAAATCGGCACAGGATTTTGGGCTTCCAAAGTATTATTGGCCGCTGTCAAATTCGACCTTTTCACATTGCTTTTAACAGGTGCCAAAAGTGGTGCAGAAATTAAAATGGCCATTGGTTGGCATGACAGGTCACTTTATGATTTTTTGGATTGCCTCGTTTCGTTTGGCTTTTTAGAAAGGGAAGGACTTCTTGAAACAGCAAAATATTCAAATGCTGCCGATGTTGATATGTTTCTGGTGTCAGGCAAACCTGCTTATGTAGGTGGCATACTTCAAATGTGTAACAATAGGCTCTATGGTTTTTGGGGTGATTTAGAAGAAGCGCTGCAAACAGGAATGCCCCAGAACGAATCAAAAAATAGTGACAAATCACTCTTTGATGCAATTTATGCGGATGAAAAAATCCTAGAAAAGTTCTTAGCTGCTATGGGTAGTGTCCAAATGGGGAATTTTGCAACGCTAGGAAATAAATTTGATTTCTCAAATCATAAAAGGCTCTGCGATATGGGTGGCGCAGGTGGATTCCTGTCGATTCTAGTTTCACAAAGCAACCCTCATCTATCATGCACCTCTTTTGATTTGCCACCTGTCTTACCTATTGCTAATAAGAATATAGAGGCAATGGGTGCTTCTGATAATGTAACTGCCCAGGCTGGCGATTTCTTTGAAGACTCTTTTCCAACTGCAGATGTGATTACAATGGGAAATATTCTTCATGACTGGAGTGAGGCAGAAAAAGTAATGCTGATGCAAAAAGCTTATGATGCTTTGCCCGATGGAGGTGTATTCATTGCTATTGAAAATGTCATTGACTCAGATAGAAGACAAAACGCATTTGGTTTGTTAATGAGCTTAAACATGCTCATCGAAACCACCGAGGGATTTGATTATTCAGCTACTGACTTTGAAGGATGGGCAAAAGAAGTGGGCTTTAAATCGATTAAATTCATGCCGCTAGCTGGCCCCTCAAGTGCAGCAATAGCGTATAAATAAAGACCTTCATTTATGGAAATAATAAAATAAAAACTGATTAAAGCTATTTCACCACCTTAATCAATTGCTCAGCAGAAATCTTTTTTGAAACTATGATTTTGTCTTTGTCTAGGACATAGATTAATGGATAAGTCTTTATGTTAAAATTCACGTTCAATTTACTATTTCCTGTCTCATCATTAACATTGATCCAATTACGGCTTTCATAGCTTTTTATAGCTCCCAAAAAATCATCCTCATCTGGTTCGTTATAAATTGTCATGATTTGATAATCAGCTTCTGAGTTATCATCGAATTCCACCAAATCTTTCAATGTTGCTTCACATTCACTACAACCTTTTTGTAAAAAAACCAAGATTGTAAAATTGGCGGTAATATCATTTAGGCTTTTCACCTCTCCTTTACTATCCAAAGCTTCTATATTAGTCGATTTGACACCACAAATATTATTTTTCAGGGCATCAACATTCGTACTAATCCTTTTTAATGTTTCCTCATCTACCCAATTGACCCTTCCACTTAAATAATATTTATTAGCTATGTAAACATAAATGGCATCAAAGCAAACCACTTTGGACACCGCGTATTTATTAAATATTTGAATGGTTGCATATTTAAAGACTTCTTCATTTTGGCTTGATAGCTTTAATAGATGATCTACAGCAGCTATAATTGAATCAGGCTGTTGCACAGTTAGCTGGTCAAGATAAGTTGAAATTTTATTGACAAGAATTGGTGAATGGGTTAGGTGACCGGTACTTAAGTCAATGTTATCAAAAAAGTTATTTCTGTAACTATAAAAATTAAAAGATCTCCTTTCCGCTTCGGTCATTACTTTAGAGGGCTCATCAGGTAACGGATCAATAGCCGCATTGATTAATTTCGCAGCCATCGAGTTGCGAGAATTTGAAATCACACGCTGCTGATACACTTTCACCTCTTCATCTGCAATTTTTTTAATTTTGATTATCTCGGCCTCTGGCTTCCCTAACACCTCCTGATTAACCTCATTGGATTTTTCCTTAATGAAATTGATGTACTCATAAAACATCTTGTTCTCGGGGGAACCATAAACCACTAAATCGCTCTGTTTATTTTCATAAGTCGTATTGATCGTAAATTTTGGTTCATTCACTATAAACTGGAAAAACTCGTTATCATCTTCACTAAAAATAAATAAATAGAGACCGACATGAAGAGAGTCTGACTTGAAGGTTACTCGGTTATCATTTGCCGTAAGTTCTTCTTTAATATAAGTTTTATCACCCAAATAATAAGCTATACTCACTTTCTCGCCATCCGTAAGTCCAAAAACATTGAAGGTATATTCAACATTCTTTAGATATTGGGCATTTACATTTTGACCCATCAACAGGATCAATATCCCTAGGACTACCGCTTTTCTCTGCATACGGCAAATATAAAAAAATGACTTATGACAACAAGATTGAAAATCCTTAATACCTAATGTTGACAGCTGCTTATCGCAGACGCGACACCAGCGGAAATCAGAATCGCTATCTGCCTTTGTTGGTGTTGTCACCAACAAACTGACGCCTATTCGAAGACATCCATATAGTGCTTAAGAAATGCGAATTCTAATTTATCTTCTTCGTAAAAAGAAGCTGAGGAATATTTATAATCTACAATATCTTCAACCAAGTTCCACTTTCCTTTAACAGGATTGGCATGAATATAGTCTAACTTTTGCTCAATTACTTCTCTACTAAATAAATTAACCGATAGAGGATTGCGTTGCCAGAATTGATACCTCCTGTCCTTTAAATTTACTTCAAACTCTGACAACAGTTTTGATTGTTTGTCTTGAAGGGCAAATCTAATTTGTTGACTTGTATACTTTAAAAAATCTCTTTGTACATCTTGTCTTTTGAGTTTGGAGTTAATCTTCGAAATCACATGAATATGATTTGGCATAATTACGAAAGCAAAGATCTCGCACCTCTTTTTCCCTACCAAGAAGGCCATAGAATCAACTATGATTTGCTTGTATCCATAATTATTCAACAGTGGAATCCACTTTTGAATCGTTGCAGTAAAAAATTGAATATGATGCGCGGGCATAATTCAATTTATAAAATAGTCTTGAAATTCATGTTTAGCTTGTTGGTGACAACACCAACAAGGGCGAAGTGGTAAGCTATAGGGAGCCGGCTTATCGCAGGCGCAACACCAGCGGAAATCAGAATCGTTTTACATTTATAGCTTATGGCAAATGCGATTATAGGGGCAGTATGCGCAGCGCTTATTGTCATCAGTTTGAGTGAAAGGTATCGCAGAGTCATATATTTCTTGAACAAGACTTTCTAGCCTTGATTCAAATGCTATCATTAAATCAGGGCCAATAGCACGACCCTCTTGCAACCATTGAACACCTTTGCCCAATTGTCGCATTCCCAAAATGCCCACTTGAAAATCGTTAACGAATTCCTTTTTGGTTAGGAGCCCATAGAAGTAACCTTGGAAGCCAGATTTAAGCTTTGGGTCCATGAAATAAGCCCCCATGTATTCATCAACTGACTTTTTCATTAGCTGTGCCGAGGCCAAAGTAACAGTTCCCGTTTTATAATCAATAATCCGGCTAATCCCCTCCTTTTCATCAATACGATCCACTACCCCACCAAGCTTGACAATTTTACCATCATCAAGTGAAATCTGATAGTCAAAATCATTTCTTTCAAGTCCGGTAACCTTAAATGGAGCTTGCTTTTGGTCGTATTGTAAAATCTTCAAGACCAAACGTTGCATAATGCTCTGTGTAAGCACATCCTTGCCAATTAGAGTCTGGTTTTCTTGAATAATTTTCTCCTCATTTAAAACTTCAACAACCCGCTTTGCCACCAATTTTTCTAATCCTTTGATGTCAGAGGACGACAGTTCTTTGTTCAACCAAGGCTGGTAAAGTAATTCCAATACCCTGTGAACCACAATACCAAAGTTCCTTGCATCGATATCTTCCTCTACATCATCCGTTTCATGAATGCGCAACACATACTGAAAATAAAACCGCAATGGACAAGTGATATAGGTAATTAAGGAAGAAGGAGAAAGGAATTTGCCTTCCTCCGAACCTGCAAGGTACCTATTCATATTGCCAATAACTTCAGGCGTTTTATTGATGTTTATTGACTTATCAGCATTATCAAGGGGGCGAAGTCTTCCGGTATACTGCTCCTCATTTACTTTAATGTTTGAAAGTCCTTCGTACTTCCGCATCAATTGCAAGATGAACCGACTCTTCTCTCCAGAAGAATCCATACTTACTTCTGAATCATAAGTGAAATGAACTTTTTCAGCCCTTTGGAGCAATCTTTTGAAATGGTAGGCATAGATAGCATCTTGTTCTTCGAAAGTGGGCAAACCATAAGCCCTTCGCAGCGCAAACGGTATGTAGGTATTCATACTGCGCTGAGCAGGCAATTTGCCTTCATTCGCTGAAAGTACAATGACATTTTTAAAGTCCAGCGTCCTTGTTTCCAAGAAACCCATGATCTGAAACCCTTCCACTGGCACCCCTTCAAATGGTATTTTAGCCGCTTTGAAATGTTCCTTTACAATCTTCCTAATTAGTTTCAATGAGAGTTGCTCAGTGCGCTCAGTTAGGTAAGCCGTAATTTTATTGAATTCTTTGAGAAAGAAATAAATGTATTCACGATCAAGTGGATTTTCATCCAGCTCCTTAAAGTGATAGAAGACCGTAAAAAGGTAGTTTTTTATTTGCTCAAAAAGAGACTCCCAGTCTGGAGAAGCAGACAACATTGCCTTTACTTTTGGAGACTCAATTTGGGCAGTCAATTCTTTAATACTGATCCTTGTCTTCTTCTCTTTAATGCACCAGTTAATTACCTTTTCAAATATCCTTGGCTCGAGCAAAGTCAGGTAAGCATTCGAAAGTAATGGCTTTAAATCATAGACATAAACTAGGACTTCTTTTCCTTTGAAAAAAGATTTCCTAAAAACCTCCAAGTAACTTTCCACCAAATCAAATACTACAGTGAGCCGCACAGGATAGCCCATGGTCACATTGACTTTATGCTCATCAAAAGGAATCGCATATAAAACTGGTAGCAATAATTTCTCATCGGCTAAAACGATGGCTGTCTCTTCAGGTCTCCAACCTTTAGTCGCTCCTTCTGTCAGTATTTGTGCTCCTAAATGTGCCTGAGCTATTGATTGAGGGACTGCGCTGACGGACACTGTCTTATTTTGGGACAGTGAGTCTTCTATGAACCAAACAGACTCTGGCCATTTATCTCGGTATTCACGCAAAAAATTACCCGCTTCTTCTCTAGTGTCGTCTAAATAAAGTTGATCAGCATCCCAATAAATCTGTCCTTTACCATTTTGAATCAATTGATCAAAAATTGATTCTTCAGATTTTGACAGCGCATTAAAGCCACAAATATGATATTGTTCAAATGGGTT
>Ga0307985_10002532_pt1 | contig 10203 bp, 9 predicted proteins | sample EllFjometageno80_FD_203155 | JGI IMG/M metagenome (GOLD analysis project Ga0307985, IMG submission 203155) | Marine microbial communities from Ellis Fjord, Antarctic Ocean - #80 | ecosystem: Environmental > Aquatic > Marine > Unclassified | place: Southern Ocean | collected 2014-10-09 | reverse complement strand
GGACAAACAGAAGAGATGAGTCGACACCAAATCGAAGCAGAAATCGTTAAACTGAAACAACTTCTAAACCCACCATCATCAAACAACGTCAACCCGTCAGACTACTCCTACTTAATAGAACCGAACAGCAAAACGCCAATCAACCCCTACTCAAAAACAACATCAGCAGAGACATTAACATTCCCCAAGGTCAAATCCCCCTTTATCTACAACCAATACATCAGACAACTTCAGAATAATATAAACTCCTCGAAGACCAAACAGGTAGTGCTAACCATCAACCAAGGGGCGACGAGCTCAATCAGTGATCTCAACATCGAAGGAGTCATCGCATACTACAAAAACCTCAAAATACTGAACACACAACAGAGAGAAAGAATTGCATTCGACTGCACTCTATCACACCTCCTAACACATATCAACGACGCTCTTCAAACCTTCCTCAACGATAAGACCAATCAGTCCATATTACACCACTTCACAACACGACTCCAAGCATTAATGAGCAAACACCCTGATATCAACCAACATCACCATGCAGAACTACTTATCACCAACACCAACGCTCTGGACAACAACGGAGCCATCAATCTTATTGCATTCCAAGAAGCCCTAAAGAATTTCAACAGGGACAGTTTGACCCAAAGTATCAACAGCCTAGTCGAACACAGATACACGGAAAGACACAGTATAATGTCCCACGTCAAAGCAATTCAGAACTTCAACAATCTTCATCAGCTACTGCTCGAATCTGCGCAAGATGACAGCCAAAACAAAGCAAACATAATCAGAGCAGTATCCAACTCATCATTCCCCGGCCCTCCCAACATAAAGCATCTACTCAGCAACACCAACAACACCAACGTCACCGACATGAAAAACAAGATAGTAGAGATTTTGCAAACATCATAAGCGCTCGCATCTATCGAAGCAACAGACACTAAGACAATTGCAGTGAACATCATCCACACGACAGAAGAAAAACCAGGAGCCTTAGATATAGGAAAGGAGAGAAGCGCAGGACGAGACAGTGGGGGAATGAGCAGTGGAGGACAAGGGAGATGATATCAAGGATCTAGAAACTACGGGACGAGCAGAGACGGACAACACTGGAGCGGAGGAGTATCATGCACTCACCCACGATGCAACAAACCACACCTAGTCAACCCCAAATCAAACCACTTCATAACAAGAAGGTATGGACCGAGGAAGACAAAAAGGAGATACTAAGCAATTTTGGAGCAATGGACAAGAATACCAGATTTACAGCGAGCTGCAACCTTATGAAGAGCGAAGTAGTAGACACTAGCAACACTAACAGCAAAATCACTACACAACAAGCCGTAAACATACCCAACAACCAAAGCTGACTGTCAAGGAGCAGAATCTCACGTCTCCAACTCTCACAAAAGATCAAGCCAAGTTCATCAATCTAACAAACAACTTGTAACATTCAACGGCGAAAAAACACCTCGCGGCACAACAGCAAACACAAGACTCCATATCACTGACGCAAACGGCAAGAAACTCCAGATGAACATTCAAACAGAATGTGTCTCAAGAAATGAAGAAAACGAGGAACCCGAACCCACCAAACTAATACTATCCACCAACGAACTCCTCAACAACAACAACAACGACCTCAAAACAACCAAAATCACACCGAAAAAAATAGATTCGATCACAGAAATACTAGAAAATAACTCGTACTACATACAAACACCACAACAGGCCAACCTAGTATCGACAAACGAAACATCGAACTGCAACACAAAGGTAACCTCTGGACCATCGACGAAGCCGAATTCGAAGACAACGAAGAAACAAACACGACTACGTCTAAGATAGACAATCAACAACCTACAACCATCCACTGCACTAAAGCAACCAACATACAACAAATAACAACAGAACAAACTCAGCAACTCATGACAGAACTTCTTCGACAACAAACAGAACAGATACGAAAACAACGACAAGAAAAGAAAGACCTAAAAAAAACAAGACAAAAAGAGGCAATCATAAAATCACAAATCAACACTACAGAAGAACGAAAAGAACAACACGCAAGCTCACTCCCAAGACAGATCAACTCCGTCAACGCTCCACTAGAAACAAAGTCAAACCTCACAGGACAATATGTTCGAAAATCCAACACACTCGACAACCACAATTCATCATAGTAGTGTGTTGATTTGTTTAGTATTTGATTAGTAGGGTCTGATATGACTTATAGGTTATTAGGAAGTGAGATTGATGAATTGTGGGTGGCGAGTATGATAAACGGAGAAACTAGATAAGGCAGAAACTACCGAACGCAGAAACAGCCGAGTCCCGCTGAGCCATCAATCTCACTGCCTAATAATCTTAAAGTAAATTAGACCCTACTTGTTAAGTAATATTAGACCCTACTAGTTAGAAATGCCAGGGTAAATAAATCACGCCGGTTGCGTCGCTTTCTTTCAGAAACCTCACCACCCTCCACACTTGGTTGAACTCAGAGATTTGTCTGACGAATTTCATTGTTCCTATTTCTATTTCTAGTTCCTAATTTCAGTTTCTCTCTTCGAATTGTTGTTGTTCTTCAAGTCTGGATCGATATGTCAGACAAACTCGAGATTCAGAATTTGGGGAAGGAAGTCGAGAAGACGATCATGCGAGCAAGAACAAGGGAGGGGTCTCGCCGGACTTCTACCTTCGTGAGTACGTGTACGATATTACGACTTCAGTTGACGCTTACTCCATGTATTCTCGGGCTGGTTCGAAAGTTTTGGGCGGAAGGTAATTTGAAGAAGGAAAAAAAATATCGTACGAGGCGGACACAACCGTGACGTTCACCACTTCGCTCAGGGTTTAACGTGCAAAGTGCAACAGTTGGCTACTGAGTTGGTAACCACTCCCTTTTGCTCGTTTCGGTGGTGATTATTAATAGCATTATAAAGGTAAAATCATCTAGAGAACTCTCTCTTGAAGTTTTGGTAGAAGACGCCGTAAGGACTGACCCCTATCAACTATTTCACATGTTAGTATCCGAGATATCTAGGTCCAGGGGGGAAGCGCGTCATCTGCCACGCCCCCAAAACCATGCTATTTAAACTGTCCACCCCACGCTACCCCCCCACCTCTGATGAATTGTGAGTAACTGCAAGCAGCTCTTGGGATTTTCATTTTCGTTGACGGTGAAGGGCGTGAGGTTGTTGTTAGGGTCCATAACTGATGAATTGTGAGTTAGAGGGAGGTTGATATTGATGTAGTAGTGTATTGATTCGTTTAGTATTTGATTAGTAGGGTCTGAGATGACTTCTAGGTTATTAGGAAGTGAGATTGATGGCTCAGCGGACTTCGGCTGTTTCTGCGTTCGGTAGTTTTTGCCTTATCTAGTTTCTCCGTTTATCACACCTCCATAGCTTGTGTTGAATTATCAGAAGCGCTAACAACAGGTTCACCACCAGACCCATGCTTCTCGCCCACCAAAGTTTTGTTGCCGTCTGCTCCCCCAAACTCCTCAACCTGTTGCTGTTGTTCTTGCGAAGACCCAGGACTTGGAGTCACGGTGAGCGAGCGGATGGCGTCCTGTCGATGAAGTGCTGCCTGCTCTCTAGCTTTTACCTCTCCTCCTTCTATTGGCATTAATGAGGAAACGGACGAGCTGTCGTTGGAGACCTTGAGCTTCTTCTTCACAATTTTGCTGAAGGTTTGACCGTTCGCAAGAAATACTGTATCGTTTGAAGAAGGTTGGTGTGTTTGGGATGGTGGGAATGGTCTTGAAGTTGGGCTCGAGCTTCTCTTATTGAAGGTGGTAGCAGCTGTACTTGTAGCAGTTACACTTCCAGTTATACTTCCAGAAGGGTCATTATTCTGGTCAGCGGTTTGAGGCTGTACTGCAGCAATAGGCAGGCCCAAAAAAGAAATTGATACATCTTGTTCCTCACCTCCAATCCCTTCGCTCACTCCCGTCGGAAATTCAGCTGGACCCACATCCTGACCCTGTTGAAGCAAAGAAATGACCGCTTGTTGACCACCGCTCCCATCCCAGCACTCCATCACTTCCTCCTCTTCTTTTCTAAAATCCAAGATACCAACATCAACATACATAATCCTCTTTCCCCCTTCCATCTCTTCCTCCTTGCTATACATATCCGTGTCCATGATATCATTCTCCCTCTCCTTCCCACCGAGCTCCTCCGCCTGTTGGAGTTTCAGATTGGCCTCTTCCCCCCTCATCTTCCTCACCTCCTTAAAAACTTGTTCACATTGTTCATCGTAAAGTTTATCCTCGAGCGCCTTCACCCTCGCCTTAACCCCCGCGTCCACCCTAGCCTGTTTCTCCAGCTTTGCTTGTTCCTTCCTCTCAGCCGTTCGATCGTCGTTCCTGTACATGGCCTCCCTCTCCCTCCTCCTCAGCGCCTTATCCATTGCCTCTAAAAGTTGCGCGTTCCTCTCTTCGACTCGCGCTCTTCTCTCTTCCTCCTTCCTCAGCACGAACGTGCTTCTAATAGCGACTATCTCCAATGCCGTAGCCTGTTTGATGGCCTTCGGCTTGCTCCCCTTACTCAGTAGCTTGCTCCCCTTGCTAGCGATGATGCCAACGTTCCATCGCTCCATCCCCTCCAAGGTAGCTATCTTCGACCAGTCGTTACCAAACTCGTCAACATAGTCAGCTAGAATGCTCTCCTCGTCCAGAGTACAAATCTTGGGGTTAACAAGCCTCTTACTGAACACGTGACTAGGGCCTGGCCTCCACATTAAGTCGTGACACACATCTAGGCACCACTGAGGGACAGGCACTAAATGTCCAACACGAGGGTCAGCCATCGACAGTGTGAAATAAGGAGACTGCTGCCAGGCGCGGAACAACGACATGATCGTATGAGGATGGTTGAAAGTGGACGACAGCTGCTCGAAAGTTGGTACTAGCGACAAGTCGTGCTCGTCAACAAACTTTTCTCCTTCCTTATCCAGCCAATTCGTTCCATTCATCATATTCACCTTGACCGGCACGGCCTTCCTCACCCTAGCGAACCCTGGCTTCATGTGCACGAAGCCCCCCGTTTCATCCTCCTTCTTAACCCTCAACGCAAGGTATCGAACCTCCTCTGGCTGGTCGATCCTCTCGTAGCACTTGATGATGTCGTTCTTGCACACAAACTCGTCATCACCACCTGACCTCAAATCACCCAACGTCAGCTTGCAGTACTGCTCCTCCTGGTCTAGCGCCTTACCAAACACATGCTGCATCACGTTGGCGTCGATGTTCTGAGTCGTCTTCCAAAGGCTCACCTCCTCGAGCTCACCCTTGTAGAGGAGGTGGATGTTGTAGCAAGCTGCGATCTCTTCGAGGCACGACACGAGCTGGTTAAAGCACTGCATGCAAAAGGGCAGGTACACCACGCCGTCATCCTCCAGCACGTTCATCGTTACGAACTGAGGGATGGTCGTCAGGAAAAAAGACCGCTTCCAGTGCTGCATGGCCCAAGACCCGGTGGGTATCCAGTAGTAGTCGAGGATGACCTGACTGAACTTCCGCACCTTCCGCCCCCCCCCCTCGCTACACTGGCTGAAGGAAAGGGCACTGTTGGTGCCCCACATCTCATTAAGCTGCTTCACAAAGTTGTGCTTGTTGAAATTGGCTGAAAGGTGCTTCATCCTGCTGTACTGTGAGCCGGACTCCAACGAGACACAATATGACTCCCACTCATCAGACTTCTCCAGTGACAAACACCTTGCCAAGTCCCGACCGTCCATCTCGGTCAAAATTTTCCTCACAACCAGCTTGACTGTCTTATCAACGTCCATCTTCACCTGCTCCAATGTACCCTCCCCGTCCTCAAGGTATGACCGAGTCTTGTTCTCAGCCTGCAGGTTAACAAGCTGGTATTCAACATCTGGATAGGACATACCGAGGAGGAGGACGCGCTTACGTTGTGAGGCCGAGGCATTCTGCCAAGCTAGGGGGTCATGGACAGTGCGGAGCCTTTGGGGACGAGAAGAGGAAGACATATGTCTGGAACAAGTGCAACTTTCGCAAAAATTGGTGAGATTGTTGGTTGTTGGGAGGGGAAACAGGAAGGGTGGCAGACAGAGGTTGGTTGGGTGGTGGGTAGAGTGAGGGGTAGTAGTTGAGGGGGATAGGAAGCTAAGAGTGGGGTTTGGAGTGAGGATGGGGGGTTGGGGTGGTTAGGGAGGAAGAACAGAGGGGCAAATTATATAAGAGGATGACCGGGCTGCTGCTCTTCGAAAGGTGGCTGCAGGCTGCAGAACACAGCCGCGGGGAGGGGATTGGTGATGTTGGCTATGGTGTTTTAGCAAGGTGACTTTGAATTAATTTTGAAATTACTTTTACTTTTTACTTCCCCTCAAATCTCCTCGTGTCACACAGTATCTTACAAAGATTAAGGTACCTTTATCTTAAACACTAAAACATTAATATCGCATCCCTCACATCTCTCTATCTCTAACCCTCTCCTGTGATGACGATGCTCCCAAGCTTTTGCTGTCGGATGAAACATAGAAGCACCAGAAAATTAAGAATCGTGTTTTCATCGCCTTGGCTGACGCCGTCCCGATGTGCACTGGCGAGGGCGCTCTTCAGGAGGATATGATCGCTGCTATTGCGACTGAGTACGTGATAAAGGCAAGGCTGCGGACGCCGAGGGTTTCGCTCAGCAAGTGAAAAATTTCACGAAGATTATCAACACTCTCCTTGATCTAAACGAGATCGTCGATCTCGCTTACATCACCAGTTTGGGAGGACAGGCTGTCGGCACGAGGAGGTTGCTGTCGAGTACGATATCAACTTGTTACGCCAGTCGTTGCCTTTTCCCGTTGCGTTGTTCTATGTTTGAAGCGGTTGGGAATCAACGGAGAGTTTGGAGTTATTGATGTAATGTTCGTCTTGGACAGTTTTAAAGTCTGAGGATCGAAGAGGAAGTGGAAGAGGTAAACACATGGGAGAGAGAGAGGAGAGAGGGGGTGGAGAAGAGGTTCAAATAATAAAGTTTTTCTTTTTTCTCCTGTCACTCTAAAAGAACGTATCCCTCCGATCATTCCCCACATCGTACATCCCGTCGCCTATCCTGTTAACCTTAGCATACCCCCCCCCCCTATGAATTTCTTTCAACCCTCCAAGCGCAATACTATGCCCCATAGGATTCAAAATAGCCCCCCCTTCCTTAGCCGTAGTCCTCACGTCCTCTCTGCTAGCAGCTCGTTTCCCAGCTACCTCCCTCCTCCCCTTACTTGTAGACTCCATTCTATCTCGTTTAACTCTTTCGAATTCTTTAGTGAGACGAGCGAAGTGCTTAGGGTCTAGACTCTTGCTATGGAAGTTACCACCTGGACCACTTCCTCCCTTCCTGTTCGGGGCGTCCTCCGCAGTGAAGCTCTTCCCACTCCACTTCCCCACATCCAAAAACTTGAGTTTAAACCCACCACCTCCAACACTACTTACGACACTAACGCTCTTCTCCTTCAACAATGTGATTCTCATGTAATGCAAGACCAACTCGTAGACCCTCAAGTCTAGTAACTTCCTCTGAGGTTCGTGTCTTTGGAGACGGAGTCCTCGGCCACGGTCTTGACATCGTATTAACAAGACCAGTCGCCAGAGGTGTTGCTCTACTTCGCCCTCTCCAAGGTCATCTCCCCCCCCGCCCCCATCCAAACTCGGACTAACAGTGCTCCAATATTCCCTCGGCCCAGCTCCCGAATCCAAGAAATTCAATTTAGTCCTTCTCTCATTTTCTGTCTGTCGTTTCCCACTCCCGCCCCGCTCGACTATATCGTTGTCCTTCTCCTTCTCCTCCCAAAGCATCTTCCTCCTCTGCGTCCTATGAAACGGTAAACTATTGCTAGACCCACTAGGATTAAACCCAAGCTCCTCCTCCAACTCATCATGGAGTAAACTGCCCGCCCCCGCCCTCCTCGGATCCCGTCGTTCCCTCTCCCAACTACCCTTGACATCATCCAACAATGAGTTCATCCTTTGCTTCAAGATATCAGCCGGCGTCGGATCAGGCTTGTACTTATTCGGGTTGTTGTTGTTAAGGGATAAATTGTTGGAGACTCCTGGTACGGTCGAATTCGAGCGCACCCCGAAGGCAACAGGAGATTGTGACCTCTCTCTATTAGGACTATTCCTCCCACTCCCCTTCCTCGTATTATTTCTAAACTGTCCCGGAACAGAATATCCCCCCTCCTCCTTCTTCCTAACCAGCTCTTCTAGACTATCGTAAGTCCTGAGGTATATGAGGAGTAGCCAGCGGAGCGTTCCATGACAGGTTTTGTGTAGGACTTTCTTAAACTGCCACCTTTCGATATCCGTCACAGGGTTCTTGTTATTCTTCTTCGACCCCGGCTTAAGCGTTTCTCTAAAGTCAGCGTCAACAACTAAGAAGAGACTTTCCCCTACATTGTAGATTTCATTTGCTACGCGGGACCGGAGATCATGCATCAGGCGGGGGAGGGTTTCGGCTTGAGAGGAGCCGAAGGTAGAAAAATTTGGGAAGGAGGATTGAGCGTTTGGGTAGGAGTTTTGGCCGTGGTTCAGTTGGTCTAAGACGTATTGGGCGGAGTTTGTAGTGGCGGAGAGGGGGTTGATGGGGGCTTGACCTTGTGATTGCCAATTGTCGGAAGGGGACTCGGGGCACTTTGCGGAACAAAAAAAGGAAGTTTGTGAGTGCTAACTTATTTGAACGAATTCGGATCGCGCTTGTGGGCAACGTCGCTCGCATTTGAGACGAGGCCAGCAAGATCCACATACACACACGTCGTAACGTGGCATTCGCCCGCACTCGCGCAAACACAAAAAACTACTCACATCCTGCATATGTCTACCATTACCATCACCAGGACTAAACTGTTCTTCCCCAGGCGGCCTGGGCGGATTCAACATCGGTGTATCAAACCTAACCCTACTCCTACTCCCCATGGAACTAGGCGTAGGAACTTCGGAAGTATCTGAAAAATGCTGATGAAAATGACCTTGTTGTTGTTCTGTGTTTGCGTGAATTACGCCTGACAATTCATCTTTCTCAGGACTAGCAACTCCCCTTTTGGTCGCATACTCTCCCCCCGGAGCCGGGCTCTCACTAGTTAATTTCTCCCTCGCTTGCTCCCTCGCTTGCTCAGACACCAACCCCGTAGTAGAGCTATTATTCCCTCTATAAGCGCTTCGCGCTTCGAACAACTTCTCAGCAATCTCGTTCGCTTGTCCCTTGATACCTGTTGCCCCATACTCGTGACTAGCAGCTAGCGCCTGGGACCCAGCCTGGGACATTGCCAACGTGGCTTCTTTTGTCCTAAGCTCATCGTAAGCCACATACGCTAGTGTCCCCGTATGACTTATTCTCTCAAGGCTACCCCTTGCACTCCCCGTAGCTTCCACCTCCCTGTCCATCGCCCCTACGTTCTTCGAAACTTGCAACTTAGCACTCAACTCCAGTGCCTCCAGCCTAGCAATACCTGCTTGTTCAATTGCTACTCGTTTGTCAATTTTAACTGCCTCAAGATCTAAGCCAAGGTTTGTAATTTGTACCTGTTGTTGGCTCAGACTTTGCCTCAGTTGTAGAATAGTGTTGTTAATCGCTTCGGACTCGGAGTGGTGCGGGACATTGCTTGATAGCGTTGAGGTGGCATAGGATGTTGGGGGGGAGGTGGGGGGTAAGGAGAGGGTTGGTGAAGTTGGGGTTTGGGAGCCACGGGGGGAGGATCGAGGAGATGACGATGGGCGTTGAGATTGGAGGCGGGGGGAGGGAGATGAGCGGACAGAGGGAGATTGGGGCTTGGGGGGGGGTACGCGGGAAGAGGGGGAGGATGATGGCGACGATTTCGTAGATTTTTTTGGGGATTTTGAAGCAGAGGCGGCGGCAGGGGTTGTAGTTGTAGTTGTAGTTGTGGGTGTTGTGGGTGTTTTCGGGGTTCGCGTGTCGACGATTGAGGGTGGTGAAAGTAGTTCGTCTCTCGTCGTCGCCCCTTTCACATCCAGCTGTAGTCGATGAGGGGGGGGGGGGGGGGGGGGCGGCGCCCCGCCCCGCCCGCGGGGCCCCCCGCCGCGGCTGCTGCTGCGGCCGCGGCCGCGTCTGCGGCCGCCTCGCTGGGGGAGAGCGACGCCGCCGGGAGGGCAACGATGACGGAGAGCTTTGCGTACCAGCTGGCAGCCCGCCTCGCCGACGGCGAAGCGCGCCAGGCGGCGCAGACGGCGGC
>Ga0307985_10002530_pt1 | contig 10206 bp, 10 predicted proteins | sample EllFjometageno80_FD_203155 | JGI IMG/M metagenome (GOLD analysis project Ga0307985, IMG submission 203155) | Marine microbial communities from Ellis Fjord, Antarctic Ocean - #80 | ecosystem: Environmental > Aquatic > Marine > Unclassified | place: Southern Ocean | collected 2014-10-09 | reverse complement strand
GTGGAGTGGGCTGTACTTCATTATTAAGTACTATCAGCTATTCCAGGCGGAGAAAGAGAAAAGCTTGCGCTCTGAATCTCTAGCGCATGAAGCGCAGTTATTGATGCTGCGATATCAGCTCAACCCACATTTCCTTTTTAACACGCTCAACGCCATTTCAACTTTGGTTCTGGCGTCGGCAAATGATCGGGCGAATGAGATGCTGACTAAGTTGAGTAAGTTCCTGCGATACTCTCTTGATCACTCGCCCTTGGATAAGGTGAGTCTTGCCCATGAGCTGGAGACATCTAAGTTGTATCTGGATATCGAAAAGGTACGTTTCGCCGAGCGCCTGCGTATCGATATAGATATTGAAAAGAAGGCGGAGCTTGCGATGGTGCCAACCATGTTGCTGCAACCGCTGATCGAGAATTCGATCAAATATGCAGTCTCGCAATCGGAAGCAGGGGGAACAATTCGAATTAGTGCTCAAATCAAAGCAGAGACTCTCGTGTTGCAGGTTGCAGACGATGGCCCTGGCGTGCCGGAGCTTGATGGCGAAAACGATGGCTCGGTATTTTCTCAGGGGGTAGGAATTAGTAATATTAGAAATCGGCTACAAGGGATTTATTCCCTTAAGCATAAATTAATATTTAGCAATGCCGATTCTGGTGGGCTAATCGTAACGGTAGAGATTCCCTATGACAGACAATGATTCGAATAAACTACAGGCGATTATCGTCGATGACGAAGCACTGGCAAGGCAGGGCTTGGAGATGCGCCTTAGCGAATTCGATAAGGTGGAGATCGTTAAGAGTTGCGCGAATGCATCCGAGGCGCTGAAAGCGATAGCCGAGATAGAGCCAGATTTGGTGTTTCTCGACATTCAGATGCCGGGTAAAAGCGGTGTCGACATGATTCGAGAAATTCAGTCCGATATCTTGCCAATGATCATCTTTGTAACCGCCTATGACTCTTTCGCGGTCAATGCCTTCAAGGTTCACGCTATCGATTATCTTCTAAAGCCAGTAGAAAATGAGCGATTGGCAGAGGCAATAGAGAAGGCATGGCAGCATAAATCACAGGTTGGTGCTGCGAGCGAGAAGCAGCGACTGTTGAATTTATTGGTAAGTCTTACCGGTAAGTCGCCGACCGCTATCGGCGAATTGCTCGACGCTGAAGATCAGTCGATAGAACACGCCGACCGCCTAGCCATCAAGGATGGTTCTTCAATTACCTTTGTGCCAATCAAGGATATAGACTGGGTGGATGCGGCGGGCGACTACATGTGCGTACACGTCGATGGTGCGACGCATATCATGCGCACGACGATGAAGGAATTAGAGTCGAAGCTCGATCCTTCAGTATTTCAAAGAGTGCATAGATCGACGATTGTTAATCTGCGTAGGGTTGAGAAAGTTTCATCGCATATAAACGGAGAATTTCATCTAACCCTCAGCTGTGGTTCCTCATTGAAGATGAGCCGTTCTTATAAGGAGAAGGTTAAGCATTTCTTTTAGTGTTCAGTTTTTTCGCTCATTTTGCTAGTGCCCTTTCAAGAAACTCTAGTCGGTCTTGTCCCCAAAAAAGTTGCTCACCGAAGCGATAGCTGGGTGCGCCAAACACACCAAGTTCTGTAGCCTTGACGCTGTCTTGTGTGATCTCCTCAAGTGCTGCAGCACTATCTGCAAGCAGCGCGCCTCCATCCAAATCATTCTCCGCGGCAATTGCCAGGAGTGTTTCCGCATTACTGACGTCGCGTTCTTCCAGCCAGCATGCTCTGAGGCAGGCGCCGGCGAGATGAATTGCCTTGTGTGGGTCTTGCTTTCGAAGATTGACGACCATGGTTGCTGCTAGCTTGTCGCTAACGGGGAAGTGAAGGGGCTCAAAATTCAGATTTAAGCGCGAGTGGTCGCGCCAGCGACGCAGCTCCTGCATTCGATATGCTTTTCTCTGGTCAGACCTTTTCGGGAGTGGGATGCCGCCAGTGCTGGGGAAGATGAGTGAGAGATCCACCGGCCATATTCTGATTGTAGCGTCATACTGCTTAGCCATTCTCACCAGTCTCTCATGCCCTAAATAGGACCATGGCGAGACGAGCGAGAGGTAATAATCAATGTATTTTTGCAAGAGGATATCTCCTTAAGATTCAATCTTGATAGAGTGGTGCTAGATTTTGATGCAGCATTAGCTCGTAATATGGTTGAGTGGAAGCTCGGTGGTGTTGAGTACCTCTCTCAGTATGAAGCTCGAGTGTACGTCGGTGACTCCTTCTATCTTGGTAATCTTATTGAGCAAGAATTTTTGATAGTACTCCATGTCGGGTATTACTACCTTCAGTTGATAGTCTGCCGATTGGCCGGTGATCAATAGGCACTCTGTGACTTCAGGGAAGGTGCGCACTTTTTTCTCGAAGATGTCGAAACGATCTGGCGTGTGGCGATCCATGCTGATCTGAATAAGCGCGATGAGCTTAAGCTCCAACTTTGAGGCGTCGAGCAGGGTGACCTGCTGTTTGATAATTCCGCTGTGCGCTAACTGTTTTACACGTCTGGCACAGGGAGAGGGGGAGAGGCCGATCTTCTCCGCGAGCTCCAGATTGGTGATTGCGCCATTTCTTTGTAACTCCTGTAAAATTCTCTTATCTAGCTTGTCCATCTGCATGCGGCTGCACCGTTTCGTGATCAATTTAAGTGAAGTAAATTGATATTATTCTATTTATTGGCATTAATACATAATATTACAATAAATATTGGCTATAAAAACCAAAATATAGTGAATATAGGGTAATTTAGGTATAGAAACACCACGAGACTTACCCTATCCTAGGTTATCTCAAACTATGGGTGCTTAGTTAAACAGGCTGAACACTCAGATTCCGAGCCTCAAAAGGGCAAAGTGAGTCGAGTTAATGAGAAACGCCGAATCCGGTGTTGGTAAATGTCAATTAATTGAGGACTAACAGTGTTCGATCATACTAAGTACCAGCCTTTTCAGACTATCGACATTAAGGATAGAACCTGGCCGAATCAGGTCATCAGCGAAGCGCCTAGGTGGTGTAGCGTTGATTTGCGTGATGGTAACCAGGCATTGATCGAGCCGATGTCAGTCGCGCAAAAGAAGAAGATGTTCGAACTCTTGGTGGCGGTAGGGTTCAAGGAGATCGAAGTGGGTTTTCCTGCTGCCTCAGCGCCTGACTTCGATTTTGTTCGCAGCCTAATCGAAGAGGGTAGGGTGCCTGACGATGTAACGATTCAGGTTCTCACTCAGGCGAGGCCTGCTCTAATACAGCGAACGTTTGAGTCTCTAAAAGGCGCAAAGAAAGCGATCCTGCACGTTTATAATTCCACTTCTATAGTGCAGCGAGAGAAAGTATTCAAGACAGACAAGGCAGGTATCGTTGATATCGCCGTGGCCGGTGCAGCGGAGGTTAAGCGATGCGCAGAACTTGCCCCGGAAACCGCATGGACCTTCCAATATTCTCCAGAGAGCTTTACCGGCACCGAGATCGACTTTGCCGTTGAGGTTTGTGATGCCGTCTCTAGTGTATGGAAGCCCACTACCGAGAAACCAATTATCTTCAATCTGCCCTCCACTGTTGAAGTATCTACACCGAACGTCTATGCGGACCAGATCGAATGGTTCTGTCGTAATATTCAAAACAGAGATGCTATTGTCGTTAGTTTGCACACGCACAATGATCGCGGTTGTGCTGTTGCCTCTGCCGAGCTGGCCGTCATGGGTGGCGCGCAGAGAGTGGAGGGAACTCTGCTTGGAAATGGCGAGCGGACCGGTAACATGGACATCGTCGTGATGGCGATGAATCTATACAGTCAAGGTATAGACCCCCAGCTGGATCTGCAGGATATGGACAAGATCGTTTCCGTCGTGCGCGAGTGCACGCAGATCGATGTGCATCCTCGTCAGCCTTATTCCGGTGATCTAGTGTTTACGGCCTTCTCAGGATCGCACCAGGATGCGATTAAGAAATGCCTGGATATCTATCAAGAGGGTGAGACTTGGGAAATTGCTTATCTACCGATAGACCCGCGAGATCTGGGCCGAACCTATCAAGATGTCATTCGCGTGAACAGCCAGTCAGGCAAGGGCGGTATAGCCTATGTGCTCGCTAATAAGTTTGGATTCGAACTGCCGCGTTGGCTGCAGATAGAGTTCAGTCGTGTAGTACAGCAAGTTACAGAAGTCAGCGGGCAGGAGATACAGCCAGATGAAATCTGGGACCTGTTCAATCAGCACTATTTGAATAGCGACAAGGTGATTAGCCTCGAAGACTTTAGTATAGAAAAAGTGGAAGGACGCGAGACGTTCAATGCCAAGATCGATTACTTCGGCAAGGAACTCGCGATTAGTGGTGAAGGAGAAGGCGTATTGAATGCCTTCGTGACCGGCCTGAAAGAAGCGATAAACATCGACTTTGAAATCATGGAATACGGTGAGCATGCACTCGGTCAAGGTGCCGATGCCGAGGCGGTGACTTACATTCAATTGAAATGTGGGGGTCGGCGCTACAGCGGCGTCGCGATAAGCAAAGACATCATCGCCTCATCACTCAACGCTCTGATGGGTGCGGCCAGCCAATTGCTTAGCGAGCAGCGCGTCGCCGCCTAACAGTCTTTTCGAGGTCAGCTCTAACGCAGAAGACGCAGCCAATTGATCTAATGCGGACATCGCTCACAAGGCGATAGCCTCGGGGAGAGGACACACTAGATCCGTTAGCTGTCTGCGTATTCTTGCTCTTTTGGTTCCGCCCAACAGCCTCATTTTGCTCTACTGTATGAAACGGCCCTTGCTGCTGGTCTTAGTAGGCAGATTCGACTACAAATTACGCATCATCTACGGGGAATTAGTTCATGATTAAGCTTATTGCGGCAGCCTCCGTCTCTTCATTCTTCTTCGGTCTGTTCGGCGTCAGCTGGAAATCGGTGGACGAAAAAATCGAGCGCGAGTTTCCCGGTGTGCAGACGGTTTCTACTGATGTGTTGCTAATGCGCTATGAGGCAGCAGACGCTAAGTTGCCCATTATTATAGATGTGCGTGAGATTGGTGAGTTTCGAGTCAGCCATCTAGATGAGGCGCTGCACTTGGAAAGCGCTGAGGCTATATTCGACGTGCTTGCCGACAGAGGGCTTAGTAAAGACACAGAGATCATTCTCTACTGTTCTGTAGGCTATCGGTCGGCCTCTGTAGCTGCCGACCTTAAAGAGCGCGGTTTCACTCAAGTACTCAACTTAGAGCATTCGTTGTTCGAATGGGCCAACAAGGGTTATCCAATGACCAGCGCGAGTGGCAGCACCGACAAGGTTCATCCCTTCAACAAAGCGTGGAGTGTTCTGGTCGACGAAGCCCTGCATGCCTACCCTGACAAGTAATTCCTGCCCGTGCAAACTATTTTTCCACAGCTTGCGACCTACTCTCTAAAACCAGTATCCTGTTTTCGATGCAAAAAGTTGCTATGCAGCCAGAGGATGGGAATTCCATGAGCCTGATAGATGAGGACCAAGCGTTAATAGCGTCGGCTCTTAAAGGGTCAGCCTACGCATGGGAAAAATTGGTCAAGCGCTATGAATTGAAAATCTACAATCATGGTTTGCGCCTGACAGGAAATTCCAGCGATGCGATGGACTTGATGCAGGAAGTCTTTCTGGGCGTATACAGAAATCTGCACCGATTCAGAGGTGATGCGAAGTTCAGTAGTTGGATTTTCCGTATAGCGCACAACAAGGCGGTAGACATGAATCGCCGCAAACGTTTGATGACTTCGTCGCCAAAATTTTCCGCGGATGATGAGGGTGATGAGTTTGAAAAATTCCCAGGCAAGAAAGAATTAGAACCAGAAAATAGATTAGGCAGTATCGAGCAGAACGTTCGCGTTCTCAAAATGTTAAGCGAGCTAAGCTCGGACCAGCGATCGATAGTGGAGTTAAAGATTTTTCAATCTTTAACGTTTGATGAGATTGCTGAGCTTCAAGATATTTCGGCAAATACAGCCAAGACACGTTTCTACAGTGCGCTGAAGAAATTGAAAGTAGTATCGGAGGAACAAAATGTCCTGTCCTAAGACACACTATTTATTGCAAGAATATTTTTCTGAAGGCTTGTCGGCAGTCGCCCGCAACGAGTTGGACAGGCATCTAGCTGATTGTGCGCATTGTAATGCGCAGCTTGAATCGGTGTTGCTTGCTCAGCAAGATCTGCAGCAATGGCAGGAACAAAGAGTTCCGCATTGGGATCGGCATCTTGAGTTATTCCGGCAGGAACATCGTATCGATCGCCCTGTGTCGCGATTCTGGTTGAGTTGGCAGTGGCTGCCAACGGCTGCATCGCTCGCTATGTTGTGTGTGCTTTTATTCAATGTGAATGTGATTAGTAATGATTCTGGCTTCTCTATTTCCTTTGCCGGGCCCTCTGCCTCGGGCTCGAATCTAAATGCGCAGCTGGCTGATTTTGAGCAAGCACAGCGTTTGGAAATGCAGCAACTCGTAGCGCGAGTAGAGGGCAGGCAGGACAGCACCAGCGTGCAGTTGCTGCAGGCGGTCATGGAGCAGGCCCAGCAATCGACAGCAGATAGTTTTGATCAGATGTATGCTTATTTCGAGCAGCAGCGACTCTTGGATCTACAAGATATGCGAGCCGGCTATGAACAATTGGTAGACAGTGACTATGAGACGATTCGGTCTTTGCAGCAGTTAGTAAATTATGTGGGTTACCAAAGCGACATTCGATAAGAGGGTTGGACTATGCGAAAAGTTATAAGACAAACCTTATTATGTGCGATAGCGGTAGTCAGCGTGGTGTCGGCGACAGCTCAAGCTCCTCAACTAGAAGGCCTGCAAAGGAACATCGATATATTTTCTGGTGTGCTGGAAGATGCTCTGGATTTCGAGGAGTCAAAGGGCTTGTTCGGGCTCAGTCTTGGGGGCATCGAGAGTACTTACTTAATAGGCCAGGGTGTGGTTTTGGAATTGAGAACACCTCTAGCTAATAGCCGCAATCGATTGAGCCTGGCTTCCTTGAATTCTGCAATGCAGACGCTACAGGTGCGTGGTAATCCATTTGAAGCTCTCGCGCTATCTCAATCTCGGGCTCAATCCCTGTCTTCATCGGCACCTGCATCTCCTGTGATGGCCCTGAGGAATGAGTCTGCAGACTCCACTAGCCTCTACAACCAGATGATGGAGCGTGTCGCGAATGTAGACTATTCGCTCGCTGTAAACAATGCCATTCAACAGGCGACTGAGTCAGCACGATCTCTGCGTTCACTGGGTTCTATCGATGAGGGTGACTATGCAGAATTACGTGCAGACATAGAAGGTCTGCGCGCAGAAATGGGAGAAAAAATGCAGGACCTTAGAGAGATTGAAGCGCAGATCACAGAATCAACCTCTCAGGCGATTACCCAGTCCAATATCGACGAAGAATTGCGCCTCAAGCTCGATACAGTTATGGCGCAGATAGAACCACTGCGTGAGAAAGCTGTTGCTAAGGCTGCGCAACTGCGGCGGCGCAGCGAACAAGCAGAACAGGCTTACACGCAGCAGTGGCAACAAGACGTTGTAATGTTCGAGGACAAGCTCTATCAGGCGATGTGTGACTACGGATCGACATTGCGCGAACTGCCAAGGGACGAACGCGTCTCGATAATTCTTACCGGGCTGGGCGTGCAGGGCGCAGACCAGCGCCGCACCGATAAGATTCATGTCTTCAACAAAGCCGATTTACAGGCATGCCAATCAGATGACATTTCGGTCGCGACTTTGCGAGAGCGATCCGATCACTACAGCTATTAGTCTGCGCCTGGACGTTAAATCTCAAGACCTAGAACGGAGCGCCTGTGATGCTCACATCCGCCGGCGCGAACTGTTTCGCTGAATCCGTGGCCTGATACAAGCGCGTAATTAGCAACAGTACACCAGGGATATCTAATAGATCGATGTCGTCGAATATCAGCTTTCGACGAATTCTCTCGCGCGCTGTAAATAGAGTTCCAGTGTGGGTGAAATTTAAGAACGTGAAGTCTTCGTCTTCGATTCCCCAGTTACTGGATATAACCTCTTGGCCAATCCCGCCATCCAGACGTTGGAAGGGATAGAACCACCGCCCGCCCGCATAGCCAGCTTCATAGGTAATGATATTTCCGTCGGGGTAGTACCAAGTGCTAACAAAGGTACGAAAGTAATTTGTCGCCAGCGTCCCATTCGGCCAAAAAAGCGCTTGATCACCATGCATCCAGTGATAGGCCATTATGCGGCCGTCCGGGTAATAGATCGTCGTATCCAAGCCTGGCTCCGCCATAAACAGTTGCCCATTCGGGAAATACCAAGCCTGATGGTAGAGGTCATTAGAGATTAATGCGCCATTTGCATAGTAGCTATTCCCACGACGGTAGCCAGTTAAGATTGCCGGTTGGCAGGCCAACTGATTTAGCTCGGCAAGCGCGTCAGTCATAGCGTTCATCTCCCCGACATCGTCGAAATCAGCGGGTAGCATGGTATTCAGCGCGAGCATCTTGCCCATAAATTCAAGAGTTGCACAGGCGCTACTGACGTTAGCAGAGCCTTCTGACGCTAATACTGCAGGAGAAAAGCTAAGCAATAGTGCAAGGGCTAGAATTCGAGCATGACTCATGGTGCATCTCCTATTATAGTTTTATGTGCTCTGCTGTGAGCGAACTGTTTCGAAAGTTCTCAAATAGTACTGCTGCTAATGTGAACACTGACTTAATATTCGCTATGCCGCGCAGATTCGCAGCAAATGGGATTTTTGGCTTTCTCTGAGCTAAAAATCCCTTATAATATGGGGGCTCTAAACAGATGTTGTTTGCTGCACACCAAAACGGCTTAGTAAGCTAGGTCCAGCAAGGCTCGGTCCACCAAGGCTAGGACCAGGAAAGATAGATCCTAAAAATAAGAAGCTGTACTTAAGGAGAACCAGATGGACTGTCCGAAATGCAATTCCGAGATGCAAGAGCTCAAGATTGAGACATTGCATGGTCAAGTAGTGATAGATAAGTGCGATAGCTGCAAGGGCCTGTGGTTCGATAACGGCGAAGCAGAGCAGCTGAAAGGTGACTGGATGGCGGACTTTGCGGACAGCGGCGATCGAGAAGTAGGGAAGACCTACAACACCGTGCGCGATATTGCTTGCCCTCGCTGCGGCAAGACCATGGTTAAATTAAATGATCCCAAGCAATCACACTTAGAATATGAAGCGTGTGAGGAGCACGGTGTGTTTATGGATGCTGGCGAATTTACCGACTACAAACACGAAACCTTAATGGATGTTTTTCGTGATGTGGTGGCAAAGATTAGCCGAAAGTAGAAGTAATTTCGGTTGAATGATTATTAGGTGAGTAGGTTTTTGCGGCTCACTCTCTGGCAAAAGCTAAGACAACTAAGAATGCCATTTGGGGTGCAGCCAAATGGCATTTTTTCTTGCCTGCTGATCTAGGGCTGGAAACTTTCCGATGTCAGTCCAAGTAGCCGCGGCGTCATGAAAGTCGGAGCCTACTGACAAGTAAAGTGATTTTTCTTCAGCCAATTTGCTCAGATAGGCTTTCGTAGTTGGGTCTATATTCGAATAGCTTCCCTCGATTGCTTCTCCACCACATGCTTTGAAATCGTCGAGTAGTGAGCTTAGCTTGGTCTTGCTCAGAGAGTAGCGGCTGGGGTGCGCAACTACGGCTATGCCCGAGGCATTAAGGATCGCAGTTACTCCCTCGTTCAGGCTACAACAGCTTGCCGGGGCATAGACTCTGCCGCGCTTGCCGAGATGCGTCTTAAAGGCCTTTTGTTTATTTTTGCAGACTTTTTCTTGCACAAGAAAGTCTGCAATATGGCTGCGCGTATAAGCTGTGCAAGGCAGTGATTGTAAGTAAGACATCAGTCCGTGTGTGCCCAGCTTCTGTAAATTTTTGTCGATGGCCTGGGCGCGCTTTTCACGCTGGGCTTGCTGTGACGCTAACAGCTTTGCTATGTGACAGTGCGTAGGGTCAATGAACAGCCCGACGATGTGAATCTCCATGGTATTCCATAGGCAGGAGAGTTCTACGCCATTGATGATGGTTATGTCTTTGGCATCATGCCTCAGAGATGCTAATCCATCGATACAGTCGTGGTCGGTAAGTGCCAGATGGGTCAGCCTATTTTCTGTTGCGCGTTGTAGTAGAAAAGAGGGTGATTGCTTACCGTCTGAGAAATAGCTATGGCA
>Ga0307985_10002527_pt1 | contig 10209 bp, 14 predicted proteins | sample EllFjometageno80_FD_203155 | JGI IMG/M metagenome (GOLD analysis project Ga0307985, IMG submission 203155) | Marine microbial communities from Ellis Fjord, Antarctic Ocean - #80 | ecosystem: Environmental > Aquatic > Marine > Unclassified | place: Southern Ocean | collected 2014-10-09 | reverse complement strand
GACGCACTGACCGCACTGACTGCACTGTGTGAACAAGGGGTGGCGGGGAGGAGACCCTGGAGGAGTTGGAGAGGAGGTTGGGGAGGGGCACAAAGTTGTTGACCTGACTTTGTGAATTAGTGAAGCTTGGCAAAGAGAAGGTGGGAGGGGGGGGGCAGGGGGGAAGGATAGCGGTGTGGCATTGGGGTTGGGGTTTTGATCATCAGGACCCTTGGGATCTGCAAGTTACTTGAATCTCAGATATGGACGTCACAGACGAAGAGAGTTCGTCGTTCGTGAATGGGGATGATGCGTTGCAAACATTTTGGGCACGCGTGTGAACGTCTGCGAGGCAGCTCGCGGTTTCCCGATAGAGTTCAGGGATCGCATCGAGAGCGCTGAAACCGAAAAACAAGTCTGTCCCAAGTCTCAAGTCAAGAAGCTGTTGTTGTTATAGTTGCAAGACAGAATCAGCGGCAACAGTTCGTTAAGGGAAGTTGCGCTTCTACGAACGGCAGATAGTCCCCAGCTTCACATCGCTCTTTCATGGACGATGAAGACGACGTGCCCCGAACGACTTCCCAGAGAGATCGGACCATGGCTCTCATGAAGGCCAACCAGGCAGATGAGGTTCAAGTTTTCGACGCTAATAAGGCTGGCGGAGCGCGGCGAGGCAGCGGTGGCGGACACGGACATCACGTCCAAAACGGTCACGTCGTCGATGACATTGAAACTGGAGGCAGAAGGAAAACACTGACAGAAGTGGCAGCAGAGAAGAAGGCTAAGCTCCAGGAAAGAAAACGCTCGATGGCGGCCGGTGCCGAGGGCGATCCGAAATTACCAAAGCTGACGCAGGAAGAGAAGGACAGAGGGGGGGGTCATCACGGGAATCACATGATAGGGACCCATGCCAAAAAAGACAACAAAAAAGGCGACAAGAACACAGGCAAGAAGAAACCCGGCGGAGGGTTGGTGAGTGGGGACAGTTGGAAGGATTTCCTGGGCAAGGGCGTGGGAGGGAAAGCGAAGAAGGTGGTCGTGCCGACGTCGACCCCGTACGACATCCACGACGTCCATCAAACTGGAAACAGAGCCAACTCGGACGGGACGTAGTAAGTTCAAGCGTGCTGCTTGTGCCGCCCCATACTAATGTGTGAACAAAGAGGGAGGCGGGATGAAAAGCGTGGCGGAGCGTGCGATGGAACTCTTGATTCCGCGGTGACTATGTTTGTGACCCCTTTGTTCACGCTGTGTTTGTGACCGCCTTTCCCCTTTGTTCACACCTTGCTTGTGGCCTTTGTTCACGCCGTTCTCGCTGCCTTTGTTCACACCGTGTTTGCTGCAGTCACCACTCGGACTATCAGGCATCAGCTCACCAGCCCGGCCACGGGTCGCTGAACAGGGCGGACTCGGTGGAAGATGCGTACGGCGAGATGGAGCGACAGATGAACCAGGGATGGCAGGAGATGGCGTGCTGCAGCTTCGTGTGCTTGTTTGTGTTGGGGCTGGTGGGCTGGTGCGCGTGGATGTTCTTGAGGGACATGGAGTTGGGAGGAGGGAAGATGATTGGTGTGATCGCTGTTGGTGGAAGCATGCTGATGTGTGTGCGCAACTATTGGAACAAGGGCTACACGCTTCCTGAAATTCTGGGTGGTCGCATGGTAAGTGCAAAGGAGCCACAAAGCGAGACACGCGGTGCACCCCCACTTCTCCTCCTCACCCCCCCCCCCCTCAGAAGGGAGGAGCTGGATGAGTGACATGCATGAGTGCCATGCATGCAAGTGTAATGTGTAATGTTGCTGTTACTTGCCTAATTTACTTCTGAGCACTACCAGGGTACACTAGTAGACGCATATTATGCACAACATGCAGCAGCTCTCCCCTTTGTCCTCGAACTCGAAATCAAAAAACAGTCTTGCACCGGCTGCTGCTCGTCGTCCTCACCACCGCCCTTACCACCGTCCTTGCCCTGAGTCAAAAGCTCGGGTCGACGCGTTTCCTCTACCTCATCGTCGCCGACGGCTGCTGCGGCTGCTGCGGCTGCTGCGGCTGCTGCGGCTGCTGCGGCTGCTGCGGCTGCTGCGGCTGCTGCGGCTGCTGCGGCTGCTGCGGCTGCTGAGGCTGCTGCGGCTGCTGCGGCTGCTGCGGCTGCTGCGGCTGCTGCGGCTGCTGCGGCTGCTGCGCCGCATCCGCAGCTGCAGGGTGGGTCGTGGCCCATGTTCACGCGCAATAGTGTTCTTTCGTGTCTGCGCGAGTGGGGGCTGGGGCTGTTAGCAGGACCCATGCGCTGCAGGCCCGCTCTACCTCGTGCCCTTCTCCTCCGCGAATTCGAAATCAGGTGGTAGGTACATGTTCCATGTGGCGAGGTTGTACACCTCCTTTTGCACAATGACCTCTTCAAGGATCTCCCCCGTCCTCTCTGACGACGAGTCTGGGACGTGCATTGGCTTGCTCGCAGTCCGCTGCTCCCTGGTTGATACTGCATGCCGTCCTTTGACCGTGCTGGATGTGTGAAGTTCACAATCACCCATCCACACATCTTGGCCAGAGTGGGCGTGTTCAGACTGGGAAGAAGTGGAACCTTGGGAGGGCCGGCTTAGAAGCGGGGAGATCAGGACGGAACCGTTGCGGGGCTGCAAGGAGGAAGCCAAGGATGGCAGTGTGGCCGCGGGCGGGGTCATGTTTCGATGGAGTATGTGCAAAGGAACTCGACCTGAGAAGACCTGAGAAGACCTGAGAAGACCTCAGATGACCTCAAAAGACCTCAAAAGACCTCAGAAGACCTCATCACCTCACAAAGACTCTGAAAGACCTCCGGAAAGACCTCACCTGCTCACAACAGACTGGGAAAGACCACCTCACAGCAGCTGCCTCACAGTCTCCTGCCCTCCTGCCCTCCTGCCCTGGACCCTGGGCAACATCGATCCAGAGGCAGGCCCCCATCTCCTCGCCGGCCAGACATGGGCTAGCACTCACAGCTACTCGCATCACGCGCACGAGCACTCCAGTACTGACACCAATGCTCAGCAAGAAAACAACCTCCACGTTCGCATGTCACTCCAATTCTCCAGGCGAAGATCGACGACAAGTGTCCCAACTCTGGGCACGTCCTGAACATGGAGCAGAGCAACAACCTCCTCGTTATGGCGCAGCTTCAAGAGCTGAAGGTGAGTCCGTCCAGCCAGTGATCTGTTCTGCCGTTGTCACCCTGGTCGTCACCCTGGTCGTCACAGACATGCGTGAACAAAGGGGAGTATGGCGCAACGCTGAGCCAAACGCAATTTGGCGCAACGCAATGAAGGGAGTGTGTAGTAGAAGTCAAACGCAGTACAGTCACAACATAGAGTACTGCATGATCATCATGATGATAATCATCGACTACATGATGTGACGAAGCCTGGCTCTTTCAGAGGGCGACAAGAATGTTTTCCAGCTTCCTGTGCTGATGGCTGTTGGCTTCGGCATGCATATCCTCGACAATGTTCTGGATGATCCGTGGAATGAGAACGAGCTTGTTTTAGATGTGAAGAGGGCATCAATGAGGTGTCGACACACAAACACGCACGGAACCATGATCAACGCGCTCTCTCTCTCTCTCTGCAACCCTAACCCCAACAGTAATCCCAACAGTCGTTCTTTCTTTCCTCTCAACAATGCATTAGTTAGTTACCCGGCGTAGCCTTCCATAGCAAGCGACAAGCCCGACCTCTTCTCCCCCTCCTCCCCCCGTCCCCTCCCGCCCGCCCCGCTCTTCTCGTACCCCTCCTCGCTGACGAAGGATCTCCTCGAGCCGCTCCTTGCAATGCTCGCACTGGTGCCCTCGAGCTCCTCGCCGAAGACCATGACGTCCGCCCCAATGTTCACCGTACAGTTCACGCCCTGCACGTTGGCGAGCGCATCGTTGGCCATCTGCACAGTCTGCAGGCTCACGTTCGCCGGCGAGAAGCGGTGCCGGATGTAGCTCGCGAGGGTCTGCACGACCACGAAGAAAGAGGGCCTAGCAATTTGGTCGCCGTTCCAGCACAGCTCGATCAGTCTTGCGAGCTCCGCCGGCGCGTGCTCGGGAATCACCGGTCGTCGGTCCTCCTTCGCCACCGCGAACGCGGCCTGGATGGGGGTCAGGTCTGAGAACGGAACGCCCCTCGCCACCAGCTGCCACAGCACGATGCCGAACGAGTAAACATCTGCGTTCGACGAGTAGCTCTCGTGCCGGATCACTTCCGGCGCCATCCACCTGTACGTGCCAGTCTCCGCGGTGAGCTCCTCCCCACCGCTCGAGCACACCACGGACAGTCCGAAGTCGGCAATCTTGGCCCGGCCCTTGTCGTCGAGCAAAATGTTGGTCGACTTGAGGTCGCGGTGGATGACGTCCTTGCTGTGCAAGTAGGCCATGCCGTTGGCCACGCCGAGCGCAATGGACAGGTACTCGAACGGCTGCGACGAGGCGAGCAACGAGTGCAGCGAGCCGCCCGCGCAGTACTCGTACACTAGAGCGTGGCACACGCGCGACGAGCCGACGCCGAGCATGCGGCAGATGTTCTCGTGCTTCAGCGGCCATGAGATCTCGCCCTCCCGTCGCAGCTCCTCGAGGTCCTCTTGCGTCACCAGCGGCTGATAGAGTTGGGTTAGTGCGAGGGGGGGGAGCGAGCCGCGCGTCTCGCCCGCGCGTCTCGCATCGCCCAGCTCGCGGTCAATGCTCAGCGCGTTGGTGTGTCTCACCTCCTCGGCGATCGCCGCGATCTTCACCGCCACCACGAGCGAATTTGTGGACCTTTGCCACGTCGCCTTGTAGACGGGAATCGGTCGGCCCTGCTGGCCGCCCAGCGTCTCGATCGGCAGCAGCGCGTTGAGGTCCACGTTCAGAATGGTCTTGGGCGAGATCTCCTCCCCAGACTCCGACCACCGAGACCCCTCCACTTGCTCCGCCTTGAATGCCACTTGCGCCGCCTTGGGTTCCACTTGCGCCACCTTGGGAAAGACGGACCTGGGGTGCAGACCCATCATCGGCGTCGGCGGTCCCTCTTCGCTGTCATCGTCCGTGTCGCTGCCCGTCTCCTGGTCGATGGACAGCGCATAGTCGCCGTCGTCATCAAAGTCGCCCAACGACCTCCTCGACGACCTTGGCTTCAGCTTGAACCGCTCATTGAACCGCTCGTTGACCATGTCGCCGAGCGGCACGCCCTGCGGGATCGTGGGCTTGGTCGGGCGCTCGGCAATGGCGGGCGTCTGCTCGGCCCACACCGCCTCATTCGTCGGCGGCGACGCGGAGTTCTCGGGGTCCGCCTGCAGGTCGTTGGTGGACGGGTGCTGCAGAGACAGCGGCTCGCTGTTCAGCGACGAGTGCGACACGGAGAGAACGTGCCCCGACAGCGACGATTGGGAGGACTTGGGCGAGAGAGCGCTCGCGAAGATGGCGCTCGTGGTCATGGGCAACGACGAGGAGGGGTTGATGTACTGATAAAGGTACTCCTCGATCTTCTCCTGCAGCTTGTCGAGCCGGAGGCGGCCCTGGGAGCTGCACTGCACGACGAACCTGCCATTCACATGTGTGAACAAAGGGTAAAGGGAAAGCGGTGTGAACAAGGGGGGGGGAGAAAGGGCGAAAAGCCCGAGTTGAAGCGAGTTGAAGAGCCTTCTGCGCGAGTTGAAGAGTGTGGGGGGGGGTCACCTGTCGAGCACAATGCTGTCCGCGGAGAGCATGACGTCGGCGTCAAGCACGCGCGAGTTCTCGGAGGAGAGCGCGCGAGTGATGAACTCTAGCAGGCCGTTCGCGTCGCTGCACCCGACCGTGACGAGGCGGAGGGACGTGTCGGCGGACGTTTCGGCGGACGTGTCGGCGGACGCGTCCTTGCCGGTGGCGCCGGCGGTGCCGCCGGTGGAGCGCCAAACGTTCTCGGAGAGGAGGCGGAAGATGCTCAAGTCGACGTTGTCCCGGTCGAGCGTCGCAATGTGAATCGCCGCCGTCGCGGGCGAAGAGCGGCTGTGGTTCATGAGTCGCATGTGCAGCAGAACCTCGCTGGGGTTCTCAATGCTGAGCGCATACCTAAGCGGCAAGCCAGTGAAGTGCTTCTCCACGGCCTCCACGATGAGCATGTCGCGCTCCACGGCGTTGTCCATTGTGAAGACGCGGGATCGGGCCTCAGTGCTCGCGAGGGTTATGCACGAGTCGCGGAGCTCCTCGTAGACGGCGCGCGCGTGGGCGGCCTTGCGGTTGTTGCGGTTCTTGTTGTTGGAGTTGGCGGTGCGCGTGGACGCGCTCGACGTGCTGGTGTTGCGAGAGCTTGCGGCGCTGCTGCTAGTGAGCAGGCTGCTAGTGTGAAGGCTGCTAGTGTGCAGGCTGCTAGTGAGCGTGGCCGTGGCACTGCTGCTGGTGGGATTGGGGGAAGGGGAGGGCGAGGGATGCAGAGTGGGATGCAGAGTGGGATGAGTAGGGCTAGTGGGATGAGTGGGGTTAGAGCGTCGGGTAGCGTGAGGCTGAAATACGGCGAGGGCCGGGTTGCTGGTCGACTTGGAGACGCGCGATGGTGGCGAGGAAGGTCGTTGTGTCAAGACGTTGCTTGCGCCAGTGGGATGGAGGGCGGGGGGGGGGCGGCTCTGCTCGTGAAATGCCGGTGCTGAGTTCATGCCAGCGGCCAGCATCACTGCGGCTGAGTTCAATTGGTCGTTCAGGAGGGACTCCAAGTGGTTGTCGTTGAGGAGTGCCTCTCTCTCGTTGTTCAGAAGAGACTCATTGTTCAGAAGAGACTCGTTGTTCAGAAGCAGGGACTCCTCGTAGTCGAGGCTGTACCCGTCGTGGCTGTCGCAGCGCTCGTGCATCTTGGGAAGGTTCGGCAGGCCTTGTTTCTGCCCCCTTGTGTAGGCAGGTTGGTCAAATTGGTCCGGTGTCATAGCGAGGTTTACGTTCTTGTTAGAGTGACCGATGGTGTCCTGGTTGTGCTTGGAGGTGCGTACGGGAGAGGGTGGTATGACTAGGGAGCTACCGTGGCTTGACGGTGGTGAATTGTCTCTTGGTTGTTGTTTGTGTGCAATAGTTTGGAGAGAGCTGGAGCGTTTAAGGTTAAGTGGGGGAGTGACACTGGTTTGTATAGGCCTGTTGTAAACTAAAGTGGGATTGGATGAGGGGTTGATAGTTGGTGGAGTCGGCATTATGATTGTAGTATGTATTATGTCTTATAAGGTTCTTATAAGGTTCTCACAATCCAAGGTGTCAGCTTGTGAAGTTTCAGCGGCCGGTGGTATAGGGAGTAGCGCAGCTATAGCAGGGTCGTGAAAAGGTGTTATCCGTGTAAGGGAGCGGGGGAGTGTGAGTGGGTGGGAGTGGTGCTGCTATGAGTAAGCTTGTGTCGGTCGTGGTGTGCTGTTGAGTATGCAGATTGAGTATGCAGATTGAGTATGGCACGAGCTATAAAAGCGATAATTAAAGCAGATGGCATGGAATGAAACTGAGGAATAAGATGAGGCTTGGCCTGCAGGCCTGTGAGGCTTGGTGTGCAGCTGTTGGTGTGGCTTGGTGTAACGTCGTGCCACCCCGACACACACACTTGTTGCCCACGGCGGTGCTGTTACGGCTGTCCAAGCACAGAAGGTTGCAGCTACGAATTCGTAGTAGCGAATGTCTTACCGTGTGAAAATTTAGATTGCATGTCCGTGTTCACACAGGTTCGAGACGTCGTGTGAGCGTATCAAGGATGAGCTGGGCGACGCGTTGCAAGACTTATCGAGCCGACAAATCCAAAAGCCGACACTTTTACTTGGTGCGTCGGCCAGTGTGACTGAAATGCACTGGTTTCAGCAAAGATGGCCTCAGGATGGGTTGGTTTCCGTCAGGTACCGGAAGATAACGTCCGTTGGGGGTCGTAGATAGCACAATATTTCAGGCTTGATTTCCGCTACAAGAATACATGTTTGAAAATAAAATGTGAGTAGTTTCACCGGCACTGGCCTCAAAGTTACTCGTTGAGATGGTCGACGCGCATCGACATTAGGTTCTCCGAGGGACGCTAGGTGTGTTTTTGAGTTCTCCTCGATGCACTTAACACAAATGACACGAAGACATTGCTTGGAATCGGTTGTTAGATCACGTACAGAGAGTGGCTCGTTGAGTCCTCAATGAGAGCCATTATAATCAATTTAGTAACGGCGCTAATTACTCCACTCCGGCACTGGCGCCTCGGATACACCTCGATGGCTCTTGTACGTAGTCGCCTTAAGATGCGTCACCTTGTCCTCAATCTCCTTGAACGTACTGGACACTGGAACGGGCGTTTGCTCACCGCCTTGTGCGCGTTTCGCGTCTTTTTCGTCGGCAAGTGCGTGATACGCGAGCTTGAACACCCGTGCTTTGCGCGCGAAAGTCAGCGCCATCTTCTTGGTCACATGCTTAAGCGATTCATCCACCAGAGCCTTGAACGCGTCTTTCGTTATCTTCTCCAGAGAGGCACCATCCGAAGACACTTCGCTCCGCATCTTCCGATAGTACCTCTTGCTCTTACACCAACCGTACTCGATCCCCTCTCCTGCCAGCTCGGCATGACATACTGGAGTGAACTCTACGCCCGCTCCGCCAATCTGGTCCAGCGTGTGACCAATCTGCGGCCGCTCGTCGACGAAGTCACTGCACTGCCCTAATATGTACAGTAAATTGTACGTCTCTTAGTCCGTGCGTTGCGCGGCCGTGAAGTCCTCCTTCTGCGTGGGCGAGTACTTCGTCACTTTGTAACTCTTGGCGTGCTCGGTGTTCACGAAGTCCCGCTCGTACGCAACTTGAAGCAGGCCCTTGGGCTTGTTCATGTACCCTTCCATCATCACCACCCGCTTCTCCTTCAACGCAATCCCCTTACTCGCCGCCAAGACTCGCAACGCCGTGTCGGACATCACTGCCTCGGCCACAGTCCCATCAACTGCCAAGATTTTCCGTGCAAGCTCCTCCTTCTTCAACGTAACGTCCGCGGTCGCCTGCTCCTGCTCGCCGTCCGCTCCCGTGACCATTTTAGGCGTGTCCTATTTGTGCATGCCCGGGGCAAGAAACGGCGGGTGATCGCCATCCGTGAACACGAGCTCCAGCGTCTGGCCTTCGCGCATCCTCCTCAACGGCGCCAGCGGCTGATACGGGCCCAAGCAACTCTGGTCCTTCAGCACCGTCAGGTCCATCACGGGCTGCTCGCCGCCGCTCTTCATGTTCCATATCCAGGACTGCAAACCCACCTTCTAGTTTCTTCAGGTGGCCCGCGCTGTGATCCAACTCGAATATGATGTGAAGCTCTGGGTATAAGACGTGCATAACGTCCAGACAATCCTCCAGCTGCAGGCTCGTCCAATCCGCATCCCACCAGCCTTGCTTATTCTCCCCAAAGTCGAGCATGCGAGTGAAGGGTAAGCTTGTTAGTTTCTGCTTCTTGACGGACCCGAGTATAGTTCGTGCTGCACTCGCGCGCACGTACTCGCTCTTGTCGGCCTCTTGTCTTGCGTTGTTAACTAGCGCACGATCGGCATAGCTCAGGCCGTCCCAGTCGAAGCCCTGGAAGCCCCATTTGCTCTTGGTACATGTCGACATCATCACGCCGCGCCCCTCAGTCTTGGGGAGAAGAGTTGCACCTTCTCTCCCTCGTGCCAAAACATCTTGCGCAAACTGTTAGAACGGAAGATGCTTTCGCCCTGACCAAAGACAACGATTTCCAACACTGCCTTGCCGTCCACGAGCTCCCTAGGAAACTCACACTCAAGCACTCCCCGCTGTTAAATAACCAGGCATCTAACATGTCCATGTGAATTTCAATGGTGTTGAAGGGTTAGACGTGCTAGTTCTGTGCCTGCATTGTGGATGAAGCTACTTGTGATGCGGTTTCCAATTTATTGCTCAAAAGAGGACGAGAAATCAGCAACGCACGTACGTGAGCGAACGAACACGTTCGAAAGAAATCGAGTGAGAGGTTCTAAAAGTTGTCTAGTTTCCGAAACGCGCCAAGAGCTGACCACCGCAGATGAGCTCGGCTATGGGGGGAGGATAAAATCCTACTATGGCTTCAAAACACGCTCTATCTCGATCCGATGGCGCTACTTCCAAACTCGGTCGTGCGCGTAAGGGGTAGATATTACTTTTGCCGTAACCCGTCGAACCTATCTAGCGGCAACGGATCGAGGTAGCCCTTAAAAAAAAGTCATCAAACCGCCATTGATGAGCACGTACCCCCCCCCCCCCCCCGGGGGGCGCCCCCGGCCGAGGGGCCCGGG
>Ga0307985_10002526_pt1 | contig 10212 bp, 12 predicted proteins | sample EllFjometageno80_FD_203155 | JGI IMG/M metagenome (GOLD analysis project Ga0307985, IMG submission 203155) | Marine microbial communities from Ellis Fjord, Antarctic Ocean - #80 | ecosystem: Environmental > Aquatic > Marine > Unclassified | place: Southern Ocean | collected 2014-10-09 | reverse complement strand
TTCGCCCCCGCAACCAGCCAGCTCCTCTCATCCTCCTCCCCCGGAACACCGTCTCACCTCCACACAAGCTTTGGCACTGATTCATCTACCATGACAGTCTCATACACTGCCCGCTACACAACATCATCGGACATTTGCGAGGACGCGATAGTTATCCTCGAAGACGGTTCCATGTTCGCCGCGTCACCTGTCAGCTACAACACCACGGAAGACACAATCTTCCATAGCTCTCTCAATGACCTCAAGCCAAACCAACTCTACCAGTTCACAGCAGGTAAGCAAGAAAACGAATTGCGTGTGCCCCTGAAACGAACCGCGAACGAGCCTCCCCCCTCCTTCCCACACAGTGTATGTGCGCTCCCTCTTTAACCCTCGCTTCACTCGCGCAGGCTGCCAAGCTACCCATCAGTTCACCACGGGCACGTTTACTACCCCCCCCTCTCCAGCCCCGTCTCAAAGCGCCGCGCCGTTCAGCTTCATCGTCTTCGGTGACATGGGCGTCGCCGACTCCGCGCAGTCAACAGTGGCGAACATAGCCGCCGACATGGCCGCCACCGTGTCGCCGTTCAGCTTCGTGCTGCACAACGGCGACATCAGCTACGCGAGGGGAGAGGACGACGTGTGGGACACTTGGTTCGATCTGCTTGAGCCCGTCATGAACTCCCTACCGTACCAGGTCACACCTGGCAACCACGACCTACTGCACTCGGACTCCGGCGGCGAGGATGGCATCCCCTACGCCACGCGCTTTAAGATGCCCTTGAACGACTTGTCCAAACAGCGCTTGTATTACTCGTTCACCTTCAACGGCGTGTTCTTCATTCAGATTAGCACCGACGACGCGTACGACGAAGGCAGCGAGCAGTACAACTGGCTCGTTGCCGAGCTCCAGGAGGTGGATCGCGACGTGACACCCTTCGTGTTCGTCACTGGCCACAAGGTGAGAAGCGGCTAGAGACAAGCTGGCCGAAGAGCCCCGCGAAGGACGACGGGCCCAGAAGAAGCTGCCCAGAACAAGTGCTTTTGTCCTTTGTAAACACACGCGTGCCCCCCAACTAACCTCTCCCCAAGCCGATGTACTGCAGCTCCTCGTTCCCCACCAACGAGCGGAGTCCCGGCGGCACAAGCGGCAACAGCGGATCCCTCACGAAGCAGCTGGAGCCGCTGTTTGAGAAGTACGGCGTGGACGTGTACATCGGGGCGCACATTCACGCGTACGAGAGGACTTACCCTGTGGCGGGGAACGGCACCGAGACGGACTGCGACTGCGTGAACGCAGTGAGTGACGAAGAGGACGTGTACACGAACCCGGCTGGTGTGGTTAACTTGAACCTGGGGATGAGCGGCGCTAACCACCTCGACGAAACATGGAGCGGCGTGGATTGGTCGGCTCGCCACTTTGAGGAGTACGGATACGCGAGACTGCAAGTGATCAATGGAACGTGCTTTAAGGTGGAATTCGTGGCGAATGGAGGGGAGGAGGGGGCGGGCGATGGGCCGATTGTCAGGGATACACTGTGGGTAGTCAAAGACGCTAAGTATGTGAAGGACGCTAAGTAAGTGAAGAACGCTAAGTAAGTGAAGGAAGCTAAGTAAGTGAAGGAATGTCATCGCGATCTTTTACTAGGACTCTTATTGCGCACCTGCTCCTCGAGATAATCCACGCGCTGCTTGAGCGCCCCCGCGCCACCCTTGAACTTTTCGCACGCGACGTCAAACACGTGCCTTAATCTCGCCAGTTCCTTCCCGTCCTTTTGATGCTGCCTCTGGTGCTTCTCCTCGCTCACCGTCAACGCTTTGGTTACCTTGGCGACCTCGGCTTCCAAAGCTGCGTTCCGCGTCGCGTACGTTTCTCTCGACCGGCGCTCCCGAGCAACCCCGCCCTCCAATTCCTTGATCCGAACGACATCCCGAGCCCGCTGCTCCTCGATCTTGACGCGCATGGCACGCTCGTCGGCCCATCTCTGTGTTGTGTCTTTGTGCTGCCTTTTCCACTGGGCTAGTTCGAGCACGGCGGCCTTCATCCTCTTCTCCATTACTATGCCACTCTCGTGCAGCTTCTGATAGAACTCAATCCCTTCCATCCCAATGACTTCCCTCGGCCCCGATGCCCCCTCCCTCAACTCCGCCACAAGTCTCTCAGCGAGCAATCTCCCCTCAATCTCCTTCTCCAGCGCCGCAACCCCCTGCCACATACATTGTGTGAACAAAGGGGCATTGTGTGAACAAAGGGGCATTGTGTGAACAAAGGGGGAGAACAAGTCGGCGCTCCGAACGGAGCTCTTACCTCGCGCACGCCAGAGCCTTCGAGCACGGCGCGGGATCGCAGCTGGGCGTGAAGTGTGCAGTTCGAGATGGCGAGGGCGTTGCGGGACTGCTCCAGGGTCGCTATTTCTGCAGTTAACCTGTAGGTCATGAACTGGAGTTCATAGGTGTCGGCTAGAGAGAGCATGGGGGGGCGAGATGGCGAAGGTGCAGGATACGGTTGGGGGGAAGGGGAGTGGGGGCTGGCGCGAGCTAGCTGGCCGAGCTGCCGGACAGAAAGGTTAGGCAGGGAGAGGGATGTTGTCTCCGCTCGTCTAACTGCTCTCGACGCGAGCAATTTCTCCAGGGGTACAGTCTCGTATAACTAAATCCTACATATATCTATATCTATCCACTACATAGTCGCTTTCGTTATCAGCTGCATCTCCATCCCTTTCCCCTCCCCCGCCGGCGAGACTGCTGCCGTACTGCCCCCCTCTGCCATGCCCGCCGGCGGCGGCACATAGTGTTCTACGCTCGCAATTGGACTGACCATGGGGCTCCTCTTGTCCCCCGCCCCATCAATCGCTGCCTGGTCCTGTGCGAACTGATTGAAGATCTGTTCAAGGCTAGTTTGGCTCACGCTGTAATCCTGCAATCCTAAACTCGTCTTGTTGCTCTCGAGGATCCCGAAGAGATCGCCCAACCCGATCTTCAAGCCGTTCCTCAGCTCCATCCCCCCCACCTTCAGCCTCACCTTGTACTCCTGCGTTTCCAACACCTCGCACTCCTTGAACGTCTCGTCCCTCATGAACCTGACGATTCTACCGATTTTCTGATCGATCGCATCCTTTCCCTCCCCCTCCGTCATGCCCGCCCTGAGTTCCATCATGAACCCCTTGCCGAACTTCTTCTTCAAGTGCTGACTGCTGCCAATGCACTTGAAGTAGCCATCGACCATGATTCCGATTTTGCTGCACAGCGCATCCGCCTCCTCCATGCTGTGCGTGGTCAAGATGACACTCGTTCCTCCCTGCCTGGTGATCTGGTTGACGATGCTCCACATAAACCGCCTCGCGAGCGGATCCATGCCCGTGCTGGGCTCGTCCAGAAAGATAATCTTCGGATCCCCGATCAGCGCGCACGCGACCTGCAGCTTCCTCCTGTTGCCCCCGCTGTAGCCCCCCGCGGTCCTGTCGCAATGCGCTGTCAGGTCCATCCGACTAATTTGCTCCTCCACGACGGCATCCACATCTCTCTCTTCCACCCCCTTCAGCCTCGCGTACAGGCGCAGGTGCTCTCTTCCCGTCATGAGCTTGAACAGCGCGTCGAATTGCGGACAGTAGCCCACCAATCTCCTAACTTCCTCCAGATCGTCCTTCAAGCTCATGTTGTCCAAAAACGCGTCGCCCTCGCTCGCCGGGAACTCCCCGCTCACGATGCCCAGCGTTGTGGTCTTCCCGGCCCCGTTCACTCCCAGCAACCCGAAGCACTGTCCCTCCTCCACCCCGAAGCTCACGCCCCTAACGGCCATCCTCGGCGTCGGCTTGGTCTTACACAAGCTGGGCAGCAACAAAACCTTCTTCAATGTACCGACCGATTCTCCGTCGACCCGCATATACTTGCTTCCCATGCAGCAGCACCCCTTTCCCACAAAGACCGCCACAAACAGGCACCAGAAGTACCACTCCCCGTACTCAACGAGCAAGTAGATCATCAAGACCCAAGCGCCCAAGCTCGATATCAGGTTCACCCACTGTGCGCGACATGGGTTAGTACCAGTGTATGAGCTTCCTTCGTTCTTGCCTGCCCCCTTGCTTACCATCGTGTCGGCCCCGTACTGCTTCTTGAGCCCCTCGACGAAGATCGGCGGCCGGTTCGCCCCGCCCTGCCTGCTCGCCATCTCGCTCATTCTGGCGTTCTCGGCCTCCACGTCTTCATCAAGATCGCTCGGGAAGACGAACGAGCTCATTGGCTTTTGGAAGAACTCGAGGAACTTCCCCATCATCCTCGGGCTGTTTAGAAGCTTGTCGATGACCAAAGTCAAGACGAAATAGAGCGGCACGCAGCCCACCAGCCACTTAACTTCCTCCCCTGCGATCTTGTCGTCCCCCGCGTCCAGCACCACGTCGCCCATGCCGTAGCTGCTGCTCAAGCTGACCCTGCTCTGCAGCTTGAGAAAGCCGTAGCACAGGCTGAAGCTCGGGAAGAAATGTCCGATGTCTCTCACCCAATGGAACGCCGTAACCACGTCATCGCTCATGCCTTCTATCAAGCTCAGTTGGAGCAGAATGTGGGCCGCGAGGCCTCCGAAGTACCCCAGCAGCAAATTCGACATGAAGATGAAGCCGAAGTTACTCAGCGTGCTCTCGAAGAAGAAGCTTGTTGCGTAGCAGAAGCATGCCATGGCCGCTCCCCAGAGCAGCAGCAGCGAAGTGGCCGTCCCCGAGCTCTCGCCCGTAAGCTCCTCGATATCAAAAATGGACCACATCGCGATCACCATTCCGCCGCTGACCAAGAACGACAGGAAGTCGAAGATGAAGTTCGTCAGCCAGTAGGTAATCGGGGTGACACCGCTAACGACGAGGATGTGCTTCGCCTTGGAGGTTCTCTCAGAGATCACGGTGCTCGCAAAGCTGCACGCGCGAAGCGGTGTTGGAATGGGCACGAGAGCGAAGCAAGAAGGAAAAAGAAAGGGCTTGTTGAGCAGCACTTGTTGAGCAGAAACCTCGCTCCGCTTCGCTCGCGCCCGACTCACCTCGCCGGGATGAAAGGCAAAGCAAACATCATCATGAAGATGAAGTCGTTCAGACTCTCGCTCTGACTCAATTCCTCCTCCGTCAGTGTCTGTGGCATCGGGTGGTTCCTCGCGGTGATGGTTACATTTGGGTCAATCATCTTGACGATCATCTCGTTGGCCAGCGAGACGAAGGTCGGGAGCGAGTGGGCGTGCGTAAAGTTGACCATGGCCGTATACTCCACGAACTTCTTCGCGCCGAAGTTCAAGCCAGACGTTGCTTCTTCGTTGTCGTAGTCGGCCGCCTTCTGGTCCGTTGGCATGTGCGGCGGCGACGACCAGAGGAAGGCGCCCATCCTGGACTCCCTGAAGTCGTCGCGCGACAAATCCAAATACTCGCCGAGCTCCCTGACGCCGAGCAAGTCCTCCACCAAAATTTTCTTTGAGGACAGATCGGCGGAGTCGACCTTCCGGAACTCTGCACGAGCGAAGGGGTGTTAAGGAGGGGAGGGAGAAAAACGAACGAACGCTCCTCACACCGATTTTGTCGGACAGTGCGCCTCCTTCGTCGCTCTCCTCGCCCGACTCACCTGCGTGCTCAAGCTCGGGAGCAACCACGTCTATGAACTCGGGCTCCATCCCCTCGGTGCTACAGTTCAAGAACAGCTCGCACGAGTCGGCTGTGAGGTCCTCGGGGTCTGTGCATGAGTACCTCTCGATCGAGGGCTCCGGTCGGACAAAACTCTCACCGAACATACCCATGTCGACTCTCTGCGTGGCAAATCCCGCGCTGAAAGTATCCCAGCTGCACTCAAACAACGTGTTGCCCTCCTCCTTCCCTCTTCCCCTTCCCGATTCCCCTTCGCTGTTATCGCCCTCAGCCGCGCACCACCCCGCTGTGCTCATATCCATGTACTCTGTGAACAGGGGCATAACGTCGCCAGGGACGGAGTAGCAGTGGCTTCTGCTGTCTCCGTTGTAGATGACGGGAGAGACCTTGAACCTGCTGCTCGTGTACTCGTTGATGTTGAGGGTGACGCTCGGGAACTGCCCTTGACCACTTCCGAGCTTGTACGTGAGCATGCCGGTCGCGATCATTGCGACCGGGAGGAGGTATGAGCCGATCCACAGCGCGTACGACCGGGAGGTAATCACCAAGCGCTTCTGCAGCAGAGCGAACACGTGGCGCTTGAAGAACTCAAACTTGTTGGTGGCGGAGATCTTGCTGTAAGCGACCTGCAATTGTTGGTGAGTGAGTTCACGCCTCTCCCCGTTCAATCTACTAAATTGGCTCTTACCTTGGCCACTTCCTTGACGTCGGCAGCCCCCGTGGTGTCCTCGCCCTTGATGGCGTCGTTGGCAATCTTCAAGAAGACCTCCTCCAACGTCGTCACGGCGACGCCGTACGTCACAACATTTAAGCTGTCCATCTGCTTGTCGAGCGACGAGAGAAGGTTGGGGAAGACGGCGGAGGAGGCGAGAGGGAGTTGGAACGCAATCTCACTGCCTACCGCAGACAAGCGCGTGGCCTCGGGCACGAAGGTCTTGACGAACTGCTCGATGCCGCGGTCCATGTCTGATAGTGCGTGCGCGAGCGCGTGTTAGAGTGAACGAATGCGAGGAGGTTAGAGCAGAGCGCGCTTACCAGAGGGCGCCATCCCGCTAGTTCCGACCTCCTTCTTCTCTAGCGTCATGTTGTAGCCCACCCCGAACTCCTTCTTGAGAAAGAGAGAGGAGCCAGCGCACTTGAGGTTTCCCTCGGACATGATGGCGATGCGGTCCCCAAGCAAGTCGGCCTCGTCCATGAAATGCGTCGTGAGCAAAATGATGCGGTCCTTCTTCTTGGAGCGGATCAAGTCCCACGTCGCGCGACGCGAGAACGGGTCCATGCCGGACGTGGGTTCGTCAAGCACTACGATCGTGGAGTCGCCCATGAAGGCGATCGCGAGGGACAGCTTGCGCTTCTGCCCCCCGCTCATCTTGAACGCGAACTCGTTCCGCTTCTCGGTGAGGCCGACTTCCTGGAGGACCAAGTCAATAGCGGGGGTAATCTTGGACTCGGGGATGCCCTTGATCCGGGCGAAGAGCTGGAGGTGCTCGAACACGGTGAGCACCTTGAAGAGCACGTCGTGCTGCGGACACACGCCGAGCGTCTGGCGGATCCTCGCCATGTCAGTGGTGACGCTGAACTTGCCCACCTTCGCGTCGCCAGCGCTGCTCTTGGTCAGGCCGTTGAGCATGCTGATGGTCGTGGTCTTGCCGGCACCGTTGTGCCCAAGCAAGCAAGTGATCTGATTCTTGTAGAAGTTGAGATCGAGGGAGGACACAGCGACCTTGGGCCCGGCGTTGGTGTGGTACACTTTGCGCAAGCCCTTGATCTGCGGTCACATACATGTGTGAACAAAGGGTGCCCATACACATGTGCGAACAAAGGGGGCGGCGGTGTGAACAAAGGGCGGCGTTGTTTGTGAGCCTGTTCGTTCGCCGGTAGTTCGTTCGGCTCACCTGTACGCAGGTCTCGTCAGCTTCTTGCTGCTTGCACTCTTCGGACACAGCCTCGACCTGTGCAAACGAGATCTCGCTGTGTGGGGGTGGCGGGTGAGAACAAAGCCCACAAATACAATGCTATAGAATGAGTGCAACTAACCTAGCATCGATCACGTCGTAGTTCGCGTTGGAGATGGTGTACACCTCGCCAGTCGACCAGTAAGATGGGACGAGGAAGAAGTAGAAGGGGAGAGCCACGCCGCGGGAAGAGGGGACGATCTTGTCGAAATACCAGTGGAGGACGATGAAGAGGAACGTGTCGAACCACATGAGAACGAGCGTGTCCATCATGGAAAGGTCGTTTTGGTCCTTGGGCGATCCGATTGTGTCGGCGGTGACGCCGACCTGAGCTTGCTCGAGGTAAACGAAGTTGTCGGTGCCGCGGAAGTACAGCACGGCTGGGTGGAGGAGGCTACATATGACTTTGGTCGCCTTAGAAGCGGAGTCGCCCGCTAGGTTGCCGGCGACGACCCAGCCGGCGAAGTAAAGGAGTAGGCCGATGAGACCGGCCTTGCGCGAGTCGTCGAAGAAGGCGGTGAGGAAGACGCAGAAGGACGTGGAGGACATGAGGAAGGAGAAGAAGTAAAAGAAGATGACGACCTTGGAAGAGTACCGGAACACGCCGCCGGACAGAAGGGTGAGGACGAGGGCCACGATGGTGTACTGGAGAACGAAGACGGTCCACCAGGAGAACGAGAGGTGGAAGTCGGACAGGCCCATCATCTGAGGGCAAACACACCGTGTGAGCAAAGAAAGAACCACTCATAAAGTGTGAACAAAGGAGGAAGAGTGAAACAGAATGGAGCGGTTTGGAAGGCGCGCGAACTCGTCCGCCATGCTCGAAGGCCCTTACCTTCATTCCCTCGTTGAGGCCCAATTCTTTCTCTTCGGAGGTCTGCTTGATGGCATTGTAGAACGTAATCATGAACGTCAGAAAGAGCATGCCGGAGAAAATGTCAGACAAGAAATCCCAGTAGATATCGAGCGTGAACGACTGCGAGGGGAAGCCGGCGGCATTCGCCTTGATGACGAAGTCCGGGAAGAACGGGTTTGCGGCAGACTGGGCAGCCCGCTCGAGAATGAAGGAGTCCATGATGTAAGTCTGGTAGGCGGGGAAGTCCGAACCGACGTACGTGCCTGCGCAGTCGCCGAGTTCCTTAAGCGAATGGCGGAAGTTCCTGGGCAAGTGGAAATTGCACTCGAGTTCAGAGAAATCGGACCGCTTGGCGTAATTGTCGAACGGATTCATCGACGTGTCGAAGAGGTGCGTCGCGTTCAGACGGAGCGAGTAGTCGTAGTCGGGCCCGGGACTGTTCCAGGCGATGGAGAAGGCGAGCATGGGGATGTCAGGGCTCAGGCCGTAGCCGCGCTGACCACGAGCGAAGCGAGTGTTAGCCACATGTGTTTGAACAATGGGGGGGGCACACACACAGCGGCTTGTTTTGGGCCGCTCGTTGCACTTTCCGAGCTGCTCTACGGCCGTTTTCGATGCAGCTCGTGGGCGAGGCGAATTCTGCGCGCCTGAACAGCGCGTTACCCGCTGCTCGCTGCTCGCCCACTCGCTGCGGACCACCGGTCTGGGTTGCTCACCTTCTGGATGTACTCCTCAAGGGCGTCGTGACTCTCAAACTTCTTGTACAGCTCGTGCGCCCCAACAGACGCGGGGAACGACTTCTTCAGGTACTCAATGTGGTCTTCAATCAGTTGGTTGACAGCTGCGTCGTTGGCCGCGACTTTGGCGCCAGGGGCCAGCCCGATGATCTTCTTCTGACATTTCGAGAGGATGTTCTCGCCGAAGGTGGTGCACGAGTCCGCGATCGTCGCCTGATCGATGCTAAAAGGGGAGTTAGCCCACGCACGTGTGAACATAGGGGAAGGACAGCGCTATGTACGAGCGTGAAGAGCGCTGTTTGCGAACGTGAATAACAGGGTGGGCGAACGTGCGAACGTGTGAACGGGTTACGTGCTCAAAACGCGCGATTCGCGAGCTCGTCGCGCAAGAACGCGCTGCTGGCAGCGGACTCACCCTCCTATCCCCTCTGCATCCAAACTCTCAGCCGTGCAGTCCAACAGCAACATCTTCGCACCAGACTGCAGGAACACATTAGCATCGTCGTCGTTCGGCGTCTTGCTCGCATCTTCGGGCGGCCAGGGGACGTTCAAGCCGGGGCAGTTGAACCAGGTGAAGTCATCTGCATAGCCACAGCAGACTGGGGGGTATTTGGCACTGTAACCAGCTTCCATCAAGTCGGTGAACGTTAAAGTCGGCGAGGCAACGGTTGGGAAGACGGAGGGCTCAATGACAGATCCAATCGTGTACACATCCGTCGGTATACGACCATCAACATCAAAGGGATCAAGGTAGGAACCCATCCAGTTCACGAGCCAGAACAGGAGGAGTGGGAGGAGCAGCTCCATGAGGAAGCCGATGGGGATGTTGGCGTTCAGGTTCGGGGAGCGCGTGCGGCGCAGTAACGTCTTCTTGAACAGGCCAAGCCAAATGGAGAGGAAGGACATAATATGGGGGTTGGAAGGGGGGAAGTAGGGTGGGGAGGAGGGGGGGGAGTGGTGTTGGCAGATGAACACAGAAAGTCGGCACAAGCAGCGGGCTACGTAGTGAATCGGTTGTTGTGAATAGGGTTGAGAACGAACGCAACAGTCTCAACCCGAGAAATTTCTCAGCG
>Ga0307985_10002523_pt1 | contig 10220 bp, 15 predicted proteins | sample EllFjometageno80_FD_203155 | JGI IMG/M metagenome (GOLD analysis project Ga0307985, IMG submission 203155) | Marine microbial communities from Ellis Fjord, Antarctic Ocean - #80 | ecosystem: Environmental > Aquatic > Marine > Unclassified | place: Southern Ocean | collected 2014-10-09 | reverse complement strand
CCTTTCTTCGAGGCGCCACCCGCGTCCACGCATTCGCGACTATCGCCGTCATCGGTGTCGGTCTCCCGGTGTTCATCCTCTGGCAGACTCTGCAGCTCCGCAGGCGCTATGAGCTCACGGCCGACTCGATTTACGCTGGGCTTTTCGAGTGGTACTCTCCTCAGAATCCCTACTGGGATCAAGGCCAGCCTATTGGTCATAAGCGATGTAGTGGACGGAAGCCAGGTGGCAGGGCTTGGGGTAGTGAAGGACGACGAATTACTGGAGGCGGCCGGAGTTCAAGCTAGTGCGGGGTTGGCGGCCATCGTTGCAGCGTTAGGGGGTCGCGGCGACCAACCTGCCAGTGTGCAGCTGCGCCGCGGGGAGGTGGCGTACACAGTAGAGCTAGCTGCGGGCGCTATCGGATAGGCGATAACAGAGCAATAGAACGCTGTATCGTCAGCGAGGACAAGACTAGTCACATAATTGATACACAAACTACTGACTACAGCTACTGACAATACAGTTACGCGAGCGCGAACGCCTGTTCATTCTTCTTGCCAACGACCCACTTCTGGATAACCTCCGCCCCCTCCCTAACGTTCCACGCGTGTCCTTCGAACGAGTTCACCCTCTCCTCCTTCCCGCCGGGCGGGAGTTTGCTCCAGAAGGTGTCCTCGTAGTACCTGCGAGCGAAGCGAGCGTGCGTGTGAGTAAATGAGTGGCGAGCGAGGGGTCATGGAAACAATGAGATATGCTCGATTCGCTTGCGCACGTACAGGTCGAGGTCTTCCCTGTTCCCGTTGTTCACAAACGTGACTAGCTTGTCCGTCTTGTCCGAGTCGGATTTAAAGACCTGCGAGCGGAGCGAGGGGTTGATGAGAGGGGGACAGGGTGGGGGTGAGTAAATGAGCGAGGGCCACACACATGTGTGCACAAAGGGGAGGGGGGGGGTGAGCGAAGCGAAGCGTGCAGCGGGCATGTGTGTGTGTGTGCTCTCTTTGGTCAGCGCTCGGGTGAAAGGGGGAGGAACAAGGCGAACAGGTTGAGCCAGCGAGTACAAGCGAGTAAACGAACGGCGAGCGAGGCCCGTTCTAAGTTCGCCCAAAGCGCTTTTCGTGCCGCTCCACCCGCTCGCGTTTGATCACTATCGCCCTTCTTGTTCACACGTGAGGGCGGCGTCTCGTAAACTCATCTGCTCGCGCACTTACATCCTTCAGCTTAGACTTCCTCGCCGCCTTCGCTCTTTTGTTATCGGGGTCGTAGTTGGCTTTTGTCGGAGCCTCCTTGTAACCAAAGCGGGCCGCGTTCCACACCCACAAGTTCGCCGCCCACTTGGGATTCTTTCCTTCCTCGTCGTTCAAAACGGGACACCCGCCGTGCTTGGAACGGATGTCCTTCCTCCCGTCAGGATGCTGCGAGTAGAAGAGCACGGCCTTGGCGCGGTGCGGCTTGGTGTGCAGCGCGGACTGGCACTGCGCCACCATCTTCTCCTGCCAGCTGTCAGTCTTGAAGAGCGGCGAGAGCACGGGGTCGGCGCGCAAGGTGGACAACGCCGAGTCGTACGTGGGGTGCTCGATGTCGTTCTGGGGAGGGGGTGAGAATGGAGAGAGGCGCTGGCTTTGGAGCGCTGAATGTTTGTTTGGGACACTTTTGAGCCGCATGGAGCACAAATTGCAGGCTCGGTGTTTCGTCGCACCGAATAATCGGTTCAGCACAATTTTCTAGGGAGCCGGTCGCGCTGAACGGCCGGCCAAGAAACGTGCTATTTGCGACCGACGAGCTCCAAAACGCGCTATTTGCGACCGAATAGCGCGCTTTGAGCCGCTCGTGGCGCGTTTTGAGCCACCCGCGGCGTGTTCCCAGCCACTCACAGCGCCTTCTCAGCGCTCCTCGGACTCACCTGATACGGCTCCCCGAACGTGAAGACCGTCTCCCCGCCCGACTCCTCGTCCGGAGGGTCTGTAAAATAGAGGAGAATCGTCGCGAACCTATTACTTCCCAGTCCCCCACTCTCAAAGTCATGTGGCTGACTAGGCGAGTCGTCAATCCAATCAAGATGCGGAATGTACGCCGTCGTTCTGTTATACCTCAGAATCTGCAACCCATCCGCCAAATTGTCCTTATACTCCATCGCGAGCGTGTCGAAGCACCGCTGCTTCAGCTTGAGCGCCGTGGCGCTGTGCGTGTCGAACGCATTCTCGCTCGTTCGGGTCGGATTCACCTTGTAACCGTCGACGCCAGTCGACGACGGCTTCATCTTGTGCGTCTCCTGGGAGGAGGGTGGGTAAGTAAATGCGCTAGCACGTGTGAACAAGGTCGGGGGCACTCACACTCGTCGTACTCAACGCCCTCTCCACAATATCATCCGCCTCCTCACCCGTGAAGAAATGGCTAACCTCAAACACCCTCGGGCTCACGCTCAGCGTGATCAACTCTACCGGTTTGCCGCGATTCCCGGAGGGGAAGCCGACGCGGGGGAGGAGGAAAGTCTCACCGACGTAGCCGGGCCCGAAGAGGAAGTGGCGGCCGGCAGCGACGGCGTAGAGGGATGTGCCGGTTTGTAAGTGTGTGGTGAGGGTGGTAAGGTCGGTTATGCGGTCGCCGATTCGGGTGTAGTAGGAGCAGGGGAGGGTGGCGTGGGGGGGGGGGAGGAGGAGGACGGAGGAGGAGGAGTGGAGGAGGGGGGTGCGGAGAGGACCCATGTCGCAGTGCTGGGCGAAGGAGGGGTTGAGGTCGGAAGCGTTGGGGTCGACGGGTTCGCAAGAGGTGTTGGGGATTGATGCTAGGATTGCAACTGTCAGTGCTCTGTCGAATTCGTAGACTGATGAGTGAGGGGAGAGAGACGTTGTGATGCTGGTTGCAGCATTGCACGGATGGTACTCGCCGTTACGGTGGAGGTTGAAGGTGATTGGTACAGAGAGGGGAGCGGGGACATGAGGGGTGGTACCACTGGGAGGAGAGGACAGACTGGAGGGGGTAGCCGAGTTAAGGAAGGGAATCCACGACGTGCCGTGGTAGCCGAGGGCGAGGCAGATGCCCAAGACGAAGCACTGAGCATAGGAGTTGAACATCATTCGAGAGGAACGGAGCCGTGGCGTGGCCAGTCCTGAGGATCGCGGTGTTAGCTTGTGAATGTAAACATTTGAGTGAGTCGGTGGCTAGAACTTGGGAATGCGTTGGCGAGCCACCGAGGCATGCTCGATCATCATTTGAAGGAACAGAAGAGCAAAAGTTAGATGGGGGGCGGAGGAGCCAAGCGGAGTAGGCCTCTAGGGTCGGATGAGATGTAGGTCGTGGAGGTCTGACAGAAGCGGATGAGCGGATGGGGTAGCGAGTAGCGACCGTCACCTGTGGTGATGTGAGGCGAAAATCGCCATCTCCGACAACGCGACGCTCAACGAGCACCGCAAAGTACACGAGTGAGGCATATACGCGACAGCTGCCAATTCTCGCAAACCACACGCTACTCAACCACCATCGCCCACTCCCCTAGCTAACCGACTGGAGCTGATACAGCCGCCCCCTGTCCCCCTTTCAGTGCTACTGCAAACCTTCAAACGAGCGACAAGCAAACACCTCCACGTATCACGCTAACCCTCGCCGCTGCAGAATGACAAACTACGACCAGAAGGTCGAAGAGCTGCTCGCCGCCTTCAACGACAAAGCGCCCGTCACGCAGGTCGAGGTCTTGGCCACGCCGAGCCTTCTGCGATTCGGAAAGTAGCAGTCCGTGTAGAAGATCTGATCGGCCGCGTCGCCGTCTGGGAGGGATTGGATATGGGAAACGGCCACCTGCCACTGCCGGCTTGTCACGAGATCGTGCAGGGCACTCATAGTCCTGCGGGAGCTGCGAGTGTGAGCGTGGGGAGTGGAGTTGTTTGCTTGTCGCTCGTTTGAAGGTTTGCAGTGCGGGGCAGGGGGTGGCCGTACCAACTCAAGTTGGTTAGCTAGGGGAGCGGGGGGGGGGGGTCAACTAGAGGTTGGTTGGCGAGAATCGTCAACGATCACGTAGATGCCTCACTCGACTGTTTGCGGTGCTTGTTGAGCGTCGCGTTGTCGGCGAGATGGCGATTTTCGCCAATCATCATAAGCAAGACGGCCGCTACGAACTACCCCATCCGCTCGTCCGCTTCTATCAGACCTCACCAACCTACAGCTTATCCGACCCTAGTCGCCTGCAACGCGCGGCTTCTTCCGTCCCCCTGAACGGCCAATTCCAATCCTTGCCACTGTGCACCAGTTCAAGACCCGACTACAACTCTTCACCATGGAGGTCACCCACATCTCCAGCTTGATGGCCCCGGCAGTGCTCGCGATGCAAGCAGCGATGCAGAAGCAGTCATCTCAGCATGCCGCCCGCACTATGTCGTTGGAGGACGAGAATAGCAAGCTGAGGGCCAAGGTCAAGGAGCTCGAGTCTCAGAAGCGCCAGTGGTCCAAGTCTCTCAAGTCGTGGATTGAACGAGGGGGTCCAGTATCCGGCAACCCTCTCCCGTCCTTCACCCAATCCTCCTCCAAAACCAAAACTCCTCCCACCTCTCCCTCCCTCAATCAGCCCGTCCCCAAAACCCCCAAGATAATCGCCGAAACCCCCACCCCCAAACCCTCCAAGAATCCCGCTGGTCTATCCCAATCGAGCGACGTGACTGACATCAACAGCGAAGAACCGCCGTACCCTCTCGCGAGGAAGAACTCGCTGCTGAAGAAGCGGAGGGAGCCGGAGCAGGAGGAGGTGAGTGAAGGTATATGATATCAAGCTGCCGTTCGCGCATAAGGACCAACATCACGCGCAGCTTGCTTCCCATTCGCAAGCCTCGCACTAACCCAATCCTCGCAGGTGAGTTAACTTGAAGCGCGAGGGTAAATTGGATAGCATCTTGTTTTCTATATGCGATTGGCTGGACCGGCGACCAGCGCTATGCGTAAACCCCAGAGCACTAAATGGCGCCAATCGTGAAGCACGAGGACCACTTCCACCCCCCACTCCCCTTCCACTCCCCTCGCTCTCCCTAACTCGCCCCTATCATCCAGGAGCCGGCGGAGAAGAAGCAGAAGAAGGAGTTACCGGCGGTGAGTCGCCCCTAACCAACCCTAACCCCCCCAAAGTCCTTCTCTGGTGATGGCTCGGGCTGCACTTCGACGATTGGCACCGGGTAGTGTATCGCTTTCTCCACTACTCCTTCTTCAACAAGTCCCGCTTGCGTATTTCTTCTGCGTCTCCAGCGTCTTGCGTGTGTGCGGCCTCCCTTTTCTCTCCCCCCCCTCCCCTAACCCCCTACCCGCAGAACCCCTACACGAAGTACAAGGAGGTCGTCCGCGGCAAGGAAGCTCGCGCCGCGATGCCCGCCTACGCGTGCGACGAGTGCAAGCGCTTCTTCGACTCGGTCTGCGCGGACGATCCGAACGGCGTGTTCGACAAGGAATTCATGATCAAGAACGCTTGCAGGCATCGCGCCAAGTGGAAGCCGGAAGCGACGCCGCCGGAGTTCTGGAACTTGTCGTTCCCAGACGAGCGCGATCAGCACAACTTCACGCAGGATAAGATCTAAATTTCCAACTGCTACAAAACAGCGTTCTATTGCTCTGTTATCGCCCATCCGATCGCGCCCGCAGCTAGCTCTACTGTGTACACCACCTCCCAGCGGCGCAGCTGCACACTGGCAGCTTGGTCGCCGCGACCCCCTAACGCTGCTACTACCCGCGAGCATGTAATCTTCGCCCAAAAATGATCCACAAAATCGAACTGCTACATCTAATACTACTAATCGCCCACGCTTTCCCCCTCTCTCTCTTCCCCCGCCCCCTTCCCATACCGCTTCCTCAGCTCCCTAACTTCCTCCAACGCGGCGTCTCTCTCCACCTTCAAAACGGCGTTGCTGTCCCGCAAGCTTCCCACGACCTCCCCCTCATCCTCACCCTCGCCGAGACCTCCCGCCTTCCGCTCCCTCATTTTCTCGATTTTCCTCAGCATCTTCAGGGCTTGCTTGTGCTTGATGATCCTGACCTCCCACAAGCTCTTGACGTGCTGGCGCATGTCTCCCAATCCCCTATACTCGTTGTACCTAAGAGCGAAGCGAGCGTGAGTGAATAAACGAGCGGCGAGCGAGGGTTGATAGGAAGGCGAGCGCGAGCGATGGGTACCATGGCGCGCGCGAGCGAAGAGTAACATGCTTCGATCGGGTTCGTTCATGGAAGGGCTCGCTTGTCTCCAATTTGGCCGCTTCCTCGCCCGCTTCGCTCGCTGCGCACGTACTTTTTCGCCGCGAAGAACGTCGCGAACACGGTGGTGCCCAAGAAAAAGGCGACGGCGAATTTGTCCTCCGCCTTCCCCACCTGCTTGCACCCGTCCTCCGGCTCCTCCTCTCGCTCCTTCTGGCACCCCCACACCATGTACAACATGTTGCAGATCGTCAAGGGAATGTCCTCCACCAGGATCTGTGTCATCGCGGCCACAACTCTTTCCTCCTTCCTCCTCTTCTCGAACTTGACTCTCGCGTATTTTCTTAGAAGCAGAAACTTCGCCAGCAGCAATTTCTCCTCGTCCTCGATAGCGCCAGTTCGCATAGTCTTCGTCGCCATGATGACTGGCTTCACCTTGTTCCTTCTGAGAGACTTCCGGACAGCATGGAATGAGTCGGTCAGAGTGCCCGCCTTCTTGACCACACCGGGCAAAACAGCACTCACCAACCTACTATCCTCCTTCTTCACGCCCCCCTCCCCTCCTCCCTCCTCTCCCCCTTCCCCAGCAACCATCACGCTCCTAATGCTCATCCGCTCTCCCTCCATCTTGTCCGTCTCCTCGCCCTCCATCTTCACATCGTCGTGCTTCTTCTTCAGCGCTTTGAACTCCCTGTCCATTTCCTCATCGCCTAGGTTGATTTCGTCGCATTGGTTCAGCGTCCTCAACTGCATGATGTTCGTTCGCACTGTGATGCCCGCTGCGAATATGCCCATGACTATGATCACCAGATAAATCGCCCAAATATAGTAGCGGCAGAACCTTATGATCAAGTACCAGTTCGCAAGATCGACGAACGGGTCGCTCCCATTGATTCCTATGGAAACCCAGTTCTTCTTCACCTCCTTCTGCCTCGTGCTGATGTTGAAGTCTTCCTCTTCGTCCGAGTGTTTCAGCTTCTGGTACGCCCATACAACAATGAACCCGCCGGCTCCCACTGCACGAGCGAAACGGGTGTTAAAAAGGGCCACGCATACTATGTGAAGAATGGGGGGGGCACACATTTGCGCGGACCGGCTCAAACGACCAGCTCAAACGACCAGCATGAACGACCGGCTCAAACAGTGAACATTTCGTGCACTCGCTCCGCTCGACTCACCTGCACCCAACACCGTGTAAAGGTCCTGCTCCGTGAACTCTAACCCCCCAATGATGTCCACCGTGGTCGTCCACGAATTAGCCAGCGATACATTTTTCATGTCTTTCGTGTATTTCATGTACTTGAAAATAATTTCCAACCCCTCCTTCTGTGCGCCCTTCTCGATCGTGTACTTGTGGCTGTAGCGGGGCGCCGCCAGCACAAATTGCTCCCCCTCCACCTCTACCCAAAATTTCTCTTCCGTTTCCAACTCGGCGATGATGTTTCCCCACTTGTCGTACACCACCATGTCCAGGCTCATCTCCACGTCCTTGAAGTCGCTGCTCTGCCACTGTGGGACACCCATTAAGCTGTGCTCGCTCCTCTCGAAGCTCACATTGCCCCACTTGACTTTCAGAACGCTCTGCGCCCCCCCCACGAGCCCAGCATCCCCGCCCTCGGCATCCCCGACCAGCTCGACGTCGAAGATGTACGTCCCGCTCTTGTTAAACGGCCTCTCGAACCTCCCGCCCTCGATCGCGGTGCGGTTGCCTCCGTCGATCACGACTTCGAACTGGTCCTCGTCCCACAGCGTCGGGTTCCCGTGCCTGTCGAAGGTTTCCACGACCGCCTTGAACACTCCACCCGCTTCCATGTTCTGGTCGTACTCGACGCGGCAGCTCGTCGCGTGCGTGGGACCCGGTTTCACCTCAGTGGTCCAACTCTCGCCGCCCACCAACTGCGACTTGTCCAACCCGAGCTTCTCCACGAGCTCGAACGTCCAGTTGCCGATGTACGAGATAGACACGTTGGCCATCAAACGCCCGCCCTCCCAGCGCACTTCGCCATCCAAGCTGTGACTCAAGCTGAGCTCGTCACTCACGGCAATCTCGCCGTACGCCGTGAGCTCGAACGGGACCGCCTCCTCCTCCTCGATGCTTCCGCCGAAGCGATCTCGCAGCTCGATCTCGAACTCAATGGTCTCCACCGTCGTCATCTCCTCCGGCTTGAGCACAACGCTCAGCGGCGCGTAGACGCCAGGCTTGAACGCCGCGGAAATGATCGTGTTCGGGGTGCTCATGGAGGAGATCTCGTTGCCGAAGTAGTCGAACGCGACGAGTTTGGAGTTCGCAGCGTCGCTCACGAAGACCAAGCTCAGCTACGAGCGAAGCGAGTGTAAGGAGGGGAGTCAGGGGGAGAATGACAAGTGGGACTTCGCTCAGCTCGCTCGGCTCACCTCCTCGTCGACCCAGACGGCCGTTGGCTCTGGGCACTCCGCGAACAGCGTGCACCCTCCGGTTAAGTCCACGCACTCGAGCAACTCTTCGCCGGTTGCGACTAGGAAAGAGGAGCCCAGGGAGGTGATGCGCACCTCCGTGTCCGCGTCGTAGAGCTTGGTGCCCCACGGGGGTGTGCTGCTTCCGTCGGCGCTCGCCACGAACACGCCAGAGCTCTCCGTCGCGATCAAGATCTGGCCGTCGCCGAAGTGAGCGAGGTCGTGAGGGCGCCACGACGTGCTGGGCGAGGGTGGCTCAATTTTCAACGGCATCTCCACGCCCGCGAGGTCGAAGAACATGATCCCGAAGGACGCCACGGCGATCTGCGGAGGGTCAAGATGCGGCAGACTGACGAGGCCACGAGGCCTGTTGATGTTGGTCGTGGTGAAAGGCCCCGTGTAGCTGCCGTCGTTGGCGAACTCGTCGATCCCGTTGGCAGAGGATACGAGGATGCGGAAGGCGTCCACGAATACGAGCGAGTGCGGCTCCTGGAGCCCGATGTGCAGTTCATCGAGCTGGGCGCTCTCGGCGAGGAAGCCGAAGAGCCGTTTGTCTCTATCCCCCACGGCGAAGAGGTTGTAGAAGATCGTGGAAGCGTCGTAGCACTCGGATGAGGACGTGGATCCGCCGTTGGAGGTGAGCGTGGCGGGACAAGCGAGGCAGGAGGCGACGGAGGAGGAGGAGGGGTCGGGGTTGTAGGTGGCCGGAGGACAGGTCGCGCAGCCCTCGCCGAACTTGGAATACGTGCCAGCCGGGCACGCGGAGCAGGAAGTAGCAGAGGTGGAGGCCGTGGGGTTGGAGGTTCCGTCAGGGCACGGGGAGCACGCGGAAAGGGAGGTGGACGATTCGTCCGGGTTGAACGACGCCGGGGGGCACAGTGTACATGTGTGTGATGCGGCGATCGCGTACGTGCCGGGTGTGCACGACGTACAGGAGGAGGAGGCGGTGGCGCCGAGGGTGGGAGAGGCCTTGCCGGACGAGCACTCGACGCACGAGGAGGCACTGGTCGCGGCGGTCGACGAGCTGTAGTAGCCCGCGTCGCACTCGATGCACGCCTCGAGGGAGGTAGAGGAGGCGACGAGGTTGAACGTCCCGGACGGGCACGCCGTACAGAAGGGCGAGCCGGGGGGCGCGAATGTTCCGGAGGAACAAGCGACGCAGGTGGAGTTCGTTCCGGCGGCCTCGGTAAGAGACGCGGTTCCGGCCGGGCACGCGAGACACGCGTCGGCGGACGTAGAGGCTGTGTTGGAGTTGAACGTTCCGGACGCGCAATTCGTGCACGTCTGCGACGCGGCTAGAGAGTACGTGCCCTGGGAGCAATCCGTGCAGGCCGCCGCGCTGCTCGAAGAAGAGGTTCCGGGGGAACATTTTTGGCAGGCATCGGCGGAGTTCGAGCCCGTGACGGGGTTGAACGTGCCGGACGCGCAGTCGCTGCAGGCGGATGCGCCGTCGAAGGCGAACTTTCCGACTGCGCAGTTCTCGCATTTCGAGGGGTCCGTGGCGCCAGCGGAGGGGGAGGCCGTGCCCGCCGAGCAGTCGACGCAGCTGGAGGAACTGGAGGCGGCAGTCGACGTACTGTAAGTGCCGGCCGAGCAATCGACGCAGCCGTCCTCGCTGGTAGACGCAGACGTCGGGTTGAACTTGC
>Ga0307985_10002521_pt1 | contig 10226 bp, 8 predicted proteins | sample EllFjometageno80_FD_203155 | JGI IMG/M metagenome (GOLD analysis project Ga0307985, IMG submission 203155) | Marine microbial communities from Ellis Fjord, Antarctic Ocean - #80 | ecosystem: Environmental > Aquatic > Marine > Unclassified | place: Southern Ocean | collected 2014-10-09 | reverse complement strand
TGGAGGCGTTTACGGGGGGGGATCCCGAGGCTGAGGCTCGGTACAAGAAGCAGCTCCAAGAACTGGAGAACGCGATGCAGGACACCTGGCAGCAGAAGGAGAAGGTGAGCAAGGAGAAGGAGGCCGAGAGAACGGTGCTAATGATGGAGCAGAAGGTGGCAGTTCAGAAGGCCGCCGAGGAGAGGGAGAAGAGGTGGCAGTTCATTGAGGAGAAGAATGACGTGGAGTTGTCGGTGAGGAACGCGTGTGATGTCGCGAGTATGACGAGCACGAGTTGGATGCAGAAGGTGAGGCAGGTGCTTGCGTTGGAGCAGGAGAGTAAGGAAGAGACGACGGTGACGAACGTGTACAGGAATGCGTTTCTGAGTGATGCGGCAATTACGCAGCTTACAAGGGAGAGAGGAAATTCTGATGCGGGGGAGGATCCGTTGGAGAGCAGCATGAATAAGACGCAGACGATGACGAGTCCTGGGAAGGAGGGTTCTACCATGTCTGGCGTGAATCCCAACAACACCGCGAGCAACATCACCTCCGCTTCGTTGAAGCAGGTGCTGTCCAAGTTGAGACATCTTACGGACACTTCTGAGAAGTTGGTGGGACTGCAAGACGAGGTCATGACGCTGTGCACGGACTTTGTCAGGGAGATTAGAGCGGCTTGCGAAAATTGGGAGGGGGAGAAGATGGAGGACGAGAACAGCGAGAAGAGTGCGCAGGAGAGGACGGAGGAGGAGGATATTCAGAGGAAGGCGATGCTGAGGGAGCAGGAACAGGCCAGGGAGGACGCGGCGAGGGGACTGCGGATGGTCGTGAGGCAGCTGAACAAGAAACGAGCTGAGATTTCCGCGATGATATGCGACGAGCGGCAGAAGCTCATGGGCGTCGTGAACGTCGCGAGGGAGTTGAGTGGGGTTGTGGAGACGGAAATTCGACGGACGGAGCAGCTGAGCCAGGATGACGAGTCGTGCTTGTTGACGGAGGAGGAGAAGGAGGAGCAGCTGCAGTTTTTGGGAGTTGCGCACGACTCGATTAGCAGCTTCTTGACGAATCATTTCGAGAAGACGGCCAAGGCGGCGGGGGCGGTGGCGGAGAACAAGGACAACGAGGAGGAGAAAATCGACGAGAGCGATCTGAACCAGGCCAAGGCGCTGGGGATGAGCACCGGGAGGATCTTGAGCAAGCAGATCACGGCGAGCGAGGGCACGGTGGGCGCGTCGTCGGCGCGCCTGCACTGCACGAGGAAGGAGGGGGGCTGGATGGGAACGGGGAAAGAGGGCGAATATTTGCAGGTGGATCTGAAGACTGCCGCGATCATCACCGCGGTCAGCACTCAGGGTCTGTACGTGGGAAGGGGAGAGAAGAAAGAGGGTGTGAAGAAGATCGTCACGAAGAAGGTTAAGCAAATGAAGAAGGAGAAGGTGACGAAGACGGTCAAGAGGAGGAAGGCGGGAGGAGGGAAAGCAGGGGGAGGAGACTCCCCCGGCCTCCTGTCGGGCTTCACGGTCGACCAGTGCAACGCGGACGCCTCGCAGACCAAGGACATTCTCGGCAACGTCGTCGACTGGCCCACTCTGTTAAAGTCGACGCCGCCTGAGAAGCTCTTGAGCAGGCCTCCAGTACGGTTTCTGTTCGACCTCATTTCCTTGGTAAAGAAGACCACGGGATTCGGAGAGGGAGATGAGTGGGGGAGCACTGAGTGGGGGGGGCTGGGGACCAAGGGCGAAAAGGTGAGCCCACGATGGCGCTATTCGCTGGCGTTAGCGCTAAACGAGCGATTCAGAGCGACGAGCGCGCCGATTAAAACGAAGGGTCCAAGCTCTCGCGAAAGAATCGCGCACTTCACATGCGGCATTCACTCAACTCACTCTGCTCGTCTGCAGGTGAGCTACATGGACGCGGTGATCAAGAGCGTGGTGGACAAGAGCGGCTGGAGCGGGGAGGCTCCGGCCAAGGGCGGGGATATCGTAACGGGAAGCGAGGGCGGGAGGACGAATACCATGCTGCAGTGCTTAGCCTTCGCGGCTAGCGCCGCCGGGGGGGGAGGAGGCGGGGAAGCAGAGGAGGAATTCGAAGAGGTCGAGGTGGTAGAAGAAATTGACGTCGAAGTGGAGGTGGAAGTGGAGGAGGAGGTCATCGAGGAGGCCGCGGAGCAGGCCCAAAATGCGGAGTACACGAAGGAGTTTAAGATCTCCACGAGTGTCGACGGCTTGGAGTGGACCGAGTTCGGCGGAGTGTTGGAGGGCAAGAACGAAGCATCTGACATTGCTCTCTCGCCCCCTGTGAGCGCGGCCAGATTCGTCAGGTTTGTGCCCGTTAGCTGGGAGGGCGAGAAGCAGACGCTGAGGGTTGACATCATTGGCCTTTACAAGGACGAGCAGGGCATCATGCAAAGTCCGCGCGGCGTGAGCAACGACATGTTGATGGGCGAGGGCTTCGGGGCGGACGTGAAATCGATGCTGGGCGGAATTCAGGAAGTTCTCGGCTCACTGCTCAAGAAGGCGGACAAGAGCGAGGCCGCCGAGAAGATCAGGGCCCAGATGAACAGGGACAACCTGCAGAGCGCCATGGGCAATTTGGCGAGCGAGAAGGAAGACTTGCAGGCGCAGCTGAAGGCGGCGGAAGAGGACAAGGTCGCGTTCGAGGCACAAGTGAACGAAATGATGGAGAAGATGAACGAGTTCCAGTTCAGCACGGTCAAGCTGCAGGCACAGAGGGAGAAGGACGAAGTGCAGATTGCCCGGCTGATGGAGGAGAAGGAGTTCTTCGAGAAGGATAGCCGGGAAAAAGGGGACAGGCTCAACGAGGTCGAGGAGGTCGCTGGGGCGCAGGGCGAGGAGCTGACCGACATCAAGTTGCAGCTGGAGGTCGTGGAGGACGAGAGAAACATGGCGAGGGAGAAGGAGGAGGATCTGCACGAGAAGCTGGTCGAAAGGGAACTCGAGTTGGAGGCGATCCAGGAGAGCTACGTTTACATGACGGAAAGGAGCAACGACTTGCAGGATCAAACCATGGATCTGCAGGAGCAGATGGAGGAGTACAAGGAGCAGCTCAAGATCCAGGTGCAGAAGCAGGCGCAGCAGGCCATTGCGGCGCAGGTCGCGCTGAGCGCGCCGAGGGAGGTGGCACCTGAGAGAGAGAGCTTGAAGCCGGTCGTGGCGCCGGTCGCGGCGGAGAAGGAGACGGCGGAGAAGGAGCAGCAGGAGGAGGAGGCCGAGAAGCCGGAGGTGGGCTCCCCTGGGAATAACGAGGGGGCTCCTGGGGGGGGGGACTTGGAGGACGCAGCGACGCTCAAGATTCCGCTGGGCGCCAAGTTCGCGGCTGGGCTGGAGGAGATGGAGGCCGCGATGGACAAGGAGCTGGAAGGAGGGGCTGCGGAGGGGGAGGGACCGAAGAAGAAAAAGAAGAGGGAGAAGCCGCCACTCAAGGTTCCCTTTGCAAACAAGGGGCAAGTGGAAGCTCTGCCGACCCTGGGAGGGGGAGGACTGGGAGGGTTCAAAGGCAACAGCTACGGGCAGGAGGACGACTCCGACTCGTTCGTTCACAACGACGACAAGTACGACGATGACAACTACGACGACGACTTCGAAGACGAATTCGTCGAGAAGGTCAATTCGGTCGAAGTGAAGAAGGAGGTTAAGAGCAAGAGGCCCAGTTCGGCGAATAGGACGAGAAGGAACAAGGGAGAGAGCAGCGGGTTTACGGGCAAATAGGCGCGCGCTCACATGTGTGAACAAAGCGCGCGTGAGCGCGAGGGGCAGTAAGATAGCTAGAAATAGGAATAGAGAATTTAGAAATGAACAACAACAGCAAACATCCATCTGCAGGGCACTCGTACTCTTTCGTATCGCGTTCGGAGCAATTCCAAAATGGTTTGCGCCTCCTTCAGACTCTCGCCCAAAGCCATGTCATCCCCCTCCCCCTCCCCCCCTCCGCCCCCTAAGAAGCGCGCGTCGCCTACTAAAACCTTCTCCGAGAGGGCCAATCCCAAGGTGTTGGATTCCCCCGGAGCCAGAGATAACACCTCGGCCAGGGTCATTAACGGGCTCAAGTACTTGTACCACGAGAAGCTCAAGAAGTTCGAGGAGCGTTTCTACTTCTCTAACTTCCACTACTCCGCCATCTCCGACGCCGAGATCGAAGCCAAGCCCCAAGTGCTTCTCATCGGGCAGTACTCCACCGGGAAGACGAGTTTCATTAGTCACTTGCTAGGCAAGCCGTACCCTCAGGCGCATATTGGGCCAGAGCCGACGACTGATAAGTTCATTGCTGTGGTGCACGGGAAGACTGAGAAGGTGAGCACCGAGATTGCACGGAGCTGATAGCACTGTGCTGATAGCGCTCCGCCTTCTCCCTTTGTTCACACGTGAATGGATAATTTGCAGCTCACACATGCACACACACACACAGGTGATTAAGGGCAACTCGCTCACCGTGGTCCCCGAGCTCCCGTTCGGCGGCCTCGCCGGCTTCGGCGCGGCGTTCCTGAACAAGTTCGAGGCGTCCGTGTGCCCCGCCGAGTTGCTGGAGTCCGTCACGATCATCGACTCTCCCGGCGTCCTCTCCGGCGAGAAGCAGCGCATCTCCCGCTCGTACTCGTTCTCCGAGGTCGTAACGTGGTTCGCTGAGCGTTCCGACCTCATTCTCCTCCTCTTCGACGCGCACAAGCTCGACATCTCGGACGAGTTCCGCGAGGTGATAGAGGCGCTGAAGCCGCACGACGACAAGGTTCGCTGCGTCCTCAACAAGGCTGATCAGATCGAGAAGGACCAGTTCGTGCGCGTCTACGGCTCGCTCTTGTGGTCCATGGGCAAGATCTTCCAGACGCCGGAGGTCATTCGGGTCTACTGCGGGAGCTACTGGAAGCAGCCGCTCGTGCACGACGATTACAAGAGCATGTTCACGGCCGACGAGAAGCTGCTTACCGAGGAGCTCAAGAACCTGCCCTCCTCCGCCGCTGCGAGGAAGATCAACGACATGGTGAAGCGCATCCGGCTGGTCAAGGTTCACGTTTGCATCCTGAGTTACTTGAAGTCACAGATGCCGCTGCTGTGGGGCAAGCAGGCGAAGCAGGAGTTCCTCATGAAGAACTTGGACCTCGTCTTCGAGGAGGTTAAGGCCATGTACCTGCTGTCCGACGGCGACATGCCCCCGATCGAGACCTTCCGCGCCAACCTGCGCACGTTCAACTTCCGAATGTTCCCGAGTCTCGACCGGCGCGTCATCCGCGAGCTGGACGAGCTCATCGCGAAGGAGATTCCGGCGCTCATGGGCCGCGTTGGCGGCGTGTCGGGAGTGCTTTCCATGAGTAGCATGCTAGAGGTCGAGCACAGTGACACGGCGACGGAGCTTCTCAAGAAGAAGCAGGTGCAGGCCGTCAAGGCGAGGGAGGACGCGAAGAGGATGTTGGGAGGCGCCACGGCGGGCGACTACACGATCGTGCTGGTGGCCGCGGGCTTGCTTGTTGTGGGCATGCTCGTGCTGCTCTTGCTCGTGCTCCTGAGCGCGCAGGGGATGCTGCAGGGACCGCTCGCTGATGCCATCAACAGGCAGATCGCGGGAGTCGTCAGGGCGGTGGGCGGCGGGGCGAAGCAGGCGGCGGCGGTGGAGGAGACTGCGGGCGCCGCAGAGCTATAAATTAGACGACGCCTTGCTACCCTTACCCGAATGTACCCTCCAGCTCTCTCGCGCGTCGAGAACAAAATGGTGCAAGCTCGCGTACTTTGCTGCAGATCCCGCTCGCCCAAGTATGGCGGTACGCAGACCTTCACGCACGGCGGTCGCGCTGCTCATCTCGCTCACCCTCCTCGTCCCCGCGGAATCCGGCCCCAAAATGAACACGCACCGACCTCTTCCTTCTTCATCTGGTCCCTCTATTTATCCCTCTATTAATGTCACGAATAACAATGCTTTTATCCCCTCGGAGCTCCGAGAACTGACCGCTACGGTCGACCAGACCAACGCGGCTAGATCTGTTGGAGGTTCTGCTTCGTCGTTTGAAGGAATATCCATGGGGATTCGGCTTGATCCTGTGCAGGCTGTACTGTACAGAAGAGCTCTCTTCCACTACTGCTCCCGCTCATCTTTCATGGGCGTCATTGCTGCCTTGACAACGAGCTCCCTGCAGCTCTGGCTCTCCCGAAGTACTCGCAACCAGCGCGCCGTGTTCTTCCGCTTCACGCCCGTGTTCCGGAAGATATATCAGAAGAGGCTCCTCAACATCCTGTTCATTGTTATCCCCGTGCTTCTCGAATCCCTCGCACAGTATGTCCATACATTGCGAACGATTCACAGAATGGACAGAACAATATTCCACGCCCACGGAAGCGGCCGCCTCACAAACGCAGCCTCGCGAGCCTTCGTCCTCGAGCAGCTGAGGCACACACTCTTGGGACTGCCCCGACCGGTCCGCCCGCCTCTCTCCAACGCTGACCGCCTCGTTTCCAGACAAACCAGCTGGCTCACCAGGTGGACCGTCTGGTTCCTAGTGCCCCTGAACGTCCTGAAGTCCCTCTACGCACTCTTAAAACGCTACAACAACGGCCTGTCCTTAATCTTTGTAAGCCTGGCTCAGCAGACCCTTCCCACCATGGTCGCCCGCGCCTACACGCCCTTTGCCGCTGTCCCCGCTTGGGGTCTCTGGAACTGGTTCAAGGCGAACACTGTGTTGACGGAGTGCATCTGCGTTCAAGTCGGGCCTCAGATGGCCGTTGATGTCGTCGACGAGCTGCTGTATGATTTGAAGAGGAGTCACGAAGCGAAAGGAATCGCCAAATTGGTCGGCTTAAAGGGAGTGAGTAGGCTGGCGGAGCTGCCCGAAGACGTTAAAATATGTCTGGTAAGGGCGTGCGCGGTGTGCATCCTGGTGTACAGCTGCAAGACACCGATTCCAGTGATTAGAGGCGATCAGGTAAGGCCCGCGCGCCCGATCATTACCACAACACACCCTTCTTCACATTCGCTCACACATGTGTTAGTAGGCTCGGCCGTCAGATTTGAGGCGACATCCGGCGTTGGAAGCGCTGATGGAGGAGGTGAATGTGCGGTTGAATTGGCCGTGCAGGGGCGTCGTTGCGGATCTGGATTCGGTGGATGTGTTTCTTGCGAGCTTGAGAAAGCTGCCGCCCGGCGATCGGCTGGTTGTTGTCAAGGTGCTGTGCTTGGGGTTGGTGATCAACGGGAGTGTGAACTTGGCGGACAAGGTTATTCTGGCGAGAGCGCTGCAGGCGGCGAGCATCCTAACCCTAACAGTTGTTTGGGGGATCGACTTGAAGCTCATTGAAAGGAGCTTTCGGAGGGGGGTGCTGGATGTTGGGGTTGTGAGGACCGCTTTCGCCAATTTGGATAGACGGGAAGCGAAGGCCGGGAGGGGGTGGAAGAGCTGGTGGGAGAAGGGAGGCGGGGGAGGAGAGAGGGTCGTGGGCCGACGGGAGAGAATGAGGAGGAAGTGGAGACACGCGAGGAGGAGGTTGAGAAGGGAACACTTCATGCTTGGAGCGTTGTTGTGGAGTAGAAATGTACACCACTACTGAACAGTTCTGTGTAGCTTCTAAACGGTCACGCTTCAGGTTGGGAGCGTAGCTGTGGAGCAGAAATTAGCACCACTACTGACAGATTTTCAACTTCGCTTTTTTATCTTCTATCGTCTTACTTCAGAATGCTTTGTTGTTCTCTTAATTTGGCGATGACAGAGTCACGTCTGTCTGTCTGTCTAGACAGACCTTCTTGTGCTCTACAAAGTGAGTCATCGTACACGGCCTGCAGTAGAATTCTCGCTCGCACGTCGTGCACATTGGCGTGGCCTTCTCGCCGCAGCCCGCGCACATCGGAACGGGTTGTGAGCCATCGATATCGTCTCCGTCATCCTCCTCTGGAGCCTTACCATCCTTGCCCCTGCAGACCTTCTTGTGCTTAATCCAGTGCTTCAGTTGACAATTCCTGCTGCAGTAGAACTCTTGCTCGCACGTCGTGCACATCGCCGTGGCCGCCTCGCCGCAGGTCGTGCACACCATGCAATCTTCTTTCGTTGGGGCGCGGCCAGGGTTAGGTTTGGCATTCTCTCCCGCAGTACCTGCGAGCGAAGCGAGCGTGAACGAGGGTTGAAAGGAGGGGAGCAAGGCGTGAATAAACGAACAGTGAGCGAGGGAACGAGCGGCTCGATTCTCGCAAACGGGATGCTCGCGAGGGTAAGGCTTTTGAGAGAGAGGGAATGAGCGGCTCACGTCTCGTAAATTGGATGCTCGCAAGGGTTAGGGTTGAGAACTAGCTCGCGCACGTACATCACCTCCGAACATTTAGCACACGTCTTCGAGCCGGCCTTCTCCGTGCAATGAGCGCAGAAGCCCTTCTGCACGAAGGCGCGCTTGATCTCGATGTCCGGCAGGAGGTGTCAGATGTCCAACTCTCGAGCCCATCGCAGGCACTTGTCTTTGACATTTTGCTCTTGCGGTGCTTCTTTCCCCTGCCTCGCCCTACCAGTGATGTATTCCATTAGGCGATACCGCTCTCCGAGTCTGAATGCATTGGCTTCCTGGGGAGAGAACGCAAGGAGCGCGAGAGGATGTGGGCAGAACTGCTTTTTGTTATTGCTCGTACGCAACAATTTGTGGCGTGTGTGCAGCGGCACATCTGGTGCTTAAATATATGCAGCTTTCACCTCAACATTCCACCTATTTACGCAGCTGTTCCCTATCTCAGCTCCACCCCGAAGTCCGCCTCGAGAATGCCCCTGAACTTGAACTGCATGTCGTCGACCTCTTCGTTCGTGAGACTCCTGTCCATGCTCCTGTAGTTAATCCTGAAGCAGTTGCTTGTCTTGCCCGTCTTGGGGTGCTTGAACTCGTCAATGAGCTCCACCTGCGCGGCGTTGTGTGTTAGCGAAAAGCGTGCGCCGATCAGAACAACTCGCTCGCCAACCCGCCTTCTAAATCTTCGCTTACCTTCTCCACGAGATCCTCCTCGCTCAGGCCTCTAACAATCTCACAAATGTCATTCGGGTGGACCTCCTGCCCCTCGTTGATCCAGAACGACACGTCCTTGTAGCAATCGGGGTACTTGGAGTACGACTGGAACTTGATAACGGCGCCGGGAGCAGCCGTGAATTGGTCGTGGAACCGAGGGTCCTGCGACCAGAACAGCCGGATGTCGGGGATTTCAAACAGAACCATGGCGAGGCTGCGAGATAGAATTGGGTTAGCGCGACGTTAGAAGCGCGTCGTATGTGTTCCTCGCACGTCGCGGCAGTGTGGCGCTCAGAGCCTTCCGCTCGTTCTCCACCTCTCCCTCGGTCCCTACACTCACCGCTCCAAGCCAAGCCCAAACGCCCAACCCGGCTGCGTTCCACGGCCGGCATTCTCAATGATCTTCTGCTGCACAACCCCGCACCCGAGGACCTCGAGCCATTCGCCCTGGTAGAAGATCTCGAGCTCGAGGCTAGGCTCGGTGAAGGGGAAATACGCGTCGATCCAGCGCATCTGCGCACAGGGGGTTAGGAAAGGTTACGAGGGGGAGGAGAGAGTGATGGCGAACGAGCGGCGCGGTTATTGCAAGCTCCAAGCCGGACGTGAGCCGTGAGTGAGCCGTCTTTCCTCCAGCGCGCCGTTGGCTGCTCACCTCGCACTCGCCGAAGAGAGTAACAGTCAGCGCCTCCAGCGACTTCCTAAGGTCGTCGAGAATGACCTCCTTGCTAGTTCCCTCCGGAAACATCTTCACGCCCTCCATCTGATGGAAAATCGGGTAGTGCGTCGCGTCGATCTCGTCGCGTCTGTACACGTCCCCCGTGACCAGGAACGAGTCAACAAAGCCATCGGGGCCGTTGCCGCCGATGAGCGTGGACTGGTGGGCGCTGGTGTGCGTGCGGAGGCAATGAAGGTCGTCGACGTAGTACGTGTCACTGCGGGAGCGGGACACATGGTCGGCGGGGATGAGGAGGTCGTCGAAGCTGGGGGGGAGGGAGGGTGGTGAGATTAAGAGCACACGCGGACATGGTGAGGACAAGGTGAGTATGTGTGAACAAGTGTAGAACAAGGGCTTGAATATATGTTCCGCAGCAGAAGCAGAAGCTCATGCAGTTCCTTGTCTCACCAGTTCTGAATCTTAACAACAGGCGGGAAACTATCATAGCTGTTGAAGCTCTGTCCGTTGTTGTTGAAGTGATCAACGATGATGGTTTTGATGGTGTTGAGGGGGTGGTTGGGTAGTAAGTGTAGGTTGCGACCGATTTTTGTGTCGAT
>Ga0307985_10002520_pt1 | contig 10227 bp, 13 predicted proteins | sample EllFjometageno80_FD_203155 | JGI IMG/M metagenome (GOLD analysis project Ga0307985, IMG submission 203155) | Marine microbial communities from Ellis Fjord, Antarctic Ocean - #80 | ecosystem: Environmental > Aquatic > Marine > Unclassified | place: Southern Ocean | collected 2014-10-09 | reverse complement strand
CAACTTGATAATCTAAAACGCTCAGATAAAGTTATTATTTTTATTGATTCTATTGGTAACTTAGCATCTAAAAAAGAATTAGATGATGCTATTGATGAAAAATCTGTTGCTGATATGTCAAGAGCGAAAGCACTTAAATCACTTTTTAGAATGATAACTCCATATTTGTCTGAATTGGATATACCATTAATTTTAATCGGTCATGTTTATTCTGAAATGGGTTTGTTTCCTAAAACCGTTGTTAGTGGCGGTCAAGGCACAATTTATGCTTCTGACACTATTATAACATTAACTAAAAAACAAGAAAAATCAAGCACAACTTTACTTGGTTACCAATTTATAATGACAATGCACAAATCAAGATATGTTCGTGAAAAATCAAAAATACCTTTAGTAGTTCTTTTTGATGGCGGTATTAAAAAATATTCAGGTTTACTTGATATTGCATTAGAAACTGGCCATGTACGTAAACCATCAAATGGCAAATACCAAAATATGTTATCAGTTGATAAAACTACGGGTGATATTGTATTCGGTGACCCAGTTTCTCAAAAAATGACTGATAAGCCAGCATTTTGGGACCCTGTATTTAATAATACTGATTTTTGTGCTTCAGTTGAAAAATTGTATTCTATTTCTGGTGGCTCTTTAATTCAAGGTGAATAATGCAAACATTTGAAATAATAATTCAAAACGTTGCTTGGGCTGATGGTGATTTTGTTAATGTCACCATCATTGACCTTGAGCTAGAAAAACATAACCAAATATCTTTTAATTATGGTACCGATATTGAAGTACCAGATTCTGAACAAGAAAACTTTACAACCTTGGTAGATGCTGCAGTATCAACACTAATTTCATCAATATTTAATAAGAGATAAACAATGTCAGAAATAGAAAACATGGAAGGGGCAATAATTCACGGTGTTTTATACGAACAACTGTTTCTTGAGCGAGTATTACCACACATCAAAGCTGAGTATTTTCAATCAGCTGAATACAAATTAATATTTAACAGTATAAAAGACCATATCGACAAATATAACAAAGCACCATCTTCTGAAGCTATTATAATAAATTTGCAAAATAATACTAGTATTAGTGCAACAAACTATGATAATTGTTCTTCAATTGTACATGAAATCTCAAGCAAAGCCATGGTACCGGTTGAACTTGAATGGTTAACTGATGGCACTGAAAAATGGTGCCAAGATTCTGCATTTTATAATGTTTTAATAGAAGCAGCAGCAGTAATTGACGATAAAAAATCAAATGTTACAAAGTTTGGTATGCCCGAAAAAATGTCTGATGCTCTTTCTATATCTTTTGATACTTCAATTGGTCATAACTATTTTGAGGATGCAGAATCCAGATTTGAAAGTTGGCATGAAAAACAAAACAGATTACCATTTAGTATTGATATGTTGAACCGTATCACTAAAGGCGGATTACCACCAAAAACATTAAGTATTTTAATGTCTTCAAAATCAGGTGGTTTTAAATCGGGTGTTATGTGTTCAATGTCAGCTGATTATCTGATGGATAATAAAAACGTATTATATATCACATGTGAGTTGGCAGAAGAAGTTGTTGCTGAACGTATAGATGCAAATTTATTACAGGTTGATTTAGATGATCTTCGGCTTATGTCTAAAGATAATTATATAAAAGCTGTTACCAATAATCAAAAGAAAACAAAAGGTAAACTTGTAGTTAAAGAATACCCACCAGCATCAGCCAATGCCGGTCATTTTAGATTTTTAATTAAAGAGTTAAATTCTAAACACGGTTTTGTTCCTGATATAATTTTTATAGACTATGTTAACATTTGTACTTCAAGCAGATTACCGCCTTCAGCTGCATCTAATTCGTACTTATATATTAAATCAATTGCTGAAGAACTGCGAGGACTTGCTGTTGAATTTGAACTTCCTATTGTTTCTGCAACTCAAGCAGGCAGACAGGCTATTTCATCAGGCGACTTGGGTTTAGAAGATGTTTCAGAATGTTTAGATCCTAATAGTATAGTTGTTAGTGAATCTTTGGGTAATATTAAAATAAAAGATGTAAACGTTGGCGACAGAATATTGTCAAACTCTGGATTTAAAACTGTTATTAATACACATCACCCAAAAACTAAAAAGACATATAAAGTTAAATTGAAGTCAGGTAAAGAAATAATCTGTTCTGGTGATCATGTATTTCCTACTAAACTTGGTAGAAAATCTATTAATACCGGCTTAGTAATTAGTGATAAAATTAATAGTACAGATTCTTAATTTTATAAATACTATTACATCATTAGTCAACATGAGACCGACTATGCAAGCTTATAAAAATTTTACAGTAGAAGACAAATATAATAATTTAATATCCAGCGAGTTTTTTAGAAATCATTCTATTGATGATATTGCAATTGTTAGAACTGTATCAGATTATTCAGTAATAGAAAATTTAATTAAAGGCTTTCTAATTAAATTAGAAAAACCACCGTCAAAGAGTATCAGAATAAATCTGGGCAATATGTACAAGTTCACTGATATTGAAAACATATCAAAATGCTTTGATTTGATAATAACATCTAAAATGCCGTTATCACCCAGAAAAAGATGGAGTATTTTATTACATTGTGATATGGCATCAAAATATATTTGTAATTATAATAACAAATTAAATTCAAGAGAAGTAGCAGCACCGCCAAATAGGTTTGATGTCAATACTTATATTAACAATGGAACATCAATGGATGATGCAATTCGTATTGTTGCAAACCATAAACAAATCCAAAGCGAAAGTTATACTATCGCAGAAAGATCACCATATAAAATTTCATATTGGGTCAATAAGGGGTATAATACTGATAATGCCAAAAAAATGAGTGTAGAATTCTCACACAAAAATAATCCAAAAATGGTGCATTTATCCAAAGAAAATTTTAAAAATAAACATGGTGTTAACTGGAAAACTCACTGGGATAATATGATAAGTAAAAGGTCAGCTACTAAAATTGAAAGGTATGGCACAGATATAAATTATAGTAGAGTCTCAGCTGAAAGTCTTAAGGTTTTGATACCTTTATATAAGTGGGCAAAAAGAAACAAAAAATGCAAGCTTCATGGTGTTACTATTGGTTCTAGGAGATGCCGTGAATATTTTATAAAAACAGATTCTAACATTTTCTTTTATGACTATGTTGATTTAGAAAATAAAATAATAGTAGAGTATAGTTCTACATCATGGCATGGTAAATCTGTTGATAATTTATCATACTTATCCAAAATAACAAAAATGAGTAATCAAGAATCAATGACCAAAGACGAAATTAAATTAAATGTGGCAATAAACGCTGGGTTTACTATATTTACAATTTGGTCAGATGAAAACATTGAAGAACAATTACAGGAAATAAAAGATGAATATAATACAAGAAGATGAATGGGTAGACATTAATTTATTTACAGATAGTTTAGCTGATGACCATTTCTCTATTTTTAAAAGATGCTTAAAAGTTGCAGTAGACGTTATTGATAGTAATGTGCTAAATACAAATAAACTAAAATTATGTGATTATGCAAAATTGCTGTATAGTCAGGAACTTGACAAGATTCAGTCTTGGGATATAACTGATAAGAATATTGATTTTAACGATGAGATTCTTGAAATAATTGAAATTGGTAATTCTGAGCTTGTTGATATTTCAGTTTCTGGTGATCAATTATTCTATGCAAATGGTATATTAACTAAAAACAGCATTGGTTTAGTGGCTACATGTGATATGATGATTGGTTTAATAACTTCTCCAGAGTTAGACGAAATGAATCAAATTATATTTAAACAGTTAAAAAACAGATTTGGAGATGTTAACAAGTGGACTACATTCCCAATTGGTGTTAATAAGGCTCAAATGCGATTATATAATTTAGATAATACTACGGCGACTGTCGCACCAATAAGCACTGGCGGATACACAGTTGAAACTTTGCAAGAAGATCAAAGCAACGATGAAACTCTTGGATATTCTGCTGGCAGTAAATCTAAAAGAACTAAATTCACAGATTTTAAAGTATAATGGTTTATAAATATATAAATTATATTAAATCAGGTATTTCATGAAAAGTTTTATAAGTTTTGTTACTGAAAGGTTAGTAGGTTTAAGCCAATCGGAATTACAGAAACCGAATTCAAAGACAGGTCAAGCAAGAATTGATATACTTTTATCAGTTATTAATTCTGAAGAATTCATATATAGTGTTGATGAGCTTAAGTTTAAAATTTTAAATACTGATGAAAATATTTCGGCTGTTTACAACCTGAAATCTGGTATTAAAGCTGTTTCTTTTAATTGCGTTGATCATAACGGTACCTCGTTTTCTTTATCTTCAAATAAAATAGCAAAATCTTTTGTATTTGGTGGGTCTTTTACAGGCGATGCCAAAAATCAAGGAATGAGTGCAGCTGAAACAACAGCAATTGGTGAAGCTGCACAGTGTTATTTTAATTCAATAGCTGGAAATCTATTAAAACGTAAAATAACTGCTGAAGACATTACTTTAGAAAATTTTAAAGATTCTGAACGTTGGGTATTTGCTGACAGAACACCTGAAAAAATAATTGAAAATTTAAGCCAAACTTGGTTAGATTCAGGCATTACGATTGCTAATAAATTATTAACTTCGGGCTATTTAGCTGCTGGCAACAAATATCACCGCGGATCTAAATTTATGTCTTTGTTATATAAGTCAGCAGCTAAAGCTTTAAAATCATCAAATAAAAAATTAGCTAATGATAAATGGAATCCAGGCGATATATGGATTGAATCATTGGGTTCTAGTATATCTGATTTTGATACTTCTTCTATTGCTGCTTTTAATGATAATATGTTAACTCATTTTGACGACAAAACCCTAGTAGGAGTATCTTTAAAGCTTGCAAAGGCCTCAGCAAAAATAGAAACATTTAATCGCGGAGCTCCACCACCACCATATAATGTTGACAAATTTTTGTTACGCGGAACTGGTAAAACCTCTAAGTTTTTTAAAAATACAAAATCATCAATAGTGTTAACAAACGGAACAACATTTGAAGGTAGAGCTTTTCAATATATGACTAATTTTGCGTTTGAAATTTTAGGAAAAAATGCTCGCGGCGGTAAAATTGGATTTAATATTATTGCAGATCTGGCAAATACAAATGGAATAAAAATAAATAAAAACATTACAAAATTATCAAAATCGATTTTCACATCAAAAAAATTAGATTTAAAATTTATTAAAGAATGGTGGGTTTTATACTCAAATGTTACATCAGAATCAACTGTAGATTTAGAAGAATTTACAAGTTTTATGCAGACCAAGTTTGATTCTGGTAATAAAAATGATTTAAACTGGATGTGGTCTAAATATATTGGAACATATATGATTGATAAAATTAAATCAGCTGGAAAACCCAGACATGACATGCTTGTAACTGATATGATAAATCATGCAAAAAGTGCAACATCATCAAGCTCGGTCTTTATAAAAATATACTAGGAATAAAAATGTTAAAATTTAAAGAATATCAAAACATACTAAATGAAGCTGCAATTAATAAACACATGACGCATTTAGAAGATTCTATATTAATATTAGGATCAAAAGGCATAATATTTGTTAATTCAGTGATGCAAGATTTTTTAGAAAAGTTTTCTGGATCATCCACAATGAAAAATACAACAACAACTGTTAAGTTTGACGGAGCTCCCGCTATTTGGGCAGGACACGATCCAATTACCGGTGAATTTTTTGTTGGTACTAAATCAATGTTCAATGCTTCGCCTAAAATAAATTACACTGAGTCTGACGTAGAAAATAACCACAAAGGCGGATTGGCAGATACACTTAAAGTTGCACTTAAAGAACTAAAACCAATTTGGCCCATGGGGTTAATTCTCCAGGGCGATGTTATGTTTACAAACTCGACAAAAAACCGTGAGACTATTGACGGTGATTCTTACGTTACATTTCAACCTAACACTTTGAAATACGCCGTACCTGCTTCAGGTAATGCTGCTAAGGATATCACAAGCGCTAATTTCGGCATTGTTTTTCATACAACATATACTGGCGCAAATTTACAAAATTTAAGTGCTAATTTTGGTGCTGATGTTAGCTTAATAAAAAAATCAAAAAGTGCCTGGGTACAAAATGCTGATTATCAAATAACCGGCGAAGCTAATTTTGATTCATCAGAAAAATCACAGTTTGCTAAATTATTAAAAGCATCACAATCACAATCAGCTGCAATTGATAAAGGGTTTATTGATGATGTTATGAGTAATTCACAATTTAATATGATGATTCAAACTCATTTTAACTCAAGAATAAGAAAGGGCGAAATTGTAACAGATCCAAAAGCTCATATGAAAGATTTTTATAATTGGCTTGAATTAAAACAAAGTAAAGAAATTGAAAAATTAAAATCAGTTAAAGGCAAAGAAAAGAAAGCTTTGACACACAAAGAAATAAATAAAATAATAAAATCAAAAGAAAAGTCTTTAATAATGCTCTTTACTTATCAAAAAACTGTTATTGATATGAAAGAAATGATTATTACCAAGCTGAATAAAATTAAAAATATTTCTGTTTTTGTTGAAAAAACTCCTGGGAATTATTCAGTAACTAATCAAGAAGGTTTTACTGCAGTTGATAAACTATCAGGTGAAGCTGTTAAATTGGTTAGTCGTTTAGAATTTAGTGCTAATAATTTTAATATACCTAAAAATTGGAAATAATGTAAACTATTATACAAGACAAGTACATTACTAAAGTTTCTTAGTCTGAATTTAAGGAACTTTTATTAACTTTTTAATAAAACATACAACTGGGTTAATACATACCTAAAAATGACATAGAGAGACAAATATAACATGAAAACATTAAAAGATATTTTAAATGAAGAAATCCGTGGTGATTACGTATCAGTCGGTTTTGATGACATTACTAATAAAAAATTAAAAGAGTATGCTATCAGTCTAGGATTACAACCAATAGAAAATTTTCATTCAACTGTGGTGTATTCGCCTGTGTCGTTATATCCACCATTAATTAAAGGTACTAGTTTATTTGAAGATACCGCTAAAGTTGTTGATATAAAATATTTAGGTGATCCAGATAGCGAATGGTACGCAGTTGTGTTAGAAATTATATCTCCAAATACACTTAATATGCATAATAATTATATGAAAAACCATAATTATGTACATAACCATGATGATTATATTCAACATATTAGCCTTGCGTATGCACCACCTAAAAACTTAGACTTGGGCGGATTAACGTTACCAGATTTTAGTATAAATATTACATCCAAAACAGTAGAATATTTAAAATAGAGAATATATATGAAAAGCTTTGTACAGTTTTTAAAAGAAATGTTATCAACACCCGAAGCCGTGGTTGTTACATTTATGCGGGCAAATCCACCGACTAACGGCCATGAAAAATTAGTAAATAAAATGGTAGATGTTGCTAAAGATAAAGGTGCCAAACCTATAGTATATTTAAGCAATTCACAAGACCCAAAGAAAAATCCGTTAGATTTTAAAGATAAAGTTAAATTGGTAAAAAAAGCTTTTCCAGGTGTTAGTGTATCATCTGATTCTACATTGCGTACATTGTTTCAAATTGCTGGAATGTTATCTGATGGCGGCACTAAAAAATTCTATCTAGTTGTTGGTTCTGATAGGGTTGAAGAATTTAAAAAATCATTAGGAAAATATGTAGGTGCAACAACAGGATCGCTTCAGTTAAAATTTGATGAATTTGAAGTTATATCTGCTGGTCAACGTGATGAAAATTCTGATGATGTTTCTGGAATGTCAGCTTCAAAAATGCGTAAATTTGTTATTGATGACGACAGCGCAACATTTAAAACCGGCCTACCAAAAAACATAAAGTCCGATTATATAAAAATATTCAACTTAGTAAAAAAAGGAATGAAAATATGAAAACCATAACACAGATACTAGAAGTTAAATTAACACCACTTCAACGAGCACAATTAAATCCAGATTCATTGACTGTCGCTTTTGAAAGTTTTAAAAAGTTAAAAAAAGAAAATAATTTAAAAGGATTATTAACTCATATTAATAAATATTTTAAAAAAATTGACACGGACGGGTGGGTATTAATGGATGCTATTGCATTTATGACTAAATCTGCTTGGGGTGTAACCACATGGATGGCTGTAAAAGAAGAATTTAATATTGACGATAAATACTAAAGTAATTAACAAGGTATATTTACATACCTAACACAACTATAGGAAATTTTATGTCTCGCACTTTAGAAGAATTAGAAAGCTTAGCCGGTATTGCTATTAATGAAGAATTTGTTGAAAGCTCATTAAATGAAGGCTCAGATTTGGAACGTATTAAAAAGGGTTTAGTTCACAGTCTTAAAAAAAATGATATGAAAACTGTATCAAAAGTTGCAAAAGAAGTTTTAGCTGCTGGTGGTCAATCTGATTTCGATGAAATTATTGATTTTATTGTTCAAATGAGCAAATAAATTGCTAATATCAGTTGGGTATTTTACCCAACTGATATCGTTTTAATTATCTTAGCACTAAATGATATTACAAACATCAATGTCGCGCAAATTCCAGAAGCTATATAAACCAATCTTTCAACTTTTGCAATACGAAGACTTAAAGCATCAACATCACTGTTTAACTCAATAGAATCTCTATTATATTGATCTACACTTCTGTCTGACCTTCTTCTGTCTCCTAGACTTGCTATTTTATCTTCTATTGTTTTTATGTTTGATTTTAATCTATCAATTTCTACTAATATTGAAGGTTGGCCGTTAATACCAACTTTCATGAGCACATCTAGTTCTAGTACGTCTTTTCTTGCTATATCAACTAAAGTTATTACGTTTGATACCGCTATTGCTAAATCTTTGTCATTAGTATTCATTTTTGGTTCGCTTTAGTTGTATAAACAATTTGTTATTATTTTTTTTGTAATCGTTCTTAAATTTGCGAATTCAACTTCATGTATATATTTTTGTAAATATTCAGCAATATTATCGCTAATGTCAATAATATACGTTACAACACCAATGCATTTATTAGTGTCTGGGTCTATAAACGGCAATTTATCAACTCGCACTACCATATCTTTATGTTTAGATGTAGAAAGCTTATCGGTTGTGTTTAATATTGACTCGCCGGTAATTAATATTTCTTCGTCTAACTTTGTATATTTATCTTTTGGCATAAAATCTAATATACTGTGTGTCTTTTTACCGTTGAGCCGCCTATCGCAAGTTTCGCCTGTTTTATTTAATACTTCAAGATTTACCCATACTATAGAATCATTGTTATCTTTTATAATTACCATATATGGCAACACATCAAGAGTTTTTGTATAATATGATGTTTCTTCTAAACACAATAAATGCGATAATCTTTGATTTGAATTCATTATGACCACCACGAGGCATTAGCCATAACATAACTATCAGTTTTTTTATCACGCAACATAATACTATGCTTTGGATTTTTTTGCTTATAAGCTTTTATTTTTGTAGAAACTATATCATCATCGATGAAGTTTTTCCAACGTTTTCTTTTCTTTCGGCCGTTTTGTATATTTGTGTTAAAATCACAATCAAAATATACACACCCAAAGGCTTTGCCGTTAGGCATATAATCGACAACAGGTAAATTACTTGTTGTTGTTGCAATAGAAATTTCTTCAATAATCATAAAAGGTCCTACAATCGCTCTATGTCATGGCTTGAAACGAAATATATTTCTGATGTTATCAAATCTTTAACTTCATATATATTTATTCCAAAAACTGTACCAACTATTTTAGTTTGTTCGTTTATTAACACTAAAGTGGGTGATACTTCGTTTATAATGGTAAACTTACCAAATTCTAACTTAGATTCAGTCAACATTGTATTATCGATGTCTTTAGTTAGAAATTCCTGTATAGTATTTATAACTTTGTAACCTTCTAAACCCTGGGTATCTAAATCTTCTTTCAATAACCAGAATGCCGAAGCAAAGCTAGCTAGTTTAGTAGCAAACTGGCCAAGCGGCAATTTATTTAATATTATTTTAAGTTTACGTATTAGATTTTTCCATGATACAAATTCTTTTGCTTCTTTGGAGTTTTCAGCATCTCTTAATTTTTTACCATTTTCATCAATTAAACCAAGCTTATAAGCA
>Ga0307985_10002514_pt1 | contig 10251 bp, 9 predicted proteins | sample EllFjometageno80_FD_203155 | JGI IMG/M metagenome (GOLD analysis project Ga0307985, IMG submission 203155) | Marine microbial communities from Ellis Fjord, Antarctic Ocean - #80 | ecosystem: Environmental > Aquatic > Marine > Unclassified | place: Southern Ocean | collected 2014-10-09 | reverse complement strand
AACTTAGAATCAGTTAGTTTATTAGCTCCAGGATTTATGGGTTTAAATACTCAGGACTCTCAAGTTAGTATGTCAAGTGGTTTTGCTACTAGAGCTGATAATGTTGTTATTAATAAAGGTGGTAGATTAACTAGTAGAGATGGACATAAGTTACTTAATGCTTTTAATGAAGAATTAGGTGAAGAAAATTACATTGAGTCTATATGGAGACATGATGAAGCAGATGGACGAAGATTCTATTTAGCTAATGGTAATAATAAAATGTTTTTAGGAAAGGAGACTGTTGCTTTACGAGGGTCTTTTAATAATATAGAAGATATTACACCTGAAGGTGCTGGTATAACTGGAAACAGATGGCAAATGCAAACATTACCAGAAGGTTCTGGTTCTAATGCTAATATATATACAATAGCTACTCAAAAGAGTAATCTAGCATTAGTCTTTGACGTAGATGCATTAGGTGTAGGTAAATGGCAAAGGCTGGATGATGTAGGTACTGGTCCTTTAGGTGTAAGTAACTTTGACCCAGACTGTTGTCTATCTGCTTATGGTAGAATATGGACAGCTAATATAACAGAGAATCCATTCACTATCTTTTATAGTGACTTACTAGAACCAACTAACTTTAGTACAGAGAATGCCGGGATTTTAGATATTAGTTCTGTTGTAGGTAATAATGATACTATAGTAGGATTAGCTCAACATAATAACTTTTTAATTATATTCTGTCAAAATAACATAGTAGTATATAGAGGTGCAGAAAACCCTGATTCAATGGTTTTAGAAGATGTTATTACTGGAGTAGGATGTATCTCTAGGGACTCCATAAAAGCCACTGGTACGGATTTAATCTTTATGTCTAACTCAGGTGTCAGAAGTTTGACTAGAACGATACAAGAGAAGTCTATGCCAATGAGAGAATTAACTCTTAATATTAAAGATGAAGTAACTACAGGTTTATTATATGAGACTGCTCCAGAAAACATAAGAGCTGGTTATTGTGAAGATGGTGCATTTTATATAGTAACATTACCTTTAAATAGAAAGATGATATACATAGACTTAAGAATGCCATTAGAGAATGGTAGTGCTAGATGTAGTACATGGTCTTTAACTAATGGAGATTTGTTTAGTTGCTTCTTTGATGACATAGATGGTTACAATTTAATCATGGGAGTTAAAGGTGGTGTAGCTAAGTATGAAGGAACTACTGATAGAGGAGCTAGCTATGACATTGATTATAGGTCTACTCCTTCTGATTTAGGTGGTGCAGGACAGATTATGGATAAGATTGCTAAGAATGCAGTATTAACTATTGAAGGTGCAAGACAACAGGACTTTGTAATGAGTTATGGTTATGATTATAATCGTAATCCTAGAAAGATAGCAGTAGATAGAGATTTAGGTTCAGGAATATTCACAAGGTATAATGAAGTAGATGCATTATATAATGTAAGTAAGTACTCTTCTGTAGGTATAGGTATTCATAGGATTAGAATTCCGTTAGGTGGAGCTGGAGAATCATTTTACTTTGGTATTAATGCTACTATAAGAGAGGAACTTATGAGTATTCTAAAGATTGATATATTTTTAAAAATAGGGAAGAGAAGCTAATGACTAATTATGTAAAAACAACGAACTTTTTAAGAAAGGATTCATTACCTGATGCCTCGACAGAGAAGATTATTAGAGGGTCTGAATTTGATACAGAGTTTAATAACTTAGTTATTGCTGTAGCCAGTAAAGCTAATCTTATTTCTCCAATCTTAACAGGTATACCAACTGCACCAACGGCTTCTGCTGGGTCTGCTACGACACAATTAGCAACAACGGCTTTTGTAACGAGAGTCACTGGAGCGTTAGGAACTATGTCTAGTGAGGATGCTGATGCAGTAGCTATTACAGGAGGAACTATTGAAGGATTAACTTCGTTATCAGCTACAGATATAGCAGTAAGTGAAGAGATAACTTCATATGTATCATCTACAGAGACACTTAAGTTAGGTGCTAACTGGTCTGCAGTTCAAAGTGGTACAGACTTAGTTTTCTTATATAATACTACTAAATTAATGAAAGTAAGTATTAATGGAGATATAACTACTGCAGGTAATGTAACTGCCTTTGGAGCTATTTAATGAGTCTATCTAATAAACAGTTATTTAGAAAGCACTTTGATGATATAGAAAAACTAGATAAACTATTTTGGGATATGAATTTCTCTATGGCTGAGTCTGGGTTAGTATGTGATATAGAAGATAGAATACAAACACTAGCATTAGATAGTGCTATGAATGAAATAAAGATGCAAAAGAAAAAAAATAATGATAAAAAGGAAACATAAATGGCAACTCCATATTCAGGAACTATAAGTTTTGCAGACCTTCAGAATGAGATAGGAGGAAAAGATACAATTAGTTTAAATGACTATTATCGAGGAAGTTATAATCTTGGTGCAAAGGTTGGTGATGCAGGAGCAGTACCTACTAGTGGACTAATTAAACTTTCTGATTTTTATGCAATACCAAAGAATTTAACTTATTCTCAAGGTTCATCACCTTTAGTAACTAATAATGGAAACCCATCAGGTACTTACTATTTAAATATTTTACCATACTTAATAGGGAAACAAAGAGATAGAATAGACACTTTTAAAATAACTACATTACCTACCGCTGGTTCATTTTGGCCCTGGAACCCTCCTGTTACAGCATCTTTTAGAGTAGGTACATCAGGAAGTACAACATCTCCACGATATGATAAGAGGTCTACTTTTAGAGTAATTGCCTATGATGGAAATAGTACACTTTCTTTAAGAAGTTATTATAGTGGTGGTAGTACTGACTTTAAAACTAGTGGAGCATGGGTTTCTAAAATTGCATATGCATAGAGAGGCAGAGAAGAGGTTTTTAGAAAAGAGTAAGAGTGGATATATAGATAAGACAAACCTGATAGAGAATGAACATGGGTTTATGAGTTGGAAGGTAGATGGAGAACACTTTGTTTGTATTAATGTTTATGGTGATGGACCTTACTGGGATAAATATATGAATGAGTTAGCAAAGCAATTAGGATGTAAAAAGATTTTAGGAAGTACACAACGCAAGAGCTATAAGGCTTATGTTAGGAAGTATAATTTTAAACTAGTAGGATACATTTTCGAAAAAGAGGTGGTATAAATATGAGTTCATTAGTAGGTAAGATAACAGGAGCAGATAAAGCAGGGAAAAGAGCAGCAGAGGCTATGAGAGCTGCTGGAGATAAGGCTCAGTATAAACCCTGGGATGTCTCTGGTTCTTACTTTGGTGATGCTGACTTTGATTTTAATAATAATACAGCAAGTTATAATTTAAGTCCAGAGCTTATGGAGCTTAGAGATGTATTTATGAATAAAGCTTTAAGTGGTCCAGATGCAGGTAATATCAGGGATGCTGAGTATATTCGAGATACAGGTAAGGGTATGTTTACTGATGCCTATAATAGAGATGTATCTAAGACAGCTGGTGAGTACTTTACAGATATGCAAAGTATGATGGCTCCAGGGAGAGCTAAGTCTCAACAAAGTTTAGCTAACAATCTTTTTGCAAGTGGTCGTATGGGAGCAGGTAGTGCTGCATTTGAAGGAGGAGGATACTTAAATCCTGAAAGAATGGAGTATCTAACTGCTATGAATCGAGAAGATAATGCAATGGCATTTGATGCACAAAGTAGGGCTAAACAAGAACAGATGCAAGATATGTCTGCTGGTTTAGGATACTATGGTATGGGTAATCAAATGAGACTTGACCCTTATAATGATATGTATTCATTATTTGGTATGGGTTCTGGTATAGAACAAACTGGACAACAACCATTATTAATGGGACAAGCTTTAGGTAGTGCTGCTCAACCAGGTAATAATGCACAAGCTCAGATGTATGGTATGGGAGCTCAGTCTAGATTAGCTAGTGATTTATCAACTGCAGGTATGTTTACCAAGTTAATAGGTGCTGCTGCAGGTAGTGCTTTTGGTGGAGGTGCTGGTGGAGCAACTCCTAGTGGAGGTGGCGGAGGTGGAATGCCAGGTGGAGGTTATCCCCCTACAAGTACTTCTAGTTACTATACAGGTTAATAAAGGAGAAATAAAATGGCAACAGTAGAAGGATTATTTAATTTTGATGAGAAGTTACTAGCAAGACAAGTAGCTGGACAAAGAGAAGATGCAATGTTTGGTAATACTATGCCTAAAGGTTATGGTGCTATAGGTTCAGGCTGGAATCAAATGTTAAGGGGTGTATTTAATAATGATAACCCTATCTTAAAAGAGAAAGCTATTGCAGAAGAAGCATTACAAATGACACAACAACAGTTAGGTGGTGATATGACTGACCCAGCTAAGATGTATAGTGTTCTTATGAAGAACTTAACTGACTTAGGTGCATCTCCTGACTCTATTACTAAAGTATCACAAAGACAAACAGAAGCAGCTTCATCTCAAGCAACAGCTAGTTTAGCTGCTAGTCAACAAGAGTTTACTAACGTAATGGCTCTTAGTACTTTAGCTGATAAAAAGCAGATGAACCAAGAAGCTATAGATAAAAATACAACTAAGGGTATGGAAGTTCTAGAAAAACAACTTGCTGACCAAATTAAAATTGAGCCTAAATATATGGAGAATCAAGCTTTAAGTGTTTTAAGACCTACTGAAGGATGGAATGATTTTGATGGAGGTTCTTCAGGACAAGCTCTTGAGGTATTAACTAAACAACTTATTAGAGCTAAAGGACCTGATGGTAAACCTTTATTTAATGGTTTATCTGATGCTGTAGAAACAGCTAAAACTGTTCTAGTAGCCTCTGGACCAGAAGCAGGAAACTGGTGGTGGAGTAATGACCAAATAAATACAGATGAGTTATATAAAGTAGCAGCTCAAGAAGTTCAACGAAGGGGAGGTACTTCTGGAGGTACAGGTACATCTACTCAAACTGAACAACAAGAAGCACCTATGGGACCTGCTGGAGCTACATTTGTAGAAACTCTTTCTGATGGTAGACATGTATTTCAATATGAAGATGGTCGTGAGGTAGTTACTAAAGGAACAAATTAGTATGGCTGAATTTGAAGCTTATGTAAGACCTACGGTAGAAACTAAACCTACTCCAGAAGGGTATGAGGCTTTTGTACGCAAAGAAGAAGAGTACGAACCTTTCAATAGATTTGGTAGTGCTGAAACTATTGTTGAAGATACTATTACTGAAGCAGGTAATATGGGTGAAATGATATTAGCTCTTCCTGAAATAGTGGGTGGAGCTGGTGGTACACTTATAGGTGGTACTTTAGATTTCCTTGAAGAACAAGGTAAAGCTAACTATAAAGAAGGTGAGCTTGATAAAAGAATAGATAGTGGTGAAGAGATACCTGTAGATGAATATAAAAAGTTAAGAGCTGAAATAGATGGTGTTACTTGGAAAAACTCTTTTGTAAAACAAAATAAGATAATGAGAGAAGCAGCAGCTGGAGAAGGTGCTATTCCAGTTAGTTTAAATTTAGGTACGAACTTAGGTACTGTACTTGAATGGTCATCTAAACAATTAGGTTTAGAAGAAGAATACAAAGAGTTCAAAAAGACCTATGATGACAGAAGTAAGCTGTCAATGACTACTAAGTTTATGACTCTGGTAGGTGAAGGTCTAGAATCAAGTGCAGAAGATATAGAAAAGAGTGGAGGAATTCCTAAAGAAGCTACTATAGCTTTAGCTGAATTAGTTTTACTAAAGACTAACTCACTTGGTAAAGGTGTTAAATCTGTATTAGATAAGACAGGAGCTACTAGTCTTACTAAACGAGCAGGAGATGTTATAGGTCTTAAGACATCTGACTTATCCAGAGACAAATCATTCCTTAATAAAATCAAAGAAGACAAGATAGGGCTTAAAGAAGGTAAAACTGAGGCTGGTCTGAGGGCAGAAGCTTTTGAAAGAAAGATGGAAGCTACTCAGTATGGACCTGTATTAAGACAGAACAAAGGTGAACTACCTGGTGACTATACAGGAGCTATGAAATACTTTCAAGGTCTTAAAGAGAATATTGATGGACTTGAAACAAAGTTAAGAGAAGCTAAGACACAAGAAGAGTTTGAATTAGCTATGGCAAACATAGCAAAACAACAGATGCAAACAGATAAGATAGTCATTAAAGAAGTCTATCAGAATCTACAAGGTAAGTACATTAAAGAAAGAGGTAAGAAAGCTTATGATGAGTTCTTAAAGAAAGCAGAACTTAGACAAGAAGGACAAGATATTAAGTTTGATAAACTACAACAAGAGATTTGGGATAATGTATATGTTCCTATCCGTAAGTTTAATGAACTAGGTACTTCAGAATTAGCTAAGAATAAGAGATTAGAATACAATGATATTACAATAGACCCTAAAGTAGCAGGACCTTTCCAACCTCGTATCTATATGCAGAAAGCTACTTCTTGGTTAGGTAATATTTTAGAGAATGTTACAGGTAGTAGAGTTAGAGGTAAGAATCAACTAGAGGGTGAGGTAGCAGCTTTTGGTGAACAACGTAATGCTGTTGCAGCTACTAGAGAACAAGAGTATTTTGTAGTAGATAGACCTGTTCCTAAGAAGTTATTTGAAATGTTGAATAACTGGAAGAAAGGTAAAGATATTATAAGAGACTCTAAAGTAAAAGCAACTAGACGTGATGGTAGTTTGATTATAGATAAGTCTACTGGTGAAGTGATGCTGAAGAATAGAGGTATCTTTCAAGAGTTTAGTAGATTCCTTTGGTTAGCTAATCAATTAAATGTATTCCCAGGTAAGAAACCTCAAATATATGGTATGATGAAATCCTTTGCTGGTAAGAATACTTCTATGGTAAAAGCATTAAGTCAACTTGAGAGAGCAAAAAAAGATTTAGTTAAGTACAATGAAAAGTATCAAGGTAGAGTTGAAACTCCAGCTATGAAGAGAGAGTATGAATCCATAAAAAGAAAGCAAACTAGTGCTGAACGTAGGCTTAGTAATGTTGAATACTACAGAAAGAATAAGCAGAAGTTTGAAAAGAAGATTGATGAAATCATGGGTATCATTGACAAAGGTATTAAGAGAGAAGTAATCTCTATTGACCAGCTTAAGAAGGGTGATGGTTATGTTGTAAATAGATTTATTAAGAATAAGAAAGGTGAGAATGTTCGTGTAACTGATAGAGTCCTTACTTTAGCTAGAAATAAAAGAGATACTAGAGCACCTGGACAGTCATTAAGTACTAGGTCTCAAAGAGCTCAAGTTAAGAATGCTACTAGAAGAGAGATTGCAGAAACAGTAGATAACACTAAAGTACAATTGCGAGACCCATTCTTAATTGAATTACTTAAGTCTGGTGAGGTTGCTCAAGCATTAAGAGACATGAGTATTGAAAGAAGTTTACAACAAAGTCCTTATATGAAAGAACGCTCTAAGTCTGACCCATTAGCTGAAGACCCTATAGCTGTGCCTAAAGACTATATAGGTAGAGAAGTTAAAGGACAAAAGGAACAATCTATTGAAACAACAAGACCAGGTGTAGACTTTGCTAAAGAGGGTTTCCCTGAACTAGAGGGTATGAGAACAGATAAAGTAACTGCAGAGGTACTTGAAGATGTCTTCATGAGAAGAGAACCTAACATAATTAACCATGTATCTAATGCTATGATTAGGAACATGTTGCTTAACCCATTACCTCACATACACAATGAGCTTATTCACTTGGTAGGTACTGCAGGTCTTAGTGCATTTGTTACTGCTAAAGGTAGAAAAGAATTATCACAAGCTATGAAACAAGGATGGGATGATGTTGTTAATGTATCTGAGTTTTATGTAAAAGCTAGACAAGAGGGTGCTCCTATCATGTCTACTAATGTAGTTACTGAAAACTACTATAAACCGATGTTAAGAATGGCTCAAGATAAGGTAGGCTTTAGTAAGAATGGTGCTTTGGTTAAAGAGATTGCTAAAGTAACAGGTACTAAAGTAGCAGAAGTATATGGAGGTATTGGTGATAAGGTATCTAGACAAGGTATGTGGATGTCACGAGACATCATGTATATGGCTCTTCTTAGAATGAAGATGAATAAACATCCTGAACTAGGTATGTCAGGTGCTATTAAGTTAGTAGATGCTCACATGCCTACATATAGGATGCCTCCTAGAGTTGGAGAGAAAGTATTAGGTGCTAAGATGAGTAGAATGTTATCTAAACATATACTATCTCAACCTACTATAGCTATTTTTGCTAGGTATAAACATGGTTTTGTTAAGTCAGGATTAAATACTATTAGAGATATGGCAGTTGGTATTGACCCTATGCTTAGAAAGATGGGTAAACCAGGTGAGTCTCTTGCAGACTTTATTGATGCTGAAGGAGCTGCATTAGGTAGAACTAAAGAAGCTCAACTTAGAGAAGGATTAGAATCAGGTGCTGCATTAGCTATTATGTCTACACTTATCTATCCAATGATTGACATGATGTTATCTGAAACATTAGGTGGTGATAGTGAAGCTCATATTAGACGAGGTGGTATACTTCATTTACTTGATACTATACAAGCAGTAGGTTCAGGTAAAAAAGATAACTATGCATTATTCTCTAACTTGTTTACATTGAATCCTGTGCTGCAGGTTGCAGCTGAATTAGGTATGAACTCAACATTCTATAATGGTAAACAAATATATGATGTAAGAGACCCATTTGGTCAGTCAGTAGTTAATGTATTAAATAACTTGTCTACTAGAATACCTATGGTATCTATGATAGGTAATGCTCAAGATGATATGGAAAACTTTGACCCAGTTAAATATGCATTTAGAAATATTGATGTTAGTCTTAAAACTAGACAACAGATACTACGGACAGTAAAACAACAACAAAGACAACAGACTGCTGCAGATAATAGAGCTAGAGAACGACTAAGAGAAGAATTGGCTGAAGAGCGAGCCAACTAGAAGATTATCTAAAGGTAACTGTAAGTGAGGTATTAAAACTATCTAAAACCTCACCACAGCTCTTAAAATACCCTCTATGAAGATTGTCTACCAAACCAGGCTATTTGTATCCTTAATATCACTATATCTATAAGACAATAGTGAATTAGGTGTTCTTCCCTGGTTGCTTCGGTAAATTCTATACCAATCCCCATTCCCATGAGTGGACTAAATGTAATAGACATAATTAAATATTCCTAATAAATAAATACCCAATGCTATAACATTCAAAGCAATGAGTGATGTTTCGTTCCATACAAAAGATACAACTATCCAGCCTAGTGTGGCTGGGATAGCTATATATAAGTTTAGAGGGTAGATATTAAATGCAGTTAATAACATACTACAGATAACACCTATTGTAGATAACCACTTAACTAGTAACAAGTGCCATCCTTGTAGACATGATAGCTCCACAAGGAGTACCAAAGTAACCTAGATTAGTAGGTTTACCATCTATTCTCTTATGAGATACATAAGGTCTTGTTAACCCTTTACGAAAATAGAAACCTTTACCCCAGTTATCCTTAAGAAAGTTCTCTCTTGGAGTTACTAGAGCTAGGTTCTCTATACGATTATCTAACTTGTTACTATTTATATGATGTATATGCATACCCTTTGGTATAGGACCATTTACTTCTTCCCATACCGTACGGTGTGTATACTTACTTTCTTTACCTCGTTTATATCTCATATCTCGCAACCTCCTGCTGCTGAACATGCTAGTGTTTGTGCACCTTCCGTAAAGTCATCTTCCTCTTTAAAGGTCATCCAATCTATATCTTTTGGAGTAGTCTTATAGAGTTCTTGGTATTCCTCTTTGGTACATTCCTGATAAGGAGCTTGGACGTATGAGTGTTCGCTATGTGGTAAGAAACTAATGCCACTAATTTCATCGAAGTGTTTCCAAACCCAACTACCAACTTCCATCCATTCATCATCTTTGACAGAGATTGTAACACTAGGCTTATGTTCGCACCAATGTCTTTGATAGACTAACCAATTCTCTAACTGTTCAATAGCATTCTTATCATCCCTGGTAATAGCACCTAATGGTGCTTTAATAGGAAAAGAGAATACAGCAGTACTGTCTGGTCTAAACTGTTCATCTTCTACTTGTACACCCTTATCTTTTAAGAACTGATAGATAGAATCTTTCTTATCCATACGGATAGTTCTTATATAATAAGGAGAATGCCTAGTATGTATACCAGAAGCACTATCAACGAGCTGACTGACAGTG
>Ga0307985_10002512_pt1 | contig 10254 bp, 9 predicted proteins | sample EllFjometageno80_FD_203155 | JGI IMG/M metagenome (GOLD analysis project Ga0307985, IMG submission 203155) | Marine microbial communities from Ellis Fjord, Antarctic Ocean - #80 | ecosystem: Environmental > Aquatic > Marine > Unclassified | place: Southern Ocean | collected 2014-10-09 | reverse complement strand
GTATCGTCGCGCGACAGGCCGAACGTGGTCTGGGTAAGATCGTTGGTACCGAAGGAAAAGAACTCGGCGCCTTCAGCAATATCGCCCGCCAGCAGCGCCGCCCGCGGCAGCTCGATCATGGTGCCAACGAGGTAGGGCACCGTCGTGCCGGTCTCCTCGAACACTTCGGCGGCAATGGCATCGATGCGCTCACGCAGCATGTCGAATTCTTTTCTGTCCGAGACCAGCGGAATCATCACTTCGGGCTCGACCGGTGCATCTGCGGTTTTGGAAACTTCTATCGCCGCCTCGAAGATCGCGCGCGCCTGCATTTCGGAAATTTCCGGGTAGGAGACACCAAGCCGGCAGCCGCGATGGCCAAGCATCGGGTTGACCTCGGCAAGCTCATCCGCACGAATTCGCAGCTTTTCAACCGACACGCCGGATGCGTCCGCGACCTGCTGCATATCTTCGGGCGTGTGCGGCAGAAATTCGTGCAGCGGCGGGTCGAGCAGACGGATGGTCACGGGCTTGCCCGCCATGATCCTGAACAGCTCAACGAAGTCCTGGCGCTGCATCGGCAGGATTTTTGCGAGCGCAGCACGGCGCCCCGCCTCGTCACTTGCCAGGATCATCTCGCGCACGGCGATGATCCGCTCGGCATCGAAAAACATGTGTTCGGTCCGGCAGAGCCCGATGCCCTCGGCGCCAAAATCGAGCGCGGTCTTGGCATCCAGCGGGGTCTCAGCGTTTGTGCGGACCTTAAGCTCGCGGATCTCGTCGGCCCATTCCATCAGCGTGCCGAAATAGCCGGATAGTTCGGGCTGGCGCGTCGGCACTTCGCCGGCCATCACTTCGCCGGACGCACCGTCGATGGTCATGATGTCGCCGGCCGCGATTTCGCGCCCGAGCACGGTCAGTTTCTGGGTCGTGTAATCAATCCGCAGATCGCCTGCACCGGAAACACAGGGCCGGCCCATGCCGCGCGCGACAACGGCGGCATGGCTGGTCATGCCGCCGCGGCTGGTCAGGATGCCCTTGGCGGCATGCATGCCGTGAATATCTTCCGGGCTGGTCTCGATACGCACCAGGATCACCGCCACGCCCGCGGCCGCCATCGTCTCGGCTTCATCGGAGGAGAACACGACCTTGCCCGATGCGGCTCCCGGCGATGCCGGCAGCCCGCGGGTCAGCAAGTCGCGCGGCGCATCGGGATCGAGCGTCGGGTGCAAAAGCTGGTCGAGGGATTCCGGCTCGACCCGGGAAACCGCCTCTTCCTTCGTGATCAGCCCCTCGGCGACCATATCGCAGGCAATTTTCAGCGCGGCCTTGGCGGTGCGCTTGCCCGACCGGGTCTGCAGCATCCACAGCTTGTTCTGCTGAACGGTGAATTCGATGTCCTGCATGTCGCGGTAATGCTTTTCGAGGTTGAGACGCACCTCGTCGAGCTGGGCGAACACCTCCGGCATGACTTCTTCCATTGCCGGCAGGTCCGAGCCGTGGCCGTCCTTGCCCGCGATGGTCAGATGCTGCGGCGTGCGGATGCCGGCGACGACGTCTTCGCCCTGCGCATTGACCAGATACTCGCCGTAGAAAATGTCTTCACCGGTGGACGGATCGCGCGTGAAGGCGACACCGGTCGCGCAGTCCTGGCCCATGTTGCCAAAGACCATCGCCTGCACGTTGACCGCTGTGCCCCAGCTGTCGGAAATGCCGTGCAGGCGGCGATACGTGTTGGCACGATCGTTCTGCCAGCTGCCGAAGACTGCCGTGATCGCACCCCAGAGCTGGTCGCGCGGATCCTGCGGGAACGGCTTGCCGGTTTCGTCCTCGACACGTTCCAGAAAGCCCGTGGCGACGGCCTTCCAGTCATCGGCACCGAGATCGGTATCGAGCGCAAGGCCGCCCATCATTTTCTGGGTGTCGATGATTTCTTCGAAATTGTCATGATCGACGCCGAGCACCACGTCGCCATACATCTGGATAAAGCGGCGGTAGGAATCCCACGCGAAGCGGCCATCGCCGCTTTTCTTCGCCAGTCCTTCGACGGTGACATCGTTGAGACCGAGGTTGAGGACCGTGTCCATCATGCCGGGCATCGAGACCCTGGCGCCGGAACGCACCGAGACCAGAAGCGGGTTGTCGGTGTCGCCGAAATTCGCGCCGACGGTTTGCTCGATAAACGCGAGCGTCGCATCGACCTGGGCTGCAAGTTCCGCCGGATATTTCTCGTCGTTGTCGTAATAGGCCGTGCACAACGCGGTGGAGATCGTAAACCCGGGCGGCACCGGCAGACCTAGAGACGACATTTCGGCCAGATTGGCACCCTTGCCGCCGAGCAGGTTCTTCATGCTCGCATCGCCTTCGGCATTGCCGCCGCCAAAACGGTAAACCCATTGCGTGTCGGTCATGGCTTAACTCTCAATACGGGAAAAATCGGCGATCTGGCCGAGGGTGGAGCGGAACTGTGACAACAGCCGCAGACGGTTGGCACGGATATCGGCGTCGTCGGCATTGACGGTAACCTTGTCGAAGAACAGATCGACGGGCGCGCGCAGGCTCGACATCGCCTCCATGGCTTCGACGTATTTCTCGGCATCGATGGCGGCATTTGCGCGTTTCGCAGATGCACTCAAACCGTCAACCAGCGCGCGTTCTTCGTCCTGGGTCAGTTTATCGACCGCGATGTCGCCATCGAAGGATGTCCCGTCCTTCTTTTCCTCGATCGCGACGATGTTGGACGCACGCTTAAACGCCGCCACGAGATTTTCACCGTCATCGCTCGCAAGAAAACCGGATAACGCATCGACCCGCGCGATCAACCGCACCAGGTCGTCTTCATTGCCGAGCGCAAAGACCGCTTCGACATGATCGTGACGCACGCCGCGCTCGCGCAGATGAACCTTCAGACGGTCGGCAAAGAAGTCGAGCAATTCGCGCTCAACGATTTTCGGCTTATGCCCGCCCTCCAGCGTGGCCTCGAAACCCGGTACGGTTTCGTTATAGCCCCAATACGCCTTCATCAAGGCTTCGCGCAGCGGCAGACGCAACGCGTTTTCAAGCACGAGGCGGATGATACCGAGGGCGGCGCGGCGCAATGCGTATGGATCGCGTGAACCGGTGGGCTTTTCATCGACCGCGAAAAACCCGACCAGCGTGTCGAGCTTGTCGGCAAGAGCGACTGCAACCGAGGTCGGCGCGGTCGGACAGTCATCATTCGGCCCGGCGGGGGAATAGTGTTCAGCAATCGCATCCGCGACAGCACCGTCTTCGCCGTCATTCAGCGCATAGTACTGCCCCATGGTGCCCTGCAATTCGGGGAACTCATAGACCATCTCGGTGACCAGGTCGGCCTTGGCGAGATGGGCAGCCCGCATTGCCTGGTCGGCGTTGCAGCCCGGAATATAGGGTGCCAGTTCGCCCGCCAGCGCGGCGATACGCTCAACCTTCTGCGCCATGGTGCCAAGCTTGGCGTGAAACACACTGTCGGCAAGCTTCGACACGCCGTCTTCGAGCTTCTTTTTGCGGTCCTGATCCCAGAAAAACTTCGCGTCCGACAGGCGCGCCCGGAGGACACGCTCGTTTCCGGCGACGATAGAGGCACCGTCATCCTTGGTTTCAGTGTTCGCGACGACGACAAAGCGCGGCGCAAGGCTGCCATCGGCGTTCAGCAGCGAGAAATATTTCTGATGGGCGCGCATCGACGTGATCAGCACTTCGTCCGGCACGTCCATGAACGCGTCGTCAATCCGGCCGGTCATCACCACCGGCCATTCGACCAGCCCCGTCACTTCGTCCAGCAGACCGGGATCGTCGCGCAGGGTGAGACCTTCGGCCTTTGCCGCCGCGTCGGCATGTTCGGCGATATACGCCTTGCGATCTTCGCGATCGAGCACGACGAAAGCGTGACGCAGCTTGTTCGCGTAATCGGCAAAACCATCGACCTCAAATGGTTCCGGCGCGAGGAACCGGTGGCCCGACGCCGTCTTACCGCAGGGAATTTCGTTACGGAGCACAAGCGGCAGAACATCGCTGCCGAACAGGCAGAGTACGCGTTCCAGCGAGCGCACCCAGCGCATGTCGCCCTCGCCCCAGCGCATGGATTTCGGCCAGGGCAGATCGCCAATGACCTTTTCCAGCAGCCCGGGCAGAACGTCCCGGGTCTCGGCACCGGTCTTTTCAACCACGGCAAACAGGAACGTGCCCTTTGGGAGTTCGCGTTCCTCGCATTGCGCGCGCGTCAGCCCGTTGGCTTTAAGAAACCCTTCGATGGCTTTTTCCGGCGCATCAACCTTGGGGCCGCGTTTTTCTTCGCGCAGGTCTGGCTGTTTTTCGGGCAGGTCCTCGATCACCAGCGTCAGTCGGCGCGGCGTGACATAGGCGCGAGCATCGCCGTGTTCAAGCCCGGCATCTTTCAGACCGGCCGTCACGAGACGCTTCAGGTCGTCGGCGGCACGTGCCTGCATGCGGGCAGGAATTTCTTCGGAGAAGAGTTCCAGGAGAAGTTCGGCCATGATTATTCCGCCGCCTCGCCCTGGTCATCGACGCCGATCCAGGCTTCGCAGCTTCCCTTGGCCAGCGCGCGGACGCGGCCGATATAGGATGCGCGTTCGGTCACACTGATGGCGCTGCGCGCATCGAGCAGGTTAAAGACGTGGCTTGCCTTGATGCACTGGTCATAGGCCGGCAGGGCCAGACCCTTTGCCAGAAGCGCATGACATTCCTGTTCGGCGAACGCGAATTGCTGGGACAGCAGGTCTGTGTTGGCATGTTCGAAATTATAGGCCGAGAATTCCTTTTCGGCGCGCAGGAACACGTCGCCATAAGTCACACGCTGATCTCCGGGGGCGCCGTTGAAGTCGAGATCGTAGACGTTCTCAACCCCCTGGATATACATCGCCAGGCGTTCCAGCCCGTAGGTCAGCTCGACCGCCACCGGATTGCATTCGATGCCACCGACCTGCTGGAAATACGTGAACTGGGTGACTTCCATGCCGTCGCACCAGACTTCCCAGCCGAGCCCGGCGGCGCCCAGTGTCGGGCTTTCCCAGTCATCCTCGACAAACCGGATATCGTGATAGTTCGGATCGATGCCGAGCTCACGCAGCGAATCCAGATACAGGTCCTGGGCGTTGGCCGGGGACGGCTTCAGGATCGCCTGATATTGGTAGTAATGCTGCAGCCGGTTGGGGTTCTCGCCGTAGCGCCCGTCGGTCGGCCGCCGCGACGGCTGCACATAGGCCGCTTTCCATGGGTCGGGACCAAGCGCACGGAGCGTCGTTGCCGGGTGAAACGTGCCCGCCCCGACCTCCATATCATAGGGCTGCAGGATCACACATCCCTGCCGCGCCCAGTAGGCGTGGAGCTTTAGGATGAGCGACTGGAAGGACGTGTCGGCAGCGTCTGTCTGCGACATGCGGGGTACTCTGTTCAGATGCAATGTTGCGCTGCAAAATACGGGTCGCGCGCCGGGAAAGTCAACGGGGAGCGGCGACTCGCTTGTTTATGGTTAATATAATTCTAATTACTGTGATAAGCGTAGACGAAACAGTATTTGTGGCGTTGAAATGCCGTATAGCAAAATCGCAGATATACTCGCCCGGGAACCCGGGGTGGAATTGTCGACAATGATGAAGTCGCCCTGCTTGCGGTATCAGGGTGATTTCGTGGCCATGATGTTCGAAAAGGAAGACTGCCTGATCGTCAAACTTTCCGCAGAGCGTGTAGACGCGCTGATCTCCTCGGGTGTCGAGATGGAATTCAATTTCACGAAAAAGACGTTCAAGGAATGGGTTCTGCTTCCCCGCCGGCTCGAAGATGAGTTCGAGGCCTATATCCAGGAAGCGCTGGACCATGCGAAATCACGAAAGCAGCAAAGCTCAAACACCCCTGCGATCTGAACTCCCGAATCTCAAATAAGCCGCTCAAAGCCAAAATAGGCGGCCCAAAGAAGGAAGAATTCTGTGTTCAAACTTGGCATCGTCGGCCTCGGCGCGTGGGGCAAACGCCTCGTAAACTCGGTGCATGGCAAAAGCGATATTGTGAATTTTACCGTGGCGGCAACGCGCACGCCGTCGAAGGTCGCCGATTTCGCCGCGGAGCGGGAAATCGCTGTGACCGATATGGCGGACGCGATCTATGGCGATGTGGACGGCATCGTCGTCGCCGGACATGCAGCCTGGCACGCATCGGACGCCTTGGCGGCCGTCCAGGCAGGCAAGCCGGTGCTGGTGATCAAACCGCTCGCCACGACCCGCGCCGACGCCGAAGCCCTGTATGCAGAGGCAGCCACGAAAGGCGTCCTCGCCGCGATGGGCTATGACCGGTGCTTCGCCCCGGCCATGGAAGCGCTGCGCAGACGGGTAAAGGCAGGCGATCTCGGCCGCGTGTTTCACGCGTCGGGCGATTTCAGCGTCGACCGGATGCTGACTTTCGGCGCCGATGCCTGGAAGGCGGACCCCGAAACCAACCCGCCCGGCAGCCTCGCCGATCACATGATGTACATGATGATCGAACTGATGGGGCCGGTCTCGTCAGTGGCGGTCGATGCGACAACGCAGGTCGTCGCCCTTGATTTTTCCGATTGCGCCTCGGTCACGCTGCGCTTTGCCGGTGGCGAAACCGGCACACTGACCGCCATCGGCGTTTCCCCCAGCTTCAACCGCCTGCATTTATATGGCGACAAGGGCTGGGCGGAAGTCCGTGGCACCAACCGGCTGGAATACCAACCGGCTGGTGGAAACCTGGTGGTCGAGGAATTCGATGCCGTCGATATGTGCCGCATACAGCTTGAAACGTTTGCCGCCGCCGCCCGGGGTGAGGCTACGTGGCCGGTGCCGCCGGAAGATGCCATCAATGGCGTTAGCGCACTGGAAGCCATGTTGAAGTCTGTTCGGGCGGACGGGGTAAAGACCGGCATTTAGCGCCGCCTGATCGTTCCAATGCTGTCGTCGTCACATGCAGCCGGCGACAAATTGGCGGATCAGGGTGTTTTTCGACTAAATCGCGCCAGCATAGATAAACAACCCTAACAAGAGAACGAAGGGCGTGAGGACGTAATATTTCAGATGCCGCCGCCAGCCGGTTTTCTCCATCGGCAAATACCCGAACAATTCGGGAAACCCGAGGCTGTACGTCCACCAAAATAGCGACGCTAAGGGACCAAGAATTGGTGTTGCGAGCATAATGCCCACCAGCACCTCCGGTGTCGGCCCACGCGGTATGTTATTCAGCGGAAAATCAATCGGGTCGAGCACGAACCACACCCACAACAACGCCGGAATCAAAACCAAAGCCAAAACGAGCCAAATTCCCGCTCCTCCGTAATCAAATTTTCCAGAAAACGTGATCCCGGTCATCAGCAATCCCGGACAAAGAGAAATGACAGGTAACAAGTACCGCAGTTGCCAGTTCGAGAATTTAAAGGTGGCCCGCAGCTTTCGGCAAAAAGGATAAAATCCCAGCATATGCAACGCAAAATAAGCCGCGAATGCTCGCACGAACGGTCCATCGAACAACCATTTTGGACGATCGATTTGACTGTTGCAGGCCCAGGTATCGCAAAGCACCCTGGGAACGTAACTGGTCAGCTGGTCAAATAGGTCAAACACGCATCAATCGCCGCGGGTTGATATAAGTCGTCCCTAGTACGGGCAGCCGGCTTTCCCGCAATCGCCCTGTTCGGGCGTCACGAACGTCCCGCACACGCTACACGCTGTCATGTCTTCGACCGATTCTTTTCGTTTGCGCTGATCTTCCGCGGTCTTCGCCTTGTTGCGCCGGGAGATGGCCTTGAAGCCATACCACACGGCGGCGATGATCCCCGCCAGCACCAGGTATTTCATAATCATTTGATAACCCTCAAAGCCCGAAGCGTTTCCACTGGGCCCAGTCGTCCAGGGCGCCGATCACTTCGCCCGGATCGATGCCGATACGGCCACCGCTGGCACCGCCCCGCAGCCGGCTGAGCAGGCCGCGGCGGACCCCGGATCGCTGGAATTTTACCTTGTCGCCGTAACGTTTGCGCATCTCGGTGCGCATTTCGGCGAGCCCGTCGATCAGCCCGACCTCGACCGCCTGACGGCCGGTCCAGATATCGCCGGTGAACAGCGCTTCATCCGCTGCCCGCAGACGGTCGCCACGGCACCGGCGAACGTGATTTTTGAAATTCTCGAAGATATCTTCATGCAGTTCACGCAGACGATCGATATCTTCCGATTTTTCATCCTGGAACGGATCGAGCATCCCCTTGCGCGGCCCGGTCGAATAAACCCGCCGCTCAATGCCGATGCGCTCAATCAGATCGACAAAGCCGAACCCGGCGGAGATCACGCCGATGGAGCCGACAATTGAATTCTCATCCGCAAAGATCTCGTCCGCGGCGCAGGCCAGCCAGTAGCCACCGGATGCCGCAACGTCTTCGCAGAACGCGACCACCGGCAGATCCTTTTCGTCGGCCAGATCGCGGATACGTTTGGCGATCAGCGCGCTTTGCACGGGGCTGCCACCCGGCGAGTTGATGATCAGCGCCACCGCCTTGAGCTGCGAATTGTCGAACAGTTTGGTAATGGCGCGCTCGTGGCTGTCGAGCGAAAGCCCCTGCCGCCCGGGCCCGGCGGACCTGCCAATGATGCCATCGAGACGCATCACCCCGACCACCGGGGCTGGGTTACGGAAGCGGTCGATCGGCAGTTTGGCGAGCAGGTTGCGGAAGCGCTGCTTGAGATCATCTATTGTCATGGCAGCTTTATATCACGTTCAAATCAGGTTGGGACCGCCGCGTAGAATTTCATCCGCCGCCGCCGTATAGGCGCCGTCCTCCTGATGCATGACCAGCCCGGCCGACAGGCTCATCGGCGTGCGGATGCCCTTGCGCGCACGCACAATGACCCGCTTGGCGGCGCGGCCCTGCTTGGGCCAGATCGGGAATACCGTCACCTCCCCCGCCTGACCGGACAGCAGGACCAGGATATCGTCGAGCCGGTCGGCGCGGTGGATCAGGGTGATCGTGCCCTTGGTGCGCACCATGCGGAGCATGAAAGAAAGCCACACGTCCAGCCCCGCTTCACCCTCGACATTGGCCGCGGCGCGCCCGGGCTCGGGCGACGTATCTGCCCGTGCGGCTTCCAGGTAGGGCGGGTTGGCCATGACGTGATCGAACCCGCCGGCGGCAACCCGCGGTAACGGGCGGACCAGATCGCCGATCATGACCTGTACCGATCCGGCCAAGTCGTTGAGCCGCGCATTGTCATTGGCGAGCCGCACCAGGTCGGGCTGAATTTCGATGCCGGTAACGCTGCAACCGGGCACCCGCCGCGCGAGACAAATCGCCGCAGCGCCATGACCGGCGCCGGCTTCGAGCACCCGGTGCCCCGGGGCCGCATCGACAGATGCCGCCAGCAGCACGGGATCGATTGCCGCACGATAACCGTCCAGCGGCTGTCGCAGGCGCACCTGACCGCCGAGCAGCAGGTCTTCCGAAAACCGGTCCGCGACGCCCGGCACTACCGGCGGATCAAGGGGCTCAGGGGCCTCAGACAACGCGGTCTCCCTCGCCTGCCTCTTCGAGCAGACGTTTGGCACGCTCGTAATCTTCGTCCGCCACCATGACCCGGCGCTGGATCGCGCCCGCGCTGCCTTCGAGCACGCTCATGTGACCGTCGAGGGCGTATATCTCAATATCTTCGGATTTCAGCAGGGCTTCAACCCAGGACAGAAAGACGATTTCGTTGCTTCTGAGAAGTTCTCGCACGTCCGTTCCACCTTGACCGTGATTGTGTCAGGGCTATGTTCCGATTGTGGAACGCAATCGTCAAGAATCGAGGAAAAGTTGAGCGTCGTAATCGATCTCGACCGCGAACGTCAGGACCGCCCAAACCCGTCAATCGACGCGCTCACGGCGCTTACCCAAGACGATATCCAGAAGGTCAATCAAGCCATTATCGCCCGGATGGACAGCCCGGTGATCCTGATCCCGCAGGTGGCGGGCCACATCATCGCCGCCGGCGGCAAACGGCTGCGCCCGATGCTGACGCTGGCCTCGGCCCGCATGTGCGGCTACGAGGGCGACCGCCATGTCGGACTCGCCGGCTGCGTCGAGTTCATTCACACCGCGACGCTGCTCCATGACGACGTGGTAGACGAGAGCGACCTGCGCCGCGGCGCCGCCAGCGCCAATGCTGTCTGGGGCAATAAATCCAGCGTGCTCGTCGGCGACTTCCTGTTCAGCCGGGCGTTCGAGCTGATGGTCGAGGACGGCAATCTCGACGTGCTCCG
>Ga0307985_10002511_pt1 | contig 10257 bp, 11 predicted proteins | sample EllFjometageno80_FD_203155 | JGI IMG/M metagenome (GOLD analysis project Ga0307985, IMG submission 203155) | Marine microbial communities from Ellis Fjord, Antarctic Ocean - #80 | ecosystem: Environmental > Aquatic > Marine > Unclassified | place: Southern Ocean | collected 2014-10-09 | reverse complement strand
GGCGAGTCCAAGCTCCCCAAAACACCCTTATGTTTTGCGGCGAGGGCTGCTACATACGCGGAGTTGCCCCCACGGTGAATATTCTCGTTCGCTACCCTGCAGTTGGGGGTTGGCGAGCTGACCAAAGTCCCGGGAGCGATAAATGACTCTAGAGAGCGCGTGAATGGCGCTCTACATGAGCTCGAAATGTCTGTAAAACTCCAAAATGACTGCTTCGGCTATAAAAGGGCTGCGATCGCGGCGCAAAGGGGTTGGCTCGACTACCGGGGCGGCGAGGTATACACATGTGGAGCACCTACATAGTGGTGGAAGGGTACAACGGCCCAATCTTGGTAGCTTGACGGTGTACTTACAGCCATGCCATAGCTACATTCTCGCACAGCCCATGGCATCGACCGACTGCAAGAGCGACAGAGCGACTAACGAAGTGTCACACTGCCACCCAATAGCACACCCCAGCGATACTGCTTCTCTCCAATGCGCTCTGCGGCCCTCTCAGCCCCCCTTCACTCGCTGTTTTATGCCAATGTCATGTGTCCTCTATCCTCCCCGTAGTCCTCCAGAACTCCAGCTCCCACCCATCGCTGAAGACGCCGCCGGCCTCCTCGCGCACGCTTTTCAATCTCCCTCCACAGCGCCGTAATCGCCTCCTCGCTGATGTACGGCGACGGCCTCACCCCGTCATCATGGCAGCACAACGTGAGGATGACCTTGCCGTCATTGTGGTTCAAGCGGCCGTGCGAGAGGACTTGATTGACGAGTCGAACAGTAAGCGCAGCGCCGTGCACTGGCTCGTGAGCACATGGCCATCGCACCGAAGCCAGTTTTGTCGTCAAATGGAGGCAAGGAGGCAAACCCTCCGGATAGTCCTTAAAAATAATAAATTGTTCGAGCTGTTTAATTTACGGGCTGGGGGAGCGCGGGGCACGAGCCAGCGGCTGTGGTTGGAGAAGCTGTGGGTGGGGGCGAGGGCTTCAGGGATCGCCATGACCAGATCGGCGGCCGTGCCAGTGCAAAGATGCCCCAAGAATGTCTACTGGGTAGGGCTATGGCACGGCAGGAAAAATAACGTGTTGCCGTACAGGAGGAGGTAGAGTACGTCTGGTGCCGTTGAATAACTTTTAATTAATGGCACGTGTTCAGACTGGTGAAATAACGTGTTGAGTTCTGTTTCTGTTCAATACGGTTTCGCCCCCAAGTTAGGGTTATACTACCTCCGCAGCCACCCTGCTCCATCTCCGCCAGCTACGCCCCCCCCCCCCTCTTCTCTCCCCCCTCCCCCCTCTTTCTCGCTCCTCTTACCCACCCACTCTTCCCTCCCACCCCTGGCCTAGCAATCCCCCCTTCCCCCCTCTCCCTCCCATCAAAAGAGTTATATCTCAACCACGCCGACGCTTCTTCCCTCCCCCCCTCGTTCACTGCCCCTGTCTCCAAAATCCTCCGCCTTTGCCTCCCGATAGTCGGTGTCCTCCTCCTCCTTGCCTCCCCAGCCTCTACACTGCTCCTCATGGCTGCCCCGGTCTCAATCACTGCCGCCAAGAAGCAGCTCCGCAGTCTCGTTCGCACCTCGATAAAATCGCTGTCCCCATCTGATCTCTCCGCCCAGTCTTCGGCGACTGCTCTCCACCTCCTCCAAACTCCCTCGTTCCAAACAGCCTCCTCCATTGCGCTCTTCATCTCCATGCCCACCGGCGAGATCTGCACCCGATCCCTCCTCACCGCCGCGCTCGCCGCCAACAAGACTGTCTACATTCCCCGCGTCGGCGTAGACTTCAAGAACCCGTCAATGGACTTCATCAAACTCGACGTCCCCTCGGTCGACGTGATTTACGACGACTGGCCGCGCAACAAGTGGAGCATTCCCGAGCCTCCCGAGACGACCGAGCTCACCGTCGCGTACACAGACCCCGAGGACACAATTGATCTCATCGTTCTCCCTGGTGTCGCTTTCGATAACGTCGGCGGCCGCCTCGGCCAAGGCAAGGGGTACTATGATCGATACATCGCTGGCCTCCTTGCACCCAGACCTACACTCATTGGGATAGCACTCACCTGCCAGTTACAAGGCGACCACGAGCTGCCCATGAGCGCCGACGACGTTGTTCTCGACGGCGTTGCCTCGCCCGACGGCGTAAACATGACACGTAGCCCTTGAAACGAAACGAACTACGCCGCCACGCAACCCAAGCCCAGCATGTCTCGTTTGTCTAGCATGTCTAGCTTGTCTCGCTTGCCTCGCACGACTCGTTTGTTTCGCTTATCGCCTTCTTAATGAACCAGCGCAGCTTGCTTGGCCACCTTAACTTTCGCAAACAAGTCTCAATTTACCAGCTATCAATGCTATGCCTGCTCCACTCGCTGCTACGCTTGCTCCACTCGCTGCTTTGTTTGCTGCCCGCCCGCTCTTGCTATGATACTGAGCACGCCTCGCTCTTGCCGTCCTCTCGCTTTCTCATCGTGAGCCCGCCCTCCGGTGGCGGCGGCGGAACATCTTCTATCTTCCACTTGGACGCGGCGATCCGAAGCAAATCCTCGCTGACGTACGTCTTGAGCAGCGTCTTCTCGAAAGCCGAAAGCTCCCGAACCTCCGCTTCCTTCTCCTTGCTCGGGCTCAGCTCCATGGCCGGCACGTCCACTTCAGCTTCTACCATTTTCTTCTGCGAAATCTTCATGCTCGGCGAGTCAAACCCGTTGGCCACCTTCTGAATCTCCAGCCTCACCCTGCGCTCGTGCCTGTTCGCCTCCCGAACAATCCTATCCACGCACTCCCCCACCGCCTTGTAGTCGCACCTGACAAAGTCCATGACCCTCATGGGCAGCGTCTCGAGATGAGTAGCGGCATTGGCAATCATTGAGGGGAACAGGGACGGGTCGAAGCCCGTCGCGCGCTCGCCCCACTCGTTCATGTCTTCCCCAGTGGGGGCGTTGCCCCTGACGGCTCGATCGATGAGCTGCGTGAGCGACATGGTCGCCTCGGCAATTTCAGCCTGCTCAGTGATGGTGTCTATTGTGAACTCTTCAAAGATGAGCTTGTACTTCTCATTCACTCGAGACAGCTGCAGGTGGGCCCTCTTGAGCACCCGAGTTTTTTCTTCCTCCGCGGACCCTTCAGAAGAGAGAGCCGGAGCTTCCGCCGGAGCTGCCGCCCCTCTGCCCTGTTTGTCAGGAGGAGAGGTCTTGGGGCTTCTGGTCAGGAACTTGGTCTCCTTCTTCGAGGGAGTGGACAGAGAGGACACGTGGGTCGGGACGGGGGGGGGGGGAGAGCCTTCGAGAAGAGGAGGAAGAGCTAGGTTGAGCTTTCGCGGCATCTTGGTTCAATCTCTTAGGGTTAATTGTATTATTTGCCGATTTGGGATCAACACTACGGCGTTCCCTCCCGTACCCGCGACCGTTGGGCACTGCAGAGACAAAGTGTCGGCGACGCGGATCAAGCGACCGACCGCATTTACGCCACATCACAATGTCTCCGCATTTCGTAACCGCACCACAAACCCATCCATCTGGCGTTGATTTACAATGCCAATTTAGGCCCTTTTTGCTATAAACCTGTAAATAACACAACCATTCAGGGTAAGACATGACTGTATTCATTCACGCCGTCACGTTCTCGGACGACGAGTCGCCCCTGCTCAAAGCGGCCGCCAAGTTGCTGTTCCAGGCCTACTACAACGAGCTCGGCTCCGCCTACAATGTCATTCTGACCTATCAGGGAGTGCAGGAAGAGTTGGATGGCCTTCCTGGCAAGTTCGACTTCGGGAAGCGCGGCGGGCTCTGGGTGGCAAGCGTCGTGGACGACGGAGAGGACGACGAGGTCGTGATGGTCGGCCCCGGTGCCATGCTTCCGGGTCAAGGAAAGCTCACTTTGGACTCATTTGTTGGAGTTGTGGCTCTGCGACCTCTGGGCTCTACGGATGACGCGACTGGGGAGGTGAAGCGCATGTTCGTGTCGAAAGACGGACGGAGAAAAGGAATCGCGTACGTGCTCAGCGTGGCTTTGTGCTCTCACGCCGCACGGATGGGCGACTACATGTGCCTGAAGCTGGACTCGCTGGAGCGGTTGCCGGGCGCTGTTACTCTGTACGAGAAGCTGGGCTTCAGACGATGCAAAAAGTATTGCGAGTGTCCGGAGAAGGACCACGTCTGCATGGAGATGCTCTTGGCGCAGGAGCCGCAGGCAACCGGTTAATGTAGAGGTCGGCTGCTAATGTTTCAGAATTGTTGATATAATTACTAGCTGCTGGAATCCAGAAAGTTCCCGAACGCCTCTCCGTAGTTGAACAGCAGTTCCTCGCCTGCAACGATATTGGCCCTGGAATAGAACTCGACCCGTTTGCAGTCGCACCATCCTCCCTCCGGCTTCACCACCTGCTCGAACTGCCCGTCCTCCCATATGATGGTCTCGGCCTCGCTCTCGTCGTGGTCTGACCTCGTCACGACCCTCGCTACTACGTTGCCGTCTCTGCTGTGGTTCATGAACCTGTAGTGCCGTGACAGTGTGAACAAGGGGACACATGCAATTATTCGGCAGCACACTTAAACACTCGCACTCAATCTCTTACCTTGTCCAGTTGCCGCCCAACTTCCCGTCGATTCCCAGCGCAGACGTTACCTCGAAGAAGTAGAAGTTGTCGTCCTCGCACTCGTCGCTGACAGCCCCCATGTATACCCCCAAGAATGCATCGCTCGGGTACCATTTCTCGCTGAACACGCCAAGCGAGTCACACACGCCGCTCTTCCCCGCCGCCAACGACAATCCTGCATCTACGCCCTGCCACACAGGCCCGCCCTCAACATAGGTGAACTCGCCCCCCTTCCGCCTCCAGACCTCCACCCCCTCTGCCGTGACACTCCCCCACTCGGTTCCCTCGCAAACCCTTGAGCAAGCATCGGCGGCATCTTCCGGCGCCACATACGCGAGCTGCACGAACGGATCCCAAGTCGAATTCCCCCCACTTTGTCCTTGCAACGCCACACCGAGAACGTTTCCTCGAACCTCGCCAACACCGCCGGTCCACGACGCCACGCTGTTTCCGTCGCCCCAGCCCACTCTCCTCACCCTCTCAACCGCCTCTTTACACTCGTCCATCGCGCCGGTACTCACGACAATCCCGTGCACAATCTTGTCGCTGTACCGGCCTGTAACTTCCCTCAGTCCACTCACCGGCACTACCACGTACCACTCCTCCACGCCTTCGTGACGAACGACGCGCAAGTCGCCCGGCTGCAACTCCTCCGCGCCGCCGCCGTCAACGCCGCAATGTTCCACCACGGCAGCCCTGTTTACTCCACTCTGCTCCAAACGCCTCGCCGCCACGCCGGGCTGCAACGTCATCACAATCACACCGAACTTTCCGTCTCGGGGGTACTCGGGGTGGCCGGCGGCTACGGCTGTGACGTCCCACCTCGTTGGCGCCATGTTCAGCAGCCGCAGCGTGCCTTCTCGTGTCACTGGGTACGCGATTATGACGCTGCAGGGGGCGTACGGGGAGCCGGCGGCAATGCGGGCTGAGCACACCATGACGGAGAGGTCTTCCAGCACGGTTAGGAGGGGGGGTACATCGTGCGGTGTTACTGTGCAGTCCGAAACAACGATGTTCGTGAGAGATGGGGGAGCGAGGGGAGGGAGGTCGGCGGGATTGTACCAGTCTAGAGGGAGGACTGTGATGGGCAGCCTTTCTATTGTGGCGTGGGCGGTGTAGAGGTCGGTCAGGCGATCGAGAAGGTGAGTCGAGTATTCAGTGGCCGTGAGCGACTTGATTAGGCCGGGGAAGTGGGGGGCACTAGCTGCCAAAATGAGAGAAGTGATGCCAGTGCCTGCTCCTATTTCGAGCACGACGGAAGCGGGGCGAAGGAGGGGGGCGGGGGTCTTGAGCGAGGCGAAGATTGTGTAAGGCAGCAGGATAGCCGAGTCCCACACCCGGGTAGAAATGGACGACATGTCCTCGGGTACTGCAAGAACAGTTGACGGGTGGTGGGAGAGGGTGTGAGTGTACAGGTTGGAGTAGCGGGAGTGGTCGGTGCTGCCTTCGCGGTACCATGTTACTGCTTTGGAGGGAGGAGGGCGGGAGAGAAGGAAGGCGGCGTTGAACGCGGGCATGGAGTTTGTGGAGGAGGGGGTGAGCTGAGGGAGGGGGTTAGAAGGGCCAAAGCAGCAGCAGATGCCACAGCAGCAGGAGCCAAAACAACAGAAGACGCCGAATCGAAACGATGCAGAGCAGCCACGCAGCACCTGACCAAGACGTTGGAAGTGTTGCGTTGTTCGTGTTCGGCACCGTAGCTATTAACATCACCCCGGAGATTAATTTGTGTTATCAGAAACAAAACAGTCCCAGGGAAACGTGAGGATGGGGTGCAGCGCTATGAAACGTCGGCAGGGTGTCAGGCGTTGGTACAGTTCGCAATTGGCATATGTTTCACACACCCTACCAAATGCGCACTTGGGAGGTCTCACTCGCGAACTGCCGGCGCAAGACAAGACCTGGACAATGTTCACGATCTCGACGGGCACTGTGTATTGCTACGTGCACAACAATACATTGCCAAACGTGAATTCTACGCTGTCTTCTCCTTCTTCTTCTTCCCCTTCGGCGCGCCAAACAACAGTCGTAAAAGACGCGCCCCAACATCACCTCCGTAACGGAACAAGCAGAGCAGATACAGCGCCACGTTGACAACCCCCTCCCACTCCGTCTTCAACCCGCTCCCCCACCTGACCCACAACAAGACCGCCACCGCCGCGCTGACTTTCACCGACCGCCCGGTCGCCCACCTCAAAAAGCCCATCCACCAGTCCGCCAAACTCGCCCCCCCCTCCGTCAACCCCACGTCGTGCCTGGAAACGACGGAAGATATCTCCCAGCTCACCATGGCAATCCCCAACGAGCCAAGCATGCCATACCCCCACTCGTCGATTCCCTCCCGAACGATGTTGTTCAAGCTCCGAACCTGCACGAGGGTAGAGAGTGTTAAAAGAGGGGGATTACAGTGGCGAGAAAGAATGTTGGAGAACGACTCTGCGTAAGTTGAGGCAGTTAGCGTTTGAGCAGCAAGCTTTAGTCGAGCGTGCCGAGCCCGACGTACTGAGCCAGGCTCCCAGCTTTCGCCCCGTTGCTCGCTTGGCTTCGCTTCGCTCTGCTCGCCTCACCTTGGTCAAGGACCAGAAAGCGGCGACCAGGAACGCGTCTGCGTGTGTGTGGCGAGTGAGTCAGTGCAAAAGAAAGATTGGGCACGAATCGGGAAACTCACGCTTGTCGTCGTACTGCAGCATGTTGAACAGCGCGTCCCTGGGGAACAGGTGGAGCGGGAGGTATGCCGTGATCATGAACTCCGGCCAAAAGTCGCTCGTCTGCAGCACGCCGCGCATTATCGTTCTGCAGGTCTTTCCTGCTATGATGTAGTACATGAACGTGTTCACTGAGAGCCACCCGGCCCAGATCGGGACGGGGGAGAGGAACAGGCTAGCTCGCAGCGAGTACGCGCTCTTGCTGCACCACGCGCATGGGTAAGTATGGTTGTCATGGGGGGGGTAAGAATGGTTGTCGGTAAGGGTGTGAGTTTCAGGGTGTCGTGTTACGAGAGGATGAGATGCGTTCTTACCTGCCGCGGCTCTTCAGGTAAGAAATGGTCCCGATCATGTCCCACCAGTTAATCAGAGGGGTGGAGGTTCGGGATGTCAACCCCAATCGGCACATGTCCAGCGTCAGCAAGGCCAGGAGAAGGAGGGCCAGGGCCTTCCGGAACAGTGTCGGGAACTGGTAAAGGTCTTCCTTCTGCTTGCTCTTCAGGGGGGCTTTGGCAGGTACTCCAGACTTGCTCTTACTGCGGCTAAGGGGCTTGCTCTTGTTTCGGCTTCGGTCTTCGCAAGGGAGCGTGGGGGCTTTTGAGCGGGACCGCGTGCGGGACCGTGTAGCGGACATGCTCGCGAACGAGGAGACTGAAGGACAGGTAATTAAAAAAATGACACTTGTTCACTCTCTCAACATACATCCACTTGACGCTGGTGCATCCGCATAGGAGCTGCTGTGCGGTGGCGCTGCTGTGCGGGTAACGGATTGGCATTTGAAGCAAACGTCAACGTTTTACGTTAGCGCGTCGCAAACGGTCTCGTAAACCAAAAAAGTGACCGCCGCGTTGGGCGCAACCCTGAAGGCGTTCGTGCCCGCGCCCTTGAAGAACCCCGAGAAGCCTTCCATCTTGTGTATTCTATGAACGGCCGTGAAAATCGACGGATACGTGCGGTCCTTGAACTTCCTCAGCGTCCCCTCCCCGCCCTTCACCACTTCGTACCCGCTCGACCGCTGCTGCATGCGCGACTTGATCAGCTGGATCGGGTAAGTGGTAGTGCTCGCAATGACCTTGCTCAAAGCGCCCATCAGCAAGTAGCCCATGCTGTCCTCAAGTTTCGCAAACGGGCGCGCGTGCGCGGCATCGTCGAACGTCGGCTTCCTCGCGTTGGACGGAAACGCGATCTTGAGGTGCTCGTAGATGTTGAACTGGATCATGCCGTGCGACACCAGCAGCAAAGCGGGGGCGACGCCCTTGTACAAGGCGAGGACGCCCTCCTCGCGAGCTATTGTCGCGAACGCGTTGGGGATGGAGGTGTAGTGGGAGGAGGAGGCGGATTTTACCTGCAACGCACATGTGTGAACGAAGGGGGCGGCGCCACACACACGTGTGAACAAAGGGGGCGGCGGTGTGAACATAGATGTAGTGGAAGGAGGGCTCTACGGCGCGTCGCGGGTAACGAGCGGCTGCGGGTAACGGGTAACGAGGCACCAAGGCCTGTAGTTTCTTGTAGTTTCTTGTTGTTGTGCTCAGCCGTTTATTCCTAACACCTTCCTTGCAGGCGCACCCCTTGGTGCGTCTCTTGCTGCCGCACGCTCTTGCTTTCTCACCTGCAGCTGCATGCGCGTCTTGATGAGCCAGATGGGGTTTGTCATGAGCACCATGGTGACACCGGAGGCGGCGGACGCGAGCAGGAAGTCTCCGGAGGTGTTATTTTCCTTCTCGGGGGAGAGGAGGAGCTTTTTAGTGGCGTCGTAGACGAGGAAGTAGCCGCCCCAGGAGAGACCGTTGCCGAGGAGGGAGGGGGTTAGGCCGGAGTAGAGGGCACGGTATTTGAGGAAGAAGGGGGGGATGGAGTGGCGGGGTCGTGCGGGATGGGCGAGGCGGCGGGCGGCAATCGAGTCGCGCTCTGAGCGGAGGAGGGTTCTGATTTCGGCGGAGAATTGGGTCGAAAAGAAGGAGGTGTTCTGGGTGTGGATAATTTTGGACTCATTTACTTGGAGGCGGATTTTGATAAGGTCGAGAGGGTAGAGGAGGGCGGTGGAGAAGGAGCCGGCGAGGAGACCTGCCAGGGAGTGTGCGAGAGATGATGGCATGTTGAGAAGGGAGTGTTGGAGAAGATGTTGCGGAGGGAGTTGGAGACTGGCGATAATAGAAAATATAATAGAAAAAGGGGGGAGGGGGAGCGTCTTAATCAATCAGCTTCGTCCAGGATACTGCAACGGGGGGGGGGGGTCTTGCAGCAACTGTCGCCTGTGCTGCTTCTTGTTCGTGTTGTCAGTCTCGACGCGTGAAAGTCGGCGGTGACACAGCCATTAAATATTGTATCAGACACTTTCCACGCGGCAAACACGACGGCCAACAACAGAAGGGGAGATAGAAGTATATATATATCAGGCCTAGCATGGCCACCTTCTGCGCCACCTTCTGCGTGGCGTTGAGCCTGCCAATGCCATGCCCCTGGTAGAGAAAAAACAATGCCCCTCTTATTGACCGCTGTTTTAATGACCGCTGCCACCGCTCTAGTCGCAAACGTGTAAGAGCGCCTCTTCTGCTCATCAGGCTGGCCAGTGTGGGCGCCAGTGTGGGCCAAGTTCACGCTGTTCAGAAATGAAGGAGCAACAACCCACGTTGGGCAGTGTCGGGCTTAGTCACCCTTCCAACATGTAGAACACCATTTTCCAATAAACCAAGTCGCCGTTAATGTACGATTGCGCGACTAGAACTTCTCAATTTGTTCTTGTCATGCTTCGCTCCAACGCAGTATTCGAGCGCAAGCGCCGCAGCCCCCTTCCCCCCACTTCCCAACCGGCAATGACAATGTGCTGGTGGAGCTCGCAGCACATGCTACAGCAAACCTCTCCTCAACTAACCCCAAACCCTCCCCAGACTCACCATGACGAACGCCAGTCCTCCCCCCGCCCTCCCCCCCATCCCCGACTACACCACCGCCATAAAAGTCGACGACTTAAC
>Ga0307985_10002510_pt1 | contig 10258 bp, 11 predicted proteins | sample EllFjometageno80_FD_203155 | JGI IMG/M metagenome (GOLD analysis project Ga0307985, IMG submission 203155) | Marine microbial communities from Ellis Fjord, Antarctic Ocean - #80 | ecosystem: Environmental > Aquatic > Marine > Unclassified | place: Southern Ocean | collected 2014-10-09 | reverse complement strand
CAGCCGCCCCCTCCCTCGCCGCCCCAGCCAGCCCCGCTCCGCATGGGCTTCGTGTCCAAGTTCTTCGGCGACCTCGAGCCGCACGGGCTACTTCTCGAAGGCATCCTCGCCCACCTCCCCCGCGACCACTTCTACCCTATGTTGTTCCCCATCGCGACCTCCTCCCGCCCCCCGGCAAACTACCTCACCGCCGCCGTTGCCGAGACGGTCCCCCTCCCGCTCAACTTCGCGGGAGCCCGCGCAATCCTCCTCGCCGCAAACCTCGACATCCTCGTCTTCGCCGACATGAACTCGGAGCCCATGAACCACTTCCTCGGGTACTCCCGATTCGCCCCCGTCCAGTGCTTGTTCTGGGGCAATCCCATCACGTCAGGGCACTACGACACAATCGACTACTTCATAAGCGCCGACCGGATGGAGCACCCGTTCCGCACGAAGATCGAGGCCGGCAAGCTTCCCTACTCGGAGCAGGTCGTGCTTCTCGACGGGCAGGGCATCTGGTACTCGCCATTCGAAGACCTCGACAAGCAGGTGAGAAAGAGCGCGCGTTGAGGACAGACGTTTGTGTTGGACAGGGCGTTCGAGCCGGTCGCTTTGAGCCGGTCGCTTTTGAACATGTCACCAAACTACGCTCCTGAAGTTACACGCTCACCAGCCGCGCGTTCTGGAACTACTTTCCGCCGGTAGACGCGCTTCCCCAATCCGCTCCCAACGCACCACTCCGATCGCAAATCGCTTGCGTTCCCGAGGAGTTACAGCGAGGTTGGGCGCTGCTCAGACGGGGCGCTCGAAACTACCGCGCCCACCCCTCTCTTTCCCTTTGTTGCGGCGGTGTTTGCTCACACCGTGTTTGGGTCGTGTTTGCCAGAACTACCAGCCCGCCACCTTGGTGACCCCCCAGGACTTCCACATCCCGCCCCTCCCGCCCCACTCGCACCTGTACCTGTGCGCGCAGTCGCTCTTCAAGCTGCACCCTTCGTTCGACGAAGTGACGATTAGGCTGCTCACTCTGGACCCCGCCGCCGTGATCATCTTCACGGAGGGCCGCCGCCCCAAGTGGACCGAGATGTTCAAGTCCCGCCTCGCCGCGGCCATCCCCGCGGTACTGCTCCCGCGCGTCGTCTTCATTCCGCGCGTGTCGAGCATCGACTTCCCCTATCTGATCGCCCTCGCCGACGTCATGCTGCACCCCTTCCCGTTCGGCGGCAGCCGCACCTCCCTGGACGGTCTCGAGGCCGAGATCCCCGTCGTGACCTTCCCCCAGCCCTATTTGAGAGGGAGAATGGCCGTCTCCTTCTTCGCAACGATGGACATCTGGGACTGCTGCGTAGCGCATGACGTCACGAGTTATGTCAACAAGGCGATTAGATTGGGCGCCAACGCAGAGTACCGAGCTCAAGTCACGGCGCTCATCAAGTCGCGCATTCACACGGTCTACAACGACATGCAGGTCGTGCACGAGTGGTCGTCTTTCTTGCTGCGCGCCTCTGGCAGATTCACCGACACCCTCCCAGAGTTCGTGCCCAAGGACTTCCAGTCCCCCATCCATTTAAGCAACGTCATGAAGCACCTCCAGCGCAACCACATCGAGCCCGTTCCGTCGACCGACCCCTCAGCTTACTCCCCTCTCGAGACGTTCCTGCACCACGTGGCCATCGCGTACAACAGCAACGGGCGCCTGCCAGAAGCGCTGGACCAGCTCCGTCTGCTCGAGCGAGAGCGGCCCGACGACCCGGCCGTTCACAGGTGAGTTGGGGTGCGAACGCGGGGCGAAGGGTTGGTAGAAAAAGAACGAGGAGGAGATAGCGCGCGCTCCGATCTACTCTCGCTGCAAAACGAGCGAATTGTTGGTGACACGGAGCGCTGACTGCCATACTTTGCTTCGCTCGACTCGCCCCCCGTTGTTCACACCGTGTTCGTGGGCGCGCGCTCCGATCGACGCTCGCTGCAAAACGAGCGAATTGTTGGTGACATGGAGTGCTGACTGCCATACTTTGGTTCGCTCGACTCGCTTCGCTTTCCCTTTGTCCACACCTCCCCCCGCTGTTCACACCGTGTTCGTGGGCTCACTCCGCGCTTGTTTTGTAGCGACCTGGGCGCTATTCTGCACCAGATGTGGCGGCTCGAGGAGGCCGCGCACCACCTAGAGATCGCGGTGGAGTTCTACACCCGCCCCGGCACGCCCAAGAACGACCGCGTGCGGCTCTCCATGAACAACTTCGGCGTGGTGCTCAAGGACATGGGCGAGAGCGACCGCGCTCTGCACTGGTTCTTGACTGCGGCCAGCGACCGTGACGAGGGCGGCGACGTGGACGCCCCCGGCAAGAAAGAAAAGGCCATCATACTAAGTGTCAGCAACGCAGCCAACGTGTACAGGGATCGGGGCGACTTCGAAGCCGCGTACTCCACGCTGTGCATGTACCTCGTCGATACCTCCTCCGACTACTGCGCCCAGAACGCCAAGGCTATCACGACCATCGCGCTGCTGAGTCTGCTCGAGCCCACGCCCCAGATTCTGCGCCACTCGCCCACCATCCAACTGGTGCACGAGAAAAAACTCCACCAGCTGGCCAATTCAATAGTCACGTTCGCAAGCTGGAGCGGAAAACTCAGTATGATGGAAGAGGCAAAACCTCTATACTCGAGCGTCTACGCGCTCTCTCTCTCCCCTCCCCAGGCACCCGCTTCCCGCCAAAACAGCATGAGCCTCATGGTGCAGTTTTTCTACGACCCCAAAAGAGAACGGATGGCACAGGAGATGCTCGTTTCCTTGTCTGCCAATGCGGCCAACCCCAGCATCGGCAGGATCTTCGTCTTCGTCGAGATCAAGGCGCACGCAGATATCGTGCGCGCAAACTTAGAGTCGCTGGACAAGATCGTGTTCGTCACGCTAGGCGAGAGAATGACGTTCGCAGTTGCCTTTGAATTCGCCAACGAGAAGCTCGGGGAGGTGAGAAAAACGAATGCACGCTCAGAACGCCTTGGAGGGCTGTGGAATTGGCGAAGCGAGGCGGGCTGAGCGCAGAAGGCGGGCTCAGAAGGCGCCGCCACGACTTTGACACCACCCCTTCGTTCACACACGCGTTTGGTGCTCACGGCTCGGTTTCTAACACCCTCTTCGCTCTCCCGTGCCCTCGCCTCGCTGCTACAGGACATTGCCATCTTCGCAAACGCAGATATTATTTTGGGCGAGCTCGACTTGCTGAAATACAGCGAATTGGAGCAGGAGTTGCTGGCTCTCACAAGGTGGGAGATTGGCGAACTCAAGGACGGGGACTTTAGTCTTACCAGCTCGTTGTGGAGCGACGGCATCTACCTGAACCCCAGAATAGACAGCCAGGATACATGGATCTGGAGGGGCAGCGTTCCGCCAGAAATCGTCCGCAGAAGCGATTTCTATCAGGGGCTGCCGAGGTGCGATCAAAGGATTGCTAGCATTTTCAGAGTTGACGGCGGGTGGAAGGTCAGGAACCCGGCGCTCGCAGTCAAAACCCTCCACGTAGAGGGCGCCGTCAGCGGGGAGCCAGTCGGTGCAGTGGGCGGAGGGCTCGGGGCGCCCATCAATTCTTACAGCAGCAGCAAAAATGTACACGGAGACTACGACAGTGTTTTGATTGACACTCGGAAAGAGATCAAGTAGTAACAACGGATGCAACTAGGCATTCTTTTGTAAACAAACGCGACGCCGCATACACAAGGGGGAGGCGGGTGAACAGCGTGGCCGAGCCAGTAATGTTCTCTGCGAGGTAGCTTTTGAGGGTACCGCTTCTCGATCAAGAACGAGCTGATGACTGGAAACTTGTTGTGCGTTATAGTGGATTTAGGTGCCGCAGGCTGCGTATCTACACTAAGTCGGTCGAAGACCGAGAGCTGGCTGTAGGGCGCATAAGTGACTTGTCTTTATGTGAGAGAGTGGAGAGAGCACGCGGCCGTATGTACCCTTTTTGATTATTTCTGTTTCTTTTCTTGTTTCTTCTGTTTCTTCTGTGTCTTCTGTGTCTTCGGTGTCTTCGGTGTCTTCGGTGTCTTCGGTGTCTTCGGTGTCTCGCGCGGTGGTGGCGGTTGCGGCGGCGGCGGCGGTGGCGGCGGTGGCGGCGGTGGCGGTGGCGGCGGTGGCGGCGGTGGCGGCGGTGGCGGCGGTGGCGGCGGTGGCGGCGGTGGGGGGGTGCTTCTTGCGTATCCAGTCATCCCAAAAGTCCAACTCCGGTGGCGGCTCTGGCGGCTCTGGCGGCTCTGGCGGCTCTGGCGGCTCTGGCTGCTCTGGCTGCTCTGGCTGCTCTGGCTGCGCTTCGGCGATGGGCTCTGGGTAGCGGTAGTTGTAGAGGAACTTCACCTTCTCCACTACCTCCTTCTCCGGTCCTCCGCCAGGTGTATCCAGTTCCCGTCGTTCTCGTAGTACGTCTGCGACGTCAGCGTGTTGCGTGAGTAGGCCTTGCCGCTCTCCACGCTCCTGAACTCGACCCCCCTTGTGAACGCTTCCCTCACCGACGGATGGAGGTTAGGGTTCTTGATCAGGTACGCGAAGTGGTGCTGGCTCGTCGAGGCGCCGTATGTGCGCCGCATATTGAGCACGTGCTCGTTCTTGACGACGGCTTGTACACCCAACCCAAGCCGTTAAGAGTCGCCGAGGCAGCTTGTTGAGGGGCATCCGTGCAACGTGGCCTAGCCAGCGTAGTGCGTTCTCTGCGATGTAACTCTTGATCCCTCGCAAACCAAACCGCTTCTCGAGCTCGAACGCGCTGGTGCGATCTTCCACGTGATGTACGTTGTCGTTCGGGCCATGGCGCGCACATTTTCCCTCTGGAACGACTCCAACTTCGCGAGCGACGCCGCGTCGAGCCGCCAGAGCTCGCTGCCGAAGAGTAGGATGGATAACACACGTACGGAGATCCGTACAGCAGCTTCTTCCTTACGTAGCCGAACATCTTGCTTGCTTGCGCGATGCGGTTGTCGATGTCTGCGTCGTCGGTGCAGTCGGAGCTGATCTTGGAGCCGAGGTTCGGGAAGATTATGCAGAAGTCGATAAAGCCGTCACCGTCAACTGGGAACCTGTCCGTGTTGCCCTCGTCGTATGTTCGGCCGTAACCTGGCACGAACATCGCTTCTGTCTTGCTCGCCTTACGTCCTGTTTGAGTATCGGAATACGGAAGTTTGTCGTCGAAATTATTGCATGGTTAAAAGTGTCCTTCAATTTGCCATTATTTATGTACTGTGGTTTCTAATTCTATTTAAACTATTCGTGGAAGGTTTTCTTCTTCTCTAAGCTCATCTTATGTGATTATTCGAATTAAATATTTATCAATAAAGTAAGTAATTTACAGCAAATACAATATAATGCCTTGCTACGAATGCCTTGCTACAAGCTGCCTCAAAGACTCCCAACGGCGTGGGTGTACATGCCCAAGGGCATCAAGACCGAGTTCAAGCTCGGGAAGCGGCGCCTCGACGATCATGCACAATTCACGTACCAGCAAGCCTCGCAGTCTCTCGTAACCTTACCTCGTCCCAATTGCTTGCGCAGCTCATTGAGCAACTCCACCGCCGCCATCCTCTCCTCCCAGTCAGCATCGCCCGGCAACCCCAGCACCTTCTCGCACGCGCGCAGAACCTACGCTGCGGACATATGCTTGTGCGCCTTGCCGTACATGGACTCGTAGATGGCGGCCAGGGCGTCGCTGGGGTCCCCGCCCCCCTCCCCTTCCCCAGCAATATGTGCCTGAGCCGGCTTCCTCTCGTCCTCCGCCATGTAAGGCTCTGCTGCGACAAGCACCACCGCATTGATCGCCGCGAACTCGATGTCCTTCTTCTTCTTCTTCTTCTTCCATAAGGGGAGTGTTGCGGAGAACGTCTCTGGCGAACAGGGATGTGGGGTGGTGGCGGACGACGAGCTTGATGGCGGCGGGATCGGGGTGGTACTGGGCAGTACTGTGCGCAGGAAGGCAGAGGTCGATGTCGGCGATGTCCAGGATGTTCCTCTTCTTGGCGTCGCACTTGCTCAGCGTGAGTATGGAGCAAGTGAACAGGAGCGCCGCGCCCGCACGCGATCGCAAACGTGGATCCCCCAAGCTCGTTCTGGAAGAACAGCTCGTCGACAGCGTTGTCTGCGGGAAGCTTCTTGATGCGCGTGAGCACCTTGTTCCACGACATACGGATGCAGAGCACGTACAGCGACAGGTCGTCCTCCACATGCGCCGAGACGAGGACTTGGAGGGCGTCGGAGGTGCCGCAGAGGGAGATGAGGCGAGGGAAGAGGTGCGCCTGGAAGGAAGCATGGCACTCTTCAAGGAGCTGCCCGATCTCGGCACGGTTCTCGCTGTGGAATTCGGGCTTGATGTGATTCCTGTAGAACTGCCAGATAGTCTTGCCGTAATGCACATCGACGAGGGCGCCGGGATAGACACTGATCAGCAGCTTGATGGCCTTGGGGTCGCTGTGGCGCACGAGCGCCTGCCACAGAGGGCGCGAGCCGTCGGCGCCCGGGAGGCTCAGCAGAACCGGGTTCTTCTCGGCGATAGTCTTGATCGCCGCCAGCGGCTGCGCGGTGGTTATAGCGGTTTTCAAGACGAGACCGTCCATTGCCTGCGTGAGGGGCGGCGAGGGCGAGCGTGAGGAGGGGCGAGGGTGAGCGTGAGGAGCGGCGAGGGTGAGCGTGAGGAGTGGAGGTGTTTGCTTGTCGCTCGTTTGAAGGTTTGCAGTATCGCTGAAAGGGGCCCAGGGGGCGGCCGTACCAGCTCCCGTTGGTTAGATAGGGGAGTGGTGGGTGGTGGTGAAGCCGCTTGTGGTTGACGAGGATTGGCAGCTCTCGCGTAGGTGCCTCACTCGTTGCTTAGCGGTGCTTGTTGAGCGTCGCGTTGTTGGCGAGATGGCGATTTTCGCCAATCATCACCACTGGCGACGGCCGCTACTCACTACCCCATCCGCTCATCCGCTCATCCGCTCATCCGCTCATCCGCTCATCCGCTCATCCGCTCATCCGCTCATCCGCTCATCCGCGCATCCTCTTCATTCAAACTCCCCGACCTATCGGTTATCCGAACCTAGTCGCCTACAACACCTCCCTTCCATCAGAGCCATGAATTTCGAGAACCGCACCGTCAGGCCCGGCTATAGAGGCGCCTTCGCCCTAACCTCCCTCCCCCCCGGTACAATCATCAATACCGAAACCCCTCCCCTCCCCACCCAGCTCCTCTCATCTTCCTCCTCCCGGTATTGCCAGGCCTGTCTAGCCCCCTTCACTTCCACGTTGACTGCGAAAAAGTGTAGTGGTGGCACATGCGAGCTGACCTATTACTGTTCCCGTTCGTGCCAAGTCGCCCTCCACCCGATCCACAAGCACACCTGCAAGAAGTTCTCCACCATAGTAAACGCGGCCGCCTCCCTCTTCCCCAACCACGACTTCCCTTTAGAAGATTTTCTTCTGTTGAGGACCACATTCATCTCCCTCTGCAACCTCGCTTCCATTGATCCCAAAACAACAACCTCCCCCCCGCCTTTCACCCCCGAACTCATCTCCCTCACCTCTTCCCCCTCGATCCCAACAGACGCCGCCCTCGTCCTCGCCGTCACGCGGTCCTTCCCTCTCCTTCCTCCCTCTACCTCTCCCTTCTTCCTCACGCTCCTCCACAAATACCGCTCCAACAACTTCGGCGTACTGACCCCCCTCCAAACCGTTATAGCCCACGGTGTCTACCCCACTGCTGGTGAGACGAGCGAACGAACTCTGCGTTCTGACGGGAGTGAGCGCGATGCCGAGCCAGTCATTTTGTTCGCCTGCGTCTGGCGCTCACAGCTCGTTCCGAGCCATTGGTTTGTGCAATTCGCTCGCCGAGCCCATGATTTTGTTCGCCTGCGTCTGGCGCTCACAGCTCGTTCCGAGCCATTGGTGTGTGCAATTCGCTCGCTCTTGCGGGTCCTGCCACCCCGCGCAACTCCCCCCCCCCCTCCCCCCCCCCCTCTAACCCCCCCTGCAGCGATACTGAACCACTCATGTGACCCCAACTGCATCCTAACGTACACCGGCAACGTCCAACTGATGCGAGCAATAAAGCCAATCCTCGCCGGCGAGGAGCTGTTCCACTCGTACTGCGATCTCACGTCCCCAACGCCCACGCGCACTTCGCACTTGTCCTCGACGTACGGTTTCGATTGCGACTGCGCCCGCTGCGTCGGCGAGACGAGTATCGACGAGTCTGAGTTGACAAAGGACCAAATGACTGCACGTGAAACCCAAACAGTCCGCGACTGTCTGAACGAGGCTGCGATGATGGGCTCTGGGGAGGTTGACGATTTAGAGAAAGAGTACACATATTTGATGCGTGCTTTGACCATTCAGCGGGCGAAGCTCGGGCGCTACAACGTGGAGCGATACAAGACTGAAGGCCTCGCGCTGTCCGTCGCAATGTGCGGGGGGGGAGACGCTGTCCAACACGCGCGATCCTGCGTTGACTTTTTGGCGTATGTGTGCAACGAGTTCCATCCGCTTCGGCTGCTGCAGGTCATGACCCTAGCGGAGTTGCTGGAGTGCGAGGAGGGGGGGGCGGGGAAGGAGGAGGCGCAAGTTTTGTTTCGAGCTCTGGTTAGGGGAGCGGAGGTTAGCTACGGGAGCGAGCACGAGTACGTTGCCCGATACAGGGAGCTGATTCATTAACTTCTGTAATTTCTATTGCTATTTTCTATTTATACTCTCTGTCTATCCAGCCCCTCCCCACCCTGCGTCGTCTTTCCGGTTCACGCTGCTGAACTTCCTCGGACTAGGAGTCGTCCTCTCCCCCCCCTTCTTCTTCTCAGCCGCCAACTCCGCCACCATCTTCATGAGCGCCTCGATCTTGGCGTCTGTCGCGAGCGGCTTCCTTGCCATGGCGTCAATCTTGCAATTCGTGGTATCCGCCTTCCCCCCCCACCCCCTCTCGCACAGCATCAATCTTACCGATCTCGGTGTCCAGCTTTTCATCGGTGACCAATCTGTTCTCCCTCTCGATCTTCTTTGCGCTCGCCTCGGACACCCAGATCGCCGTCCCGGCCGTCTCGTCGCAGACTCTCCTCAACCCAATTTTACAGCTGGTCCTCGTCGTGTTCGAGCAGCTTCTCCGGGCCGACCTCGAGGTTGCGCCTTCATCTCGCCATGCGACGCGGCGTGCTCCTCGAAGAAGTCGTGCCCGAGCACCTCCTTAATGCTCGCGGGGCGGTTCTTGGGATCCTTCGCCACCAACCCTGACAGCAAGTCCTTCACCGTGATCTTCTCCCACAGCTCGAGGTCGGTGGAATACCTCGCTTTACGAAAAGAACGTCCGCAGGGTCAGTCGGTTTGCACCGGCGCCGGCCCGCCGCTGTGGTTCTCTGCTTGATAAATTCGCGGCCAAGCTGCTCATTCACAAATTTTGCGAGCTTGAATCAGGCGAGATATATGCCTCGCCAGCAGCATTTCAGCAGCCTTGCCCCCCCCTTGCCTTGCCCCTGCAAATCTTCTCTCGTGTTGAATTAACAATCATGAGATGTCACCCTGTGCAGGGTCCTGCAAAAACCTGAACGTAAGCAGCAATTCGGCAGCCATTCACCCCTTTTGTGTCTCCCTACCCCCCCCCCCCCCTCCTCCACCTCCCACCTCCCCCACACCGCCGCCTCTGCCTCCGTCAACAGCATTTCCTTCCCCCCTCCTCTGTGTTGTTCCAGTTTTGTCCCCCCCACACCTCTGGCCCAGAAGTTTTAAGGAGGTGTGCACAAGGTGGAAGCGTGTGTTGATGTGCGTACTTTTGATGGCATGCTTTTGATGGGCGCGTCGGAGGGAAGCGTTTGAGAGAAGCGTTAAGGGGGAAGCATTCTGACCGAGAGTATTGAGCCGGTCATGAACTGAGCCGCTGAGCGAGGAGAACCCGAAGCCTGCTTAATGCGCAATGTTTACCACTCCGTTCCGCTAACCCCTCCATTCCGCTAACCCCTCCATCCCCACCATCCCCCCTCCAGCAATGCGCTCCCTCCTGCGCCCCATCCAGCTGGCCCGCCAGACCCGCCGTCTCCTCACTACGGACTCCACCCAGCACTCGCAAGCCGGCGGCATTGGCAACGTGAAGGATCAGATGATGAGCTCAACCTTCCACAGCCCCGACAACGACAGTTCCTACAAGGCATACCCGCTCTTCCGCCCCATCCCCCACCCGCAAACCATCGCCGTCATCCCAGCCCCCATGACTTACGGGCAGCCCTTCATGGGAACCGACCAGGGCCCCGCCCTCCTCCTGGACAAGGGCCTCAACAGCGCCTT
>Ga0307985_10002507_pt1 | contig 10263 bp, 10 predicted proteins | sample EllFjometageno80_FD_203155 | JGI IMG/M metagenome (GOLD analysis project Ga0307985, IMG submission 203155) | Marine microbial communities from Ellis Fjord, Antarctic Ocean - #80 | ecosystem: Environmental > Aquatic > Marine > Unclassified | place: Southern Ocean | collected 2014-10-09 | reverse complement strand
TGTGGCCCCTTCACTCGCTGTTTTATGCCAATGTCATGTGTCCTCTATCCTCCCCGTAGTCCTCCACAACTCCAGCTCCCACCCATCGCTGAAGACGCCGCCGGCCTGCTCGTGCACGCTTAGTCTAGGGACGACTCCAGCCAAAGCGAAATCACAGACATTGGGGTCGCATAGTACTAACCCTAACCCTTTGCGGCGGGGGAGCCTCCACTGCGACTGCAAGGGCAAGTTGACGAGCCATATGAACAGGCACATCAAGAGCCAGCATGCGTTCAAGGGTTGATAAAATGACCCAGTTATGTTTTATCTTGTCTGCTCTCGCTACCGGCTCTCGCCCTGGAACCAGAACACCTGCACATTAGCTTTGTGGTTGTACGTGATCATCCGCTCCTTCGCGTGCTTCGTGGCTTCCCCGTCCCAAATGAACCCCACGCTCTCGAGAACTTCCCTCCAGCTATCTACCTTCCTCAGGCCGATATGGCCGGTCCCAGCTTGGCCTGGGTGCCCGGCCCCGAACATGAGCTTGGTCCCTGGCCGGGATAACTTTGCGAAGAATAAGGCAGCATCCTTGTGAGATTCTAAAGGAAGGTGCTCGCAGACCTCGATGGAGTATAAGAAATCGAACTTCTCCCCTCCGAGGTCGGCTCCCCCCGGTCCCAACACAAACTCCGCCGCCTTCTCTCCAGTCTCCCCCTCCTCCCCGTAACTCAGAATGTTAATCGCAAGCTGCTTCGGTCCCCCATCCCTATCGAACGTCCCTCCCATCTCATTCGGCTCAATTCCAATGATTTTCCTGTTCTTCGCCCAACCGTTCTTCTTGAGACTGTCAGCGTAGACACCGACCCCCGTCCCGAACTCTAGGACTCTGCAATCAACGAGCTTGGGTTTTTCCCAGAGCCCGGGGGCTCTCTCGCCCCAAGTCTGATGCCACTCCGTCCCAGTCCCTGCCTCTGCGTTCCTCTTATCCTCCGCGTACCGACAAGATTCTTCAACTAAATCAATCAACCCGCTATCCGCATTGAACCCGTAGATTGATAAGTGGGTCTGAGCAGTCCACGCGCCGCCGTCGAGGCCCACTTTACTAAGGGAGGGGTCGAGTGTCGTTGGAGCACCAGAGCGAAGGTTGTGAGTGTTGGGGTGAGTGTCCACTGTAGGACACTTCTGGCACGTCGGACAATCACTCCGACTAATTAGCCCCTCAACATTATAACCCTGTGACACACCTTCAACGTTATAAATGAACGGCACCACTTTGTCTGGTATCGTTGCCGTGTGTTCACCACTTGAACTTGGAGAGTGCACCGTAAAGGAGCCCAAAAAGGTGCCCAAAGCCAGCCCCAGCGCGAATGCGGCGATTATTGTGAGGGAGGGGCACGTGGTGCGACGCATAGGGCGGGCGCGGCTCTTCATACGAGAATCGCTCATGATACTGTTACAGATACCCTACCTGAACAACCCCTATGACCAACCTTCATCCGCAAAATATTTTGCTTAAACGAGTTTCACCTTTTTGCTTCTGTACCTCGACAACCTGCTACAAACCCGTCTCTTACCTAAGCTTCCCCCGCTGCTTCCCCGCTTCCCCCGCCCGTCTCCCCCGCCCCCCGTCCCCCCCTCCGGTGCTCTACTTCTTGCGGTACTGCTGCCCGCTCTGCCGTTGTTGAACAGGCAGGGATTCCAGGGCGGGCAAACAATAGAGAGCTCTCCCTTGCTTGCCAGACTCTCTCTAAAAAGTACCGACGCTTTGTCATCAAATCCAAACACCTCCGCCTCCCTCTAATGACTCGCGTAACGTTCATTCACCTCGACCTCGGGATCGGCGGCGCCGAATCGCTCATCATAGCCATGGCCTCAGCCCTTCTACCCCCGGCATCCTCAGTCAAAATCTACACGACCAGATGCGACGCAGACCACTGCTACGACGAGGTCAAGAAGCCCTCTGGTGCGCTCGCTCAGTCCGTCTGCATTAGAGGAGCCTTCCTGCCTGCCACCGTCTTCAACAAGTTCACTGCCATCATGTCCTATATCCGGACTCTCTACCTCACCATCGCCGTCATTGTCGATGCTCTCTTCAACCATTACTTCAAACACAATCCCCTGCCTGATGTCATCGTAGTGGACGTTCTCCCCGCCCCACTCCCTCTACTATCGGCTCTCCTCCCCAACACTGCCCTGCTATACTACTGTCACTTCCCCGACAAATACCTCGTCCGCAACACAGTCAACGGCGTGGTCGTATCCAAACCCTCCCTCCTGCGCTCTCTCTACCGCCTCCCGCTCGACTCTCTCGAGGCGTTCTGCACCAAACACGCGACGATCACGGCAGTCAACTCGAACTTCACAAAGGACACTTTCGCAGCCGCTTTCCCCGCAATCACCACCCCGCCGACTGTTCTTTATCCGGCCATCAACTTGGAGCAGTTCATTCCGCCTGTCTCGTCCGCTACTAAGCAAGCCCGACTTGATCAAAGACAGCAGATTGTCTCCTTCAACAGGTAAGCCCCTCTCCCCCCCCATTGTTCACATCGTGTTTGTGGCCCCTTTGTTCACACCGTGTCGTGGTTTGTTCACATCGTGTCGTGGTTTGTTCACATCGTGTCGTGGTTTGTTCACACCGTGTCTGTAATTTGTTCACATCGTGTCTGTAATTTGTTCACACCGTGTATGGTCGTGTTTGTGGCAGATTCGAGCGCAAGAAGAACATCGGCCTCGCGCTGGAGATGTTCTCGGTCCTCCGTTCGCGCCTCCCCTCCGCTTCCTTCGCCACCCTCACCCTCGTCATCGCCGGCGGCTACGACACCAAGAACGTCGAGAACGTGGAGTACCTCGAGGAGCTCAAGGCCCGCGCCTCTGCCCTCGACCTGGCCGACAAGGTCGAGTTCCGTCCCTCGATCAGCGACGAGTCCCGCGCCGACCTCCTGCAAAGTGCCCTGTGTCTGCTCTACACGCCCCACCGGGAGCACTTCGGAATCATCCCGCTGGAGGCCATGTACGCCGGCTCCCCCGTCATCGCCGTCGCTTCCGGTGGGCCCCTGGAGACGGTGGTCGACGGCCAAACCGGCTACTTGTGCAACGACACGCCAGAACTGTTTGCGAAAGCGACGTTGACTCTCATCAACGATACCAAGCTCGCGTGCAAGCTGGGGCAGAACGGGCACGAGCATGTTAAGGCGAGCTTTGGGCTTGACACGTTCACGCTTTCGTTCAAGAATGTCCTTCTTGAGGCGCAGAGCATCAAGCAAGCCGCGCCGCCGACGACGCCTCCCCTCCTCCTGCTGCTCCTCCCCCTCTTCTATCTTCTTGTGACGCTAATAAATCGTTACCTTTAAAGCACAGCAGCTGCGTGTCTACATGTTGTCCACATCTTGCTCACATCTTGCTTGAGCATCAAGCAAGCAGCCCTCTGCGCTCAGCACTCCATTCGCTCCACCCCTTAATTCCAAGTTGTACAAATAATTCACTATACACATTAACACATCTTGCTGGGTCTACTTCCTGCTGCGTCTACTTCCTGCTCAGCTTGGCGGTCGATTGCGTACTCTTTATGTCGAAGCGAGTGTAGTTCAGGTTCTCGCCCCTGGGCTCGCACGGACTGGCGAAGTTGAATGCCGCCTTGTTCACGACCTTGACGCAGTCTCCCGGGCCGTCCTTGCTGAAGCTGCCCGTGTCTGACCACATCATGCAGCCCTCTGCCTCGTTCATCTCCCACTTCCCGGTGTGACTGTACACCCTGTATTTGAGGCTCGGCTCCTTTGCCATCCTGTTGTACGTGGGGATTAGCGGCTCGTCCTCCAGCTTTCCCGTCATGATGAACTTGCTGATGTCGGCGCCGCTCTTCTTCAGCTCCCGCATCTTCAGCCGCTTGATCTCCTCCTTCTTCTCCACGCTCACGTAGTTTTTGAGCATGCTGTTCTTCCTCGTGCTGTTCGCTTTCGAGCCCGTCGCGATCCTATTGAGATTGGCCCGAAGCTCCTTAGTAACAGGAATGGTGCTCTGCGCCCACTTCGTCTTGCCAGCCAAATGCGGGTGCACCGCCATCTCCTCCATCCGCTTCGCCGTGCCTGCGAGAACGGGGTCCGACCTCTGCTGTTCCATGATGTCCTTCTTCTCGGCCTCGGAAAGCGTCTCAGTCTTGAACCTGTGGCTCCTGTTCACATGGACTGTCTGCTTGGGGGGCAGGACCTCGGCGCGGTAGTTATACCGGTACATGTTCGAGCGGTCGAACTCGCTGTTCACGCGGGTGCGATTGGATTGTGATTGTGTAGCTCCTGTTGTGCAAGTGTCCCAGTCAGAGCTGCCGAGCTTGTTTGGTAGCAGGAACTCCTTCACCCGGGCTTTGTTGGCGCGCTTGTCAACCGGTACGTCGTCGGGATGGAACACCGTCTCTTGCGACGGGAAATTCTTCGGCCCGTTGCAAGAGCCGACGCGGAACTTCGCTTTCAAGTAGGGCCTCTTCTCCATGACCGGGGCATCTCCGGCATCTCCCCCCCCCTCTTTGTCCATCATTGTTGCTGAGAAGTCCACCTCGGGGCTGATCGACGAGGCCGGCTCCATCGCGAGTGTGCCTGCGCCCGTGCCTGGTCGAGACATTTGACTGAGGTTTAAGAAAGACGCCTGGTACTGCCTCTTGCACAGCGGATGGGTTGCTGTTATCTCCCTCAACGCTGGCGGTTAGGGACGATTTTAGGCGGTTTCGCGACCCACATATAACCCACAGCCCCACATGCCCCACACGCCCCACACGCCCCACACGCCCCACACGCCCCACATGCCCCACACGCCCCACACGCCATCAACCATCGCACACGCGTGTCCTCCCGGACCCCCCGCGTCACCGAAAAAGAAACCCCCCGCGACTTTTTAGCCTCAAAACCTTTGCAAAGTGGGTGTCATACCTCGTCCCCCCATCTTCGCCCATGCCGCCCATGCCGCCCATACCGCCCCGCCCCCAACAGAGATCTTCGGACATTATCACGACCAAAGCTGCCAGAATGCCATCCCATCAAGCTGCATCCCATGGATGCCATGAATGCCTTGTTGACGCGCGTCCCTCGCTTCCACATTTACCCTCGCTTCCACGCCCGTACTGCGCTTACGTCTATGCCGACCGAGAGCAAGGAGCAGGTCCGGGAAGAGTCCAAGCATGCCGACGTCCCTGCTGTCGATGAGAAAGCTGACCGGCAAGTCTCAGAGGTAAGACCACATTATGCTGCATTATGTTGTGTTTGGGGGACTGGGGAATACCTCTTCCTCGTAGTTAGGAACGGACACAAAATGACCGTACCTATGCAAGCCCTTGCCTCCCTCGCTCCTTCCCCAATCAACTATCCCTGAACCTTTTTTTCCTGTTCACACCACCTTCTGCAACACCTTCCCTGTTCTCGGATCTAACCCGCCGTGCTGTTGGAAGCTCGTGGCGGACTTCGCCGAGTTTTGCACCACGGATGTATTTGGCGAAGAGCTGCAGGTAAGCGGTGGTGAACGAGTGTAGCGCTGTGACAGCTGCGGATGAGAACTCGCCCAACCTTCACACCCTTTCACACATGTGCACTAACTGGTATAATGGCAGGAGTTCGAGCGTGACAATTGCCGGCAGTTCCGGGACGCCAACATCGAGGACGAGCAGCCGCTGGAGTGGACCGAAACCTGGAAGGCCTACGTGACCATCGTGGAGAAGCACATGGACGAGTTTTGCGACGCTCACAACACCACGGCTGAGATTATTTTCGAGGAGATCGACTCCATCAAGCACGATCCGTTCGTGAGCGAGTTCCTCCCCCAAGTGCTGCTGAATATCGAGTACGACCACTTCATCAAGCAGATGAAGGAGGCGGCGGACGAGGCGTTCAATCGCGAGGAGGCGGAGTCGTGCGCTCAAGTCGAGTTCCTGCCTGGCAGCAAGGTCAACATCTCTGGAACGTACCGTGCCCACTCGTCGTACAAGTACGACGAGGACAACTTCAACTCGTACCTCCAGGCCGTGGGCGCGCCGTGGGTCCTGCGCAAGCTCATCATAAAGACAACTCGCAACATTGACGACGTGTTCGTCGTGCAGGACGAGTCCTCCATGGCGTTCAAGTTCAAGATGAAGGTACGCAACGGTCCCGCCAGCAGTCCAGAACCCTCACAATCGCCTCTCCGCCCCCAAATCTGCACTGACCTTAAGTTCCCCCCTCTCTGTTCACGCATGTGTGTGTGTGTGTGTCGTCCTCAACACTGTCTAACCTTCTCTTTTAGTTCTTCGGCTCCCGCTCGACCACCCACCATTTCGACGAGCCCGTCTTCAAGAAGAACATCTGGGGTATCGAGACCTTCCAGGTCGCCTCTCTCGACCGGGAGGGCGTGAAGGTGCGAATCCAGAACCACCCACGGCTGCTGCCTGACGGCCACACGGAGCACACCTTCTTCCTCGACGACGATGACGTTCTGAACTGGAAGTGGCACCTGGTCCACCCCTCCGCCAACAAGGAGATGGTCCACGTGCTAAAGTTCGAGAGGCAGACAAGTTACGATCACAAGTAACGCAATTTTCGGGTCAACCCCAACAGTTTCAGCAATTCCTTACATCTTTCGCACAGCCTACTACTCGGCCCGCGAGCGACAACAGTTCATAGCGACCGGCGCTCATCGCTTGCGACAACCGCTCAACACGACCTGTGCTCCTCGCTCGCTCGCAAACAGCGCTTTCTGACGCCACCAGACTCTTACAAACAATTCTTCTATCCAACATATCTTTACAAACTAGCGACCCTGGGGGCACTGCATAACGACGTGACCGCCAGTGTTGCACCTGAAGCAGAACAGCACGGGGCCGTTGCCATTGGCCGCCTGCGGGGGGCGGGCATTGTGGACGAAATTCTGCCGAGGTGGCGGCGGCGCTCTCTGCTGCTGCTGTTGTTGCTGCCGCGCTCCTCCTGCAGCTCCGCCCCCTCCCCCTCCCCTAGTTCCCCCCCCCCCGTCCCTAGCCGCCGCCCCAACCCCTCCCCTTGCCCCGCCCGCCCCGCGCACCACGCGCGGAACACTAACCCCCATGTACTGGTGCAGGTCATCGTCGCACAGGACGCAGAAGTCGGTCTCTGGGCCCTGAAAGCCCATCATCTGAGGCGGAACGGCTCCGGCGCTCTCCCACGTGAACCTGAGGTTCCTGCAGCCGCTGGGACCGGCGAGGGCGCAATTGCACGCGTCCTGCAGTACCTCGACCTTGGAAGCCTTCTTCGGCAGCCAAATTTTATACGGACAGCCCTCCCCTTTGCTGCCACCCCGAGTGCAGCAGAGCATGGGTCCAGTGCTCGCAAGCTTCACCATGATCTCGCCTTGCTCGCCGCCCTGCACACCGTCGACGGCGCACTGGGGACACTTCATCAGCGCGGTGGTGAAGGCAACCGGGGTGTTGACTGCGCAGTACGGACACATTGTACTCGCCCTCCCATCGTCGCCCGTGATAATGATATGTTCGTACCGGCAGTACGAGCACTTGGTCGCGTTGGCCGCCGCCGTCGGGGTGCCCCAGAAAGGCAGCTTCAGGGACTCGTTGCAAGTCGCGCAGAAGAGCATCATGTTCCTGCGCGGCTGCTGCCCCTGCTGCGCGAGGTTGGCCCCACCGACGATGACGATCTCCTTCAACTGCATCGAGTGCCCCGCGGCGCACTTGCTGAAGGACGGGTTCACCGTCGTGGCGTTCTGGCCCGCGAGCGGGTAATGCCGCGCCATCGCCGCATCGAGCTTCTGCACCTCGTTCTGCACTACCTGGAAGCAGTCCTTCATCGTCTTGAGCGTGTCGGCCACGACCCGCACCTTGGTCTTGCGCCCAGCCGCGATCTCGTTGCAGTCTCGCTCCATCTTGGCGCGCAGCGCAGGTTTGTTGAGCTGGTAGCCCATGCTGTTGTAGCCCTCGCAGAGCGCGATACCGAGCTTGGTTGGGTGAAAGCGCTGCTGATGGTCCTTGGTGGCGTAGTTCCGCTCCTGGATGGTCGTGATGTGCTGCGCGATCGTCGCGTCGGTCCCGATACCGTACTTGTCCATCTCAGTAATGAGCTCCACCTCGGTGATGGCGTTCGGTGCCTGCGTCACGCTCTCAGTCATGAGCAGCTTGCTGGGCCGGAACTGCGCGCCGTCGAGCAGCGTCGGGATCATGCCAGCGCCGGAAGACCACCGCTCCCACGGATCGTAAACCTCGAGCCAGTTGCGCTCCTTGATCATGAGACCCTTGGCAGTGAAGGTCTCGGTGCCCATCTTGACCGTCAGGACAGTCTGCGAGCGAGCGAGGGAGTGTCAGTCACTTATACAATGCGAACAAAGGGGGTGGAAGGAGTGAGCAAGCGAAGCGAGTGTGGGAGGCCGCACACTCGTGCATGAACGAAGGGGTGGACGCAGGTCGTCTCTTTCGCTCGCTCTCTTTCGCTCGCCTCTCCTTCTCCGTACCTGCTCGCCGACGCCGTCTCTGCTGCAACACGCCAGGAAGTGCTTCACCACGATGGCGTAGACGTTGCGCTCGGTGGGGTCGGCTATGGAGGCAGGGTCGAGGGACTTCATGGGAGTGATGGGCGGATGCGCGTTGTCGTCGCCCTGGCCGGCGCGGGGGGTCTGGAACTTGCCGTTCACCAGGCCAGTGGCGTAGTTGCCCCACTTCGGATTGTCCCTGAACAACTCGATGACACCCATGAGGTCAAACTCGTCCTTGAACTGCGAGGAAAGGCCGGTGTGAACAAGGGGAGAGGGCGAACAAGGGGATCATCATTAGTAGAGCTCAGCGCGGCGCTTCGTTCGTGGGCGTTCAGAGTAGCGATGCGAGCACAAACACGGTGAGAACAAGGAGAGCCGGCGTATGAACAAGGAGCAGACGGCGTGAACAAGTCACACACACTGCAGCACGATGGAGGTGCGCTGCAACTCACCTTCTCGGTCTCCGTTCGCGGGTACGATATGATTCCGTCGGTGTACAGCTTCTCAGCGGCCTTCATGCAATCCTCGGACGGGATTCTGCAGTACTTGCTCGCGCGCTTCTGCAGCTCCACCGTGGCGAGGGGGATCGGCCGCCACCGGTTCTGCCTCCGCCCCTCGGTGCTCTGCACCATCGCGAACCCCGTACGCAGGCAGTTCTGGTACAAAGCGAGCGTGCACACCCTGTCGAAGAGCTTCGTCCTGCTCCACTGGAAGGGAATCTCGCGGCTCGGATTCTCGGGATCGCGGAGGGAGAGGGAGATCGCGTAGAAGTCCTCAGGCACGAAGGTCTCGATGCGAGCCCAGCGCTCCACGACAAAGCCGAGGGTCGGGAACTGACAAGGCCCGTAAGATATGACGCCTTCGATGTTGTGCCGGTCCTGGTACCGCTTGGTCTGGAAGCGGGTGAAGGCAGCGCCGATGCGCAGGTCGATCTCCTGCCTCGCGTTGACTGCGTCCACGAGGTGCTGGTTCACGCGCCTGAGAGAAGACAGGGCCTTGGTCACCTCGCCAGGCATCACGGCGGAGAACTGGGCGCGGAACGTCTGCAGCCTTCCGTTGGCCTTCTTGCAGATCTGGTCCACCTCGTCCGCAATCGCCTCTCCCTCCCGGTCGCAATCCAGCCACAGCACGAGGATGCTGGCCTTCTTAGCCTGCTTTTCAAGCTCTCCCTTGAGCGCCATCTTATCGCCGGCCACCGTCGACTCTATAGCCGCGCCAAACAAAAAGTCGGGCGCGCAGCTCCCCCACCTGTTGTGTGGCGGCTTGAACTCTATCCCGGCAATGTGGCCAGTCACGGACGTCATGACCATCTTGCACGAGCGAAGCGATTGTTAGATGATGATGATGATGATGATGATGATGATGATGATGATAATGATGATGATAATGATGATGATGATGATGATGATGATGATGATGATGATGATGAAGGGGGAGGGGGGCTGATAGAGGGCTGGCAGGGGGGAGTGGACAGATACGGGCGAACGAACGGCTTGCTTCGTGTTTGCGGCTTTCTTCGTGTTTGAGGCATGCTTTGCGTTTGCGGCTTGCTTCGTGTTTGCCTTGGCCTTTCTGCTCCCTTCGCTTCCCTCTTCTCACCTTGTGCCTTCCTTGCTGTTGGTTGAGTGGATTAGTCAACGGCACGCCCTCGATCGTGTAGATCTTGTTGTAAACGCTGCCCCCCTCGGTGCACTGCGAGTGCTTGCCGGCCAGGTTGCTCATCACCTCGGTTAGCGCCTTGGCGACGGACGGCTTCTCGGCCACGTTGAGGATGTGGAGCGGTGGCATATGGGTAACAAGGGAGGGGTAGTTGTGGGGGGG
>Ga0307985_10002506_pt1 | contig 10266 bp, 4 predicted proteins | sample EllFjometageno80_FD_203155 | JGI IMG/M metagenome (GOLD analysis project Ga0307985, IMG submission 203155) | Marine microbial communities from Ellis Fjord, Antarctic Ocean - #80 | ecosystem: Environmental > Aquatic > Marine > Unclassified | place: Southern Ocean | collected 2014-10-09 | reverse complement strand
TATCCCAGATACTAAACTACAAAACCAACAATTTAAACAAGCTAGTGATGATATTTTTGAAAAGAAACAACAAGGGTCTGATCCAAAAAATCAAGTTCTAACCGGTGGAGTTACTGAAACTTATAGAAAGAAAAAAGAGGATGGCCAAGTGGAATTGATAACTAAAGATATAAACAAGGTTATGGTTCAGGATTTTTATATTATAGATAAAGAAGCTATAGGAAACAGTTTGCAGTTTAATACTGAAATGGACAAAATTACTGCAGGTATGATAGAAGCTTATGAAAGCTCTGATCAAGTAATAGCTTTTAATAATAATATTTTATCTAAAGTTACAGACTTTTACTTAGAACCTGCTAAGGCTTTAAGACCTAATCAAGAAAAGAAATTTCAGGAAGATTATAAAAAATGGTATTTAGAAAGAGAGATTGGTAAAGAGTTCCCTTCAGGAGAACCTAGATTAAAAGTAAATAAACAAGAGGAAGAAACTCCAGTCGTTGAAGAAGAAGTTGTAGAAGAACAAGCTATTTAAATTTTATTTATGAGTTGTGAAAAATACAAAGTAGATGATTATTCCGCTAAAGCGAGAGAATGTAGAAATAAAGCTGCTGAAGGCGAATTATCTGATGCTGATCAAAATGCTGTTTTAAAAGCTAGATTTGACGAACAAGAAGCTGAATACAATAATCGTTTAAAAAATATAGAACGAGATGAAAAGGGAAATGCTGTAAATAATAGTAGTAACAGGTTAGCTATTAATTTAGCTCAAAATCAAGGTAGCTTATTAGCTGGAACACAAAAAGCATTTAATGCTTCTATCAAAAAACTAAATGTTCCTCCTCCAACAGTAGAAGATTGGAATACTCAAACAGCTTCTATAATAGATGCTAATCCTAACGCAACAACAGAAGATTTAGAAGCAATCACAAACAGACCTGGTGGTCCAACAGCTAAACAAATAAAATTTGTTAAAGATAGGAATGCTTATAAAGAAACTAATACACCTATTGTACTAGAAGATCCAGGAGGAAATACAACTACTTTTGTTGAAAATTTATATAAAAATCAAGCTGCTTCTGGAGATTATGAAGCTAGCACTGGTTTTAATTCAATGGAAATTGGAGAAGTAGAAAAAGAAAATGAAAACAAATCTACTTGGTTTAGCATTGCAAAAAGCGCTTTATCTGGAAACATTGGTCAAGCTGCTGTATTATATGATCTTAAAAATAAAGAAGAACAAAGAGTTGATGAGGCAAATAAAGGAGCTGTAAAAAAAGGAAGTAAATTTGATGATAATATTGCTTTTTTAGAAAAAAAGAAAAAAGAAATAGAATCTCAAAGTCCAATGGGATTGAACACTGAAAACAGTCAAAACGTTAAGGGAATTGATGCGGAAATAGCTAGACTTAGATTTAGGAAACAAGAAGAAGACAAAGATGATAGAACTGTTGCTAGTAATAATTATTTAGATGTTAAAGAAGAAATATCAGATTCTTTTAGTAGAGAAAGAAAAGCTATAGAAGAAAATAATAAATTAACTAAAGAAGAAAAAATAATACAAAATGAAGCGCTAGATGAAAGAGCTTTGTCTGGTATGCCTAAAGGTCTTGCGGATGAATATAAAATAAATAAAAAAGCTATTGCACAAGTTACTACAGCTAAGGTTACAGACACTTGGAGTTCTTTTGCTCCTAGAGATTCAAACGGAAATCTTCTTGGTGATGAATACTCTGAAAAAGTTTTACCTTCTTTGAAGGTAGAAGCTGTGTTAATTGATTTATTAAATAGTGATCCAAGTGCTAAAAGAAAATTAAATAATGGAACGTTTAATTTAGAAAGCAAAGAGCAATTAATCAATACAGCTAAATATGTTGTTTTAGGTGATTCTTTTAAAGAAAATAGAAATGAATTTTCTAAAGCAAACGAAATGCTTTATAAGTATAAGGATTTAAAAAATATTCCTTCTAATGTTATAACTGCTTATAATAAAATAAGATCTGAAGCAGTAACGACTTTACAAGATGTTAATTGTGAATTAGCTTATAATGTTGAAGAAAATGCTTTTCAAAACAATTTTGTTATGACAGATCAGTTTCAAGACTGGAGAGATCGTCACATTGATGGAAGTGCAACAGGAGATATAAGCGATGCAGTAGGAACAACAGTACAAGGTTTATTTGGTATTCTAGATGATACCATTATTGGATCAAGTATTTGGCTTACTAGTTTAGGTGTTGATGCTAAAGCAGCTATTTTTGGTAAAGACATGGAAGACGAACAAAACATGGATTATCTAGAAGATGTATGGACAAAAACAAAAGGATATAATGCTTTTGGTGTTAGCGATAAAGACAGTAGTATATTTAATGATGGATTATCTTTTAGATCAGCAACTAAAACAATAGGTAATATGTTACCATTTACCATAGGTGTTGCTATGGCTGCTAGAAAAGGAGATGTTAAAGGAGTTAGAAGTGCTTATTCTATGATGAAAGGTATGGGAGCTAATCAAAATTTAATTAATAAATTTAGAATGGGTAGCTTCGCTTTTAAAGCAACTATACAAGATAACTATATGGAAGCTAAAGATTTAGGACTTGATGGTCCTCAGGCTCATGCGTATGGTGCTGGAATGTCTTTTGCAACTGCTATAGTTCAAGGTATTATGCCTGATGCAAATTTCTTTAGTACTTCAGCTGGTAAAGGTTTTACAAAAACTTTAGCAGGTAGTCTAAAAAAAGCCGCAACAGCTAAAGGAAGAAAAACTATAATAAAACAAGCTATAAATAATTTAATAGGTGAGATTGGTGAAGAAGAAGCTGAGTTATTAATGCAAGATATAGTTAAAGCTACTGCTGGTCTTAGCAATGAAATGAAGTTTTTTGATTTAGAAACTCAAGTAGAAACAATAGCTGGTACAGTTTTGCTGACAGGTTCTACATCAGCAGTTACTAGTAAATCACAAATGGATAACACAAGAAAAGCAGTCTATAATGAATATAGAAACAATGCTGGTGACATGTTAACTACTTTAAAAGATTCTAAAATTCACGCTCAGAGTCAATTGGAAACTGCTAAGCAAAATGGTAATAAAAAAGCTATATCCAGAGCGGAATTACAATTAAAACAAATTGAATCAGCATCTGTATATGGAGTTGACTTAATAAAAGCTATTAACATTGCTCCTGACATAATGAACGATGCACAAGTTGACTTGTTAAGAGAAAAAATGGCTCTTATAAGACAAAAAGAAAAACTTAGAGCTAATTCAGGTAGTAAAGTAGAGGTTGATAAAAGAATTGATGAAATAGATGCACAAATAGAAGGAACTGCTGTCACTGAAAATAAAGGCAAAATTAAAGAACAAATAGATAAGAATGTTGAAAAACTAGCAGCAGACGTAGGCGTTAACTTTGATTCTGTTGAAGATAGTGCTGGAGCTTTAGCTAAGATTGAAGAAGAGAATAAAAGAATTACAGAAGAAAATAGAAATAAAGATAAAGACAATCAACAAGAATTAATAAATATTGATAGAGCAAGTGACAATGGTTTTATAATACAAAATCCTGACGGAACTCAATCTATAATTATAAATCAAGATGTTGCAAAGAAAAATGAAGCTATTACTACGGCTAGTCATGAGTTATTTCATGGAGTTTTGTTTCAAACTTTACAAAAAAATCCTGGAGCAATATCAGGTATGGCTGATGGCTTAAGAAAAGAAGTTTCTCAAATGATTGAAACTGATGTTAGCTTTAATAATTCTTTTGTTCAACAAAAGCTAGATGCTTATAAAAACGATCCTAACAGTGTTAAAGATGAAGAATTATTAACTATTTTTTCTGAAGGAATGGCTGAAGGTTATATAAAATATGAAGAAAATTCTTTTACTAAATTAGGCGATATACTTAGAAGAACGCTATCTGCTGCTGGTGTTAAAGCTAAATTTAATACAGGTAAAGATGTATACAATTTTATAAAAGACTTTAACAGAGGTGTTGAAAAAGGTAATTTTAGCAAAGGAATAAAAAGAACAGCTAAAGAAGGAGCTTCACAGGTTAAAATTTCTAAAAAAAGTGTGTTTAATTACGATGCTTCTAACGAACAAAAGATAGCAATAATGTATGCTACCGAAGGAAATATGCAACAAAAAGCTATAACTATAGCAAATGAATACAGGGCTAAAGTTCAAGCATTAATAAATACAACCGATAAAAATGTTTTTGGTTCACAGCAAAAAAGAAATGATATTCAAAGTTTATTAACAGATCCTGATGTTCCAAATAGTATTTATAATACTGTTATGAATTACGATGCTAATTCTGAAATTTCTCTTGATGAAACTATTGGTAGAGCTTTAATGCCATCAGCGCCATCTACTAAATCTTCTAAGTCTTCTAGTTCTGGAGATATAAAAAGTGAATTAGATGGATTTGTTCAGGATAATAATGGAGAAAAAAAATATGAAACTAAAAAAGAGTTTCAACAATCTGAAGATTTTGGTTTAGCTTTTGATAAAATTGAAAATTCTAATTTATTAGATGGCTTAATTAGACAAGGTGTTAGCGAAGGATATTTACAAATGAATCCTGATTTTGTAGCAGATGCTAAAAGAAGAGTTGGAGAAAAGTTTACCAAAGAGTTTGATCCATCTAAAAACGAAAGCTTGTTTGGATGGTTGACGGGTAAAAACAAAGGTGGTCAATCTATACTTAATTTTGCAAAAGGTGATATACAGAATAAAAACAAAAAAACAATTGATACAACTTCTATAGATTCTGGAACTAGACAGATAGCAGACAATTCTATTGCACCAGAAGTTAAAAGAGAAAATCAAAGAACTTTAAATCCAAATTCATTATTAACAAATAACGAAGATTCAAATCAATTCTTAGAAGATACTAAAAAAGAATTATCTAAAATGTCTACCGAAGAATTAAGTGATATTAGATATAACACTTCTCAATCTGTTGCTCAAAAAGCTTTTGCAAAAATATTTGGTGTTCCAGCAAGTAGAATATTTGATAAAACAGATAATTTTAGAAAAGGAGATGCTAAAGAAATACAAAGATTTATTCTTAAAAATGCATCGAAATTAATAAAACTACTACCGGAAGGAAATGCACCAGTTAGAGTTGTAGCTTCTAAAAGTGGTAGAGGCACAGTTGAAAGAGGTGGTGAAGGAGTGGCTTTACCAAGAACATTACAAAATCTATTCTATGTTCAATTAAAAAACAAAGATGGTAAACCTAAAAAAATTGATAGTGAAAGTGGTAAGCAAAGTATTCAATATAGAAAAAATCCAGGTATTACTCAGTCAGAATTTTTAGAATCTTTTGGTATTAAAGACGGTAAAATAGATCCTAATTTTGTTCCTAGAAGTAGTCAAGCTCAAGCTATAAAAGGTTTAATGGAAATTGCAGCTAGAAACGTAACCAACTTAGCGGCTAGACAAGAATTAGATACTAGAAAAGATATAGCTGATGGACAAAGAATTACTTTAATTGAAAAAATGAGTGAAGGCAAGGCTAAAGTCATGTCTTCTTCTAGTGGTAAAGTTGATGTTTTTAATTTGCAAGATTCTCAAGTTTTAGGAAAGCAACTAAGAGAAAATTTAGCTGAATTTCAAACTGCTTCTCAAATGAAATTTGGAACTTTATCTAAAACAGAAAAAGTAAAATACAACGAATTAGTAGACCGTTATCAAGAAGAATATCTAGGTAAACCAAAATGGATTAGTGAAACTGAAGCAATGGCTGAAATAAAGTCAGAACAAAGAATAAATCCTACTCCAGAATTTATTGCTGCTAGAAACAAATGGTTGAATGATATCGCTCCTTTAGTAGATATTTCTTTCATTCAATCTGAAGTTATTGCTAAAAGTAGAAGAGGAATGTTTAGAAATATAAATGAAGTTTATAGTGCTTTAGGAGTAAAGAATAAAAAAGAAGCTCTTTCTAAATTTGGCAACAGTAAATTAAAACTTCCTACTAAATTAAACTATAGTGGAAAAAATATAAAAACCGCGGCAAATTTTAGAAAATTAATAAACACACAAGCATTTAAAGATAATGAAGCTTTAAAAATGCCATATTTAAAAAGTATTGCATCAGCTATGGAATTAGATCTATCTAATAATCCAGAAAATTTAGCTATGTGGGAATCTTTTTTATATGATTCAGGTAATAATACAACTTCTATAATAAGAAGAACCGCTCCTGTAAAATTCTTTTCTATTATAGATGGTAAAGAAGTTGTAGAAGAGCATAGTATGCCAGCGAATAATGTAGCAAAATTTCTTTTATTATCTGCTTTTACAGGAAAAGTTGATCAAAACTTTGGATTAATTGAAAATAATTATTTTCAAGGAGCTTTAAGAAAAGAAGATGATTTAAAACTTAGAGGACCTGGATTTAATTATATTGCTAATATGCCAGATGCTTTTTTTACAATGGAAAATTTAACTACATGGGTAAGATATAATAATAAAAATGTAGCTAAAATAAATGGTGGTATTGATTTTAATACTTATGAAATGCTTGATGGAAGAACAGTTGCTACAACATTAGTTGATCAAGGGATGGCAATTGTAGAAGCTAATATTAAAGCTGAAAATGTTTTAGAAAAAGGAAAAAAAGAAGCTGAAAAAATTGTTGTAAAATCTTCTAAAGATGTAAAAGTTGATCCGCTTGGATTAAATGACACTGTAAATCAAATAATTCAAGATACTAAAGGTATTGCTAAAGATAAAAATTTTTCAGATATTGTGGCTAAAAGACGAGGTGCAGGCTTCAAAGGATTTCGTTTGATTACGGCAGGTGCTCAAGATTTTCAAGGATTAATGTATGATCTTTATAGTAAAGGTAAAAAAGGAGAAGCCCAACAAAAATGGGTTAATGACAATTTAATTAAACCTTATTCAAAAGGTGTTGCAGATATAGATACATATAGACAAACTTTAAAAAATGATTATTCTGCTTTACTTAAACAATTTCCTGATGTTAGAAAAAAACTGGGTAAAATAGTTCCGGGCACTGATTTTACTTATGATCAAGCTTTAAGAGTAAATCTATGGACAAAAGCTGGGTATGAAATACCTGGTATATCTAAACGTGATGCTAAAAAACTAAATAATATTGTATCTAAAAATCCAGAGCTAAGCTTGTTTAATGATGCTGCACTGCTAGTTAGTAAGCAAGATAAATGGGTTGAACCAAGTCCTCATTGGGATGTTGAAAGTCTTATTTCAGATTTAAATAATTTAACTAGTAAAATAGGTAGAAAACAATTTTTAGCTGAATACATAGCAAATACTAAAATTATATTTTCTAAAGAAAATTTAAATAAAATGGAAGTTGCTTTAGGAACTAACTGGAGAGAAGCTATAGAAGATTCATTGTATCGTATGGAAAATGGTACGAATAGACCTTCTGGTTCTAACAAATTAACAAATCAATTTAACAATTGGGTTAACAATTCTATCGGTGCTATTATGTTTTTTAACAGAAAATCAGCTTTGTTACAATTGATATCTTCTGTCAATTTTATGAATTGGAGTGATAATAATCCTTATAATGCTGCTAAAGCTTTTGCTAATCAAAAACAATTTTGGAAAGATTTTTCCATGTTATGGAATTCAGCTAAATTAAAACAAAGAAGATCTGGGCTACGAAAAGATGTTAACGAAGCTGAAATTGCTAATGCAGCAAAAGGTTCTAAAAATAAAGCACAAGCAGTTTTAAGTTATTTACTTAAAATAGGTTTTACACCTACTCAATTAGCAGATAGTTTTGCTATTGCATCAGGTGGATCTACGTTTTATAGAAATAGAGCTAATACATACATGAAGCAAGGTATGTCTCAAGCAGATGCTGAGTCTAAAGCTTTTGAAGATTTTTCTGCTACATCTGATGTTAGCCAGCAATCTTCTGATCCTATGTTGATCTCGATGCAACAAGCTAGTGTTTTAGGTAGGTTGTTATTGGCTTTTCAAAATACACCTGCTCAGGTTACTAGAATATTTAACAAAGCTTCTAGAGATTTTATTAATGGAAGAGGCGATCAAAAAACAAATGTATCTAAAATGATATATTATGGAGCCGTTCAAGCTACAATATTTGCCGCCTTACAACAAGCGTTATTTGCTACTATACCAGGATTTGACGATGAAGATGATGAAGAGAAAAAAGATAAACGTTTAGAAATTAAACAAGAAAGAATACTTAATACGGTTGTAGATACACTGCTTAGAGGTTCTGGAGTATATGGAGCTATACTTGCTACACTTAAAAATACTATTAATACTTATTTTAAAGAAGAAAGTAAAGATGCATTTAACGTTGATCATAGAAATACATTGCTTGAAGCATTAAACTTAAGTGCTCCAATTAGTTCTAAACTTAGAAAACTTAATAATGCTATAAAGACTAAAAATTATGATGAAGATGTGATAAATCAAAGAGGGTGGGATGTAACCGCGGATGGTAAAGTAAATCTTAGTCCTTCTTATAATGTTTTAGGATCTTTAGTAGAAGCAATAACAAATCTACCAATGGAAAGAATGGTTGTTGAAATAAATGGTTTAGTTGAATCGTTAGATAGTAGAAATACAACTTTTCAAAGAATAGCTTTAGCTTTAGGTTATAGAACTTGGGATGTTAATAGTAAAAATGAAGAAAACGATTTAATAAAAGTTGAAGTTAAAGCTACTAAAAAAGAAGAAAGAAAACAAAAAGTTATAGATGATAGAGCTGAAAGAAAAAGAATAGAAGAAGAAAAAAGGTTTGAAGGAAAGACTGATGAAGAAGTAGCCATCATAAAAAGAAAAGATGTTATATTTAAACAAAGCAGATCTAAGCAAATAAAAGATTTACTTGACTTAGGATTAACTAAGAAAGAAATAAAAGCTTTGCAATATGAAGAGGCAAGAGTAAATAAAATAATTGAATTACAAAATAAAAAATAACTATGGCATTTAAAATACACAAGATGTACGGAAAAGAAGGAGAAGTTAAAACTGCTAAAACCATGAAAGATCATTTGGCTTTAAAAAAGAAAGGATATAATCACACTAAAAAACCTAAAAAATGAGAAAATTAATGTTACCGTTTGTTGTATTGATAATTATAATGTTATTGTTTACCTACAGTTGTGGAACATATGTGAAGCAACCTGTTGCTAGTCATGTAGTTGCGGTAACGATGGAAGGAGATACAATACTTGTTGCTATCGATAAGATAAGACCTAATCAATATATTAATTTTTACCCTGTTTATAGCAGTTATAGACCTTATTATTACAACAACCAATATTATGGTTATAATAATTATAAGTTTAGATATCCGGATAACAGAGGAGTTTCTAATAATAAAAACTATAGAACTCCGCCTCCAAAAGAAGTAGGAGGTACAACTTACAGTAACAATCACTCAAACAAAACTATTTCAAGAATAGATTACGATAAAGCAGCTGACAGAGGTGCAGCTGGAAAACCACGAAAATAATAACAATGCTAAATAAAAAAGTAGACATCGACATTGATGGAGATAACAAACCAGACTTGCAAATCGACTTAAAAACCATCATAATGGCCTTAGGCGGTCTTATATCTCTAGTATTAACCTATACAACTTTAAAAGAACAAATTGCAATTAATGCCGTGGAAATTGAGGTAGCTAAACAATTGCCTCCTATGCAGTCTCATGATCTTATAGATCAGAAGATTACATTTCTTGAAGAGCACATTAAAGAACAGAACGTTCGTTTAGATAAAATAGAGGATAAAGTATATAGAAGATAAGGGTCAGAAAAAAATGGGCACCATACCCAAAGATCCTGTAACCAGAAGAAGGGACCACATTAGTGATCCCTTTTTTTGATTCTACCCGTCACAACTCAAACAGTCTTCGTCCATAGCTGCTTTAGCTATATCACCTCGTAAGACTGATTCAGTTCGTGTGTAATATAAGGTTTTAATTCCCTTCTTCCAAGCTTCAAAATGAACTTTATTGATCCACTTAGGTGTGGCTTCACTTGGGAAAGCTAAGTTTAGACTTACGCTTTGATCTATGTATTGCTGTCGTATACCTGCTTGGTTAACAAGTTCTAGCTGATTGATTTCTTTAAATGTTTTAAAGACTTCATAAACTGGTATGTCATCATATGGCCCAGTCATTATTCCTTTCAACTGTTTAAGTCCTTGAACAGAACCACCATCTTTTAAAATTTTAGCCCATACTTCTTCAGTATTGATTTTGTGTTTGCGAA
>Ga0307985_10002504_pt1 | contig 10271 bp, 12 predicted proteins | sample EllFjometageno80_FD_203155 | JGI IMG/M metagenome (GOLD analysis project Ga0307985, IMG submission 203155) | Marine microbial communities from Ellis Fjord, Antarctic Ocean - #80 | ecosystem: Environmental > Aquatic > Marine > Unclassified | place: Southern Ocean | collected 2014-10-09 | reverse complement strand
CCTTCCCCCCCCTTACCCCCCCCTGCCCCTCCCAATGATCTCCCAACTGTCCCCCACGTTCCTCTCTAGAATGGTATCACACACTCAGAAGCCCACCCTAGTGGTCGCACTGGACGTGTCCAAGAACAACGTCGGATCAGCCTTCACGGTCCTGCCCCCCGCCGCGCAGTTGCCCCTGGACGCCGTGCCCAGAAACCTATCAGCGACCCTCGGGCCGGCTATTCAACGCTTGTACAGACCTACGGAGAGTGACAACGCGAAAAAGAGCCGCAACTTGCCCAATGACATGGTGCTGGTGAACTACTTGAATGATCTCGTCCTGGCAGTTGATAAAATGGCGCCTCCTCCTGCCCCTGAACACGCCTCCTCCTCCCCCCTGGACCTCGCCTCCCTGGACTCCCTCACCGCCTCGTACTCCGACAAGCTCGCCCACCAGCTCGTCCCCGCCAAGCCCATTCTCGACAAGGTTCGGAACATCAACGGTCCGTTCTTCGTGGTGGGCTGGCCGGTGCGCCAGCAAGCTGCAGCCGATGACACGGTTCCTCAGAGGGCTGTCATGAACATGGTCGAGTTTCTCAAGAACAATAAGCACAAGTACAGCAGCGCGGACAAGTTCTTCTACTGCCTCGTTGACGAGTCTTACTCGACCGTTGAGGTGCACGAGGCGAACCCCAACCCCAAGTACAAGAAGGGCGGCCAGGGCAAAGAGCGGATGCCAATGGAGGACAGCTACGCAGCGAAGATTATCATGGACAGATTCATCACCGCTGACGGAGCAGGCGACTGGGACCTCATCAACTAGTCTCCCCACCATTAGTCCTCCCGTTCTCCCTTTCGATCGTATTTAACAGCTTCTGACTACACCTTCAGCTACACAAACACATACTTAAAACCGGCTCACCCTCTTCCCTTTCTCACCCGCCTTCTCCTTCTTCTTCGACCTGTACATGCTCAAGCTGTCTTGCACCGCCTGCTCCCTGGCCGCCTCGTCCCTCAGCTCCTCCGGCGTCTTGCTCTCGTCGGCGGGCGGCTTGGGCGGCCTAGCGAAGTTCGCCAAGCTGAAGCTCTCTTCCCTCTCCCCCGCCTTCTCGTCCCCTCCCTTCTCCTCCTCGACTCCGTCCCAGCCCATCTTACCCCCGTGTCCTCCCCCCCCTTCCACCATCCCCTTGCTGTTCGTTACCGCCGTCTCCCCCCCCCCGTTCATCATGTCGTTGTAGTAGTTCAAGGCCTCTTCGTCCTCCTCTTCATCCTCCTTCTCCTTCGCCTCCCTCTCTGCCTCCTCCCTCGCCTTGCCGAGGACGCTCTCTCCCTTCTTCAAGCTGTCCTTGCTGATGCCGTTGGCCTGGAGCGCCTTCTCCACGTGCTCCTTGCTCGCCAACTCGAGCCAAGCCACCTCCGCCCAGCTCGTCCTGCCAGAGTACCCGCTGAAGATCTCGTACGGCACTCCACTCTTGTCGTCCTTCAGCACGATGCCCAAGTCGTACTTGCCGAACGCCAACGCACCCTCTTTCGCCTCCTTCGGCAGCGCCTCGATCCTCTCGATCCTCTCCTTCCTCAGGTGCTCAATATGCGCGCCCCCCTCGCCCTCCTTGGTCTCCTCCTCGTTGCTGTTCACCTCGTTGTCTCCGATGAGCACCACCAAGTCCCCGATCTTGGGGCGCATCGGCTCGCACCCCTTGGCGACCCAGAACTCGATGCTTCCCACCTCGTTGCCGTACTTGTCCGTCTTCACCGCATTCCTCTTCTCCTCCTCCTTCTTCTTCTTCTCCGCGTCCTCCTTCCGTCTCTCCATGGCCCTGATCTCCTGGTCGCTCGCCTTCTTCGCGTGCTCGCTGTCGTCCCCGAAGTTGTCCCAGAACTCGCTCTGCTTCGCGTGGTAGTTGTCCTCCAAGCCCGTGACTCTCGTACTCGCGTCTCTGTCCTCGCCAGCCGTGTTGCTGTCCAAGATCTTGTCGCTCCCTCCGCTTGCCTCCAGCGAGATGAAGTCGCCCAAGTCGTATGTCCTCAAAACCCGGTCGGTTCCGACGACCATCAAGTCCGTCTTGGGCTTCTTCCTCTGCCCTCCTGCGAACGTGCTCTCCCGCATCAACCCGCAGCTGAGCGCCTGCCCCCAACCGACGTCCTGGTCGCTGATCTCTGCGACCAGCTTGCTCTTCACGACCCCGGTCTTTCTGATGGTGCTGATCTGAGTGGTGCAGTCCTTGCTCGCAGTGATGAGATGCGTGACCTTCTCCGTCTGTATCAAGCCCATGCTCGTAATCCTGTCCTTGTGGAAGCCCACGTTCTTGAGCTTCTTCCTCATTCTGAGATCCCACTCCTTCATGGTCGGGTCATCCATGCCGCCCGCAGTGTAGAGCGTGTTGCCGTCGGCGGTCACGGCCTGCGAGAAGAGCAAAGTGCGTGTTAGCCAGGTCGCCACGCGTGCGTGCGTGTGCGTGTGTGTGTGTGGCTCACCATGCTCGCGACCTCGTAGCTGTGCGCCCCCTCCAACCTCCCGATGGACAGCTTCCCGCTGACGTCCCACAGCATGACGTCCGCCGTGGACTTGCCTGAGACCGCGTGGTGCCCACTCACGACGAGCGACGTTCTGCCGGCGCACGTTCCGAAGCAGGCGACGTTGCCGATGGGGTTGGCGGCTGTCAGGGTGGTGGTCAGCTTGGTCTTGGGAACGTCCCACAAGCGGATCACCGTGTCGTCGCCGCCGCTCACGAAGGTCGTGAGGGCGTGAGCGTTGGGGGCGGGAGGGTGCTTCCTGGCACGGCGCTCCTGCTTTGCCTTGAGTTGCATCTCCTCCAACACGTCGTCGGTTTGGTGCCCGAACGTGGCGTCGTCGGCGTACAGGTCCAGCTCTTTCGACTCCTCCTTGGTCTCGGAGTCGCTCTCGGAGTCGCTGTCAGATTCGGGAACAGGGGGGATGGTGCTGATGACCCAATCCCTGCGGCATTCGTTCATATAGTGTCAGTGTGAACGAAGGAGAGCGCAGAGATAAATGTTAGGGTTGGCCTCCAAGGGAGGGACCGCCAACCTTTCGAACACCGATTAGGGCGCCTCTCTCCTTTCTGCGCTTGCCTCTGTCTCTAGTGCTCGTGGACTTGTACTGCTCGTGGACTTGTACAGCTCGTGAACTTACCTTGTGACCCCGGGGACCCCAATAGCTCTCACTTGACCCTCCCCCCCCATGAACGTCGCCACGTTCTCCCCCGTGTTCAGGTCCCACTGCTTCACGGAACCCTGGACGGACTGGCCGGACGCCGTAGAGGAGACGTCGAACCCGCCGCCGGTCAGGAGGCTTCCTGAGCCAAAAGAGTCACAGTAAAGGTGGAGACAGGTGACATACTTTGACCTTGTGTTGACCATGCCGCCGTTGCCGAAGCTTGCCTTCGCGGAGCCGGAGCGGGCCCAAGAGCCGTTGATGTAGCCATCTGGTGGGGGGGGGTAAGGGGGGGGGAGTAAGGGGGAATTGGAAGGGGAGATAATAAATGACACACCTGCTGTCAGCTGGTAAAGGGAGGCGGCATCGGGCGTAAAGAGGGTCGAGACGAGGGTCGAGGTCAGGGACTTGGAGGAGATCTTCTGCTCCATGTCCGCCTCAAGGCGAGGGAGGGAAGGCATGGCGGTGGCGGCGTTTTGGGAGAAATTCTAAACTTGGTCCAGGATTCCAACACTCAAGCTACAACTGTACATTGTACCGCTCAAAGCTACCGCTCAAAGCTACCGCTCAAAGCTACCCCTCAATGCGACGCACGTTCTCTCCCGACCTCGCCTTGAACGCCCCTCTTCGCGCCTGCTAGAGCCTGCAGTGCACTTGCTCCGTGGCCTAAAACACAATGCAAAACTTACTTACACGGGCGTGAAGGCCAAACGAACGAACACTCAGCTACTGCTACTACCTGGCTCTGCTCCGCTCGCTCTTCACCTATCGCGCTTCAGCGACTTTTGGCGCATACTCCTGGTACAAGCGCTTGCGCCTCTTCTTCGGCAGCGGGGACTTGAAGCCGTAACTCGTTTAGTGGCCGGCGAGGACGTTGATGGACGTGTAGAGCGTCGAGAAGGAGGGCTTGCCGGCGACCTTGGGGAAGCGGCGGTAGTACTGCGAGGACAGGGAGTTAGTGCGGCCAGAGCACAGCGTGAACAGGGGCCAGAGCACAGCGTGAACAGGGACCAAACACAGTCGAAGTCTCGCTCCTTGTATATCATCACTGAACCATCCTTCCTTCCCCCCTCGCTTGCTCAGCGGACTCACCGACACGTAGTCGATCATTTCATTCTTCAAGTTCCTGCCGAAGTGCTCGGTGCCCTTGGCCATGCCCGTGGCGGTGATCATGTGCTCTCTGACCTTGGCGGTGTCTGCGCAATGGAAAGGCGAGTGCGTTTGCGAGGAAGCAGGCAGGGCAGGTTATGCGAGCGATGGCGAGAAGGGCGAGAGCAGAGCGATGGCCACGAAGGAACGCGCGCCCGAACGAAGGAACGCTTGAACGAACGAAGAACGCTTGAACGCACGCCCTAATGCGCTGCCAGCTCCCTCCTCTCTTGTACCACTAGCGCCCTCCTCTCTTGCGCTACTAGCAGCCTCCTTCTCCTCTTCTCACCCCGGCGCAATCTCCCCCAAACTCACCAGTTGCGTACTCGAAAGTGAGGCCCGAATTGGTGGGGAACATGAGCTCGGTGGTCTGAGTGGGGACCTCGATCTCGGCGTGAGCTGCGAAGGCTGGGAGGAGGATGGCGCCCGAGGCGAGGGTGGCGGAAGAAGAGACAAAGGCGCGCCGGGACTGGGGGAAGGTGTTAGGGTGGTGGTAGAGTCGGCAGTCCTGTTAAAGTTAATAGCAATTGGATTTACGCCGGGTTACGGGTTTACGCTCGAATCTCGAGCTGGCTATTTGCGCGATCGATGTCCATCTAGCAGCGCCCTGCGTTGGCTGCTCTCACGGCTGGGTTAGTCTGCCTTGCGCCGTTTGTCGGCAACCGGATGTAAATCAGACTTCAGAATGTGTCAGACGTGTGGTTTGGGGGGAAGCCTCTTATCTCTGCACGGCGATACTTACTTCCTGACTCACGGTAGCCGGTAAGCCCAGCGACTGCGAGCAGCGAGAGAAAAGCGGCACAGAGTTTCATGACGAAATGGACCTCCAACGTGGCCATCGACGCCTGGCATCTGTACACCTCATCAAACGGGGCCCGAGGACCCGTGTGGCATCCCTGGTATGATCGCGGTTCGTGCCTTCTGCCCCTTTTCGGCGTTAAAAGGTCCAATTTAAGAAACAATAAAGAATAAGAGTGGTAGCTGTGGTTTCCAGGTGCTGCACACACGCTGACGTAGAGCCGTTTAGCAGCACATGATGCGCCCCCCCAACATTGAGCGCTCAAGGCGAGAGCAGTAGGTACCCGACGGGGCCTCCGGGGCCTTATTGCCTTATTAGAGATTAATTATTTCCCAGACGGGCTATGGGCGAACTTACAGTACATCACATCACTTACACTTACAGTACAGCTTACAGCGAGTCGCTTACAGCTGTACTTTGGGGACCTGGGATAAGTATTTGTCTTTTGTACTTGGCGCCAACCGCTTGACAACGTGAGCCTTCGCTATAACGATATCCAACAACCTGCTGCGTCTCTCTCTCTCCCCAATCCCATTGATCCCGCCTTTCCTCTCCCAGCTTTGCTAACCCCCCCCTTTACCTTTTCAAAGAACCCTGCCGCCCATGAGCTACTATGACATAACTTCCATCCTCTCTGAGGACTTCAATCTCCCGGCAACCGCCCTCTCCAACGCCGGCGCCCTCTCCTCCCTCCGCTCCTCCGCTGAAACCACGACCCGCGCAGAGTCCAGCTATCGCACCCGCGTCGTAACTGCCCAAGGAGAAGCAGATGTCCTCGTAACCGATGCCCTATTCTCTAATGAAAAGGTCACCCTCCCCCTCTGGGCCGTCCCCGTCCTCCTCCCCTTCTTCTCTCTCTCCCTCCCGAAGCACTACAGCCCCGCGTTCACCGGCAGAATCTCGAGCGCGGCTAGCCACTTAATGTTGAGGGCCAAATCAAACACTTATTATGCTACTGCTGGTAAGTACGGATGAAGCATCGCAACGGGCACGCTGCCACACTGCTCTTTGTTCACACTAACTGTATATGTTAACTGTATGTCACACTAACCCCCCCTCAGCCAGCATCCTGACTCTCCGCCCCGCCCTCTCTCGCTCCTCCAAGAACGCCCGGCTCGTGTCCGACCTGAAAGCGCTCCACATCGCGCTCCAGACGCTGTACGCTGGTGAGCGATCTACCAAGACGCTCGATCACTCGCTGGCGCCGGAGGATGGGCACGACTTCAAGGACTACTTGGACGAGAAGGAGTGCAGGGTGTACGACATTGGGGTTGAGGCGGTGCTGGCGACGAGGGACTTTGACAAGTACGGGCCGGGGAAGATTGCGGTGAGCAAGGTCATTGCGAGGAGGGCGGTCATCAAGGGGCCGCTGGAGGAGGAGGAGGAGGAGGGAGGTGAGGAGGGGGAGAGAGGGAATAGCAAGAAGCAGCGGGTGGAATGAATTTGAATTTGTAAAAGAAAAGCACATTTTGAATGCAAACAGTAAATTTAGTAATATATCCGCCATATCCACCCCCCTGCGCGCCTCTCGGCGGCGATGCCTCATACCAGTACCTAGCTTGAAAGTCTATTGAACACGTTATTACTGCGACGTGTGAGGCGTCCTTCCACTGACCTTCTCACGCCTCTGGCTCCACCCTCGCCCCTACCCTCGTCTCCTCCTCTCCCTTCCCGACCATTTAATTTCACCATCTTAACTCTGCTCCGCCGCCTTCCCTTCTCTCTCACCTTATCCAACCTCGCCCTTTCCTCCGCGTCCTCAATCCATTCCTTGGGCACCTTACTCTGCCACGCCAAATCAAACCACTCCGGCTTCTCCTCCTTCCACCTCCACCAGTTCGCCTGCACCCACTCCTTCACATCCTCCCGTATCGCCCGCCACATCTTCTTGTTCTTCTTGAGCACACGAAGGGTAACGTATGCTATGCTTTAGTCACTGAACTTTACGCTACAGAACTGTACAGTGTGCCGCAGCGTACGTCGCGAGACGAAGCGAGACGAGGCGAGAGAGAAACGGGAGACAGAAACGCGCTTCCGTGCCCTCCGTGCGCGTGTTGACTTCGGGTACACGTCACCGCGCTGGCCATTGTCATTTGTCTGTTTCTTCTCTGCGACCGCTCGAACTTCAGCAGCCCCTCGTTCTATACACAGACCTCATCTACCGCAAGTCACCTTGATCGCGCTTCCAATCTAAGCTTGTCCTTCCCCCACAGCGAACTACAACCTTTATGAGTTCCTACCTGACGCACCACAGCTTGACACACTGCCTAGTTTTCCTTCTCCTCCTCTCCAGCGCCTCTGCCCTCTCGATATCTCCGCAGCCAGCCACGAACAACATAGTCAGTATCAAGTACTGCCCCTCATGCGGTTGGCTCCACCGCTCCCAATACCTCGCTACTGAGCTCCTTTTGACTTTTAATGAGAGGCCAGTGCAGAAGCTACTGCCACCTATCCTGCAGGAGGTGCGGCTCCAGCCGTCCACGACTGCCGGCGAGTTCCGGATCGTGGTAAACGAATGGATGGACGGTGACGTGATCTGGGATCGCAAGGTGGACGGCGGCTTTCCTGACCTGAAGGAGCTCAAGGCGAGGCTCCGTGAGTGTCAGTCTAGACAGCAGACGTGGGCTGCATGACGTGGGCTGCATGACGTGGGCTGCATGACGTGGGCTGCATGGCATGGGCTGCATGACGTGGGCTGCATGACGTGGGCTGCACGAACGATGGTATACAGAATGAACGTGTGAGCGTGAGCGTGTACGAGTGCGTGTGTGCATGCGTGCGTGGCGGCTCCAACAACCTCGGCTGATAGCTCTCACAACGCCGCCTTCGTTACGCCGTCTTCGCTCGGCGCCGTCGCTCGCCGGTCGTTCGTTCCTCGCAGGACGTTTGCCCTCGTTCGTTCCTCGCTGACCTTCCTCCTCTGTCCTACCCTGCCCGCCTCGCGTCGTTATGCTTGAGCGGCCACTCATCCTTTCCATCCGCTCGCTCGCTCTAACACAAGTCACACATGTCACTTATCATCATCGGCAGGCGACGTGATCGACGAGTCTTTCAGTCTCGGACACTCTGAGGCCTCTGAGGGCGTCTCTGAGGGCGTCTCTGAGGGCGTCTCTGAGGCCGCCTCTGAGGCGGTGCGACAGGACGAGTTTTCGATCGAAGAATACAGGACTGCGTTTGCGAAGATTGATGTGGATAACAGTGGGTCTATCGATCGGGAAGAAGTTCGCAAGATCCTGCCGGGATTCAACGAGGTCGAGCTGAACACTTTCCTTCATTTCTTCGACAAGAACAAGGACGGGGAGATCTCGTGGGAAGAGGTGAGCGAGCGAGCGCTACTACGTGCGCTGACACGTGGGCTAACACGTGGGCTAACACGTGGGCTAACACTTGCGCTAACACTTGCGCTAACACGTGCGCTAACACGTGCCTTTCCCCTTCGTTCACACCGTGTGTGTGACACAGTTCGAGAAGGGGCTTATTATGAAGAAGTACGACGACGCGGAGAACGAGGAGCTGAGGAATGTCTGGGGCGTGGCGTAGGGGCGTGAGACGATGAGATGAGACTGATGCGATGAGACAGATGAGACTAGGTCTATAGTACAGCGCCAAGGGGCGACCGCGTTGGCATCTTCGCGACGGAAACAGTGAAAACAGGTTAATTAAGGGTGAATATAACTGCACTCCACACCACCTGCCGACTTCTGCTAGCTCTGCTCTCTGCTGCCAACGACACCTCTTGCTACCTGCTTCTCCTCGCTCCGTCCGCTACACACTGCTATCGCGTCGTTGCGGTCGGCATTGCTCGTTGCCATGGTCCTCCTCCAAGTCAAGTCCACAATTCCTTCCCCATATGAAGTCCTGTTCAGCGTGGAGCTCCCGTCTGCCTTCCTCGAGGAAAGCACGCCACCCCCCGCGTCCAAGAAAACCCGAACAACGTGTGTCGACAGCGGTCGCGTCGACAGCGCTCGCATAGAAAACGCCTTCCAAACCGTCCTTGCCAACTCCCCTCTAATCCCACACCTCTTCCCGAACCTGCCAAACATCGCTACCTCCTCCCTCTCCGCAGCTCTCGCCCTCGCGCTCGAGAATATCGACCACCGCCTCCCCTCAACCCCGCCTCTTTCATCTCTCCTTCCTCCGCAATCTCTCCTTCCTGCCGATTCCTCCCTTATTACAATCCTCCCTGCCGCTGCCATCCCCTACCTTCATTACCTCCTCCCACGCGGGCCCTTCCTCACCCCCTCCGACTCAACACACCAACAAACAACCACGACCTTAACCTGGTACACAGCCCCGCTCATAAGCCCCGACCTCCACGCCTGCATCCCCTCAGCCGCCCTCACACACACCCGCCTAACGATCCGTAGCCTAACCCCCGCTACAATCCCCGCTACCTCCCTCACCATGGACCTATCCCTCCACCTCCCCCCCGGCAACCACCTCCTCTTTGACCCCACACAACCCGCTCACACCCCAATCCCCTCCTGCCCCTGTCCGACCTGTATCCTGAAGTCCCTCCTCCCCCCTTGTTCACACAGCACGTGTAGCGCTACCACCGTACTCCCCGCAGCCCCCCATCACGCGCTACTGGCCATCATCAACGACATCATGACACTGCGACCGAAGGACGGAACGCTGCTGTACGCGTTACTCGAGCACAAGATCTACACCCAACTCTCCCTCGCCCCCGCCGCCGAACGCCACGATTCCCTCCGAGTCGCGCTAACCTGCGCGTGGAACTACCCCAACTCGTTCCACGCGGTCAAGAACTACTGCAACACGTACCTCGAGGAGCTGCTAGGGCGCGCCAAGGAGCGGTGGGAGCGTGTGCCGGGAGTCGCAGAGTGTCCGGAGTGGGAGGACTTGTGCGCTCGTTACGATCGTGCAGCGTATTACAAACTCCCGTATTCCGGGATTTCTTCAAGCACACTGCCTCTTCTCCCCGTAATCTCGGACTGCGTGCACGAATTCGCGGCGCCGATCCTGACGCCCTCGCAGTGCGCCCAGGTCATCGCCGCGAGTGAATCGTACGCGGCCGTGCACGGGTGGTCGACAGCGCGGCATTACAGCGTGCCGACAACGGATCTAGACGTTTCTAAGGTGGCTGCGTTTAGGTGGCTTGTGGAGGAGTGCGTGGTGGGGAAAATACTGCCGGCTATTGAGGAGGTATAC
>Ga0307985_10002503_pt1 | contig 10271 bp, 10 predicted proteins | sample EllFjometageno80_FD_203155 | JGI IMG/M metagenome (GOLD analysis project Ga0307985, IMG submission 203155) | Marine microbial communities from Ellis Fjord, Antarctic Ocean - #80 | ecosystem: Environmental > Aquatic > Marine > Unclassified | place: Southern Ocean | collected 2014-10-09 | reverse complement strand
CAGTCCGCCGTTAAGAAAGTTGTTAAGGAACATGGCTTCACTAAAGCAAAATTTTATGACAATGGAGGAGCTCAAGCGTATAGATTTGAATCTCCTACTGATGTTGTTATAGCTTGTCGTGGCACACAACCTTCCGAATTCAATGATCTCAAAGCAGATCTTAAAGCATTCCCGGTCAAATCAGAAACTATTTCAAGGGTCCATAGAGGATTTAAGAATGAGGTTGATGAACTTTGGCCGATGATTAGACCTGATGTAGAGAAGGTTACAAAGAACTTATGGTTCTGTGGTCATTCATTAGGCGCAGCAATGGCAACTATCATGGCAGCAAGATGCTCACATGATTATGATCTTCCTGATCCACAATGCTTATTTACATATGGTTCACCTCGTGTTGGTTGGCATACCTATGTTGATTCATTAAAATGTAACCATTATAGATGGCAGAATAACAATGATATTGTAACACGAGTACCATTAATGGTCATGGGTTATAAACATCATGGCTTTAATATGTATATTGGTCACGATGGTACTATAGATTCTAGTGGTAAGTTACAACTGTGGAAAAGATTTATTGACCGTATGAAAGGAATGTGGGGTGGAATTAAACAACTTAAGATTGATAATTTCTCAGATCATGCTATGGCTGAGTACATACCGCACATAGAAAAATGGAAAAAATAATTAGTATAAATAAGTATAACACATAGAAATATCTTGGAGATATAGATGCCACAAATTGAACTTCTTGATATAGAGAAGCGTTTAGAAACAATGCACATTGCATTACAGAGGCAGGAGGTAGAATTGGCATCGTGGAGACACAAGTCGGCTAGACTACCTAATTGGGTACGTAATGCAGGGGTTGCTTTATTCCTTGCCATTGGCGCTCAAGCAATGACCTCTGTTTGGTGGGCATCTGAAATAACAAATACTCAGATGAACATTGAGCAAGATGTAAGTACGAATACAGAATACAGATTAAGTAGCGGACAGACCTATACAGAAATAATGATAGAGCTGGCCAAAATGCAAGTAATGATAGGATTACTGACAGAACAAAACAAAACATTATTAAATACGATACGTATAAATAATAGTAATGTTAACAACTAAAAATACAGGATAACTATGAAAACAATTCAGCAAATCAGAGAAGCATCGGGTGGTAAAGAAGCCTATCAAAAATTCTTTAACTCTATTCTTAAGAAATTTGGTGTAGATTCACCCTCAGAACTTAAAGGCGATAAGAAAAAAGAATTCTTTGATGCAATCGATAAAGGCTGGGACGGTGATAATGAGAAAGCTGAATCAGTTAGTGAAGCTTCGAACCTTAAAGGCGGTCGTGGTAAAGCTGAGATTGATATCAATTGGCTAGGTAGCTCAGGTGATGCTAAATTCATATCTACTAAATACAAAATTAAAATTAAAAAAACAAGTAATGGTGCTATTCTTTCAGGTGATAAGCAAAAGATCTTAGCTTACTTACAAGGTAAAGAATATGATATGGACGCTGAAGATATTAAAGATTTATATCCCGAGCTTGTAGAAACATATGACGACCCTGATGATTATGAGTCGGAGAAAGATGTTACTCTTAACCCAGATGAAGATCCTTTAGCTACCGGCAAAAGTTTAGGAGAAGCAAACTCTGCACTACTAAAAAAGGCCCAAGCCATAGCTTCAAAACTTTCAGGTAATATGACGAAAGCTGTGGCAGAAATTGAAAAACTTAAGAAAGGTTTATCCGACGATAAGAAAGTGATGGCTATGCTTAAGACAGCTAATGAAGATATTAGTGAAGCTCATGTTAGAGCAGTTGACTTTGAAAAAACATCAAAAGAAATTGGCAAGCTTAAGTCTGGCGTAGATCAAAGTGCAATTAAACAAATTGCTAAGTATTTTAATGTGATGTTTAAAAATTCATCTTTAAAAATACGCGATGATGCAGTCTTGGGTGTTAATAAGTTGAAGGGTAAATTATCAAGGGACACTCGTGTCGAAATTGATAAAATCCTTACGACTAACAACTTGATGAAAAACGGTAATATTATGGTTGAAGGGGCCATGAAGAAAAACCCTGCTATCGATAATAATCCAGAAGTTAAAGCTGCTCGTAAAGCGCATGCTGCTGGTGATTGGGATGGTAACGTAGATAAAAACGGTGAAGCTATTGTACATATTAAAGGTAAACCGTACACTGTAACAAATAATAATGAATCAGTTAGTGAAGCTAAGAAGCTTAAAGCCGGAAGAGGTAAAGCTACTATTGATGTTAACTGGACTGGTGGTAATGACGGTGTTAAGGATGCATTTAAAAAACACAAAATTAAAATCAAGCCAACCAGTAACGGTGCAATTATTACCGGCGATAAGAAAGGTATATTAGATTTCTTATCTGGTACATGGTATGATATGGACACTGATGATATTGAAGATTTATACCCTGAGCTTATGGAATCAATTGCTCGAGTAACTTTGGTTAATGAAGCTATAAAAGTGTTTGCTAAGAAAAGCGGTTATGTCTTCTATAAAGATACTGTTAAGGATATTGCTATGCTTTCATATAAGGGCAAAGTAATTTCAAGTGGTGATTTTGATCAAGGTGCAGATGGATGGTTTATGGAACTACATCAGCGTGGCATGGAAGGTCAAAAGTTTTTCAGCACAGGCGAAGATGTTATCAAGTTCTTTATGAAAAATAAGATTACTGAAGCTGTTAGTGTTGACCGTAGAACAATGGGTTTTAAAGAAGCTATGAAAAGACGCGCTGAAGCAAAGGCTAAGCGTGAAGCTATGAAAATTAAAGCTGCTAAGAAACAAGCTAAGAATGACATGGCTAGTATCGATGCTAACTATGCTTATGATGGTGACATAGAAGAGATTCTTGCAAGTGCTAATAAGAAGATTATGGGTGAAGATGCTGCAGCGAATGCTTCGAGTTCTGGTGCGGTTGATATGAATCCTACTGGTAAGAACAAGAAAGATAAAAAAGAAAGCCCTATGGCTAAATACGGATACTAAAGTGGAAGACTTTAAATCATACAATGAAGCTAGGGTTGCTCCTTCTGGAGATACGCAGGCTAGACTAACCAAGAAAATGGATAGGTCATCTGCAGCAGATTTAAAAAGAGCTTTGAATAATAACGTTGATGGCTTAGATGCTTTGGCATGGAAGTTGCAATATCAATTCGCGGGTGTAGACCCTAAAGCTATAACTGAATTAAAAGCTATGCACAAGCAAGCTTTGAAAATGCAAAAGTTAGTTGCCAAGGCAATTGACGGTGCTAAGTAGGAGAAAATCTACAAATTAATTTTAGGCCTCTTAATTATGGCAATATCAACTCCAGCGTACTCGCAAATAAATCATGTAGCAACAGCTCTAGAGTACAAATCTAAAAAAGCATTTATAAATACCGGCGCTCAGGCTGGGTCTGCATTGACTCAGGCTACCGTTCTAGTATATGATGATATACTAAGATTCCAAACAGGACCTAATAAATATTTTACTGCTGACGAGCTTGCTACATTTAAATACGATAATTTTGAAGGTAATGTAATTTGGTTTATGGACGAGCTAGTTGGAATGGAATCCGATTGGAGAAGGGATGCTGCTGCAGCTGATACTAGTGGTAACGTAAATCAAACAGCTTATGGCTATGTACAATTCACAAATGCTACTGTTGAGACCGCGGTAAATAGATATATCAATCATATAGAAAGATTTAATGCAAGGTCAGACACAAGAAGTATACATTATTATGGAATTTCTAAAGGTTCTAAAATAAGAATACCTTATTGGATATCCAGGATAAAAGCGTCGATTGATGCTGGCACATATAATCATAAGTTTGAAATAGATCGAATGACATATGATGAGCTTACTGCTTTAGCATTTGTACATTTGCATAGAAAAACATCGAAGGATTCTAACTTTAGATTACTATCGTTTGGTGATGTGATTGCGGCAAAAGAATTATATGAAAATAATCATCACACGAATGCTAAAACTGCAACTTTAAACAGATTGGATAGAATTTCACAGCCTGGATTAGATGCAGATGGAAAGACTATACCAGGAACCGACCCGGGTTTCTTTAGAATTCATTATGTACCTGCTCCAACTCTTATGAAATTTGCACAAGGGTTACCTACAGCAGAAGCCTTGACATTATTATACAATATAACAGTAGAACAAATATTTACTACAAAGTATAAAGCAAAGGTTGCTGAGGTTAGAGCTGCAAATGATTTAACCAGTGATGATTAATTATATAAATAAGTGTATACTGATAAGGAAAGATAATGGCAAAACCAAATAGTAGAAGCACATTACAAGATCATTGCTTAAGAGCTTTAGGAGCACCTGTAATTGAAATTAATGTGGACGGAGATCAATTAGAAGATCGTACCGATGATGCAATACAATTTTATCAAGAATATCATTCTGATGCTATTGTTCGAACATATTTAAAACATGAGCTTACCGCAACCGATATAACTAATAGTTATATTACAGTGAGTGATGATATTACCGCGGTGATGAGAATGTTAAAAATCAACTCTACTGCAGGTAATGCTTTGTTTGATGTTGGATATCATATGCGTCTTAATGATGTATTCATGGTGGGTGGTATGTCTACTCAAATCCAAAACTACGAACAAAAATTACAACATCTATCTTTAGTAGAGCATCAATTAAATACAGAAGAGCATATACGATTTAATAGACATAAGAATCAAATTCATATGGACGAAGGGTTTGGAGATTTGGTTGCTGGTCAATTCATTGTGATTGAAGCAATGGCGATTGTAGACCCTGGAACATATGCTGATGTGTATAATGATCAATACTTAAAGAAATATCTTACTGCAACAATTAAAAAGCAATGGGGTTCGAACATGATGAAGTTCGATGGCTTCCAGCTTCCTGGTGGAATTACAATGAATGGTCGTCAGATGTTTGAGGATGCGGTTGAAGAAATTAAAGAATTAGAAGAAGAAGTTAGATTAACCTGGATGACACCAGATAACTTCTTAATGGGATAATTACATGGCAACTTCGGTATATTTCAGTGGCGCGGTAAAATCTGAGCAGGACCTCTATGAGGATCTTGTTACAGAGAGCATCAAAATATTTGGTCAAGATGTGGTGTACATACCACGTGAACAAATAGCTGAAGATGATTTGTTGAATGAAACGTGGAATCAATATACACAAGCATTTCCTATAGAGATGTGGTTAGAGAACGTTGAAGGGTTTGAAGGTGATGGTAATCTATTAGGTAAGTTTGGTTTAGAAATCAGAGACCAAGGTACTTTTGTTGTAACTAAACGCAGGTGGGAACAAACTGTGGGTCAAGTTACAACAGGCAATGCATCTAGACTTAAACCTGCTGAAGGTGATTTAATATATATGACAATGACCAAAAGGTTATTTGAAATAAAATATGTAGAGCCTAAATCACCCTTCTATCAATTAGCAAAGCTTCCTACTTATACGCTTACAGCTGAATTGTTTGAATACAATGACCAGCACTTTGATACTGGTTGGAATGAGATTGACCAAGTTGAATGGGATAACGCCACATCATATAGTTACATTGTTAATGGTAGTACGGCATATGATCTTGGCGAGAAGGTTACACAATGGACTGGAAGTAATGATTCAGGTGGTGATCCAATTAATGTAGTTGGTTATGTGTCTGGTTGGGAAGGAGGTGGTGTTAATCGTGTAACAATTATATCTCCACATCAAAGTACAAATGGTGATGGTACATTTAAATCATTCTTTGTAGATGCAGATGCTAATCAATCTTTGGTTGGTACAGAATCTGGAACATCTTCAAATATTACACATGATCAAAGTGGTGATGAAAAAACATTCTATAACAAAGATGTATTTGCTGATAACGATGAATTCGAAGTTGCGGGTGATAGTGTTATAGACTTTACAGAAAGTAACCCCTTCGGAGATCCATAATGTTTGCTAATCATTTTTATAACGAATCAACTAGACGAATGGTATCCGTATTTGGATCTATCTTTAATGACATGGAAGTTGTTAAGAAAGATGCAGCTGGTAAGATACTACAAAAAATTAAAGTACCTCTTGGGTATGCACCAAGAACTAAAGTACTTGCACGTTTAAATGAACAAACATCTGACCCTAAGATAGCAATTAAGTTGCCTCGCATGTCATTTGAAATATCATCTATGGAGTACGATGCAAATGCACGTGTATCTAAACATAAGAATTATACAAAGGTTATTGTAGGTGATTCCTTACAATTAAATAAATTAGGTGCTCCAGCTGTATATAAAGTTGGATTCGAATTAAATATTCTTGCTTCAACACAAGATGAAGGTCTGCAGATGTTAGAACAGATCCTTCCGATGTTCCAGCCTGAGTACACAGTAACAATAAAAGATATTCCAGCAATGGATATTACCACCGACACTCCTATAATTTTAGAGAGTGTTACTTTAAATGATGATTATGAGGGTGATTTAGTCACGAGGAGAGCTATAATTTATACATTATCTTTCTCAACTCGTATTCGTTATTATAGAGGTATAGGTAAGAGCAAGCAAATTCTGTATACAGATGTTGATTATTCAGAGAACGTTGATCCTACAACTCATAAGTTTGAGACACAATCAGTAGATGGTACCACCGCGGCGCCGTACACTGAGACACTTAACTTTTTTGATACTGACGTATAGGAGAATACAATGGCACATGAATTTCAAGCACAATTAGTAAAAGTTGTTGATGGAGATACTATCGACGCAGATATTCATTTAGGATTTAATACGATCATGAGAGATCGCATCCGTTTAATGGGTATAGATACACCTGAGAGTAGAACAAGAAACCTACAAGAGAAATCTTGGGGACTAGCAGCTAAGCATAGATTGATAGAATTGTTGGCAGAAACAGATGGTCACTTTGTTTTGCACACAGAAGAAATGAAGAAAGGAAAGTTTGGTAGAGTACTTGGCACGATTATGGTTAACGGTAAAGATGCTAACCAGGTCTTAATGGATGAAAAATTTGCTATCCCTTATTTAGGCGGCAATAAAGATGAGAGCCGAACTAAGTTTGGTGTAGTAGAATTATGGAATACATATTATGAAAACCCACAGGAACACGACGATGATCATGAACATGGCGACGAACCAGAAGGGATTGACTGGCACGAGTAAAATTGATGCGGACTACGAAAGAGTCCGAAGAGATTTATTTGATTTAGCGGGACAAGGCGACGAGGCGATTGAGCTGATGTTAGAACTTGCCCGTGAATCAGAACACCCAAGAGCATTCGAGGTTCTTGGTCAGTTGATCAAACAAAACGCCGAGATAGGCGAAAAGATTCTTAAACTCCACAAGACAAAAAAAGAAGTTGATAAGGTAGAGACTGATGTCCCTGCACTTGCTGGAACAACTAACAATAACGTATTCATTGGTTCTACAGCTGAACTACAGAAAATGTTACGTGATGAAGCAGTGATTGATGTAGAACCGGATTTATTTAAAGATGAATAGAGAAACTAATTATCTCGGCAACCCTAATGTAAGGGGAGCCGATGTAGAACACCCGTGGACCAAGAAAGAACTGGTTGAATACAAGAAGTGTTTAGATTCACCTCAATACTTTGCAAAGAAATATTGTAAGGTAATCCATTTGGATAAGGGTTTAATACCGTTTAATCTATATCCGTATCAAGAAAAAATGTTTGATTCATTTGAAGCGAATAGATTTAATATTGTTCTGGCATGTCGTCAGAGTGGTAAATCAATTGCTGTTGTAGCTTATCTTTTATGGTATGTAATCTTTAAGGGCGAACAAGTAGTAGGTATCTTAGCGAACAAGAATGCTATCGCAAGAGAAATGCTTGCGCGTATTACTCTGATGTTAGAAAATCTACCGTTCTTTTTACAGCCAGGATGTACCGCACTTAACAAAGGATCTATTGGCTTCTCAAACAATAGTAGAATCATTGCAGCTGCCACATCTTCAAGTTCAATTCGTGGTATGTCACTTAACTTAGTATACCTCGATGAGTTTGCATTCGTTGATAACGCTACAGAATTCTATACATCCACCTATCCTGTTATATCATCTGGTAAAACATCTAAGATTATTATTACATCTACAGCTAATGGCATAGGTAATATGTATCATAAGTTATACGAAGGTGCACTACAAGGGACAAATGAATTTAAATCAACTCGCGTAGATTGGTGGGATGTTCCAGGAAGAGATGATAAATGGAAAGCGATGACCATTGAAAATACATCTCAACTTCAGTTTGATCAAGAGTTTGGAAATTCATTTCATGGTACAGGTAATACATTAATCACTGCTGATATACTATTAGCTTTACGAGCAACAGCACCAACGGAACATTTAAACAATATTAAAATATGGGATCAACCTGAAGAGGGGCATACCTATCAGATGTTTGTTGATGTATCTAGAGGAAGAGGTCAAGACTATTCAACGTTTACTATTATAGATGTATCGCAAAATCCGTTTGTACAGGTATGTACCTATAGAGATAACATGATAAGCCCTCTATTGTTCCCAGATTTAATCTATAAGTATGCTACACACTATAATGAAGCCTATGTAGTGATTGAAAGTAATGATGCGGGTCAGGTTGTATGTAATGGTTTATACTATGATTTAGAATATGAGAACGTATTTGTAGAGAGTATGATTAAAGCGAATGCTATTGGCGTCACCATGACGAAGAAAACCAAACGTATTGGTTGTTCTAATATTCGCGACATCATGCAACAGCACAAATTAGTTATAAAGGATGAGGAAACTATCAGAGAGATGAGTACCTTTGTTTCTAAAGGTTCATCGTATCAGGCTGATCACAATTCATATGATGACCTTATGATGAACTTGGTTATGTTTGGTTGGTTTACATCTACTCCATTCTTTGCAGAATCAACAGATGTAGACATGAAGCGTATGTTATATCAAGATAAAGTAACACAATTAATGGATGAGGTTATCCCCGTTGGTAATTTTCCGGTGGACGAAGAATCCGTACATCCGTTCGGAAGAGGGTGGGAAACATGGAATCCATGATTCGTATAAATAAGTATATTGAGAAAATTCGTATTATGAAATCTTATTAATAACATGAAGGAGTTTAAATGGCTAATCTAGTTTCGCCTGGAGTACAGGTAAAAGAAATCGATTTGACCAATGTTGTTCCGTCAGTATCATCTACAGTAGGAGCCATGGCGGGAGCGTTCGCTTGGGGAACTGTTAATGAGGTGGTTACTGTATCATCGGAAACAGAATTGGTTAACACGTTTGGAAAGCCCGACGCAAACACGTTTGAGAGTGTTTTATCGGCCGCCCAATTTCTAAGTTATGGCAGTGCTTTAAAAGTTGTTAGAGCAGTAGGTGCATCAGCACTGAATGCAACAGCATCAGGTACTGGTATTCTTACACAAAATTCAACCGTATTTGACGGTCAATCACCAGCAGCTGGAGACTGGGCACAAGCTCGTTATCCTGGAGTTACTGGTAATGCAGTCGGAGTTTCGGTTCTAACAGCAACACAAACTGGTACGGCATGGCAGATCGCTAGGTCTGAAGGTATCCCTGGAACATCAGCAGGAGCGGCTGCAGTCGGCGGTTCTAATGATGAAGTTCACATATGGGTATATGACGTAAACGGTTCGATCACCGGTACGTTAGGTGCTGTACTTGAAACTTGGACTTATTTATCACAAGCAAGTGATGTTAAAGGTTCTGATGGTTCTTCTTTATATTATAAAGATGTGATCAATGCAGGATCAAAATGGGTTCACATCGGTAATCATCCAGCAGCTTTAACAGATGCAGGTGATTCAGCAACAGGTAATGCATTCACAAACGTGGCAACATTCTTTATCGCCTTAACTGGTGGAGTTGATGATAACGCATTAACTGTAGGTGAGACTACTACAGCGTTAGATTACTTTGCAGATGCAGAAACAATGGACATGAGCTTAATGTTCCAGTCAAACTCAGGATTGAGCGCGGGTGATAACATTACACTAAGTAATTATATTACGGCTTTATGTGCAGCAAGAAAAGATGCGGTTGGCTTTGTCTCACCAGAGAGAACGGCAACAGTAAACGCAGCAGCACCAGCTACAACAGTGGCTACATGGAGAACGGGTTGTACTTCAACGTCTTATGGCTTTGCAGATTCAAGTTCTTTATATGTGTATGACAAATACAATGATAAGT
>Ga0307985_10002502_pt1 | contig 10274 bp, 7 predicted proteins | sample EllFjometageno80_FD_203155 | JGI IMG/M metagenome (GOLD analysis project Ga0307985, IMG submission 203155) | Marine microbial communities from Ellis Fjord, Antarctic Ocean - #80 | ecosystem: Environmental > Aquatic > Marine > Unclassified | place: Southern Ocean | collected 2014-10-09 | reverse complement strand
GCCCCCCCAGATCTGGAAGGCAGTATAAACTCTAACAGCCTGAGCTTGTAGAGTCCACATCATGCTGGGTTTCTCACAACATTATGCACTGTTTTTGACGGATCCGTCGGAGTAGGAGTGTATTACCAGAAGAAGGAGAACGGACGGCTGGTATCGACGGTCGGGGAATAGCTCTCTATATAACGCAGGCTCTACTACACTTTATTGTTTACATGATTCCGTATGTAACTGGACCTTTTCTATATGTTTCGTAACAAGGACGGAATATCTCTCTATATAACGCAGGCTCTACTACACATCATTCCCTCCCTTCCCCCAGTCCGGCGCCGCCGCATAAGCGCTCACCGCCACCGGCTGCTCCCCAGCCACCGGCTGCCCATACACCGGCATCTGTTGCACAGGCTGCCCATACACCGGCATCTGTTGCACAGGCTGCCCATACACCGGCATGCCTTGAACCGGCTGCTGTCCGTACGCCGGCTGCTGCTGTGGATGCTGCTGGAACTGTTGGAACTGTTGCTGGTTCTGCTGCGCGATCGCCATGGCTTGCTGAGCCATTTCCTCGGGAATGGACAACGTGAGCTTGGCGCGAGAGTGCTTGCCGCCGGGGAAGAAGTTGGCGGTGACGCCTCGAGTGTGCCATGTGGCGAAGGGGGCGCAGACGTGTTGGTTTTGACTGGCCTGTTTGAATATGAAGCAAGCGACGCCGATGAACAAGAAGGGGAAAATAATCATTCCTGCCTCAATGCCGGCAATGTTAAGACCCACCATGGTGAACATAGCAATCATGACCCCGAGAATGAATTTCATCTTAAACTTCGTTTCAACTGCTCGGAACAAGGTTAGTGTTTGTGTGCACAAAGCTTGTCTGTCGCGCTCGCTTTCTCACCAGCAAGTAAAGCGCTCGCCTTAGTAATCTGTGCATTCCATTCCTCCAAAGGGATGATGATGGGCACTAGAAGCGGCGGCGGTGTGGGATCAAAGTACATCCCTTGCCACAAGGAACCCATCACCTCCACGACAATCATGCCGTGTTGGGGACTGCTCGATCCAAGGCCCATGCTAAATAATGGGATCTAGACATGCAAAATTATGCTCGGGTCGGTTGATAATTATTGGTTTGCGGGGCCGCCGTGACGGCCAGTGCGTGCGGCTCAATGGAGGGGGGGTCGCTTGCCTCTCAAAGAGTGCCCGGCGATCAGTTGCGGCGATCGCCTGCGACGCTCCGCAACTGCGGCTTCTCCACGATTCAAAAAAAACTATGCAGCAGCGCCATGGCGGCGGCTAGGGCGAACAGGAGTCAGGGTTTATGAAGTATGCGCGTACCCGGCAACAGGCTCGTTCTTATTCCTGACGTGGAGTCCTGTGGGTTAATCATGCGCGACCCATCTTCAGACCCCACCCGCCTCACATTTCTTAAACAGAGAACCCCCACTTCGAGCTTGCTCTTAACCCAATCACTTAAAATATGTCTACTGGTAAGAAACAAGCACTGTGGCATGACCCTAGCCCCCCACGCTACCGTCGCGTGAACATTTGTTCTCGCAAACGCCCCGCAACAACCGAGACTTGCCAAACGGGATGTTTGAGAAAACGTAAACGTGGAACCAACGAAAGACTCTCCCCACAGCCGGTTGAGGGCACAAGCCAAGCCGAATCAATGCACAATGGCTCACTTGGGGGACGAACTCAAGTCAAGTATGGCGGGCACACACTCACAACCCTTTCCCCGCCCCCTACTCCCTCCTCCCGTTTTCCCTCTCACTCACCCTTCTCTTCGCCCCCAGTTACTGGAGAATCCGTCGGAATCGACCTCGGCACCACCTACTCATGCGTTGGAGTCTGGCAGAACGACCGCGTCGAGATCATCGCTAACGACCAGGGCAACCGCACCACCCCTTCCTATGTGGCCTTCAACGAGACTGAGCGTCTCATTGGAGATGCCGCCAAGAACCAGGTCGCCATGAACGCCACCAACACGGTGTTCGACGCCAAGCGCCTCATCGGACGCAAGTTCACCGACCCCAGTTGCCAGGCGGACATGAAGCACTGGCCTTTCAAGATCGTCTCCGGCGTCGGAGGCACCCCCATTGTCGAGGTTGAGTACAAGGGCGAGACCAAGCAGTTCAAGGCTGAGGAGATCTCCTCCATGGTCCTCATCAAGATGCGCGAGATCGCCGAGGCCTACCTCGGCAAGGAGGTCAAGAACGCCGTCGTGACCGTCCCCGCTTACTTCAACGACTCCCAGCGCCAGGCGACCAAGGACGCTGGCTCCATCGCTGGCCTCAACGTGCTCCGCATCATCAACGAGCCCACCGCCGCCGCCATCGCGTACGGCCTCGACAAGAAGGGAGAGGAGAAGAACGTCCTCATCTTCGACCTCGGAGGAGGAACGTTCGACGTCTCTCTCCTCACCATCGAGGAGGGCATCTTCGAGGTCAAGGCCACCGCTGGCGACACCCACTTGGGCGGAGAGGACTTCGACAACCGCATGGTCGACTACTTCCTCCAGGACTTCAAGAGGCGCTTCCGCAAGGACATGTCCGTCAACCAGCGCGCCCTCCGCCGCCTCCGTACCGCGTGCGAGCGCGCGAAGAGGACCCTTTCCTCCTCCACTCAGGCTCACATTGAGATCGACGCGCTCTTCGAGGGCATTGATTTCAACTCCACCATCACCAGGGCGAGGTTCGAGGACTTGAACATGGACTACTTCAGGAAGACTATGGAGCCCGTCGAGAAGGTCATCAAGGACTCCAAGCTCTCCAAGGGCGCGGTCCACGAGATCGTCCTCGTCGGCGGATCCACCAGGATCCCCAAGATCCAGACTCTCCTGTCCGAGTTCTTCAACGGCAAGGAGCCCTGCAAGTCCATCAACCCCGACGAGGCCGTCGCCTTCGGCGCCACCGTCCAGGCCGCGATCCTGTCCGGCCAGGACCAGTCCGAGAAGCTCTCCGACCTCCTCCTCCTCGACGTGACCCCTCTGTCCCTCGGCCTCGAGACCGCCGGTGGCGTCATGACCACCCTCATCAAGAGGAACACGACCGTGCCCGCCAAGAAGACGCAGACCTTCTCCACGTACGCCGACAACCAGCCCGGTGTGCTCATCCAGGTCTTCGAGGGAGAGCGCTCCATGACCAGGGACAACAACTTGCTCGGCAAGTTCAACCTCGACGGCATCCCCCCCATGCCCCGTGGCCAGCCCCAGATCGACGTCATCTTCGACATTGACGCCAACGGCATCCTCAACGTGTCCGCGATTGAGAAGTCGACGAACAAGGAGAACAAGATCACCATCACCAACGACAAGGGCCGCCTGTCCCAGGAGGAGATCGAGCGCATGGTCGAGGAGGCCGAGAAGTACAAGGCCGAGGATGATGCCAACAGGCACCGCGTCGAGTCCAAGAACACCCTCGAGAACTACGCGTACTCCATGAAGACCACGCTCGGCGACGAGAAGCTCAAGGACGCCGTCCCCGAGGAGGACCGCACCGCGTGCATGACCGCCATCGACGAGGCCATCGCCTGGTTGGACTCCAACCAGTCCGCCGAGAAGGAGGAGTTCGAGGAGAAGCAGAAGGCCCTCGAGGCCGTGTGCAAGCCCGTCATTGACAAGCTCCAGGCCGCTGGAGGAGGCGCCCCCGGCGGTATGCCCGGAGGCATGCCCGACATGGGCGGTGCTGGTGGACCCGCCCCCTCGGGCGCTCCCCCCGCTGAGGCCGACGCTGGCCCGACCATTGAGGAGATCGATTAAAAACAGCCGTATGGTGTAGGTCGATGGAAAGAGGGTGTTAGGTTAGGATAATGTAGGAGGAACATCTTATCTCTCAATATTACTCGTTGAACGTGGTGTGTCTCTTGTAAAGAGAATTTCAAGTCGTCGGTTCGTTCCAGTTGTCTCCCTCTGCACCTCTCGATGTCGTCCTTTGCTGCCTACAAGCCGCGAGCCACCGACGGCCAGCTGCCGTCGCATTTCAAAGCATCCACCAAGCCCCGCGGCAAGGTGAAATATAACCCGGACCCTGAAGGACAAGATGGTCCTGAAGACCAAGAAGAAAAGGAGTACACACAGTCAACAGACAGGAACGGCGGCGGGATGAGCGGGAAGCTTAAGAAGAAAATCATCAAAGACCGGCGAGTCCGCAACCGCGATAAATCAGCCGAGCCCGACCCGGACCCTGCAGGTTCCTCTCCCCCCTCTCCCCCCTCTCCCCCCTCTCCCCCCTCCCCTCAATCCCCTCCATCCCCTCCATCGCCCGCCACCAAACCCCTCGTCAACCTCACCGCTCTGATCAAGACCGGCGTCCCCGCTCTCTCCGTCCTCTGCACCGGCTCCACCAGTAAATCCAAGGCCAAGAACCCCAAGAGTACTCCCAAGTTCTTCTCATCCTCTGACGCGGCTCTCATAAAACGGTGGCTGAACTACCTCCCAATCGTCGAAAAATACCTCACAGCGTACATCGATACCGCCCCCTCTCCCTCCCCAATCCCCTTCGCCCTCCTCCAGACCGTCTTCAACGCCGGCCCCTACCACACCAGTAAACCCTTCACCCCCTCCCGCATTCTCGGCAAATACCGCAAACACTGCAAGAAGAACAAACTCACGCCACCCCCAAACAACTCCCTCCTCGACGCGATCATGCACGCGTCCGTAGCCCTCCTCAACTTCGCCGCCGCTCACGCCGAGAAGTTGTTGCTCACGCCGAATCAAATCGGGACCATTGATGGCACGAGGAACAAGATTGGGAAGCACTTGAAATCGCCTTTCGGGGCGGTTGAGTCCGACGAGGAGGAGGAACTGGATATGTTGGAAGTGGATACGCTGGAAGTGGATACGCTGGGAATCACAAACACGACCGAGTTGACCATCGGCTGTCTGCAGTTCGAACCCATCCCCGGCGACACGTCCGCCTCCATCAACAAAGCGAACATGCTGCTATCCCAATACTCCGCCGCGGCGTTGAGCTCGCTAGACGTGCTCGTGTTGCCGGAGATGGCGTTCAGCGGGTACGTGTTTGAGGACAGGAGCAAGGTGCCGCTGGAGGACGAGGAGGAGGGGATGCCGACGGTTGAGTGGTGCAAGAGGATCGCTGAGGAGTACGAGTGTGTGGTGGTATGCGGTTTTCCGAGGGGAGATAAGGCGACGGGGACGGCGAGGAACTCGGCGGTTATAGTGGACAACGAGGGCGACGTGCACTCGTATTATGACAAACATTTTCTCTTCACGACGGACAATACGTGGGCGAGTCCAGGCGAGGCGTTCCATCCCGTCGTCGACGATATAAGGGGGTTGGAGGGCATCAAGGTGGGGCTAGGGATTTGCATGGACATCAACCCGGTGAGCAGAGGCGAGCGAAGTTTTGAAAGGAGTGTTGAGCGAACGCGACGGGCGGCGAACGCTAATATGGGCGGGATCGAACGCCTGACCTGAGCGACAGGGGATCTCGAACGACCACCTCTTTTAACCCCTACTCTTCAATTTCCCCCAGCACGAGTTCTCGGCGCCGTTCTCCGCGTACGAGCTGGCCAACCACTGCTTGGGCTGCGATCTGTTGCTGTTCAGCAGCAACTGGTGCTCGTCGCACCCTGACGACGGCGATGACGTAAGGTTGAAGAATGTAGCGCCGCCGAAAGGGAGCGATATGGAGCGGGAGAAGGTTCTCGAGACAATCAACTACTGGCTTTCCCGGCTCAAGCCCATGTTGGAGACGCCGAATGACTGCTATTTCGTTTGCGCGGACAGAGTCGGGACCGAGGAGGCGAGCCGGATGGGCAAGGGAGCGAAGGGCGTGATGACTTACGTCGGGTGCAGCTGCGTTCTCGATCTGAAGGAGGTCAGGATGATTTCCAACCTCGACATGTGGGACGAGACGCTGCTCGTCTCCACAGTAAAGATAGACAAGCGCCGTGTATAGAAGTTGAGATTCCTTGCGTTCGAAGCTGGGTGAAATTTTGGCCAGCACTACTTCTTCTTCTTTCTTTAGACGTGAGCTGCGGCCACAACCCCAAGTTTCCCCCAGTCCCCCACTCCCCCACGCCCTCCAACCCCTTTCCCGATGGCCTCCCCGCATCCCCCCCAGCAACTCCAGCTTGGCCCCTCCCTTTTCACCCTCCATGAGACCCTGGGCGCAGGCTCCTTCGGCACAGTCTACCGCTGCACCTCCGGCTCCTCCACATCATACGCCCTGAAGCACATCGACCTCGAGTCTGCCACCGACGAGCTCGACGAGATCCAGTCGGAAATCACAGTTCTGTCCCAATGCTCCTCACCCTTCCTCACTGCCTACCACAGCTCTTTCACTGCCAACGCCAGCCTGTACATTCTCATGGAGTACATGTACGGTGGCAACATCAGCTCGTTGCTGTCCCACGGGTCCCGCAAAACCCTCCCCGAGAGAAGTCTCGGATACGTCATGAACAGCCTCCTGCAAGCCCTCCTCTACCTGCACTCAACCCGGCGGATCCACCGCGACATCAAACCGGCCAACATCCTCGTCTCCCGGTCCGGGCACGTGAAGCTGTCCGACTTCGGCGTGACCGTCCAGCTCACCGCCAGCATTCAAAAGCGGAAAACCTTCGTCGGCACGCCGTACTACATGGCGCCAGAGGTCATTACGCAGAGCAAGTACAACGTGAGCGCGGATGTGTGGAGTGTGGGGATTACGGCGCTGGAGCTGTTTTTGGGAGTGGTGCCGTACAGTGATATGCACCCGGTGAAGGCGCTGTTTTGTATTCCCAAGAACGCCGCGCCGAGGTTGGCGGAGGGAGTGGGGAGTGAAGAGTTGAGGGGGTTTGTGGAAAGGTGTTTGGTGAAGGAGGCGGAGGGGAGGGGGAGTGTCTTGGAGTTGCTGGAGGGGGACTTTGCTCGGAACTTTAACCCGGGGGGGGAGGTGGATGGCTATATCTTGGAGCTGCTTGCGGCGAAGCTGAAGGGGGGGGAGGACGCTGTTACGAAGGACGCTGCTACGAAGGACGCTGCTACGAAGGACGCTGCTACGAAGGACGGAGTGAGGGAGGACGCAGAGGAGGGGCGGGCGGAAGAGGCGGCAACTCTGCACGCGAATAATCGGCGGTACACGAGTCATCCGGGGGTCGCGCGAGGGGAGGCTGCTGTGGCTGCGACTGCGGACAAGGACGCAGATTGGGACCTTTTCGATGAGACGACTGCGGGCGTTCGCGAGATTGCAGGGAGCGAGGTTTATCGAGGGACGCTGAAGCCGGCGCTGGAGTTCGTGAAGGAAAAGTGCGGGGGCGTGACCGCCGAGGGGGCGACTGCCGAGGGGGCGTCGGTGGGGGACTGGTTCGGGGGCAAGGAGGGAGGGAAGGAGGGGGCGGTCGCGGACGCAGTGAGGAAAATCAAGGAGGGGTTGCTCGAGCTTGACCTGATCTCGGGGGGAGACAGTAGTGGGCTTCTTGTGGAGAGGATAGTGGAATTGATAGTGGCAAGCGGAGAAGAAGGAAGTACTTAATGTCTGACAATAGAATGTAACTCATTGTGACTACTTCATTTCATCACCTACGAAGACACACGCCCAAACAAAATCAGGACATGTGCGGGAGAGGCCATCTGCCCCCCCCAGTGAGCGCGTGTGCTTCAACGCCGGCAGCCGTAAATGCTATAATATATTCGTGTTACTGGTTATTGTCATCGCCGCCGCCCTCGCTCTTCCTCCTCTGCCTCTTCTGCTCCTTCTCCTCCATCTCGATCGCCTGCGATGCGCGCCTCTGCTCGAGCTGCTTCAGAACGTCCGGTGGCAACGTCTCCTTGGTCGCGTCGGTTGGCGGCGGCGGCGGGTTGGGCGGCGGCGGCGGCGGCGCCTTTCTCTTCTTCCCCTTGGCCTTGACGACCGCGATGGGGGGGGCGGCCGTCGTCTCCTTGGGCAGCTGCGCCGACGGCAGCGGGGCGGTGGCTGATGCGATAGGCTTGCTCTTGCCTCCGTTCGACTTCTTCATCAGCTCCCTTTCGTAATCTGCCAGCCGCACAATGTACTCCTCGCACTTGGCGAAGACCTCCTGCAGCTCCGCCTCGTCCACGTGCTTTTCGCTCTTCTCGCCCTTCTTGAAGTTCAAGCAGTTGAACATGTGCTTGGCGAACTTTTCCACAATCTTCTTGTTGATGCCGTAACGGAGACAGAAGCTGTCGCTGAAGTCCACCTTGCACCGCTTGCACGACATCAACACGGCGCCCAGCAAACATGCCTTGGGGTTGTTGAGAATCACGAGGCCGCTCGCCAGGAACATGTCGTCGGCGAAGAGCCCCTTGATGTGCGTGTAGACGGAATCAGGCAGGACGGGGAGCTTGTCGCCCGATTTAGGGTTTCTGAGATACCCAACGAGCAGGTCCGGGATCAAGTCCATCACTTGAATGTCGAAACCGAGCAGATTCAACAGCTGGAACTCGTAGGCCTCGATGAGGGAGGGCAGCGCGACGCACTTGGTCTCCAGCTGCTTGCCGCCGGCTTCGTTGCGGTAAAGCTTGCCGTCCGACCAAGTCACGTTCTTCCCCGCCTCGAACTCCTCCGCAAGCTCGGCTACCGTCGGCACCACAGCGGTGGCGGGGATGCAGTCTCGGAGTTGCGCCTGCAGCTTCTGGTCGGTAACGAGCGCGGACAGTCTGAAGCCGGCGTCGAGCGACTTGGCCGCGAGCACGTAGCTCGCCATGCACATGGCGATTTGGTGGCTGGCGTCCCACTTGCCGTGAGAGAGGAGGACGTGCAGGTAGTAGCAGGACACCTTGTGCACGACCTTGTCGAGCGAGGGGCGGTATCCTGCGAGGGTTTTGAGGATGTTGACGCCCGAGAAGCGGAGGGGCCAGGAGCTCTTCGGATCGGGCGGGGGCAAGTTGAAGAGGTTGTGGCGGGACATGGCGACGCCCGCATCCTCCCCGCCTCCGGGCGGCGCGGTTGCGGCAGGCGGTGGCGGCGGGAGTGGGATGGGACCCACGTGCGTCGCGGGACTGGGGGAGGTCATGGCGGTGGGGGGAGGGGGGTCGTTCCACGTCGAGTTGGGGGAGGCGGGGGAGGCGGTGGGGGATTGAGAGGGGGGCGGGTTGACATCGTGATCCGCGTAGTCCCATCCTTCCTGCATGCAGAGCTGCTTCATCCAGAGCTCAATCAGCTCCTTCCTCACTAATTTCAGATTGAGCAGCTTCATGAGGACCTTCTTAACTCCCCCCGCGTGCTTGTCAAGCTTGACCACGCCGCTTCGAGATCCGCAGAACTGCGTTAACTTGGGCGTAATTTCCACCAGCACCCCCTCGTACGCAGCGTAAGTCTCGTCGCGGGGTGTACCTTCGCGATCGACGCGGTCGATTGGGGATTCTGGGTTTTGGGAAGAAGGTTTTGGGAAGAGGGAGAGAAGGGGGTTGGTGAGTATGGTGTAGACAGTGTTGAAGAGGTTGACCCAGGTGGTTCTCAGCTCTGCGTAAACGGCGTCGCGCTCGGGAGGGGGGAGGGTGGAGAGGGTGTTGGAGGTTAGGAGGGAGTGGGAGGGGAGGGTGGTTATTGATGCGGTGGTTGCTTTTAGGGCGGCTCGGAGTTGGATGTGGGCGGGACCGAGAGGGGTGGGGGAGGCGAGGTGTGAGGTAATTAGGGAAAGAGTGTCTTCGCGAGCTACTGTCTGGGCGGCTTTAATTTCTTCCTTGGAGGAGGAGGAGGCGGGGGGGAGGATGGCTGCGGCGAGCAGGGGCTGAAGCAAACTCTGGAAGTCGGACATGGTGGAGAGGATGACCGGAGAGGCGAGTAGTCTTAAGAAGAAGTGTTCTCGACGTTCTGGTTCGGCGTTAGGGTCGTATCGGTGGAACGTCAGGTCTCAAAGAATTAATGTATTAAGAGGGTGTTGCGTTGTTTCGAGTTGCTGTGGAACAAATAAGGATGGGGAAATGAAATCGCGTTTTCGCGACCTATTTTCTTCAATTTACTCCTAAGCTGTCGAGTGCAAAGCGGGAGAGTGCAAATCCATCTTCTCCCGTATGGCCCATGGTCGTACAGTAGTTGGAAGCTGTTCAGAAGGGCAGTCCACACGACTTCAAAGCTAACAACGAGCCCAAATTGGCGAGTGAGTCGAGTATTTGCGAATAACGAGAGAGAACACTGCCGCAACGACCGAGCGAACACGTTCGTGTAGAAGAAGACTAAGACGAGGGCTCACGCTCTGGGCTCCCGCTCTGGGCTCCCGCTCTGGGCTCCCGCTCTGGGCTCCCGCTTACTGCGCTGCGGACTACCCTGGCCGACCGTTTCCGCATCCTAATTCAATTTTGAGAAGGTTTTTTGCGACTG
>Ga0307985_10002501_pt1 | contig 10278 bp, 8 predicted proteins | sample EllFjometageno80_FD_203155 | JGI IMG/M metagenome (GOLD analysis project Ga0307985, IMG submission 203155) | Marine microbial communities from Ellis Fjord, Antarctic Ocean - #80 | ecosystem: Environmental > Aquatic > Marine > Unclassified | place: Southern Ocean | collected 2014-10-09 | reverse complement strand
TCGAGGGGGGGCCGAAGGGTTGGCAGTGAGATTACAGCTAATTCGAGACTACAGCGTGATCCCACTTGTTCAAGTTTGGAGCTCAATTCCCAGTTAACATCTCGCCTCGCTCGTCCACCTTGAAACCGCCGTCCAAATTCCTCTTCGTCGGCCAGCGTTGCGTCGTGCCTACATGAGTAATATTCAGGCGTACAAGCGCAGAGGAATAGTCTCCGTGGTCGGCTCCTGGAAGACCGAGCACGCTTCAATCGCTGAGTCGCTCGGTCGCCGAATTGCGTTAGAAGGGTTAAGCCTCATGACTGGGGGAGGGCAGGGGGTTATGAAGGCGGCGGCGAGGGGGTTTTGTAGCGTTCCTAGAGGGGAGAGGAAGGGGGTTAGCATTGGGGTGCTGTGGAGTGGCGTCAAGGTGGGCGAGATCCCGGACTATCCCAATGAATTCATTGAGGTACCAATTTCCATGAAGGTAGGGAAGGGGGAAGGAACCTGTGTTGTTGTGTTGTTGTGTTGTTGCTCGCTCGCGCTCGCGTTGTTGCTCGCTCACCTCGCAGCTTGGCGGCTCGCACGACTGGCTCATCGCGCTATCCACTCGGCAGCGGCTGCTCAATCCCGGCTCACGCGACGCTAATCACTTTCTGTTTGCCCAACACCCGAACCCACACTCGTTCGTTCGCTAACACTCGCGAAGGTGAAAATCAAGAAGATCGGGGAGCATGACCTGCACAGTAGAAACCATGGGAACGAGGCGGACGTGGTGATTGCGTTGGAAGGGGACAGCATGACCGCGACGGAGATCGAGCAGGCGGTCGGGTATGAACATCCGACGATTGTTGCGTCGTTTTGGACTGGGAGATTCCCCGAGCTGTGGGATTTCGAGAACGTTGACGATGCAATGACGTATGTGAAAGCTATAATTCGCGATAAGGCGGCGCGACCGGACGTGCATGCCAAGAAAGTCGCAAACGTGAATCGAGGCAAGGCTGCTGCGATGGTGAGGGAGGAGGAGAGTCGGCGGTGTATTGAGAAGGGTCTGGATAACGAGCAGTGGATGAAGGAGGAGGAGGAGAGGCAGCAGAGGGAGAAGGAGGGGATGGATGGGGATGAAGGAAGGGAGGCTGGGGTGGATAAGGGGCGGAAAGTGTAACCAAACGCGATGTACCAAATGCGATGTACCGAACGCGATGTTTCTATCAATCTTTCCCTCGACGACAAGGCAAGTGTATGCGCGGAAGAGAGAGCAGGAACGAGAGAGCGCATCAGGGAACATCATATCAATAAAGAAAGACTGTTGCGCTCCAAACCCCTGTTCTATAAGTCTTCGTCATCGTCGTTACCGTGTATTGCGTGCAGCTTGGACGGATTGAAGTTAAAGAAGTCCGGCTTGGGCGGGTTCGCAGCACCGCCATCGCTATCGTCGCTGCTGTCCTCGAGTAGTGAGAAGCTGTTTGCGGGTGCCGCCGTCTTGCGCTTCACGGCAGACGGGTTGGGTACTTGGGAGTCATTGGCGGCGGGGATCGCCGCTGATGCGCCTAGACCGTTGAGCGTGGTCACAGTATGCATTACGTTGGCGACTTTGTCGCTGGTCGTCGTCTTGTCGACGCCCAATGACTGGTGGTGCAGGAGGTTATTGATAATGCTATTTGTTGAGGTCTTGGGGACACGGTAACGCCTTTGCTCCTTCTTTAGAAAGGCAGAGGCCTCTCGTTCTCGGAGAGAACTCTGGGCCCGCGCGAACTCCAGGTCCTCGTCGTGCTTCTGCTTGTTTGTTGAGTGGGAAGGAGGTTTTTTGGCACTGTGCTTCGAGTGCTGGGAGTTCTTGGCGGCACTCTTCTTCGACTTTGTCTTGGACTTTGCCATGGAGCAAGGTTGGAGAGGGTGAGCGAAGGGGGGGCGGGAAGACCGCTAGAGCTACTTTTTTGCGGCCAGCGAGCGGCAGGGATGAGGGCAAGTCGAGCCTCCTTAGTGGCCGATAATCCGTCTCAACAAACTTCTGGGTAAGAGCGTACTCCAATTCATTCATCGCAATTGTACAAAACATCACTATTCTCGCGAACTACCTGTCGAACGACAGCGAGCGCTTCCTGCCGCCGCCGAGCACCAGCCCATTACTCTGGGAAGCAGACCTTTTCTCCTCTACGCTCAGCTTGCCTGTCCCTTGGTCGAACCTGACCGCCTCCCCCGCCAGCGCGGCGCCAGCCCGGCACTTGCGCATCTCGACGAGCTCCTCGTTGCCAACGACGAACCCGATGGTTGGCAGTCGCTGGTGCTCGTCGCTCTGCATCGGCATGGCGTCGCCCCGCAGCCCTCCCCCGACCCCGCCGCCGAGGCGTCTGCAGAACTGCGAGTGCGTGTTCATCCCTGCGCTCCTCTTGAAGAAGTGAGGGAAGTTGCGCTTCAGCGTCATCCAGAGCGGCGTTTGGGGGGTTCCCATCTCCTCAAGCTCAACGCCGCCACCATTCTTCTCCTTCGCGGTGCCATCGGCCCTCAAATAAATGAGGCTGCCGTTGAACGGCACGACGGCAACGTCGCCGTTCATCGGGATCGACTCGTCCACCTTCAACCCAGGGCCCCACAGCTGCGTGTGCACGCGCTGCCTCAAGTCACACAAGCTGTCTCCGGTGGAGACAAAGGTCAGGAGAGGCACCCCCTGCAGTTCAGGAAAGCAGCCGTTGGGGTTGTAGCTCGACTTGGACACCCAGACGATTTGCACTGGCACGTTGCTCGGAAACTCGCCCAGCTGGCCGTGTCCCAGCGCCTTCTCCTCCTCGGAGATGAACTCGGCGACGAACGGCTGGCGTAGCATGCCAACCTCCATATCTGCAAGGTTTGTCAGCGAAACGTATCAGATTGTGTGTTGAGCAAGGAGGCGGTGTGAACAAAGGAGGCACTTTGAGCGAGTTGCACGCCATACACCTCTCGGATAGAAGAGCGAGAAACGAAGAGCGAGAAGAGAAGATAGAGGCAGATAGTATGCCGCTCAGAGCAGTTATTGCTGCTCGCTTCGCTCGGCGCTCCTTGTGCGTGTGTGGGCTCACCTCTGTCGTACTGTGCGTCGCCGTTGCGCAACAACCGGACCTTGCCGACCGGCTCTGGCGAGGCGAAGCTCTGGGTGCCGTAGCTCTTCAGGTTACTGCTGTTCGTCAGCGTCTCGACAATCCTGTGCTTGTCGACGTGCAGAATCCTAATCGTTGGCAAGCTGGACGCGCTATTAGCCCCGCCTCCGACGGCATCGGCGAACTGCTGCTCCAGATCCCGGCCGCTGCCTTCGAATCCGCACACGACGCAGACGACGTCCGCCAGCGGTAGGAAGAAGGACGGCAGCTGGTGCTTAAGCTGGGCCGGGTTCTGACGATGCATGACGTGGCGCGCGTAGTTGCTCGCGCAAAGAACGTTGACGACCAGGGGGGCATCGTACTTGAGCGCGGACTCGGAGAGTGCTTGCAGAGGCAGCACGCGGTAGAAGAAGACGATCGTGGTGTCACAGAAGCTCTGCTGAATGAACCTCTCGTGATCCGCAAGCTTCTCGTAACGCTGGTTGAATGTTTGGTTCTCTTGATCGCCGAACGTGATACTCTTGCGCGTCTGGGCTTCGGCCGCCGGGTTCCCCGTGTCTTCGTAGTTCGGCACGATCCGCTGGCCTTCGGTGAACTTGTCCACCTTGCTGCTCACAAGAAGCAGGCGGCCAGGACTCTCTGCGACTTCGCCGCCAAGCTTCAACGCGATGTCGATCGTCAGTAGCGACATCAACGGCTTCTCCTTCAAGTTCAAGGCGAGCTCCGCCCTGCCGCCCTCGCAACTCGTGTACGTGCCGTCTTGCCACGTCATGGGCTTCACGAGGATGTTGCGGCCGTGCTTGAGGAAAGGCATCCAAAGCTTGATGTTCTGCTTCTTGGCGAGGCCAGTCCACTCCCCTTTGGCTGCATTGGGCTGGGTGATGTCTGGCCTCCCCGTTTCGTTGGCGAGCTCCGCGCCGTCCTGAATGACTATGATTGCGTTGGCGGCGAGGGCGCTATCATCGAGCTTGAACAAGTCGAACTTGGATTTCTTCGGATGCATGTGGCGCCACTCGTAAAGCCACGGGCGCTCGAGCGTTCCGAAACCCCTGAGATTCTGAATGAGCTCGTGGGAGAAGGGCAGCGAGTCGTGGTCGTCCAATAGATCCGCCGGGTAGACGAGGTGACCCAAGAACGCAATGTTGCTTTCGGTGGACTGGACGCCGAACCGGTGGACGAAGAAGAGTACCATCTCGTCGGTGAAATACGTAGAGGAGAGGGTGTCGGGGGAAGGGGGCGGGTGGAGGGCGTCGAAGGGCGTCGCGGGGGAGGTGTACTTGTCGATGGTTGTGCCTTGCTCGAGCATGGTGACATAGAAGTAGTTGAAGGAGGAGGGGAAGGCCTCGAGAATGTCCTTCACGCAATTCTGCATTTGCTCGTGGGTGACCATCTTGTGAACGCGGAGGGGGGCAATGCCAGCGCTGTCCGCACCAGGATTATTGTCGACAGCTCGCATTCCGAACAGGTGGTAGATTCCGGGCGACGTCTCGTCAGGAGGGAGGTTGGTGTAGATGAGGCTGAGGAGATCGAAGCCAGTCTGCGTGTGCACGTCGGCGATCGTGATCTCCGTGTAATCAGTGAACTGGTCGAAGAGAACTGCGAGCTCTTTCTCGGGCGCGGAGGGCAGGGGATTGGTCGTCATGAGCTCCGTCGGCACGCAGGTCTCGGCGAAGGAGTACAGGTTGGCGGGGGTCACGATGCGCAGGGTCTGGGTGGGATCGAGGGAGGGGGTGGGGTAGGAATCGAGAGAGGACGTCAGGTCAATGATGGGGTGAGAGGAGGCGGGGAAGAGGGTGGTCACGCGCTCCTTAACGAGGGGAATCAGGGAGTCGACGTCCAGTCGGGGAGGCGGCGGCACGTCGGCGGGAGGTATGGCCTCGTACACGCACAAGTACGCACTCCTGCTCCCGCTTTTGGTCCCTCCCTTGGCTTCGTCCGAAACTTGCACCCACGAACAGGGGGTCGCGATGTCGTCGTTCATCTTGAACCATTGCCCGGCGGCCGTCTTGATGAACACATAGTAGTGCCCGAAGTCGCACGTGCCCGAGTGCACCAGCACGCACGTGAGCTCGTATTTGGGCGGCGACGGGGGGGGGGAGGACTGGACGTGCGCGTGCTGAGGCTCGCCGGGGGACATGTACGGCTCCAGGTCGAGGGAAGCGGGGACTTCCATTTCGTCGTTGATCTTTGTCATGTCCCACCGGATGCGGCAGAACTGCAGGAAAAGGTATTTGGGTAGCTCGGCAAGCTCGAGGTGCTTCTTGGCGTCCTGCTTCCCATACCCCGTGTCTGTGTCGTACTGGCAGTCGCCGGACAGGTCCTCAGCCTTGAAGTACTCGTCGAGCGAGTCGTTGAGGGTGGCGAAGATGGGCAGCTGGAGGCAGTGTGACGAGTCGAGGCGGGAGGACGTGAATTCGACGTCGCAGCATGTGATTGTTTGTTTGGTGGTGATCTGCGCGAGCGACGGAAGGTAGGCGGGGAAGAAAGGGGGCGTGTTCTTGAAGCACTCGTCTATCTGATCCATGAGCAGGAGCAGCAGCTCGTGCATGTCGTGGTGCTGGAAGACGGCGTTGTTGTCCCAGCCGAAGGCGCGAGTGAGGAGGTGGGTGGAGGCGGCGGGGTCGGAAGGGGCGGCGAGAGGGGGCGTTGAGGCGGACGGAGGGGGGAGGCAAGGGCGGAGGCACAGGAACGTTGAGGCGAGGGCCGTGATGATGTCAACGTTCTGCTTGGTGGGGGTGGTGGGGGGAACAAAGGCGTCGCTTTGAGCAAGAGATTGGTCTTTGGACGCGAACTCAACGATGCGGTCCGAAATTCTGTCGCAGCGGCTCAAGATCTGCGATACACAGGTGTGAAAGGGAATATCGCAGCTAACACAAGCTACAGCAGCTCGCACAGGTTGGTGTCCGTCGCTCTGCTTGGCCCTCCCCTGCTCCGTCTTAACTCACCTGCAGCAAGCTGTTGACGTAGCACGTCGCGCCCTGATTCAGCAGTCCCGTGAGTCTTCTCGGTAGGGTAATGGTGACGGTGAGGTCAGCGATAACTCCGAAGCAGCCGTTGGAGGGGTGGGTGGTGGTGATGAAGGAGAGGAAACCGTGGTCGGAGGTGAGGTGGGGGGAGGTGAGGAATTGGTGGTGGAAAGTCAAGGACGTGTCGAAGCAGTCGAAGGTGCACGATGTGGTATGGTTGGCTAAATGTGCGATGTCGGTGGGGACGAGGAAGAGGCCGAGGCTGTGAATTTGACGGTTGATCATGACGTGGAAGGTTGAGGGGGGGTAGAGATGGGGGTGGATGGGGTGAGGGAGTTCGAAAGAGGCTGTTATGAGCTTGCAGGAGGTAGCGGGGAAGGATATTTGCGGAATGACGACGGAGTAAATGGGACAGGTTGCGCCACCGACCACGGGGCAGTTGGGATCATGCGCTCTGATGTGCTGGGATGTGGAGACATCTACGATGATCGGCTCGTGCTTCACAGTGGGGTAGACGGTGGGGTAGGCGTTCTCGAGGTGGGGAGCAGGCTCAACGGACTCCGTGGTGTCCGTGCCCGTTGAGAAGGGCTGGGCGAGGGATATGCTGTCGTCTTCGAGTGGCTTGGTGTACCGAAGAATGGTGGGCTCGGCGTGGGGGTCGATCTCATAGTCCTCAGTCCTTATCAACCGCTGCTCCTCGAGGCGCTGCATCTTTTTAAGCCGGGAGTTGTGGTTATTCGGGTCGTTCATGAAGAGAAGAGGGGGCGTGTGTTCCACGGGAGTAACGATAAGGAAAAGGGGGCGTGTGTTCCACGGGAGTAACGATAAGGAAAAGGGGGCGTGTGTGCCACGGGAGTAACGGGGTAGAAAAGGAGGGAGGAGAAGGGAGGAGAAAAGGTTGGGCGAACGTCGTTAATTAGCGACTAGGGAACCTGCTTGTGTAAAGCAGAGAGATCGTGCAAGGTAGTGTGATGTCGCGTGTGCAGGGAGGGGCAAGAGAATGAGTGAGAAAGCAAAATCACATCCACGCAAAATCACACAAAAATTCAACGGCCCAGCCAACATAATTACAGTGCAGAGATGGCCTTCGCCAGTAGTTTCTTCTTCTCCAGCCGGAACCTGACCTGAATCCCCCCCCCGCCCTTCCCAATCGTCTCCTCGTCCTCCCTAATCGTGGTCTTAAACCCCTTGAGCTCCGCCTGTAGCATAATCTTAACACACAAGTCCACTTTTCGCTCACTCTCCTCGCTGACGACGGCGGCGAAATTACCAACGGACTCCCCGCTCGCCGCCCACTCCTCGTCGTCGGAAGTCAACGCGCGAATCGCCTGTCTCACAGCCGGGTCAATCCCGTCCCGCGTAACAACAGGCGGCGTATCAAGCATCATCGCGCGTTCCATCTTCGAGAGTCTACCTGCCCCGCCAAGAGTGACGCCGCCGAGGGCCGACTCGAGCAGGGAGAGATCCCAGTCGGCGATTGGGCGGAGCAAGTATACATCATCGGGGTTGTCTGGAATCACGAAGCCGTAGTACTGCAGAAGCTGCCACACACACGTGTGAGCCGAACACACATGTGTGCACAAAGGGCGCCGTTTGCCCGCTCGACGTTGTGCGCCGTTGCTCTCCACGTCGCTTTCTCGCGCCATCCTCCACCCATCAGTCTGTTTGTTTGTCTTACCTGGTCGTTGGACCTCGGTCCGTACGATATTCTGAGTTCCTCGTTCGCTGCAATGGGGCTCGTTGTCGCGAGGGAAAACGAGTTCTGGAAGTACTCGAACGAGACGGCGCAGTTGGGAGTGGTGGCGTCGTGATTGGCCATGTCGCATACGGGGGCGAGGACGTAGATAGTCTTCTTGTTGAACTTGGGGAAGACGAAGTCTTTGAAGATGGTGGCGCACAGGATCAGGGTGGCACCGTTCGCGGCTTGCTCGACGGTGCCGAGGTGCAGCGATAGGGTGAGGGCCACGAGCGCGAGGGTGATGGACAGCGGAACGGGGTTGAACGCCGGCTGCTTTGTTGCGGAGAACATCCTTGACCTTGCAAGCTCGCAGTTGTGAACATAGCTATCGAAGTCGAGGGACGGGACAATGTACTGTTTGACGGACTCGTAGTGGCCGCGCCACAGCCTGGTCTGGTCGAGCACGGCTGTGTTCATCGGTGAGTACTCGAGGGAGAGGAGCTGGCCGGTCGTCCAGTGGAAGGGCGTGTCGAGGAAGGGAGGAGGGAGGGAAGCGAACCACGGCGCGTAGTTGGGGTCGGTGGAGTTTAGGGCGTGGAGGGTGAGGGACATCTTGGAGTACCAAGGGAGCTCTGCGTAGACGCTCGAGGGGATTGCGGAGAGGGATGGAGGTGGGAATGAGTCGGCGTCAGAGATAGTGAGGGCAAGGTCTGCTGGGGTAGAGAGGACCACAGTGTTGGATTCGAGAGGGGCGGTGGCGTAGATCTCAATGTCATTGCTTTTCGGAGTCTTAGTTAACGTGAACGATTTTGACGAGCCCTTTTGGGAAACGAGCCAAGGAAGTAGAGCGTCGGCGGCACGCGCACGGGAAATGAACAGGGAGGTGGAAGATGGGGGCGGGTGGAGGGAAGGGTGGAGGGAGGGGGGGAGGCGAAAAGGAGTGGTGAGAATCGGCATCAGGAGGAGGATTATGAGGAGGTTCATGAGTTGCGGTCGGTAAAGTCCCGTGATAGCAACGATTTGTGGACGGCCGGTGAACGGCTTTAGGAAGGGAAAAAGTGACATTTTGTACTTGCCATTTAATTTCAGACCATTTTGAGACCATATTTTGAGATACAGTTGTAGTCAGGTAGTCAGTAGAGCCTCTAGTCGTCCACGTGCTTGCTATGTGAGCAATGAACAGTGAACAGCAGCTGGTAAACAGTGCAAACCAGGTAAGCGTCCATAACAGCAACAAAGATGGTCATAGTTATCCGTGACCCTCACAACTTGCGCTCCCACCACTCCACGGGATCTCCCACGCTCGATCTGACAATCCTACCATTTTTCTGCATAGCAAACGCCACCACAATACTCGCCGCCTCCCCCTCCCCCGTCAAAAGCGAACTCAGACACAGCACAGTCGCGTCGTCGAGCGACTTGGCCATCTTGGCACTCGGCACATCGAAGCACGCCGCCGCAAACACTCCGCAGGATCGGTTCGCCATGCGCGCCATGCCGTGCCCCGATTGGTCCACTAGTACCCCAACAGGTGGCATAGAGTCATCAGAAGGGGAAGAAGCAGGAGTACTCGTGTGCATTGCCTCAATTGTGAGAGCCACGACCGTCTTTTTATTCACAACCGCCCCCTCCGCTACCCTCTCATTCGCTCCGATGTTCGTAACCACATATCCCAACCGTCTCAGTCTCCCCTCCAGTTTGCCTCCCAACTCCCTACTATTCTTATCACTCTCGTCGTACCCCAACAAGATCGCTGGCTTGGCGCGATTAGAGAGCTTCTTTATTACGTCGGCCCACGCTTTGCCGCCTGACGAGTGGAACACTGGGCGGGGGGCGGAGAGGACTGCAGTTAGAAGATTCTGGTGCGTGTCCCAGTGCAGGTGCAGGAGTGGGGGTTAGGAGAGGCGGGTGCGGAAGGGGTAGTGGGAGAGGAACTGGGGAGGTAAGGGGCGAGGAGGGGGAGGAAGAGCAATGACCAGCAGCTTACCTTTGTCCGGAACATCGCGTATCGTTGTTCCACGCGGGTCAACTTTTGTTTTTCCCCCAGTACAGTGTACACGATCAACCGTATTCAGCGAGCGCGAGTTGGACGTCACCCACCAAGTTCCCCCCCACACCCACGTTCGGCGTTCCTTAGCTGCGCTGTTCGTGAAAAAAGCAACCACTGCACGTGTTTAGTTTCCACCCCTCCGTCACGCCCGCCAGTCCAACCGCCGTAGAGCCGACGCCAACGGAACGCAACACGCCGCAGAAGCCCGCTCTACATGGTGACGACCGCGTCGAGCACGTGTCGAGGTAAGACACAAGCCCTTGCCTCGCCCGCCATGCTTGCGGCTTGCGGATTGTGGCGCGCACCTACCTCTAAATAACTGCCAGAGCAAAGCTCTCAGCCAGCTAGCTGGCTTGAGCTGCTTTCAGCGAAGAGTCTCTGTCTGCAAAGTATCTCACCGTCCGGCACCAGTTAAAAAGATTGCATGTCGCATGATAGTAACAATGCCCGCCGCCGCGGCTCCTCGGTGACCGCCCTCGTAAGCTCCCCCCCCCCCCCCCCCCGGGCCCCCCCCCCCCCAACCAAACCAAAAAC